>ENA-ORSK01002757-ORSK01002757.1-human-gut-metagenome-genome-assembly--contig:-NODE-2757-length-11243-cov-6.125760_pt1 | contig 11243 bp, 14 predicted proteins | sample MGYA00242192_ERZ509159 | MGnify/ENA primary metagenome ERZ509159 (study PRJEB26280, sample SAMEA2338663) | human gut metagenome | biome: human gut; feature: human-associated habitat; material: faeces...
ATACACAAAAGCCCCCGAAACCCAGACCATATCGGTTCTGAATTCCGGGGGCAAATGTACGGCGATTCTGCGACACTGCTATGGTACGATGAAGTACGGTCGTACCACATCGTACCAAAAATCTCAAAATGAATTTCATTTTTCTCCGTATCTTTGCGGTGTAAAATGTGATACCAGTATCAAAAATAGTACTCTAATATGATATTTGAACGTAAAAAACTGCTGGAGCAAGGCTAACTGTCCTTTTGTTCCATAGTTGCATTGCAGTGAGCATACTTCTATGAAAAGCCCCCGAAACTCAGACCATATCGGTTCTGAATTCCGGGGGTAAATTATCTCAAAATATCCATGATTTCCTCATCAAAATCATATTTATAAGCATGATCCTTAGCTTTATTGAATCCACCTCTCAAACTTTCAGCATCCATATCCCAGAAAATGCCAAACACTTTCCAGGTGTGCTGGATGTTCAGTTCCGTTGCCAGTATATCGGCAAGTTCCCCTCTTTTCCACCACGGCATTTTGTTGACGGGCTTGAAATCATCATTCAGGATTTGAGCGTCTCTAAGTAGTCGGAATATCTTTGTTGCTCTGGCATTGCAAAGTTCAACAGGAACAACCCTGCCTTCCAATAGAAAACAAGACGGTGTATATTCTTCATCTTCATTTTTTTCAGGTTTAGATTGGTCATTCACCACTTCCAAGTCGACCGTAGGAGCTCTATCTCTCGCTCCTGCAGACCCCGTTCCAGGCTCTTCCTCTTCACTCTCTTCATTCTCCTTTTGCTGATCATCATCTTTACCAACAATCATTCTGGATTGATCACGGAAGACGATTTTACCTATTCTAATACTCATCTTCCATATCCATTAACTGTTTGAAACTAGCAGAATCAATGACCAATTTGCTATTGCCACTAAATTCTACGTTAATAACTACCTCGATGCAGACCAGTCCAGCCTGTGCCAGACAGATCGGCAATCCGTAAAATATTTTAGTCATATATCTTCACCTTTTAAGATAGACTAAATTTACTTCCTCAATCTTGGAAGAAGAGGTGGCCCCTGAAAGTTTTCCAGGGTGAATCCTTACTTCGGAGACATTGAGCTGCAGAGCAGTATGAGGAATGTCTCCCCCGATTTCATGTTGAATTTTTCATTTTAATTTGATTTTTAAGTTGTTTAATTGTTACTTGTTCACTATTTACTATTTCTCATTCAGAAATTTTCGAATATCATCTTTTTTATCTATCATCTCCTTCACTATGATAGCCTGTAAGCCATAGATTTCTTCAAATTTGTTTTGAAGTCTGTTAAGGAGGATCAGTTTATCTTCACTAATCCGCAATTTCCCTTTACAGTTATTGAATTCCACGTGTTTTACATGAAGATAGTGACCTATGATGTAACCGGTCTTTCTGATAGTTTCAAAAGAAGTTGTATGATCAATTTTTCTAAGTTTTCGAATGGTATCATAAGTTATCGGGAATTCATTCTCAATATCTTTTAACGAGACGATTTCTTCATTAACCATCTGATCGAGCAGTGTTCCCACCTCCTCGATATACCTAATTCTTGTGCGAATATCCGCCGGGGTATTCATATAATTACGCCCTCTACTCATAAGCATTAACTTTTTGAGTGTAAAAATAGGCATAAAAAAGGAGCGCCCCAAATGTTGTACTTTTCCTTAAATCGTAAAAAGAGTATGCATTTTAAAATTGATTAACAATAGGATAGGTAAAAAGGGGGAAAAAGTGAGCAATTTACGTTACTCGCCTTATTCCCCTTACTTTTATAATTTTACGGTAGGTGCATCGCTCTGCACAATCCTTATTTCATTGCAATCTTGATAGAATCCTTACCCACTTTGGCGATAACCAAAGACTCGGAAACGGCATAAGAGGCAGCACCGTTGGCTGCAACCGCAGAGCCAAGATACTTGCCGTCAGCAGCGAAGAACTTCACCACTTCGCATAAGAGATAATTATTCTTTCGTATCTACATTAACTTCCACCAAATACTTAATCGGTTTGATGTTCACTTTACATGGATTATTACTATAGGAGCCGAAGTTCCCAGTTTTGGCTAATCGGAGCCATTTTAAAAATCCCCTCCTACCCTCACGGGCAAGAGAGGATAACCATTTAAACAAATCTAGTCATGGAAAACCAGAAATATCTTATTTTCCGCCCTTGATAACTTCGAACACACGATGCTCTCTGTCATCGGAAAGTCTATTACCTTCTTCATCGCATATGTGGCCATCTTCGTTGACCCATAGCTTCTGGTTGAACATCTCTTCGCACATTCCCAGAATTTTAAGATATTCCTGTGCCTCGAAGATGACGTTCTTGCCATCACGCCCCCTTCCATTTCTGTCGACAGAGAGGATGCGTAGCTATCAATGACAGCCCTAATTTGCGCTACAAAGTCTGTCTTCAGACTTTTAGCCTTCAGTTTGCCATTAAGGTTCTGAGGACTGATTCCAAGACCTTCAGCTATCGTTGCAAGAGAAATTCCACTTTGCTTTAGATATATTTTCATCTCTTCTCCTGTCATAAATACTTCTTTTTATTAGAGCAAAGGTACATCATTATTTCGAAACATGCAAGAAAATCGGGAAAAAGTTTTACAAAAAGTTACTACCGAGAATTGCTGTGCTCTACATCCCTCTTATAGGCATTTTCTGATACTCATTCGTGTCTCTAGATTTACCACAGAGAATAGACGCCTAATATGTGTTCTATTCAGATTGTGTACGAATCCGTACACTTTTGTAATGATGTTCTGCTAGTTACATACATCGTTACTTTAACTTGCAATTAAATACTATTCCGCAAATTCAACATGTCTTAGCTCCTTTGAGATTGCTATCATCGTAAGTAAGCATACCGGGAGGAAGAATATTAGTATTCAGATAATTCTCAATGAGTTCAAATGCATTTTTACAATTACCTTCATTATTGGAAGCAAATGCCGGATACATAAGCTTTAGCTTATTATAAGTAATAACACCTTTGTATTCCAATATATTATTCAATTTATCAGAACAACCAGTTGATTTTCTATCCACGGCAGGGAATACATAGTTAAAAAATAACTTTCGATTTTTTCTATTTTTAGGAAAGTTAATCCATAACTCATAATCCTCCACATGAACAGATGTATATTGTATACCCAACAAAGAACTATTCTTATGTACATTCATATACTCAACTAGAGTTTGCATCAACAATTGAGGAATAATGTATTCTGGTTTAAATGGAGCTTTAGGATGGGCAACTTGTAACGAACAAGCTAACGTCAAACAATCTGAAAATAAATGTTTGGTAAAAGAATAATGGTCTTTTATAGACAAATCTAGAACCCGAATTTTCTGCCTTGTTTTAAACAAAGCTACACCCCCGCATATTCAAAACTAGGTCTGCGTAATTCCTCCCAACAAACATATACTGAGCCTCCCAAATACAACGAAGGGAATCCAGAAATACTAAAACGCTCATTTCCAACGAGATGATTCAACTCAAAGGGGATATGGAACATCTCCTCTGAAGTATATGTTTCACAATCATTCTTTCCCTGACGCATCCTATAAAGCTTTGTTTCTTGCGGAATTTCATTAAATCTCATTCTCTCAATATAGGTACAAAACAATTCATAGAAAGAAGTAAATGCATGCATCATACGCCCCTCTTGGAATGAACGTATAATATCTATCATTTTTTTCCAAACCTCAGCTCCTTCACCTTGCCTCAGACTACTATATTTTTTAGTCAAAGCCATCATTCTCTTTTCAACAGTTTGCAATTCCATAATTGATAATTGAATAATTAATTTCACTATGGTAAAAGGTCGACTATTACATACCAACCTACCATTCCTCTAACATTTCTTCTATATTAATCTCCTCTAGACCAGGTGTATTATTACATATATTCTGCATCATTGTTACCCAACCTATCCTATAATAGACCGGCTGACATTCTATCCTCCAGAACTCGCTTATATCATCGATAATAGCTTCATCAGGATGATTCAGAAGGTTTAGAATATCGTCTTTGACCATAAAAAGCTTTTTAATAACTTTTGACACAGGAGTATCAAAACGGCGCTTGCCTATCTCTTCAACCTGACCACCGGAAGAGAAAAAATCACGAATATTAGAACAGAGAAGAGCTCGACGACTGCATAACCATAATATAGCCCGTTTATATTTTGTCTGCGTTTTATTACTTAATAATTCGGGGAAAAGAATAAACATACGAGCTAATATATCTCGCTTTTCTTCCTTGGACGCATCATTTAAGAATCTGATAGTCATAGGAACAGTTGTTTCTGATTCTTCCTCTCCAATCCACCACGACATCTCTTTTCCCTCTTTAGCTGTTGAGCGAAAATATTGCCTAACCATTTGGATTTTTTCCTTTTCATCATATAGACGAAAAGCATTATAATCAGTCTTCATTTTTTGAAAGATAGTCGCTTGCTGCTTTTCTTCCAATTCCATATCAATCTGATAACGAGGCTGGTGAGTCAGAGAGATATTGTCAAGACAATCTTCGTATGGTTTGCAACGGAACTCAGCAAACTCTCCTCCTAACTTACCAAACAACATATATATCATTGAGACTTCTTTTATTCTTGTAGACTCGACAATACTACTTCCTACAGACTTCCATTTGTTACCTTTGGTAGTCTTTACCTCAACTCCATAATATACTCCTGCTTGTATATCAGGGAATCGTGCGCCAGAAACAACCTCTATTTTAGCATTTCGGAAAGGAGTGCTTGGAGCGACTTCTATCATTGCTTTTGCAGCTTCATTTTCCATAGCTTTTCCGCCGCAATTCTTGTACTTATCTTGATTCGACTTCGCCTTGTCATTAAGACACTTTTCTGTCAAAGACATTAACTCAACAAATGCCTCATCTGCAATCTCCTTATTTCCATTACAAACTGAAATAATATTTTCTGAATTTTCATCCATATCTTCAAGTTTTACTTGTTCTAATTAAAATATTCATCCCACACCTCCTGTAACCTCATGGCGATATTGAATGCCAATACTGGCGGAACAGCATTCCCTATAACCTTGTAAGCACCAGATGAACTTAATCTGTATCCACGCCCGCTAGTCTTTTTCATCACAAAGCGATAGTCTGGTGGGAAAGTTTGGATTAAAGCGCATTCCCTAGGCGTTAATCTACGCTCCCGTAATCCGGCATTCAACTCATCAAAATGCTTTCCTCCATGCTCTAGAGAAAGTCTTCTAAATTCAATATTACCATGATGCTCAGAACGGATGGTTGGACCGAGATTATCTAGTTTTATTTCATTCTGACCCTGTCCTGACTCCAAGAACTTAGCTTTTGAATATAACTGCTGTGATGCATCTATGGTTTCTTCGGGTTCCTTAAGACCTTGCAAAACGTCTTGCGTAGTAACAATATTCAATAATTTGCTCCCTTTTATTGTTGCAGAATGAGTAGGTACCGGATAAGGATCATATTCATCAGGAACCTGCTCTGAGGTCAAAGCCTTCAAGGCTTCTGGATTAAGAGCATCTTTTCTGATTCCAATAAAGATAACACGTTCTCGCATCTCTGGTACACCATAATTGCCTGCGTGTAATACTTGAGGAGGTAAAACGATATATCCCTCTCCATCGGCGCTGGCAAAGTCCCTTTGGATGATATCTTTAACATCACCTAAATTGATAAGTCCCTTTACATTTTCCGCAACAAACACTTTAGGCTTTACAATATCTATCACCTGTTTCATCCAATAGTAAAGTCGGCCACGTGTCTCCTCTGAAGGTTCCTCTCCTTCACGTTTTTTACCGTAATCATCCTTATCAGAATTAAAGCCTTTACGCTTACCTGCAACACTAAAATCCTGACATGGGAAACCACCGGTTACCACATCAATATCCTTTGGAAAGATATCAGCCCCTTGGTTATGCATCTTTACTAAATCCACGATACTGATATTGTGATACATTTCGGGAGTATAACCGAACCTAGACATATAGGTAGTCCATGCCACTTCTGCTTCTTTCAGAATATCATTAGCAAACACAGTCTTAAACTTGGACTTCTTTAACATCACCCAATTATCATTGATGATATGCTCAATGTATTTGCTATCTGCTGGGAAGGATTTTCGATGGGCAATAAAACTCCCCTCAAAACCCAGGTCCATGCCACCACAACCAGAGAATAATGATAGAACGCGCAATTTCCCATCCATATCACGAGTTTCGTCATGATATATAATAGGTATTTGTGCATCCTGCAACATATCTGATTGCTCTGGAGGCAATACGCATGGTTTTATATCGCTATAATTATTTTTTGTCATCTGCTTTCTTTTTTTTGTTTTTTACAATCATCGCATCATGTTCAAATTCCTTATATGTAAGCCCCTTTTCTAGATAATGTTTAAGTTGGCTAATTGAACATGCATTAGTATTATGCCGTCCCTGATCTTTTTCTTTTTTTGCAACAACCTTACGTAGTTTTTCAAGCTCGTTTAGATCCGTTACATCAAATATATTTTCAGGCATACCGAGTTCTTTTAAGGTTTCTCTTATGAACTTACCTTTAACAGAACAGAAATATATTAAAATTTTGCCTTGATCACTTAAGTAAGGTCTATCTGTTACATCACTATCATTTTTACATATTGGAGATTGCACATTGTCGTTTTCAACAGTCTCCTCTTCATAAGAATACCTTTTTACGTTTCTTAAGAATATGTCAAAGCCAGCTGCGCAAATATAGTTTTTGGCCTCTTCAAAAACAGGCATCAATGTGTAAATTTGATTCTTCTTAAGTTTCGGGAACTTCGGCGTTTGTTTGTTATGACTTAACTTATAACTATCTAACATTTTCAGTTCCTCGAATGTTTTTGCTTCCAGCCATTTAACTTCTGTCGTTGATAGAGTTGAAGTTGTAGAATGGAAGACTATAGCTTCTGTCCAAAAGTCTTTAGCTTCATGATTTTTAAGTCTCTTGTAAGAATTATCAGTCTCACCAACATACAATTCCTTCGTGTCTCTATTAATAAGAATATACAAAGCAGGTTTCTTTAATTCCTTTTCCCATTCAGACACAAAGTCCTTATCAGCCCTGTCGATAACAAACAGTTCTGTTACTAGATTTTCACAACTTATTATTCGTGATACTAACTTATCATCTGGAACAAGAATTTGAAATACTTTTTTCATTCTTTTGTTTTTTGAGAACAAAGGTACGGTTTTTATTTGAAACTCGCAAGTGTTTTACGATAAAAGTTGGGAAAATGTTTTTTAGCAGCACTCTGGCAAGTTTGATTTTTATCCCCAGCTTAAGGTGAAAGTTAAGTAAAATGGGGTGCACTATAATTTCCCCCAACTTGGGGGAAAATTTTATTTATCTGATATTGAACAGCCTATAACTGCCATCTAACTCTCTTCTTTCATCAGAACTGAAATTCAAAGTCACACTTCTCTACGTTGCGCAACTTCTCCAGTTGCTCTGCCTTATGAGCCTTCAGTTTCTTCACCCATTCTGCCAGCTTGGGAGAAGAGCTCTTTATAACTATTGTTTCATTTACATGTACCATAAGCCTATAGTTTAAAATTCGAATATTTTCTTACAGGGCGTTGGTTTATATTTCATTAATACCCAGGGTGTTGCCCTGGGCTAGGAGCTTCTGCCCCTTCAGGGCGTGTGGGGCAAGCCGAAAAGGAGCAGCCGCAAAGAAAGATACCCATCTGTTCTGCATCTCAACGATGAAATGTTTATCATCGTCGGTAACACAATAGATGTCAAAGATGCAGCCACGGAGATCATTCGTTTCTCCAAGCTGTTCCTTATCCTTTCAGCTGCTGTAACTGACTCTCCGACAATCCTGTTATTTCCATCACCATCTCTGCATCCATACCTTTTGCCAGCATCTTTCTGGCAATTTCAAGGCTTCGCTTCTCCATGCCCTTTTTCATTCCTTCAGCCAGGCCCTTCTCCATTACCTCAGCCAGGCCCTCTTCTTTACCTTCTCGCTTGGCGGTATCAATCGAATTCTTGGCAGGATATCGGGCTGGCGATGCCCGTGATCTTCCCTGCGGAGGATGGCAAGTGCTTCCTCATGGAATTCTGCGTATTCCCGGAATTCCGGGGCGGCACCGGCAGACAGTGCGCCGCTGCGCTTCTGGACTGGGCAAAGGAAAACGGTGCGCGGTATGCCGAGCTGAATTGCGGCAACGCGCGGCGGAGCCGCTTCTGGGAAAGCGTCGGCTTTCGGAAAAACGGCGCAGACGAGTGGGGCGAGCCGCTGATGCTCCTGCCGCCGGAGGATGAGGTGCCTGTGACCGTCCGGCGTCTTACGGAGCCGGAGGACTGGCAGCTCAAAAAGCTGGAGAACGGCTTTTTGACGGAGGTCGGCGAGGAAGCATTGACCGAAGAAAAGCAGAAGCGCCTTGCCGAAGCGATCCGTGCGGAAAAAATCTCGTTTTTCCTTGCCATGCGCGGCACACGCGCCGTTGGAATGTGCAGCGTCGCGCGCTGCTTCTCGACCTTTTCCTGCGGGGATATCGGCGTATTTGAGGACTTTTTCATCGAGCCGGTCTTTCGGAGGAAGGGGATCGCGCGAAAGCTCGCGCAGGCCGTTCAGGCATGGTGCCGTGAAAACGGTATGGCCAGCCTCACCGTCAGCTGCGCGCCCTGCGACGAGGGCATGTACCGTGCGCTGGGCTTTGCGCTGCCGCTCGGACAGAGCTTCGCCTGCCGGCCGCAGGAGCAGTAGGCAAAAATAGAAATACGCGCCGGAAGGCGCGTAAAATACACATAAAATGTGCGTACAGGAAACTGTACGCACATTTTGCTATTCACCGAGCTGCGCCTTTTTTTCGCAGTCCCTGCATAGGATCGTCCAGCTTTCGTCCACATTGGAGCTGTCGCTGACGCGAAGCTCCTTGCCGCAGCCGTCGCAGTGGACGATCCTCCCGCCGCAGCCTGCCAGCAGCAGACTCAGCAGCAGCGCCGCCAGCAGCGCACAGAGTCGTCTGGATCCTCGCATGTTGCCACGCTCCTTCGACCGTTTTTTACAGTATAGCATAAGAAAACGCATAGCGCAAGCCTGCTTTTCGGCGGTTTGCACAACTTTTGCGGGAGCGCGGGCATTTTATCCGTGCTTTGACGCCTCTGGCGCGTCAGGACCCCACTGCGGCAGCGGCAGACGCTGCATCGCGCCGAAGATTTTCGATTTGAGATCCGGATACTGTGTCTGGAGCTGCGTGATCAGCTCCTTGACCTCCTGACGCTTGGTGTGCTTGTCCGCAGGACAGACATTGTGTACAACCGGGAGCTGCCGGCTCTGTGCAAAGTGCTCAATGGCCTTCTCGCCGATATAGAGCATTGGCCGGATCTGCGTCACACCGCTCCGGGAAAGATAGGTGACCGGCTCAAAGCAGCCGATGCGGCCCTCGTACAGAAGGCTCATGAGAAAGGTCTCCGCCGCGTCGTCAAAATGGTGCCCCAGCGCGACCTTGTTGAAGCCGTGCTCTGCGATCAGGTCGTTCAGCGCGCCGCGGCGCATTTTGGCGCACATGGAGCAGGGATTTTTCTCCTTCCGGTAATCGAAAATGATCGGGCCGATCTGCGTGTGCTTGCAGGTGTACGGCACATCGAGCTGCGCGCAAAGCGCCGCGACGGGCGAAAAATCCATGCCGTCGAGGCCCATGTCCACCGTGAGCGCCTCCAGCTCGAAGCGCTTCGGGTAGTATTTCCGCAGCTCCGCCAGCAGGACGAGCAGCGTCAGCGAGTCCTTTCCGCCGGAGACGCCGACCGCGATGCGGTCGCCCTCCGAGATCATATGATAGTCCTCCACGCAGCGGCGGAGCTGGCCGAGCAGCTTCTGCATGGCGCATCGCCTCCAAAAAGTAATTTGCGTTTCGAGAATACGTGAGCATTTAAGAGAATTCAAGAGAATTTAAAAGTTCTTTCTGCGTTTTCTTGAAAATATCAAAAATTCCGGTTGACACTGGTTTTTCCATGTGATATAAAATATAGGCGCGTTTATGAGGCTATTGTATGCGCGCCCCGAACTTTTGTCAAATTTTTTGAATGCAAATCGGAGCAGCCCCGCACGATCCCAGCGCGGCTGCGGCGGAGACCAGAAACGCCCGGCGCGCCGGAATGGTGCGGTGTTGCTCCAAACAAACGGAGGAAACAGACATGACCACTATGGTGAAAAAAGAGAATGTCCAGAGAAAATGGTACGTTCTCGACGCAGCCGGCAAGCCTCTGGGCCGCACCGCTGTGACCGCCGCCAGACTTCTGCGCGGCAAGCATAAGGTTGACTTCACGCCCAATGTTGACTGCGGCGATTTCGTCATCATCGTCAACGTGGACAAGGCGATCCTGACCGGCCGTAAGCTCGATCAGAAAACCTACTACCATCACACCGGATGGATCGGCAACCTGAAGGAAGTCAAGTACAACAAGCTGATGGCTGAGCGCCCCGAGTTCGCAATGGAGCTGGCCGTCAAGGGCATGCTTCCCAAGACCACCCTCGGCCGTGCCCAGATGACCAAGCTTAAGGTCTACGCTGGCACCGAGCATCCGCATGCTGCCCAGAACCCCACGAAGATTGAGCTGGAGGCTTAAAGATGGCTGAGAACACCGTTGTCTACCAGGGTACCGGCCGTCGTAAGAACGCCGTCGCCCGCGTCCGTCTCGTCCCCGGCACCGGCAAGGTGACCATCAACAAGCGTGACGCCGAGCAGTATTTCGGCCGTCATCAGCTCGTTGAGAACGCCCTTGCTCCCTTCAAGGTGACCGACACCGCCGGTCAGTTCGACGTTATCGCTCTGTGCGATGGCGGCGGCATCTCCGGTCAGTCCGGCGCTCTGCGCCTGGGCATCGCTCGCGCTCTTTTGAACGCTGGCGATTACCGTGCTGACCTCAAGAAGGCCGGTTTCCTCACGCGCGATCCGCGCATGAAGGAAAGGAAGAAGTACGGCCTCAAAGCCGCTCGCCGCGCTCCGCAGTTCTCCAAGCGCTGATCGGACGCAAATTTACAACTCAAAAGCTCGAAAACCCCGGAAAATCGGCATTTTCCGGGGTTTTCTTATACCCTTTTCGTCTGATAGCTTTTGGAGCTTTTCGCTGTTTTTGACCGTATGTGGCCTCGGTTAACCCATTTTATAAGGGCTAAAAATGGGTTAACCGGGACAAATGGGTGAGTAAATGGGTGAGTAAA
>ENA-ORSK01002762-ORSK01002762.1-human-gut-metagenome-genome-assembly--contig:-NODE-2762-length-11233-cov-2.504026_pt1 | contig 11233 bp, 10 predicted proteins | sample MGYA00242192_ERZ509159 | MGnify/ENA primary metagenome ERZ509159 (study PRJEB26280, sample SAMEA2338663) | human gut metagenome | biome: human gut; feature: human-associated habitat; material: faeces...
CGCAGACCGGCGTCGTGCTTCCGGAGAATGCGCTGTTTACCCTCACCGGAAACACCGCGAAGAACGCCGGAGAATACACCGCGACGGCCTCGCTGCTCAGCAAGCAGAACTACGTCTGGGCAGACGGCACGAGCGACGATAAGAGAATCGAATGGTCGATCGCAAGAGCTTCCGTCACGCCGCCTGCGGCGGTGACCGGTCTTGTCTACAATGGCGAGACGCAGACCGGCGTCGTGCTTCCGGAGAATGCGCTGTTTACCCTCACCGGAAACACGGCGAAGAACGCCGGAGAATACACCGCGACGGCCTCGTTGGTCAGCAAGCAGAACTACGTCTGGGCAGACGGCACGAGTGACGACAAGCAGATCGCATGGTCGATCGCCAAGGCTGTGCTCAGCGACATCACCGTCCTTATGGAGAGCTTTGCGCAGGGCAAGACGCCGTCTACGCCCGCTCTCAGCGCCAACCCGGACCATGCGGCCGTGCGCTTCTACTACTCGACGAGGAACCTCAATTCCGGAGGCACGCTCTGGTCTGCCGAGAAGGGGAAGACGCTTTCCGTGGGTGTGCATTACATCTACGCGGAGTTGGACGAAAGTGAAAACTACCTTGCCTATACCACCGCGCCGACATCCTTCGTCGTCTATACGCTTGCGACCGGTGAACGCATCCGCATCTCGGAGACAAAGCACGGATATGTTCAGGCACCTCCGAGCGCAATGCCCGGCACCGCCGTTCCGGTCGCCGCAGAGCCGGATAAGGGCTACGTTCTCGGCTCGCTGCGCGTCACGGATGAGAGCGGCAGAAGCATTTCGGTCACGGAGAAGGCGGACGGCACCTACTTCTTCATCATGCCGGACTCCACGGCATATATCGACGCGGAATTCGTCGGCAATATGCCCTTCGTCGATGTGCCGGTGTCGGCATGGTATGCGGACGCGGTCCGTGACGCATGGGCGAACGGTCTGATCGATGGCGTGGACGCGGCGCACTTTGACCCGGACGGCTCGCTGACGGTCGCGCAGGCGATCAAGCTCGCCGCCGCGCTCCACCAGCGCATTGAAAACGGCACGGTCACGCTGAAAAACGGCAGCCCGTGGTATCGCAGCTATCTGGAATATGCGGTCGAGCACGGCGTTATTGAGGAAGCCTATCTCGACTACAGCTCTGCGGCGCTGAACGCGCCGATCCAGCGTGCCGAGTTTGCGCATATCCTCTACGGCGCGGCAAAGCCCTACGCTGCGATCAATGAGATCGGCGCCAATGCGCTGCCAGACGTCAAGACCGGCGACCGCTACGCGGATGAGATCTACGCACTCTATCGCGCAGGCGTTCTGAACGGCTCCGACAGGAGCGGCACCTTCTATCCGACGAGCCTCATTCGCCGGAGCGAAGCGGCTGCCATCCTGATCCGGGCCTTTGACGAGGAGGCAAGAAGGACACTGACGCTGCAATAAGCCCACAAGATACAGAAAGAGGGACTGCCTCCATGGGAGGCAGTCCCTTTTATGCTGTTGGGGAAGAATCCTGCTTCCTCCGGTGCTACGCCGCCGTAACCGACGCTACCAGCGGCGGCGGTAGACACTGGGCGGCATCTGCTCACGCGCCTTGAACAGCTCGATAAAATGCCCGATGCTGCCGAAGCCGACGTCCATGGCGATCTGGCTGATCGGCAGATCGGTGCTGCGCAGGAGGCGCTTGGCCTCCTGAAGGCGGACGGTCGCCAGATATTCATTCGGCGACAGCCCGACGCTTCTGCGGAAGAGCTTCTGCAAATAGAATTTATTGACGGAGATCTCTCTGGCCAGCACGTCCAGCGAGATCTTTTCCGCATAGTGACAGTTGATATACTCTCTGGCTGCCTGCACATAGGCCGGAAGCTCACTGTGGCGGGCGCTCATGTCGGCATAGAGGATGCAGCTGGACATGATCCCGGTCAGCAGCGACGCAGCGCGCACGTCGTCCGTCAGCGTGCCGTTGGCGTTGCGGTAGATATCGACCAGCATTTCGATGCTGCTGCGGACGCTCTCGTCTGCGCCCGCGTCCACGATCGGCATACCGTCGTTCTGCTGGAGAAACAGGTCGTAGTATCTCCGACATTCCTCGCCGTAGAAATGCACCCAGACGATGAACCAGCTGCCCTCGCCGGGGTCGGTGCAGTAGTGCTGCTTCTTCATGCAGTCCAGCCAGAAAATGTGTCCGCTCCGCACTGCATAGCGCTTCCCGTCATATTCCAGAAGCCCGCCGCCGGAGATACAGTATTTGATCAAAAACGACGGCAGCCTTTCACGCTCGGTGTAGTATTTTTCCCGGCAGGGAAATACGCCAAGCTCCTGAACATAGGGAATGGATTTTTTTGCGGCCTGTGTGGCCGTGGGCGAGAGCCATATGTAATTCGGCTCAAGATCCAATTCGTAGCGCAGCTTGATCTGTTCCATCGAAATCCTCCTGTCTGTTTCCACGTTTACCGAAACCTGTAAAAAGCCAAGATACCGTAATTTTGTGTCAACTTTATTGGCAGACAAAGGATGTTTTTTGATGCTATACTCAGTTTATCAGGAAAAAGCATAAAAAGCAATCTGATTTATGCAGAATATTAGGCTAATATGCACATATCTGTTTCGCCAATTCCGTACAACGCAAAGAGCAGAGGCGCAGCGGATGAAGCAGGCCGGTATCCGCCGCCCGTCAAAAGAGAGCATATAAACACGGGCGGCTGCAAATTCAAAGTCGGGGGGTAGGCAAGATGGAACAGTATATCCTCGAGCTGAAGGGCATCACCAAGATCTTTCCGGGCGTCAAGGCGCTGGATCGGGTCAGCTTTCAGCTCAAGGCAGGCGAGATCCACGCGCTGATGGGAGAGAACGGCGCCGGAAAATCGACCTTTATCAAGGTCATCACCGGCGTACACCGCGCGGAGGAGGGCGAGATGTATCTCGACGGCAGGCGCGTCGATTTCCGGTCGCCGCTGGACGCGCAGAACGCCGGTATTGCCGCGATCTATCAGCATGTCACCAGCTATCCGCATCTGACCGTTGCGGAGAACATCTTCATGGGGCATGAGATCCGGAAGCACGGCATCATGCAGTGGAAGAAAATGAACGAGGCCGCCGGGGCGCTCCTGCGTCAGCTGGACGCCGACTTCCAGCCCACCGCCCGCATGGGCGCGCTGTCGGTCGCGCAGCAGCAGATGGTCGAGATCGCAAAGGCGCTGTCCACCAACGCGCGCATCATCATTATGGACGAACCGACAGCGGCGCTGACAAAGAACGAATCCGAGGAGCTTTACCGGATCACCGAAAAGCTCCGTGACGACGGAAAATCCGTCATCTTTATCTCGCACCGGCTGGAGGATATGTACCGTCTGGCCTCCCGCGTTACGGTGTTCCGCGACGCACAGTACATCGGCACCTACAACGTCGCCGAGATCCAGCCGCCGGAGCTGATCAAGGCCATGGTCGGCCGCGAGGTCAGCGATCTGTTCCCGAAGCCGGAGGTCAAGCCCGGGGAGGAGGTGCTCCGCGTGGAGAACCTTTCCCGCACAGGCTTCTTCCGCGACGTCAGCTTCCGCGTCCGCGCCGGTGAGATCGTCGGCCTGACCGGTCTGGTCGGCGCCGGACGCACCGAGGTCGTGCAGACCATTTTCGGCGTGGAGCATTACGACGCGGGCAAGGTCTTTGTGGACGGGAAGGAGGTCCATATCCGCAGGCCGCAGGACGCGATGCGCCTCGGAATCGGCCTGCTGACCGAGGACCGGCAAAATCAGGGCCTGATCCTGGACTGGGGCATTGGCCGCAACATCACGCTGCCCGAGCTTGGCGCGAAATTCTCCAAAAAGGGCGGCATCACCAGCGAAACAATTGAAAATCAGGCGGCGAAGGAGCTGGCCGAGGAGATCGACGTCAAGGCTGTGACGGTGTTCGACCCCGCAAGCTCACTTTCCGGCGGAAACCAGCAGAAGGTCGTCGTGGCCAAGGCGCTGGCAAGCGACCTGAAGCTCCTGATTATGGACGAGCCGACCAAGGGCGTGGACGTCGGCGCAAAGGCCGCAATCTATCAGATCATGGGTGAGCTTGCGCAGAAGGGCATGGCCATCGTCATGATCTCCTCGGAAATGCCGGAGCTTTTGGGCATGTCCGACCGCATTTACGTCATGTGCGACGGCCGTGTGACCGGTGAGCTTTCGCGCACGGAGGCCACGCAGGAGAAAATTCTGGAGCTTTCGATGCTCAAGCACAGCGGCGCGGCATCGGGCTGAGGAGGGATCGGAATGAAAGAGAAAAAAGGCTTCGGAGGCTTCTGGAAAAAGCTCTCCGGCTCACGGGAATTGAGCCTCGTTGCGGTGCTCGTGCTGCTCTGCGCCGTCATTCAGCTGCGCAACAATACGTTCCTTACGGCAAAGACCATCGCGGATCTGCTAAAAAACTACTCCACGACCATCACCATTTCGCTCGGTATGATGAGCGTCCTGCTGATCGGCGGCATTGACATCTCCGTCGGCGCGACGCTGGCCTTCTCCGGCATGTGCGCCTCGCTCATGATGCGCGACGGCGTGTATTCCAGCACGCTGGTCATGTTCCTGGTCTCCATCGCCATCGGCACGCTCTGCGGGATGCTGGTCGGCCTGATTATCGCCAAGGGCGGCGTTCAGCCGATCATCGCCACGCTCGGCATGTGCAATATCTACCGCGGCGCGACCTATATCGTCTCGAACAGCGCGTGGGTCTCCGCGTATCAGTTCCAAAGCTCGTTCAAGGAATTTGCGCAGACGAATACGCTGACCGGCGGCCTGATGAACAATCTGGTATTCATCACGCTCGTCTGCTACATCGTTTTCTTCGTCGTCATGAAGTGGACGACCTTCGGACGGCGCATCTACGCCGTCGGCTCCAACGAGCGCACCAGCCGCCTGTCCGGCATCAATGTGCCGTCAGCGGTATCCGCATCAGCCGCATCCGCTTCTTTGTCTATACGATCGCCGGTGCGTTCGCGGGTTTGACGGGCGCCATGTACACGGCGCTGTACGCCTCGGCCATGAGCGATATGGGCGCGGGCATGGAGATGGACGCCATCGCCTCCTGCGTGCTCGGCGGCGTGAGCCTGAACGGCGGTCAGGGCAGCGTGGCCGGCGTCCTGCTCGGCTCGCTGACGATGGCGGTCATCTGCAAGGCGCTGCCGCTTATCGGCATTTCGCAGTTCTGGAAGGACGCCATCAAGGGCGCGATCATTCTGGTGGCGATCATTGTCAACGTGATCGTCCGGCGCGCCATGGATCGCAATACCCTGAAAGTGAGGGAGATTTGATCATGGAAACGAAAGCCAGACGCAATATTCTTGCCGTGCGCGAGCGCTCGTGGAAGCAGGTCGTATTCCGCTGGGAATCGCTGCTGCTCCTGCTGTTCCTCGCGGTCAATATCTTCAACATGAGCATTTCGCCCAACTATCTGGACGCCTCCGGCCTGTTCACGGCCATCAGCACATTCCTGCCCAAAGGCTTCATCGCCTTCCCCATGGCCTATCTGCTGGTGCTGGGTGAGATCGACCTTTCCGTCGGCTCCACCGTCGCGCTTTCCGCGACGCTGCTGGGCATCAGCTATAACAGCGGACTTTCCATGGGCGCGGCCATCCTGATCGCGCTGGGCTGCGGCCTTGTCTGCGGCCTGCTCAACGGACTGATCCTTGCAAAATTCACAGAGCTTGCGCCCATGATCGTCACGCTCGGCACCATGACGCTCTACCGTGGCATCTCGCAGATGATCCTCGGCAGCGAGTCCTCCGGCGGCCTGCACAACTGCCGCTGGTTCTACAACATCTATTATGCCCGGCTCGGGCCGGTGCCGTATGTGTTCCTGGTGTTCTGCCTTGCGGCGGTGGCCTTTGGATTTGTGCTGCATAAGACGGTCTTTGGCCGTCAGGTCTACGCCATCGGCTCCAACCGAACCACGGCGCTCTACTCCGGCGTTCCGGTGCAGCGCGTCCGCATTATCTGCTACGCCATGACGGGCCTGATCTCCGGCCTGTCCGCCATCCTGTACGCATCGTGGATGGGCTCCATCCGCTGGGATATCGCCACGGGCTATGAGCTGGAGGCCATCTCCATGGTCGTCCTCGGCGGCATTTCCACGGCAGGCGGCAAGGGCAACTTCCCCGGCACGGTCATTTCCATCTTCACCATCGGCCTGCTGAAATACGGCCTCGGCCTGATTAACGTTAACTCACAGACGATCCTGATGATCATTGGCGCGATCCTGATCCTGGTCGTCATGCTCCCCAATATCCGCGACTCCATTGCCGCGCGCAGAGCCGTCGAGGCGCAGCGGCAGAAATCGGTATAAGCGCCCCGAGCGTTTATATAAAAATAAGGAAAGAAGGAAAAATCATGAAAAAACTGATCGCATTGCTTCTTACCCTCGTCATGGTGCTGGGCCTTGCGGCGTGTGCTGCAAAGACCGGCGGCAATGACACGCAGACCTACGCCATCATCACAAAGGCAGCCGGCAACCCCTACAACGAGCGCGAAGCCGCCGGCTTCGAGGAAGTCATGAAAGACGCCGGCTACAACGCCATCGTCAAGCACCCCGCGGAGATCACCGCCGAGGCGCAGATCACGCTCATCAACGAGCTGGTCGCGCAGAAGGTCAGCGGCATCGCCATTGCGGCCAACGACTTTGACGCACTGGAGACCGCACTGAAGGCCGCCATGGACGCCGGGATCAAGGTCGTGTCCTGCGACTCCTCCTGCAATCCCGCGTCGCGTATGACCCATATCAATCAGGCGGGCGTTCAGGAAGTGGCGCAGTGCCTCGTAGACGCCACCTATGATCTGTTGGGCGGCGAAGGCGACTGGGCGATCCTGTCCGCGACCTCCATCGCTACCAACCAGAACGCATGGATCGACGCCATGAAGGAGATCCTGAAGGACGAAAAATACGCGAAGATGAATCTGGTCGAGATCGCCTACGGCGACGACGAGCAGCAGAAGTCCGTTGACGAGACCAAGGCTCTGCTCCAGAACTATCCGAACCTGAAGCTCATCAACGCCCCGACGACCGTCGGCATCGCGGCGGCTGCGAAGGTCATCACCGACGAGGGCCTCCAGGGCAAGGTCATTGTGACCGGCCTTGGCCTGCCGTCCGAAATGGCGGAGTTCATGACCGGCGATAACCCCGCTTGCCCGTATATGTTCCTCTGGAACCCGATCGATGTGGGCCGCAGCGCAGCCTACGCCCTGATCGAGATGGTCAACGGCAGCCTGACCGGCGCGACCGGCGAGAGCTTCACCGCGAAGAACGGCACGACCTACACCGTTACTGACGCGGGTGACGGCGGCACCGAGATCATCATTGGGCCTCCGTTCGAGTTCAACGGCGACAACATCGAGGATTGGAAAACGGTCTATTGATCGCGCCGCTTCCTGACGGAGCCGGATAAATAGCGCAAGATGGAGCGGATACATCCGTATCCGCTCCGTTTTTCACGAAAACGACAGAAATTGGAAAGGAAGGGACGTTTCATGCAGCTCAAAAAGACGCCGCGCGCGCGCGTCGGCCTGTATACCGCCGGTCTGCGCGCGTACTGGGATCAGTTTTTGGGACTTCACGACCGCATTCTCGGCTACAATCATTTTATCGAGCAGAAGGTATCGCAGTGGGCCGAGGTTTTTGACTTCGGATTGGTGGACGACGAGCAGAAGGCCCGCGAGGCCGGCGAATACTTCAACGCGCACAACGTCGATCTGATCCTGATGCACAGCGGAACGTATTTTACCAGCGCGGCCATGCTGCCGGTCCACCAGATCTGCAAGGCGCCGGTCGTCGTTCTCAATCTCCAGCCCGCCGTGCAGATGAACTATGAAAGGACTGATACCGGCGAATGGCTGGCGCAGTGCGTCGGCTGTCCGGTGCCCGAGGCCGCAAACGCCTTTGAACGCGCCGGGATCACCGTCCGCATCGTGAACGGCCTGCTGGGGCTGGAGCAGACGCCGCAGGGCGCAATGGCGGACGAGGCGACGGCTGCCGCGCCGTCTGCCGTCCGTGCGTGGACGCAGATCGAGCAGTGGGTGCGCGCTGCCGGGGTCAAGCGGATGCTGCAATATGCGCGCTTCGGCTTCCTTGGAAACAACTACAGCGGAATGTTGGATCTTTACAGCGACTTCACCATGCTTCAGGCGCAGCTGGGTATCCATGTGGAGCTGCTGGAAATGTGCGACCTCGACCGCAGTCTGCGTCAGGTCACGGACGCGGAGATTCAGGAAAAGCTGGACGAAATTCACGCATTTTTTGAGATCTCCGGCGATTCTCCCTCCGATCCGCGTGTTCGCTGCCCAACGGAGGAGCAGCTTCGCTGGTCGGCGACGGTCGCCGCAGCGCAGTACCGCATGGTGCGGGAATACAATCTGGATGCGCTGAGCTATTACTATCACGGCTCGGATGAAAACCACTATGAGCAGGTGCAGAGCGGCTTTATCGTCGGCCACTCGCTTTTGACGGCGGACGGCGTTCCCTGCGCGGGCGAGGGCGATATCAAGACCTGCGCCGCAATGAAGATCTGCGATGCGCTGGGCCTTGGCGGCAGCTTCAGCGAGATCGTCGCCATGGATTATGTACACAACACCATGCTGCTGGGCCACGATGGCCCATTCCACATTTCCATCTCCAACGGCAGGCCGATGCTGCGCGGCATGGGCGTGTATCACGGCAAAAAGGGGACCGGCGTATCGGTGGAGGCAAAGGTCCGTCCCGGCCCGGTCACGATGCTGGGGCTGACACAGCTGGCAAACGGGCGCCTGCGCTTCATCGCCAGCGAGGGCGAGGCAAAGCAGCTGCCGATTTTGACCATCGGCAACACGCAGACCCATATTGATTTCGGTATGGAGCTGGACGCCTATATGGACGAATGGTTCCGCTGCGCGCCGACGCATCACTGCGCCATGAGCGTCGGCCACAATGCCGCGCTGTTTGAAAAGGTGGCGGAGCTTCTGGGCGCGGAATTCGTGCGCGTCGGAAAGTAAAGGGGGAGATGCGGTATGCTGAAAGGATTCAAAATGAAGCTCTATCCCGGCATGGAGGCCGAGTATGAGCGCCGCCACAAGCTCCTGTGGCCGGAAATGAAGGACATGATCCATGAACACGGCGGGAAGAATTATTCTATTTTCCTCGACCGCGATACGCTGACGCTGTTCGGCTATATCGAGATCGAGGACGAGGCGCGCTGGGCTGCAAGCGCGGACACTGCGATCAACCGCAAGTGGTGGGACTATATGGCCGATATCATGGAGACCAATCCGGACAACAGCCCGGTCTGCATCGACCTGCACCCGGTTTTCCATCTGGATTGATAAGCGGGATGGCCGCTGCCAAAGAGCGGCGCGTTTGTTCTGCATCTGAATATGCAAAAAGGCGCGGCTTTGCCGCGCCTTTTTGCTGTGGGATCACTTTTTACGGTGCGATGGTGGGTACGCCGTTTTGTCAGACAGCCTGTTATCCGTTTCCGGCCCACTCGGGGATATGCAGGAAGCCGATCCTGTAGACATACCATGTGGCATGGCCGGAGCCGGTCAGGCGGTCTGGCAGAACGCAGTCCGCGCGGTAAACCGACTTGCAGAGGCTGAGATCGTCCTTTTTCTCAAATTCGGCCTGCATGACCTCGTCCCAGCTGCACCCGTTCAGCAGCGCGGCGGCCCGGATGGCCCGGGATGGGCTTGTGCCGAGAAACAGCAGAAGGGCGAAAAGAAGCGCAAGGACGGCGGCAAGGATTCGTTTTGTCATGGTCGTTCCTCCAAGGTGCACAGCAGAGCCTGTTCAGGACTGCTCCGCGATGTAGAGCCGGACGCGGTTCTGGATGCGGCTGGCCGTCTCCTCGGCGGTCGTCTCACCGGCAAAGAAGGAAGCCGTCTCCGCAGAGATGATGGACTGGATGCTTTCGTCGTAGCGCAGGACGCGGTGCGTGCTGTGGATAAGCGCCAGCACGGCGTCATACTGCTCCTGCGTCATGGCATAGAGATCGATCATGGTGCTGCCGTCGGAGCTGTAGCCGCCCTTGGCGATGGGAATGGGATTGCCGTCCTTATCCAGAATCGGATCGCCGTTCTCATCGGTCTCATAGTCCTGCTCCATTTCGCTTGCGGCCTGTGCCTCGAAGGCGGTTCGGCTGATGGGAAGCGCGGAATAAAGCGTGCTCTGATAGCTGTCGGACAGAAGAGAGCGCAGGAAGCTCCACGCGGCGTCCTTGTGCTCGCTGGCCGAGAAGATCGAGAAGCTGGTGCTGAACTGGAAGCAGGAGCGCAGATCGCCCGAGGGGCTTGGGAAGCCGACGTAGCACAGGTCGTTTCCGAGGAGTGCGTTGTGCAGATAAACGTCGCCGAGGCTGTAGAGCGAGACGTCTGTCGTCAGCAGCTGTTCGCCGGATAGGATGCGCGTATCGTCGGAGACGTAGTCGCCCGACCAGTCGTAGGAATCCGGGAAGGTGTCGGCGAAATTCAGATAGTCGATGAAGTCCTGACTTGTGAAATTGCAGGTCTTGTTCTGCCAGTCCATGAATTCGTCGGCGTTCATATAGAGAATGGCGGTGAGCATGTCGTTCTTGGTCGTGTGGGGGCTGAAAACGGTCGCTCCGGCCTTCAGCTTCGACATTGCGTCCTTGAGATCATCCAGCGTCCAGCTGTCGTAGCTGCCGACGACCTTTCCCAGACCGGCCGCCGTGACGATGGTGAAGGATGTGGGCAGTTCATAGAGCCTGCCGTCCGTTTCGGCGGCGTTCAGAACATCGGTCATAAGGTTTTCGCGCTTGACGTTCTCGTCCGCGTCGATGTACTGCCAGAGATCTTCCAGCAGGCCCTTTGCCGCGTACTGCTGCACCGGCAGGCCGGAGGAAATGAGCAGATCCGGCGTGTTTCCGGAGAGAAGCTCCGTGTTCAGCTTTGTGATACCATCGCTGGACTGCCCGGCAATCACGGTATCTCCGGCCATGGAGTAGTCGGCGTAGTCCTTGACGACAATGCGGTACTGGCTGCTTTCGCGGTTGAATTTGACGATCCGGCTCCGAAGATCCCAGTCGAGATTCATGCAGGCCAGCGTCAGCTCGGTTTTCTGCGGGAGGCTTGCGGCGTCCACGCGATTCAGCAGGACGGCCTGAATGCCGGATGTACCGTCGGTGAAATCATAGGAAATGGCACAGATGCGGCCATCGGGGAGGACGGCGTAATGGGATAAATTGCCGCAACTTCACTGAAAGC
>ENA-ORSK01002763-ORSK01002763.1-human-gut-metagenome-genome-assembly--contig:-NODE-2763-length-11213-cov-2.020792_pt1 | contig 11213 bp, 7 predicted proteins | sample MGYA00242192_ERZ509159 | MGnify/ENA primary metagenome ERZ509159 (study PRJEB26280, sample SAMEA2338663) | human gut metagenome | biome: human gut; feature: human-associated habitat; material: faeces...
ACGATGCCGAAACGAAACAGGCACCGACGGCAGAGAGTGAAAGAATTTATATCATTGCAGGAGAGAAAGGGAAATAACATGTCAGATTATATTGTAAGAGCAACAGCGGCAAATAACCAAATCCGGGCATTTGCCATTACATCGAAAGACCTTGTAGAAGAGGCAAGAAAAAGGCACAACACCAGTCCGGTTATTACCGCAGGTTTAGGACGCTTATTAAGTGGAGCCGCAATGATGGGGGCGATGATGAAAGGCGATGATGACCTTTTAACATTGCAGATTAAATGTGGTGGTCCGGTACAGGGTTTAACAGCAACTGCCGATGCAAAAGGAAACGTCAAAGGTTATGCAGAGGTGCCGGATGTCATGCTGCCACCGAATCCGCAGGGAAAATTAGATGTCGGCGGAGCAGTAGGACTTGGAATCCTGAATGTCATCAAAGATATGGGACTCAAAGAGCCATATGCAGGGCAGGTTGCATTGCAGACCGGAGAAATTGCAGAAGATTTAACCTATTATTTTGCAACCTCCGAGCAGATACCTTCTGCGGTCGGGTTAGGAGTGTTAATGAATAAGGATAACACGGTCAGACAGGCAGGAGGTTTTATCATACAGCTTCTGCCGTTTACCGATGAAAAAATCATAGAGCAGCTAGAGAAAAAAATCACGGAAATGAAATCTGTCACCGAGATGTTAGAAGAAGGCATGACACCGGAGATGTTATTAGAAGAAATTCTTGGAGACTTCGGTTTGGAGATTACCGATACACTGCCGGCAAAGTTTTCCTGCAACTGTTCTAAAGAGAGAATTACCAAGGCGTTGATTAGTATTGGCAAAAAAGACCTACAGGAAATGATCGATGATGGAGAACCGATTGAGGTCAACTGCCATTTTTGCAATACAAATTATACATTCAGTATTGATGAGTTAAAGGAGATTGCAAAGTGAAAGACGGATATATCAAAGTAGCAGCAGTCACTCCGCAGGTAACCGTTGCAGATGTCAAAGAAAATACAAGGGAAATCTTAAAAGTGATCCGTGAGGCAGCAGCCCAGAAGGCAAAAATTATTGTATTACCGGAGCTCTGTATTACCGGATACACCTGTCAGGATTTATTTTTGCAGGAAATCCTGCTTCGTGAAGCAAAGGATGCACTATTAGAAATCAGTAATCAGACAAAAGGAATTGATGCGTTGATTTTTCTGGGAATACCGTTGGAGTATCACGGAAAGCTCTATAATACGGCAGCAATTTTAAATCATGGAAAAATCCTTGGCATTGTGCCAAAACGTTACATTCCAAACTATAACGAATTTTATGAAGTACGTCATTTTACAAAAGGTATGGAAGAGCCGGTGGCGGTACGTTTGAATCAGGAGATTACCGTTCCGATGGGAATGAATCTGCTCTTTTGCTGTGAAGAAATACCGGAATTGAAAGTGGCAGCAGAAATCTGTGAGGATTTGTGGACGATGCAGCCACCAAGCATTGCCCATGCACAGGCAGGGGCAGTCGTAATTACCAATTTGTCAGCCTCCGATGAGGTTACGGGAAAAGAAACATACCGCAGGGAATTGGTGAAAGGACAGTCGGCAAGATTGTTGTGCGGCTATATTTATGCAAGTGCCGGAGAGGGAGAGTCTACGCAGGATGTGGTATATTCCGGTCATGATCTGATCGCAGAGAACGGAGTAGTATTAGCGGAATCCGAGCGTTTTACCAAAGGAATCCTTTATTCTGAAATCGATGTGAAAAAACTCATATCGGAACGCAGACGGATGAGTACGTTTGAAACAACCGATGGAAACTATCAGGAAATTTATTTTTCTTTAGAAAAAGAAGAGACAAAATTGACACGTTATATCGATCCGATGCCATTCGTACCGGGAAGTAAGGAAGACCGTGAAAAACGTTGTGAAGAAATCTTACTGATACAGGCGCACGGACTGAAAAAACGTCTGGCGCATACCCATGCAAAGAGTGCAGTCGTCGGAATTTCGGGAGGACTGGATTCTACGCTGGCACTGTTGGTTACAGTAAAAGCCTTTGACCTGTTGGGGATTCCAAGAGAGCAGATCGCAGCAGTCACGATGCCGGGATTTGGAACAACCGACCGGACTTATGACAATGCGGTGCACCTGATCCGGGAATTAGGAGCAGAGTTCATCGAAGTTCCGATTGCCGATGCAGTCCGCCTGCATTTTCGTGATATCGGGCATGAAGAAAATATCCATGATGTGACTTACGAAAATTCCCAGGCAAGGGAGCGTACCCAGATTTTAATGGACATTGCCAATAAAAAAGGCGGTCTGGTAATCGGAACGGGAGATTTGTCGGAGTTAGCACTTGGATGGGCAACTTATAATGGAGATCATATGAGCATGTATGCAGTCAATGCTTCTGTACCAAAGACGCTGGTGCGCCATCTGGTGCGTTACTATGCCGATACCTGTGGAAGTGACAGACTTGCAGCAGTACTTTATGATGTGTTGGACACACCGGTCAGTCCGGAACTTCTTCCGCCGGAGGACGGTAAGATTTCACAGAAGACCGAGGACATTGTAGGACCTTACGAACTGCATGACTTTTTCCTGTACCATATGTTAAGGTCAGGATATTCCCCGGCAAAAATTTACCGGATCGCAAAGATCGCATTTGCAGATGTCTACGATGAGGAGACCATTTTGAAGTGGTTAAAGATATTTACAAGAAGATTTTTTGCCCAGCATTTCAAGCGTTCCTGTCTGCCGGATGGTCCAAAGGTCGGAACGGTAGCAGTTTCACCGAGAGGAGATTTGCGGATGCCGAGTGATGCTTCGGCACAGATATGGTTAGAAGAATTAGAGGAATTATAAAAAAATAGAAATCGTGTTGCCTTGGCTTCACGATTTCTTTTTTTGATATTTGATATTTTTATTTCAGATATGATTATGATGGATCGTCCCTAAATATGATGGAACTGTTTTTCATAGGATTCCTCAGCAGCAGGAGATTTCATATAAATCAAACAGAAGAAAATACCTGCCATTGCAAATGCGGTAATCACATCAAAAAAGGAATGTTGTTTTAAAAACATCGTCGATAAAATGATGCTGACACATAACAGTAAGGAAACAAATTTTGTCTTCTTCTTTTCACGGAAACATTCACTCTTCATCACGGCAATATGGACACCTAAGGAGTTGTAAACATGAATGCTCGGAAAGAGATTCGTCGGTGTATCGGTAGCATAAAGCCATGCAACTGCCTGTGTGAAAATGTTATCGTGTGCAAAACTTTCCGGTCTGAGTGTGTGTCCGTTTGGATAAATGGTGGAAACAACCAGAAAAATGGTCATTCCGGCAGCTAAAAAGCCGCACAGCCGATAGAAATCATGTTTGTTCTTAAAAAAGAAGTAGGCAACTGCCGCTGCAACATAACCGAACCATAAAAAGTATGGAACGACGAAATATTCAACAAACGGAATGGAATCGTCGATCGCCATATGTATGATATGAAAGTTGTTTGTTACATTTTTTTCTAAATAAGTAAACCATGGGAAATAAATCAGGCCATATAAAAATACCCATATATGACTGTATTTTACCAAAAAGTTCCGGATATATTTCAAGAGTATCACCTCGTGTCTATTCTATGTTTCTAAAATCTCATTATTACCTGTGGATTATAGCACAGAGAAAATGAAAGGACAATGTGCGAAAATGGATTTTCACAAAAAATTAAGAAATTACAAGTTCTTAAAAAAATGTTACAATTTAACGAAAAAGTTGACATCAAAGGCGAAGATAATATAATACAATATAGGGTAACTGCAAAAGTTAAAGTAAAAAATTGAATTTTGGAAATGAACAAGGAAACAAAAAAATATCAAAAAAAGGAACGATCATTGCAGCTTCCGTCGTAGGAGCGCTGGTAGTCATTTATCTTGCGGGAAGCATTTTCTTTCAGTCACACTATCTGCCAAGGACAGTGATCAACGGAATCTCCTGTACCGGAAAAAATGCGGATGGCGTAAAAGATGCGATCACGTCAGAGGTTAAGAATTATAAGCTGATGATCCGGGAGAGAGGAAAAAAGAGCGAAACAATCAGCGGAAAGGATGTCAGTATTTCCGTAGAGTTTGATGATACGCTTCAGAATATTTTAAAGAAGCAGAACGGGTTTAAGTGGGTAGTTACTTTATTTTCCCCGGAAGTATATGAATCAAAATCCATTGTAAGCTATGATGAGGTTGCATTGAAGCAGCAGATGAACCAGTTGTCCTGCATGGATAAGGACAAGATGAAGCCACCGGTAGATGCGACTTTAAAAGAGGATAAGAAAGACGGTTATGTCATCGTAAAAGAAGATTTAGGTACCACCGTAGATGAAGAAGCATTTTGGAAAAAGTTACAGGACTCTGTATTGAATTTACAGTCCGAGCTTTCCATGGATAAAGAAAAATGCTATGTAGATCCAAAGGTAAAAGAAGATTCTAAGACTTTAAAGAAGACATTAGCAAAGATGAAGACTTTAAAAGATGTCAAGATTACATATACCTTTGGTGATAAGCAGGAAGTATTAGCCGGAACAGAAATCTGTAAATGGATGAAAGTAGAAGAAGGCAAGGCAGTGGTAGACGATGAACAGGCACTTGCTTATGTCAAGAGTCTTGGTTCTAAATATAATACCGTTTATAAGCCAAAGACTTTAAAGACTTCATGGGGCAGCACTGTGACAATTTCAAATGGAAGCTATGGCTGGAAGATCAGCAACGATAAAGAATTAGAGCAGTTGAAAAAGGATATTGATGCCGGCAAGGACGTGACAAGAGATCCTGTCTATGCACAGACCGCAAACAGTCATGGTGAGAATGATTACGGAGATACTTATGTCGAAATCAATCTGACGGCACAGCATCTGTATTTTTATAAAAATGGTAATCTTGTAGTAGATTCCGATTTTGTATCAGGAAATATCTCAAAAGGAAACGGCACTCCGGTTGGAGCTTATCCGGTTACCTATACAGAGCGTAATGCAACCTTAAAGGGAGAAAACTATTCTTCTGATGTAAGTTTCTGGATGCCGTATTGCGGCAATGTCGGAATGCATGATGCTTCCTGGAGAAGTACCTTTGGCGGAAACATCTATAAGAGAAACGGTTCTCACGGATGTGTCAACTTACCATATGCAGCAGCAAAGACCATTTTTGAAAATATTGCAGCAGGTTATCCGGTCTTAGTATATGAATTACCTGGAACCGAGAGCCCGAAAGCGATCGCCATGGATCAGGGTGCATCGGTTGTGGATGCGATCAACGGTATCGGAGAGGTATCCTTAGGCAGTGAAGGTGCGATCACCAATGCAAGAAATGCTTATAACGGACTTTCCGAGGAAGCAAAAAGCTATGTAAGTAATTACAGTACCTTAGAGGCAGCAGAAGCAGCCTATGCAGGATTAGTCAGCCAGGAGGCAGAGAATCAGGCAAATAATGAGGCACAGGGACAAGCTAATGGTGTTATTGACCTGATCGGTCAGATCGGCAAAGTAACAACAGGCAGTGGAGATGCGATCAAAAGAGCAAGAGATGCCTATAATGCACTTTCCGACAGAGCGAAAGCCATGGTATCAAACTATAACACATTAACGGCAGCAGAGGAAGAGTTTAAATCTTTGTCTGAATCATAAAAATATATGGAAAATATAATACCTCTGAAGTGGATGGATGAAATAGAAAAATCTGTTGCTTTGGAGGTGTTTTTTACTTTACTTTACTAAAGAGTTGTAGTAGAGTTATTTTTAGAAATGTCAGGAAAGGTGGGAGCATTTTGGTTTCAAAAAAGATAGCACAGGCATTGGCGGGAAGTTCTGTGATCCGTGCAATGTTTAATGAAGGAAAAGAAATGGCAGCACGTTATGGTGCTGAGAACGTATATGATTTCAGTCTTGGAAATCCGGCAACTCCGGCACCGGAGTCAGTCAACCGCTCGATCAAAGAGATCGTGGACGAGATGGATCCGTTAGAGTTACATGGCTATATGTCAAATTCCGGATATGAAGATGTCAGAAGGGCAATGGCAGAGAATCTGAACCGGAGATTCCAGACATCCTTTGATGCACATAATATCATCATGACGGTGGGGGCAGCAGGCGGTCTGAACATTATCTTTAAGACACTGTTAGACCCGGAGGATGAAGTCATCGTCTTTGCCCCTTATTTTGGAGAATATAAGTCTTATGCAGCAAATTTTGATGCAAAGATCGTAGAGGTAGAACCTGATTTTGCAAGTTTTCAGCCTGATTTAGAAAAATTTACAGGAAAGATCACGGCTAAGACGAAGATCGTGTTAGTCAATACACCAAATAATCCGACCGGTGTAGTCTATACGGAAGAGACACTGCAGGAAATGGCAGAGATTTTAAGAAAAAAGGAGCAGGAATTTAAAACGGACATTTACTTAGTGTCAGATGAACCATACCGTGAGTTAGTCTATGATGACGTAAAAGAAATATTTTTAACAAAGTATTATCACAATACGATCGTGGGATATTCGTTTAGCAAATCCCTGTCACTGCCGGGAGAGCGGATCGGTTATGTTGCAGTACCGGATGAGGTTGCGGATGCAGAGAATGTAATTGCCGGCTTAGAGGTGTCGAACAGAACCCTTGGATTTGTCAATGCACCGTCGCTGATCCAAAAGGCAGTCAGCCGATGTGTGGATGAAAAGACAGACATCGCATTTTATGATAAGAATCGCAAGTTACTGTATGAAGGGCTGATAAAGCTCGGTTTTACCTGCATCTATCCGCAGGGAGCTTTCTATCTGTGGATGAAGTCTCCGGATAAGGATGAGGAAAGATTTGTACAGGCAGCGAAAAAATATCACATTATCATGGTCAAGGGAGCAGCCTTTGCATGTCCGGGCTATGTGCGGCTTGCATATTGTGTTTCTCCACAGATGATAGAAAAATCCATGTCAGGATTTGAAGAATTAGCGAAAGAATACGGGTTAGTAAAATGAAGAACTGGGAAAAAAATGTAAGGCTGGTGACTCCATATACACCGGGGGAGCAGCCGAAAAAAAGAGATATCATTAAGCTGAATACAAATGAGAATCCATATCCGCCGGCACCGGGAGTACAGAAAGTACTGAAGAAATTTGAAACAGACAGACTGCGTCTTTATCCTGACCCGGCATCTTCTGAGTTAGTGGATGCGATCGCGTCAGAATATGGTGTAAGATCTTCACAGGTGTTTGCCGGAGTAGGATCGGACGATGTCCTTGCAATGGCATTTATGACGTTTTTTAATTCTAAAAAACCAATCCTGTTCCCGGACATTACCTATTCGTTTTATGATGTCTGGGCAGAAGTATTTCGGATTCCTTATGAGACCGTGCCATTAGATGAGGACTTTCAGATTTGTACCAAAGACTATCAGCGGGAAAACGGTGGGGTTATTTTTCCAAATCCGAATGCACCGACCGGCGTTCTCATGCCGTTAGAACAGGTAGAAGAGATCATCCGGGCAAATCAGGATGTTGTGGTCATCGTGGATGAAGCCTATATTGATTTTGGAGGCGTATCCGCACTGCCTTTGATTGAAAAATACGAGAATCTGTTAGTGGTACAGACGTTTTCAAAATCACGCTCCATGGCGGGCATGAGGATTGGATATGCGTTTGGAAGTGAGAAACTGATCGCATATCTGAACGATGTTAAATATTCATTTAATTCTTACACCATGGATCAGCTGACCCTGGCAATGGGAAAAGCCTCAGTGGAGGACCGGGAATATTTTAAGCAGACCACCGACAAGATCATCCGTACCAGAGAATGGACAAAGGAAGAGTTAAAAAAATTAGGCTTTTTGTTTGAAGATTCTAAGAGCAATTTTGTGTTTGTAACACATCCGAATGTTTCGGCAAAACAGCTTTTTGAGAATCTCAAAAAAGAGAAGGTCTATGTGCGTTATTTTGCAAAACCGGAGCGTATCAGTAATTATCTTCGGATTACGATCGGAACCGATGAAGAAATGCAAAAGCTGATCTCTCTTTTGAAAAAATACTGCTAAAATAGGAAAATATTTGCTGCCTCGTGAGGCAGTGCAGAGATTTCATTTATGCATAGAAAAAGGAGAATGCAGGAAATCTTGCACGAATACTCACGGGGCAGACACTATTTTCGGGTAACTTAGCGTGCTTCTTTCGCATAAGTAGTGGTGATCAAGTCCTTATAAGGCGGTCTGTCGGTCAGAACGCCTCCTTCCTCTAAAATATCAAGTCCTTAGTGAATACTAAATCGTCCTTCCAGGTGTCCTGTTTCTGATAACGTTCCACGATCATGGCAATAGTGGCTTCATCCGTATCTTTGAATTGAGGGGCAATGACTTTTGCAATTTCCGCAGCAGAATGATTGTTGACATAAGTCATGCCTTTTTGCAGAGCGTTGGTAAAGCTCTGGATGAGATCAGGGTGTTTTTTGATATAGCTTTCTTTTGCAGAAAAAGCCGTGTAAGGCACATAGCCGGAATCCACACCGAGGGAAGCAACCACATAGCCGGAGCCTTCTTTTTCTAAATTGGTTGCACCCGGTTCAAATTCAACGGAAAAATCGCCATTTCCACCGGAAAAAGCAGCAGCAGTGCTTCCAAAATCAATGCTCTTGTCAATGGTTAGATCTTTTTCAGGGTCAATTCCCTGCTGTTTTAAAACATATTCAAAAACCATCTGTGGCATGCCACCTGTCTGCCACAGAACTATGTAAATAATCATCCGATATTTGCTTTGCAGTCATTTCCGCTGATAAATCCGGCAAATAGTTACGGGCAAGCAGGGAGATTTCTTTTTCGGATTTCATAATACGGTAAGGCTTTCGTGGATTGTCTGTATCCTTTAGGATATCGAGTATTTTCATCAATTCGATATAAGGTAAAATACTCTGCTTTGTCTTTGGAAATCCCAGATCGGTAAGATGTTCTGACAGGTATTTTGCAGAAGTGTAACCGCGTTTGTCCTCTGCGATCAGTTTCATAACGATTGCAATGATAGTATTTTCTCTGCAATTCATTTCTTTGGTAGGGTTGTTATTTATGAAGCTGGCTAAGCCATATTTTAACGTGATTTCCGGCATTCCGTTTTCATCCACTATGATTTTTTGGATCAGTAGTTCGATATCTTTATGCCCCAGAGTTCCTTTTGCAATTATGTGCTCCATGATATCCAGAGGATTTTTTAAACTGTCCGTTGCATCCGGTGCCTCTGTGGTAGATTTTTCCAGTTCTGTTAGCTGCATTTCCAATTCGTGAATTTGTTTACATAAATCTGCTTGCATAGAGTCATAAGCTTCACGGATAAAATCTTCATTGTGGATGGAAGTCTCATTTTCGGCAGCCAGTGATAAATCCTTTATTTTCTGTGTAAGAAGAATTTTTAGTTGATTTTTCCGGTCATCGATCGCGGTATGCAGTTCCTGACGTTTTTCTTCTAGGCTTTTCTTCTCTGTCTGAAAATCCTCCGGATCATAGCCGGCAATTATGTCACTGAAAACATCTCTGCACACTTGGAGATAGGTCAGGATGTCTCTCATCAGATCGGCTTCTTCAATCAAATGAGCCTTAGAACAATAACGTTTTCCTTTCGTGTTATAAGTGGTGCAGATATAATATTTGCGTTCTCTGCCGGAGGTCTGGCGTTTGATCGGTGTGAGGCGGCTTCCGCAATCCTTACAGAACAGACAACCGCTGAATGGATTTGGAACTTCTGAACCTGCCCATTGTCCAAAGCTGCCACGGTAGTTTGTGTGATTGCGTTTTTCTTTTAATTCCTGCACCAGAGAAAACGTAGTCTCATCGATAATTGCCGGATGATGATTTTCAAAAAGATACTGTTCTTCCCTGGGGATGCGACAGTCTTTGCCATGGATGGTTTTTCTGGCACGTTTTCGTAAGCGGAGCGTACCGATATAAAAATCATTGTCAAGTAAATCCCGCACCATGCTGTCTGACCAGCGAAAAGCAATGTTTCTTTTGGTTAACTGTCTGTTTTCTATTTCATGCTCGTGCTGTTTCATAGAGGGAGTAGGGATTTGCTGTTCATTTAAATAATTGGCAATCTTCCGGTAGCCAAGACCGGAAAGATAGAGCCGATAAATGGATCGGATGGATTCCGCTTCGGCAGGATCAATGCTGAACATCGTCGGATTGTCTGTGTCACGCCGATACCCAAACGGCGGTCTTGTCAGCAGTGCACCTTCTTTTTGCTTCGCACCTATGGCACGTTTGATTTTTTTACTGGTGTCTTTTACATACCGCTCATTAAACCAGGTTTTAATCCCGATTGTATCATCGGCTGGTTCCATAGAATCATAGTTATCGTCGATCACAACCAAATGTTTTCCACGCTCCTGAAATTCGTCCAGTAATAAAAGCACTTTTGCGTTATGTCTGCCAAGGCGTGAAAAATCCTTGACATAGACAGTATCAATATCGTGATCCAGATCAGCCATCATTTGCTGAAATCCCGGTCGGTCAAAGACATAGCCGGAAATGCCGTCATCTTCGTACCAGCGATCGATGGCGATGCCATGATCGGCTGCATACTGGCTGATGATCAGCTTCTGGTTTTCTATGGAAACATAATTTTTTTTATCATCGTCTTTTGAGAGACGGACATATCCTGCATTCATAGAGGAGCCTTTCTGCTTGAATGTAAATAGTCTATGAAGCATTATGGAATGATATGACATCGTCTTTTGCCCCCCTAATCGTTAAAAAAAAAAATTGACATATAGATCGTAGTTCGATATATCGCACTAAAAAAGGAAATGGACAATGGATGCACATATAAAAAAAGTTTATGTTCCGATGACGGAGACCGGATTTTATATTCTGTTATGTCTGCGTTCTCCGAATCACGGATATGGAATTGTACAGAAAGTAAAGGAAATCACAGACAATGAAGTCATACTCGGTCCGGGAACCATGTATGGAAGTCTGTCAAAAATGGAAAAAGACGGATTGATCCAATTTGTCTGTGAAGAAGATAAGCGAAAAATTTATCAGATTACAGATCTCGGTACGGAAGTTCTGGAATTGGAGTTAAAGAGGATCCGCAGATTGTATCGCAATGCACAGGAGGGATGGGAGTATCTGATGAATTTTAATGGATACTGCTATTTTCGCAAACCGATGACAAGGATGCAGCAGAAAGAAGAAATATTCTGTGACGACATCT
>ENA-ORSK01002764-ORSK01002764.1-human-gut-metagenome-genome-assembly--contig:-NODE-2764-length-11212-cov-2.952765_pt1 | contig 11212 bp, 9 predicted proteins | sample MGYA00242192_ERZ509159 | MGnify/ENA primary metagenome ERZ509159 (study PRJEB26280, sample SAMEA2338663) | human gut metagenome | biome: human gut; feature: human-associated habitat; material: faeces...
TCATAAGACCGTTAGATAACCCATATAGTAAGACAGGCGGACTTGCGGTATTGAGCGGAAATCTTGCACCGGACGGCAGTGTTGTAAAGCGTTCAGCCGTTGTAGATGAAATGATGGTTCATGAAGGTCCGGCAAGAGTCTTTGACTGTGAGGAAGATGCGATTGAAGCTATTAAAGGTGGCAAGATCGTAGAGGGTGATGTAGTTGTTATCCGTTACGAGGGACCAAAAGGCGGCCCTGGAATGAGAGAGATGCTCAATCCTACATCTGCGATTGCAGGATACGGACTTGGGTCTACAGTAGCTCTTATCACAGATGGAAGATTCAGCGGAGCATCCAGAGGTGCTTCTATCGGACACGTATCACCGGAAGCAGCCGTAGGCGGACCAATCGCACTGGTAGAAGAAGGCGATATCATCAAGATCAACATTCCGGAAAACAGACTGGAACTGGCTGTTTCTGATGAAGAGCTGGCAAGAAGAAAAGCCAACTGGACACCGAGAGAGCCGAAGGTAAAGACCGGCTATCTGGCACGTTACGCTTCTATGGTAACTTCCGGTAACAGAGGAGCTATTCTTGTTTCAGAAAAATAATTCTGAAACAAGAATTGAAGCTAAGCAACAACAGTAAGAAAAGTAAAGGTGAGGACAGCAGGATGAAGTTAAATGGTTCAGAAATAATTGTTGAATGTTTAAAAGAACAGGGTGTAGATACAGTATTCGGTTATCCGGGCGGTGCTATTTTAAATGTATATGATGCACTTTATAAACACTCTGATGAGATTACACATATACTTACATCACATGAGCAGGGGGCTGCACATGCAGCAGACGGATATGCAAGAGCTACAGGCAAAGTAGGTGTATGCTTTGCAACATCAGGTCCTGGTGCAACCAACCTTGTAACAGGTATAGCGACATCTTATATGGATTCAACTCCTGTTGTTGCAATTACATGTAATGTAACAGTTCCTCTTCTTGGAAGAGACAGCTTTCAGGAGATTGATATAGCGGGTGTTACAATGCCAATTACAAAGCACAGCTATATTGTTAAGAATGTAAAGGACCTTGCCAAGACATTAAGGAATGCTTTCAGAATCGCCAAGGAAGGAAGACCGGGTCCTGTATTAGTTGATGTTACTAAGGATGTAACAGCAGCAGAGTGTGAGTACTCACCAAGAGTTCCAAAGCCTGTAGACAGAATTACAGCAAGCATTAAGGAAGAAGATATTGACAAGGCTGTAACACTTATTAAGAAAGCTAAGAAGCCATATGTATTCGTTGGTGGCGGAGCAGTTATATCAGAGGCATCTGATGAACTTAAGAAGTTTGTTGAGAAGGTTGATGCACCGGTATGTGACTCACTTATGGGTAAGGGCGCATTTGACGGATCTAATGAAAGATATACCGGAATGCTTGGCATGCATGGTACTAAGACATCTAACTACGGAGTTTCAGAGTGTGATCTTCTTATCGTAGTTGGTGCAAGATTCTCAGACCGTGTTACAGGAAATGCTAAGGAATTTGCTAAGAATGCAAAGATTCTGCAGTTTGATGTTGATGCAGCTGAGATTAACAAAAATGTCAAGACAGATGCACATGTACTCGGAGATGCTAAAGAGATTCTTAAGAGAATCAATGATAAGTTAGATAACCAGGATCACTCAGACTGGATGGAACACATCAAGTCTTATAAGCTTGATTATCCTATGAGATATAACAGAGATATTCTTAACGGACCTCTTATCATGGAGAAGATATACGAGATTACAAATGGTGATGCAATTATCACAACAGATGTTGGACAGCATCAGATGTGGGCTGCACAGCATTATAAGTTCAAAGAGCCAAGAACACTTCTTACATCAGGCGGACTTGGAACTATGGGATATGGTCTTGGTGCATGTATAGGTGCCAAGGTTGGACGTAAGGATAAGACAGTTGTTAATATTGCAGGTGATGGCTGCTTCCGTATGAATATGAATGAGCTTGCAACGGCAAGTCATTATAATATCCCGATTATTGAAGTGGTGATCAACAATCATGTGCTTGGTATGGTACGTCAGTGGCAGACGCTCTTTTATGGTAAGCGTTATTCCCAGACTGTGTTAAGTGAGCAGGTAGATTACTGCATGGTTGCGAAGGGGCTTGGCTGTGAAGCAATCCGGGTATCGAAGAAGGAAGAAGTGGATGCTGCCATTCAGAAGGCTATTGATTTAAAGAGACCGGTTCTGATTGAATGCATTATTCCAGAGGATGACAAGGTGTTCCCGATGGTTCCTGCCGGAGCACCGATCAGCGAAGCATTTGACGCATCCGACATGAAATAAGTTGCCGGAAAACACGTATTTTTGTCAGCCAATCGGTACAATCCGGCAGCTTATGAATGAGCATGGCTGACCTGTTACTATGGTGGAGCTGTGAAGCTTTCAGCAGGAGTTAACAAAAGAAGTTCTAAGTGGGGACTTTCCGGAATATTTTACAGGAAGGTCCTTATTTTTAGGGAGTATACTGCATGAATAAGGCATTGGCTAAGGGATTCGGAATTGGAATTCTGGTTATTATCATATCGGTTTTGTGCATGTATCTGGGACTGGCATTTTATTACAGGGATGGCTTTTCCTACAATACATGGATTAATGGTGTCTACTGTACTGGTAAAACCCTGGATGAGGTCAATGAGGAATTACAGGAAGAATCCTCCTATCCGGGACTTACCATTATAGACAGTGATGGTAAGAGCTATATGATTTCGGCACAGGAGGTTTCTCTTTTAATGGATTATCTCCCGGGGCTTAAGGCTTTTTATGAGAAGCAAAGTCCGTTTCTATGGATTGACAATATGCTGGGAGAAAAGAATAATCATGAAATCCTTCCGGTGGTTTCTTATCAGGTAGAGACATTTGATGAAAAAGTAGCCAGGCTCCCATTCTTTACCGGAATCCGTCCGGAAAACCGCAGAGTAAAGCTCTGCAAAGGTCCTCAGGGGTATTATCTGTTAAATGAAAGATCCCATGTGTTAAATGAAGAGAAGACAAGGGAATATATTACAAGAGCATTTGACAGCTTTCAGGGAGAACTGGATCTGGAGGCTGCGGGATGCTATGAAGATCTTCCCCTTACGGAGCAGATGCAGAAGGATATTGCACTGTATGAAAAGGTACGTGCTTTTCAGGAATGCGGCATTGTGTATATAATGGGAGAGAATGAAGTGAGGGTGGATGCTTCTGTTACCTGCAACTTTATGAAACTGGATGAGGATGGCAGTTTTCTCCTTGATGAAAACGGAGATCTCATTGCAGACAGGGAGAAGACCGATGCTTTTATTGATCAGCTGGCAGATGAATACAATACCGTTGGTGCTGTCCGTGAATTCAGGGCTACCCGTGGGGAAAAGGTGATCGTTGAGGGTGGAATTTACGGAAACCTGATCGACCGGGATACCGAAAAGGAATACCTCTATCAGGCTTTTTGTGAGAAAAGGACAGAACGGCATGAACCGGAATACCTGCAAAAAGCACTATATCAGGGGAAGAATGACATTGGACCTACTTATATTGAAGTCGATATGACTGAGCAGAAAATGTATTATTATGTGGATGGCGTTTTAAAAATTGAAACCGATGTGGTGACCGGAAATACGAGCCTTGGACGTGGAACACCGTCCGGAACCAACTATGTTTATAATAAGCAGCGGAACAGGGTATTGCGTGGCGCGGATTATGCGACTCCCGTGAAATACTGGATTCCGGTTTATAAAGCGATCGGCATTCACGATGCTTCCTGGAGAAAGAATTTTGGCGGTGAAATTTATAAGACGAATGGGTCTCATGGCTGTGTAAATACACCGACGGATCAGGTCGCAGAGCTTTATGATATGGTGGAAATCGGAACACCCTGTGTAATGTTTTATTAAAGTAAATTGCTAAAGCGGTTGACGAATGGGAAATAAGAGTATAAAATTAATTTTTGATAGATTTATTCAGATTTCGCATGAGCAGGAGGAGAAGAAAGTGTCCAGAGTGTATAACTTTTCAGCAGGTCCCGCAGTTTTACCTGAAGAAGTACTGAAAGAAGCTGCAGATGAGATGTTAGATTATCAGGGAAGTGGTATGTCCGTGATGGAAATGAGCCATCGATCTAAGACCTATGATCATATCATCAAGGAAGCAGAGAAGGATTTGCGCGAACTGATGAATATTCCGGATAATTATAAGGTACTGTTCCTTCAGGGAGGTGCAAGCCAGCAGTTCGCCATGATTCCCATGAACCTCATGAAGAATCGTAAGGCAGCTTACATCGTTACCGGTCAGTGGGCTAAGAAGGCATATCAGGAAGCTAAGATTTATGGAGAGGCAATTGAAGTAGCATCCTCTGCAGATAAGACCTTTTCCTACATACCGGATTGTTCAGATCTTCCGATCCCTGATGATGTGGATTATGTATATATTTGTGAAAACAACACCATTTACGGAACAAAGTATAAGACCCTTCCGAATACCAAGGGACATACTCTTGTTGCGGATGTATCTTCCTGTTTCCTGTCTGAGCCGGTAGATGTTACCAGGTATGGTGTCATTTATGGTGGCGTGCAGAAGAATATCGGACCGGCCGGTGTGGTTATCGTGATTATTCGTGAGGATCTGATTACCGAAGATACGTTACCGGGAACACCGACGATGTTGAAATATAAGATTCATGCAGATAATGATTCCTTATACAACACTCCTCCGGCTTACGGAATTTATATTTGTGGTAAGGTATTCAAGTGGCTGAAGAAGATGGGCGGACTTGAGAAGATGAAGGAGATCAATGAGAAGAAAGCAAAGATTCTCTATGATTATCTGGATGAAAGCAAGCTGTTCAAGGGAACTGTCCGTAAGGAAGACCGTTCTTTGATGAACGTACCCTTCGTAACCGGTTCCGAGGAGCTCGATGCCAGGTTTGTAAAGGAAGCTAAGGAAGCAGGCTTCGAGAACTTAAAGGGACACCGTACCGTTGGCGGTATGCGTGCAAGTATCTATAATGCAATGCCGATTGAGGGTGTTGAGAAGCTTGTAGAATTTATGAAGGATTTTGAAGCGAAAAACTTATAAGATTGGGGAGAGAGCCATGTTTAATTATTATTGCTTAAATCCGATCGCACAGGTTGGATTGAATGATTTTACCAGTGATTTTGAAAAGACCGATGAAGTGAATCATGCAGAAGGTATTCTGGTTCGTTCCGCAGTCATGCATGATATGCAGTTTGACGAAAAGCTTCTTTGTATCGCAAGAGCAGGTGCCGGAACCAATAACATTCCGTTAGACCGCTGTGCACAGGAAGGAATTGTTGTATTCAATACACCGGGTGCGAATGCGAACGGTGTTAAGGAGCTTGTCATTGCAGGTATGCTGCTTGCAAGCCGTGATATTTTAGGCGGTGTAAACTATGTTTTATCCGATAAGGACAATCCGGATATAGCAAAGGCTGCCGAAAAGGAAAAGAAGAAATTTGCAGGTACAGAAATCCAGGGCAAGAAGTTAGGTATCATCGGACTTGGAGCCATTGGTGTAAAGGTTGCAAACGTTGCGAAGCATCTGGGTATGGAAGTATATGGTTATGATCCGTATGTGTCTGTAAATGCTGCATGGAACTTAAGCCGTGATGTCAAGCATGTACTGAATGTGGAGGATATTTATTCCAATTGTGACATCATTACCATTCATGTACCGTTACTGGATTCTACCAAGGGAATGATCAATGCCGATGCCATCTCCAAGATGAAGGATGGCGTTATCATTCTGAACTTTGCGAGAGATCTGCTCTGCAATGAACAGGATATCCTGGATGGAATCAAGGACGGCAGGATCCGTAAGTATGTTTCCGACTTCCCGAACCCGACAACCGCAGGACAGGAGGGATGTATTGTCATTCCTCACCTGGGTGCTTCTACCGAGGAATCTGAAGATAACTGTGCGAAGATGGCTGTTAAGGAAATGATGGAATACTTAAACAACGGTAACATCCAGAATTCCGTGAACTATCCGAACTGTGATATGGGTGTCTGCGAGACCGCAGGCCGGGTTGCCATTTTCCATAAGAATATTGCCAACATGATTACGAAATTCTCCGCATGCTTCGGAGATGCAGGAATCAACATTGCCAACATGATTAATAAATCGAAGGGCGAGGTTGCTTACTCCATGTTCGACATCGAAAGCCCTGCAACAGAAGAAATTCTTAAGAAACTGCAGGCAATAGATGGGGTATTCCGTGTGAGAGTTGTGAAGTAGTGTGGATGAATGGATACTGATAAAATATTGTAAATGATTAAGACGGGACATTCCTTGTTGGGAGTGTCCTGATTCTTTATACTAAAGATTATTGGACAGGAAAAGGATCGGAGAATATTTTGTTGATCTGATAAACGGTGTGTTCAGGAAAGAAAGGGAAAATGGTTACTGAAAGGAGACAATTACTTTTTTGTGAAAGACTCCATGACACAGGATCATGAATGAAGTCTTTTACCGTGAGTTTGAAGATAAAGGACAGTATGATTGGGCAAGAGGAATGCTTGTAGAAGTATATTAGATCTCATATATTTTCAGGTTGATTATGGCTATCTGAAAGGCATTTTGATACGGCGATAAATCCCTTATTCGGAGGGATGAATTCATTGAGGGAAAATACATATATGGCATCGAAAGACCCGGATTCCTTTGAAATAGATTGAAGGAGCCGGGCATAATTCTAATACAGATAACCCGGAGTTGATAAATAGTCTGATAGAAGAATTTGTCTCAGGCATTTAATAACACATAACTTCTGGTTTAATGAGGAAAAGTGAAGAAAACAAACGGCTTCCAGATTCGCAACATGGATTACTGAATGCATTTCATACACTGCAAATAATGGGAGAAGATAGATAATGCTTTGAGTTGACTTGATTTGATTTCATTGATATAATAAGTTTCACTACATTAATGAAAGAGGTGATATGAGTGAAAATAGATAGAACGGGATTAGAATGTGTTGAGAATAAGTTTTTAAAACTTCCAAATATTGAGAAATATGAAGTTGTCCGCAGGACAGAAGATGGTTTTATTGCATCTGTGGAGATGGATGACGGGTATGAGTTTCATATAAATGCCTGCTTCCTGAATAGGGTATTTCCGTCCACAATCATGAAATTGATTGAAAAGAGGGATAAAAGTCAGGGAGTTAGCATTTTGGTTGCTCCATATATTTCAGAGAGAACCGCACAAATATGTGAACATAACGGAATGGGTTATTTTGACTACGCCGGAAATTGTTGGTTTGTAGGTCATTCTATTTATTTGTCTGAAAAAGGAAATAAGAATCCAAGACCAAAAGAGCAAAGGTCTGTGTTCATATTTGAAAGGACTTCCGTGGTGTCTTCCTGTATTTTGCGCGAGTTGTTTGCGGATGTAACTAAGATATGGAAGCTTAAATATCTATCGGAAAAGGTGAATTGCAGTATTGGACAGGTATCCAAACTGATGAAAGTTCTGGTGGAAAATGCATGGGTAGAAAAAATGCCGGATGGTTATAAGGTTATTGATCCGGAATCACTCTTGTTGGAATGGAGCAAGGATTATGGTAAAAAAGAAATAACATCCTATGCTTGCTATAGTTTAGATAATATATCTGTTATTGAGGAGCGATTAAAAAAAATGAAGACAGATACGGGGATTGATTCTTATCTTACCGGATTGTCTGGTGGAGTGCGTTATACGCCGGTGGTGCGTTACAATAAGGTACATGTTTATATAGCACCGGAGGATATTCAGGAAGCAATCCGGTATTTGGATATGAAAGAAGTAAACAGTGGTTCCAATATGGTTATTTTTCCATTAGAGAATGATTCCTATATCAAGGATTGTAGGGTAATTGGTGATTCTGCAGTAGTATCCCCTCTGCAAATATATTTGGATTGTATGCAGATAAAGGGCAGGGGAGAAGAAATGGCGGATGCGGTTTTGAGGAAGGAGATACTCAGGTGATAAGAGATGAAGACTTGAAAAGCAGCATAGACTATTCGGAAGGTCAGAAGCGGGCAGCACATAGAGTTTTGGTAGAGTTGGTTAATGTTTTTCGGGAATATGAAGATGAAATCCGTGTGGTAGGAGGCTGGGTCCCGGATTTAATGTTTCCGGAAGAAGGTCATGTGGGAAGTGTGGATGTAGATATTATGATTAATCATCTTACTTTGCAGGATGAAGGTTATCAGAACATGTCGAGGATACTTCAGAAAAATGGATACAAGGAGCATCCAGAAAAATATTTTTCCTTTATAAAAACAGTGATGGTGGACGGAATATCCTATGATGTAGATGTAGATATTTTAGCTGGAATGTACGGCGGTACACAATCGAAGAGAAGAAGTCAGCATGTGCAGGGCATTAAGGCGTTAAAGGCAACAGGTGGTAATTTTGCATTTGAATTCCCATCACAGAAGATTAGTGTGGAGGCAGAACGACCAGATGGCGCAATAGATGTTGCGAATGTCAGTGTTGTAGCAGTAGTTCCTTATTTGATAATGAAAACAGCAGCTATGGGCAGGGGAAAAGCGAAGGATGCTTATGATATTTACTTTATTATCAAACATTATATTGGTGGAGTAAGAGAACTGGCAAAAGAATTTGAACCTGTAAGGGATAAAAACATTGTAATAGAAGCGAAAGATAAGTTAGCAGGCAAATTTGCATCTGAAAATCATGCCGGTCCAAAAGATGTGGCAGATTTTATGGATTTAGAGGATGATGAAAGTATAGAAATAACCAAGAGGGATGCTTACGAACAAGTGCAGGCATTATTGAATTTAATATAAGCATTTAAAAACATTAGGGATGTAAGTAATATGACAACTTCTCATTTTAGAAGAACCTTTTAGTGGAGAAATACATTATGAGAATAAAATATGCAACAATGGAGGATCTTGCTGCGGTTGCTGCGGTTGAGGCAAAATGCTTTCCACCTGCGGAAGCAGCAACAGAAAAGGAATTTACTGATAGAATCCGATATTATGGAAATCATTTTTGGCTCATGTATGAGGGCAAAAAGCTGATTGCTTTTGTAGACGGATTTGTAACGGATGAACCTGATTTAACGGACGAAATGTATGAGAATGCGGCTATGCATAATGAGAATGGCACGTGGCAGATGATTTTTGGTGTTAATACGCTGCCGGATTACCGCAGACAAGGATATGCCGGAGAATTGATCTGTCATGCTATTGAGGATGCCAGAATGCAGGGACGCAAGGGACTGGTACTTACCTGCAAAGAAAAACTGATTTCTTATTACGGAAAATATGGTTTTGTTGATGAAGGAGTGTCGGATAAATCCACACATGGAAATGTACAATGGCATCAGATGAGATTGTGTTTAAACTGAAAAAAAGGTATTATTTCATTTTATGGTGCATGCAGTGTAATGCTTGATGATGGAATGCCCAGCATAATAAATCACCACCTGCCGGAAAGTCCGGAAGGAAAGCAGATGGGTGGTGTTAATCTGCGTGTGCACCCGGAGCTGTGCAGAAAATTGTCTGTAGAATGCAATATTGACGAAGATACGGAATTACCGCCGGTATTAATGTTTCATGGAACGAAGGACAGAACGATCAATCCACGTGTCAGTGTTGAAGTATATAACAGATTAAAGCAATGTGGTAAGATTGTAAAACTGTATTTTCTCGAAGGTGCAGATCATGGTGGAAGTGAGTTTGGGACGGAAGAGATGCAACAGATTATCATTCAGTTCATGGAGGAAAAATAATGTTTAGCGAAATGCGGAGAAAGAAAAGAGAAATGGATACAGAGGCGGCTGAATCATTTTTGAAGTGCAGCCGTCGGGGCATTCTTGCTGTAAATGGAGATAACATGAAGATCGTAATAATACATGGTCAAAGCCATAAAGGCTCAACCTATCATATTGCTCATATGTTAGCAGAAAAATTAGATGGCGAGATAAAAGAATTCTTTCTTCCAAGAGATTTTGGAGAATTTTGCGTTGGATGTACAAGATGCATTCTGGAATCGGAGAAGAAATGTCCCCATTATGAAAAACTAAAGCCATTAACGGCTGCAATCGATGAAGCGGATGTGATTATCTTAGCCAGTCCGGTTTATGTATATCATGCGACAGGATCCATGAAGGCCTTTTTAGATCATTATGGATACAGATGGATGGTGCATTGTCCGGAAGAATCGATGTTTAAAAAGCAGGGCGTATGCATATCTACAGCGGCTGGTGCAGGCATGAAATCGACGAACAAGGATATGATGGATAGTCTGCTTTTCTGGGGAGTGGCCAGGATATATCAGTATGGGATTAGTGTTGCTGCCGTTAATTGGAACGGTGTCAGTGAAAAGAAAAAGAGAAAAATTGATATAGCAACATCAGAAATTGCAAAGAAAATCAGAAACCGTTCGGGCAATGTGAAACCGGGGATCAAAACCAGGGGAATGTTTATGGTTATGCGATTCATGCAGAAGATAATTTCAAATCCCAAGGATGTTGCATATTGGGAGGGAAAGGGCTGGCTGGGTAAAGAAAGACCCTGGGAATAAAAGAAAATGAGTAATAAATTGGTTAAGCATCAAGAGCAAAAAGAGGGATTGACAGGAAAACAGAAGAAAGTTCTGTTCTGGTGCTGTTTTGCTATTTTGTGTCTGCTTTTTATGATTGTGTGGATACATATATTTATGACATCTGCTGCATTTCATAAGAAAATGGAAAAGATGGTTGAGGGACAAGATTATTATATAGAAAATATTGTGATAACGGATAAAAAGACGGAAGACGCTTCAGCAAATAATTCGATATCCCAAAATTATTTTTTCTATTATCACAATGGGAAAGCAAATGAATATAATAAGCGGATGCAGGTGCCGGGAAATGTATATTCACAATATAATGTTGGAGAGTCCATAATGGCATATACGACAGACCATACGAAGTATTCTTATGACAAAGATGGGATTCTTCCCGAGCAATTCTATAGAAAAAATGAATTGATGAAATGTGTAGGAATATTGCTGGGATGTGCCATATGCTTTTTGATCCTGTTTGGTTTATTGAGTAGAAAGTAAATAAAAGGTATGCTATTACTAAATTTTGTTGCAGGTTCACCGAGGGAAGTACTTAATAGGCAAATTATGAGGGGATCAAAATATGACAAATAAAGAGATACTTGATATTGCAA
>ENA-ORSK01002766-ORSK01002766.1-human-gut-metagenome-genome-assembly--contig:-NODE-2766-length-11209-cov-2.550027_pt1 | contig 11209 bp, 12 predicted proteins | sample MGYA00242192_ERZ509159 | MGnify/ENA primary metagenome ERZ509159 (study PRJEB26280, sample SAMEA2338663) | human gut metagenome | biome: human gut; feature: human-associated habitat; material: faeces...
GGCATCAATTCATACGTATTACTACGAAGATGTAGACGAGGATCAGCTCGTACAGGGGCTGTATAAGGGCTTGTTCGAAGGAATTGGTGATAAATATTCGGCATATTATACGCCGGAGGAATATGAGAGCATGATGATCTCTGCGACTGCTTCGCTCAGTGGAATCGGGGCTGTATTACAGCAGAACCCGGACACTATGCAGGTGACAGTCAACCATGTCTATGAAGGCAGTCCGGCAGAAAAGGCCGGCATTAAAAACGGAGATGTCCTTGTACAGGTTGATGATACCCCGGCGACTTCCATGGAGCTGACAGAGCTGGTGACGCATGTCCGCGGAGAAAAGGGAACGATTGTGCACCTGAAGCTTTACCGCAAAGGTAATCCTGGATATCTGGAGTTGGATGTGACACGTGATATTGTAGATGTGCCGACCCTGAGCGGTCAGATGCTGGACGGCGGGATCGGTTATATTATGATCGTGGAGTTTGGTGACAAGACGGCGACGGAGTTTGCGGATGTCGTTAAGGATCTCGAGTCGCAGGGAATGAAATCGATGATCGTGGATCTGCGTGACAATCCGGGAGGCATGATCACTTCTGTGACGGATATCTTAGACCAGATTCTGCCGGAGGGTGTGACTGTATGGACAGAAGATAAAAACGGCAAGCGGACGGAATACAAGTCGGACGCTGCATGCATGGATTATCCGATGGCAGTGCTGATCAATGGAAACAGTGCGAGTGCATCCGAGATTTTTGCGGGTGCGATCCACTGATCGGTACGACATCATTTGGAAAAGGTATTGTGCAGAGTATCCGTAAGATGGCAGATGGCAGTGCATTTAAGCTGACAACGGCGAAATATTATACTCCAAATGGAGAGAATATCCATGGAGAGGGTATAGATCCGGATATTGAACTGGAATATGAATATCTCGATCCCGATGCGACAACGTATGATATGATGCAGGATAATCAGATTTTAAAGGCCATCCAAGTATTGAAGGATCAGAAATAAAACCGATTATGGATGCATGGGACAGAGTCCTGTATGGGATGTTGATAAGACAATCAAAATAAGAAAGTAGGTGACATTTGTGGTAGAATTAGACCAGTTCAGATATAAGATTTCGGGATTTGAAAAGCCAATGGAACAGATAAAAAAGTCATTGGATTTAGAAAATAAAAAGAAAAGAATAGAAGAACTAGAAGCTGATATGGAGGCTCCTGGATTTTGGGATAATACAGAAAAGTCACAGCATGCCATGAAAGAATTAAAAACGCTCAAAAGCTCATTTGAAAAATACAATGAGCTTGAGCAAGGGCTTGAGGATGCCAAAACACTCATAGAGATGGCAGATGAAGAAAATGATGCTTCTCTTATTCCGGAAGTTGAGAATGAAATTAATTCATTTGAAGAAAAACTTGAAGATTTAAGGATTGAAACACTTCTCTCAGGTGAGTATGACAAAGATAATGCTATCCTTACATTGCATGCAGGAGCAGGCGGAACAGAGGCCTGCGACTGGTGTCAGATGCTTTTCAGAATGTATACAAGATGGGCAGAGGCTAACGGATATACAACACAGACTCTTGATTATCTTGAAGGTGAGGAAGCCGGAATTAAGTCTGTTACAATAGAAGTTTCCGGAGATAATGCTTATGGACATTTAAAATCAGAGCATGGTGTACATAGACTTGTAAGAATTTCACCATTTAATGCAGCAGGAAAAAGACAGACATCGTTTGTATCATGTGATGTAATGCCTGATATTGAAGAAGATCTGGATGTTGAGATTAATGATGATGATTTAAGAATAGATACTTATCGTTCGAGCGGTGCCGGTGGACAGCATATTAACAAGACATCATCTGCAATCAGAATTACACATATTCCAACAGGAATTGTAGCAACAAGCCAGGATGGTCGTTCACAGCATGATAACCGTGCGAAGGCTATGCAGTCATTACGTACAAGAGTTTATGAAGCTAAATTAAGAGAAGAAGAAGAAAAACTAGGAAACGAACGTCGTAATAAGATTGGTTCAGGTGATCGTGCTGAAAAGATCAGAACATACAACTATCCTCAGAACCGTGTCACTGACCATCGTATTGGTTTAACTATTCAGCAGTTAGATCGTATTATGGAAGGTAAACTAGAACCAATTATCGATGCATTAATTAATGAAGACCAGAGACTAAAACTTCTAGGAGAAGAAGAATAAGTGCTATTAGGTGAATTACTTAAACATGCACATGATTTAATTGATGATCCACATACAAATATCCCTGAAAGACTCTATGAAGATCTCACAGGAGATGCTTATTATCAACTATTGTTGAAAAGGGAAGAGCCTGTTGAAGAGGCTCTTCTTATGCAATATAAGGACTATTTAAATAGATACCTTAAGGGTGAACCTTATCAGTATATTATTGGAAAAGAATATTTCTATGGTAGAGAGTTTGATGTCAATCCAAGTGTTCTCATACCTCGCTATGAAACAGAAGAACTTGTAGAAAAGGTTCTATCTTATATAAAACCAGGAATGGTTGTAGCAGATATAGGTACAGGCTCAGGCGCTATTGCAGTTACATTAGCTTGTGAGTCAAAGGCGGATCTATATGCAGTAGATATCTCTAAAGAGGCAATAGATACAGCATCTAAGAATGCGAAGAAGCATGAAGCTTCTGTCACATTCTTAGAAGGAGATTTATTACAACCTCTTATTGATCAAAATATTCGTGTAGATATTCTTGTCTCTAATCCTCCTTATATTGATTATGATGAAGTATTGGATCCAAGAGTGATGGATCATGAACCATTTGCGGATGATCATGGCTATGCATGTTATGAAAAGATATTTAAAGAAGCGCCTTCTGTATTAAAGGAGAAGGCGATTCTTGCATTTGAAATTGGATATAATCAAGGAGAAAGAATGAAACAGCTTGTTCCTCTCTATTTCCCGAATGATACATTTGAAGTCATCAAGGATATGAATGGAAAGGATAGAATGTTGTTCATCTATCATAACTATGAAAATATTTGAAACAGACCGTCTCACAATTAGAACACTTGATGAAGGTGATATTGATCGTCTTGTAGAATATCGCAGTAAGAAGACTGTTTCTAAGTATCAGTCTTGGAATAGATATACAAGAAGAGATGCAGTGAAACTCATCAAGAAGTGTAAAGAGACAGTGATAGATCATAAAAAGGGGTCTATGCAGTTTGGTATTACAATCAAAGGAAGCCAGCATCTTATTGGTGATTTACATATAGAGATCATGGCACCTCATACATTCTCTATTGGTTATACGCTAGACGATGTTTTCTGGAATAATGGTTTTGGAACTGAAGCCGTACTTGGACTCTTAAGCTATATGTATGAAGAACATGGTTTCTTTAAATGTATTGCTTATATTTATAAACAGAATGAAAAATCAAGGCACCTATTAAAGAAGATAGGTTTTAAGAAGTTTGATGAATCTTTCTTCTATGGGGATGAAGGTTATGTTTTTGACCTCAGTAACTTACAAAATATATATTTTGTGCTACAATAACAGATACGAGGTGGAACTATGATTAAAGAATATATTAAGAAGTATAGTAAAGCATCTATCATCACATCAGTGATTATGATTGTTGCTTCAGTATTATTGATTGTTTTCCCAAAGACAATGTTGAATATTGTTGTTTATGTTATTTCAGGCGCATTATTTGTGGATGGTTTGATTCATTTTGTGACTTACTTTGCATTAACTCATGAAATGCGTATCTTTTCTAATGATTTATTAGAAGGTATTCTCGCATTACTGGCAGGTGTTTTTGTTGCATTCAATGCGGATGCATTCATTGGTGCACTCACAATGATCATTGGATTATGGGTTGTCATTAAAGGTTTATTAAACTTACAGCTTTCATTCCAGTTGCAGCAGATCATTGAATTCAACTGGTTCTGGATCTTCTTATGTGCTGTATTAAGTGTTGTATTAGGCGTATTTATTATTGTACATCCTATCGATATGGCGATTGGATTAACTATGGCTGAAGGTATTGTATTATTAGTCACTGAAGTATTGAGTCTTATTCAGACAATCTATGTCTTATATAAGCTCAATCATTCTAAAATGTCTAGATCATATATTAATTAAAAAGTACCATTACGGTACTTTTTTGATAAAGGAGAAAACATGCTGAATACATCATTATTAGACAAAAAAAAGAAATATCTCCTAGGTGTATCAGGTGGTCCTGATTCTATGGCACTTCTTGATATGATGCATGAATATTCAATCTGTGTCGCTCATGTAAACTATAATCTTCGAAATGATACAGAAGAAGACTATAAGGTAGTACATGACTATTGTATAGCACATTCTATTCCTTTTTATTATAAGGAATTTACACCGGATGATTATGTGAGAGGAAATTTTCAAAGTGTTGCAAGAGATATGCGCTATGCTTTTTATCAAGAAGTATATAAGAAGGAACAATGTGATGCATTATGTCTTGGTCATCAGAAGGATGATGTGATTGAAACTATTTATATGCACTTGGAACGTGACTCTCATCCTGATTATTTAGGTATTCAGGAGGTCTCTGAACGCTTAGGTATGACTATCATTCGTCCATTACTTCATGTGACTAAACAAGATCTACGTGATTATTGTGATGATCATCATATTTTGTTTCATGATGACTATACGAATTTCCAGACAGAGTTTACTAGAGACCGCATTCGTAATACGATTTTGAATCAGTATACCAATTCACAAAAAGAAGAACTCTTAAAAAAAGCAGAAGAATACAATAAGAAACAGGCATTAAAAAAACAAGAAGTAGACAAATACCTCACTGAACCACTTGATTATACATTAGTACCAGAAGACCTTCTTTCGGATGTTCTTTATGCCTTATTAAAGAAGCATATTGAAGTCTCTAAGATTTCTCATCATCTCATTGATGAGATCATCCATCAGATTCATTCCTCTAAACCAAACATTCAAATGCCTATTGGTGTTAATGAGGAGTTCATAAAAGAATATAATAATGTATACATTCGTAAATCTATAAAACAATTAGATTATACGTATAGAATAGATCATAGACAGAACTTCGACTGTCCTTATTTCAAGATTCGAACACAAGGAGAAATGAATGATGGTATCCCTGTCAAAGATGAAGACTTTCCATTGACCATTCGAAACATAAGACCAGGAGATCGTATGGAAACAGCAGGGGGCACTAAAAAGGTCTCTAGACTCTTTATTAATGCGAAAATACCCTCACCATTACGACATTATTGGCCTATTGTATTAGACTGTAAGGGAAATATTCTTTTGGTCCCTGGAATTGCGAAAAACAAGAAGTATTTGTCTATCAATCCAGATTTGTTTGTGATAAAATAACAACGACTATACTAGGAGGTACGGTTCAATGCATAAGGACATGAAAGAAATATTATTTACACAGGAACAGATTACTGAACGCTGTAAAGAATTAGGCGCACAGATCTCAAAAGATTATGAAGGTAAGAAGCTTCTTCTTATTGGGCTTTTAAAGGGGTCTATTCCATTCCTAGCAGAACTTTCTAAATATATTGAGGGCGATGTATATTTTGATTATATGTCAGTCAGCAGTTATAAAGGAACTGAATCTGGAACTATTCATATTAAGAAAGATGTTGATATTGACGTCAAAGGTATGGATGTACTTATCGTAGAAGACATCCTTGATACAGGTAAAACATTAGATACTGTTACACATATGTTGAAAGATCGTGGTACAGCATCTTGTGAAATCGTTACTATGCTTGATAAACAGGAAGCAAGAAAGTATCCTGTACAGGCTAAGTATGTTGGTTTCCCTGTACCAGAATTATTCGTGGTTGGTTATGGTCTTGATTTCGATCAGAGATTTAGAAACTTACCATATATTGGTATCTTAAAAGAAGAATGTTACCAGTAAGGAGTTTATGATGAAGAAGAATAACAAAACATTATTTAAAGCTATTCTTCCTTGGATCGTCGTATTATTGCTGTTAAGCTCATTATTCCCATTCTTAATGAAGAATGGCGGTAGTAAGGAATTGACTTATTCACAATTCATGACAGTAGTAAAAGATAAAAAGATAACTAACGTAACTGTTACACCTAATAGTTATGTAGCCAAGGTCGAAGGTAGCTACAAGAAGAACTCTAAGGGCGATAAAGTGAACTTTACAACTATCGTTCCTAAGACAGACAAAGAGTTAGATTCATTAGTACAGATTCTTGAAGACAAGAATGTAAAAGTGAAGGTTACTGATGCAAACAGTGATAATATGATTTGGAATATAGTAGGTTCAATCCTTCCATATGTATTATTACTTGGTGGTATGGTATGGGTATTTAAGAGTTTTGGTGGCGCTGCAGGAGGCAACAACAAAGCCTTTGAATTTGGAAATTCTCGCGCTAAGCTAGAAAGAAACTCTAAGACTCGTTTTACAGATGTTGCAGGTGCAGATGAAGAAAAAGAAGAATTAGAAGAAATTGTAGAGTTTTTAAAGAACCCAAAAAAATTTACAGATATGGGTGCTAGAATTCCAAAAGGAGTGTTATTAGTTGGTCAACCAGGAACAGGAAAAACACTTTTAGCAAAAGCAGTTGCCGGAGAAGCAGGAGTTCCTTTCTTTATCATAAGTGGTTCGGATTTCGTGGAAATGTTTGTAGGTGTTGGTGCTTCTCGTGTAAGAGATTTATTTGATGAGGCCAAGAAAAAAGCGCCATGTATAATATTTATAGATGAAATAGATGCTGTTGGACGTCAAAGAGGTGCAGGACTTGGAGGAGGACATGATGAAAGAGAGCAAACTTTAAATCAATTATTAGTAGAAATGGATGGTTTCGCTGCTAATGAAGGTGTAATAGTATTAGCAGCAACAAACAGACCAGACGTATTAGACAAAGCATTATTAAGACCAGGAAGATTTGACAGACAGATAGTAGTGTCAGCACCAGATGTTAAAGCAAGAGAAGAAATATTAGAGGTGCATAGTAGAAAGAAAAAATTGGCACCAGATGTTGAACTAAAAACAATTGCTAAAAATACTTCAGGATTTTCAGGCGCAGATCTGGAAAATGTATTAAATGAAGCAGCACTTTTAGCTGCTAGAAGAAATAAAAAAGAAATTGGAATGCTCGAAGTGGAAGATGCAATGGTTAAAGTAACAATGGGACCAGAAAAGAGAACTAGAGTTAGAAGTGAAAAAGAACAGAAATTAGTGGCATATCACGAAGCAGGGCATGCTGTAGTAAGTAGATTTTTACCAACTCAAGATCCTGTTCACCAAATATCAATAGTACCAAGAGGTATGGCAGGTGGTTATACTATGTATAGACCAACAGAAGATAAATCATTTATGTCTAGAACAGAAATGATTGAAAATATAATATCACTACTAGGTGGTAGAGTATCAGAAAAACTAGTGTTAGATGATATATCAACAGGTGCAAGTAATGATATAGAAAGAGCAACCAAAATTGCTAGAAACATGGTTACGAAATATGGAATGAGTGAAAGAGTAGGAACAATAACATTAGGTCAAAATCAAGAAGAAGTATTCTTAGGAAGAGATTTTGCACAAAGCAAAGAATATTCAGAAGAAACAGCAGCTATTATAGATGAAGAAGTAAAAAGTATAATAGACTTTGCATATAAAAAAGCTGCAGAAATATTAAATGCTAACATGGAAAAATTACATGTAGTAGCAGGAATACTTTTAGAAAAAGAAAAGATAGATGGAGAAGAGTTTGACGCAATATTTAATGATTAAAAAAGAAAAAATCCAAGGATATTTAGATAATTCCTTGGATTTTTTTGTGATATAATGAATTTTAATGTGCATCTTGTATTTCTGGTTTCATAGAAACACTTACTAATGTTCCTTCCTCAACAGAGGTTCCTGCTATAGGATCTTGGCTTATTACAATTCCAGAACCACTGATTTGTATATTTAAATTTCGTTCTTTTAGCGTAGCTTTTGCTTGTGATAATGTCATACCTTTTAAATCTGGTACAGATTGAGACACTCTTGCCTCATTTCCTGCTGAATATATTTTTACAATAGAATCTTTTATTAATTGAGTTCCAGCTTTAGGCATTTGCTCTGTTACAAGTTCTTCTGAAGAACCTGAAATAATGCAATCAAATCCAGCATTTTCTATAATTTTCTTAGCTTCTGCTATAGTCTTATTAACTACATTTGGAAGAGTAGTAGTTGAACTAGAAGAGCTACTTCCAGTAGTTGAAGCACTACTGTCAGAAGGAATTTGTAAATAAGGTAATACTTCTGTTAAAATTTGAGATACCACAGGACCAGCTATTTGACCACCTTGATGACTTTCACCTTCTGGAGCATATAATGTTACAAGAATAACTACTTCTGGACTTTCAACAGGAGATACAGCAACATACGAAGCCACATATCCTTCATCTTCTGCACCAGGAGAAGGTTCTGAGGTTCCGGTTTTTCCAGCGACAGAATATCCTGCTACTTTTCCATAACTTCCTGTTCCAACAGTTACAACAGATTCCATCATATTTAAAAGTTTTTCAGACGTTTCTTTAGAAATTACTTGTCTTATTTCTGTAGTACTTATATTAGTAGTTGCACCAGTATCAGTATTAATTATATTTTTTATTATTTTAGGTTGAACTAGTACTCCATCATTTGCAATACATGCAACAGCAGTTATCATTTGTAAAGGAGTTATACCAAATCTTTGACCAAAAGATAATGTAGCTAATTCTACAGGACCAACATCATCTAAATCCCAAAAGTTTCCGGAAACATCTCCAGATGTAAGATTAGTAGAACTGAACAAACCAAAAGCTTCAAAATATTTATATAATGTTTTAGCACCTATTTTTTCGCCTAATTGCATAAAAGCAGGATTACAAGAGTTGCACAAGGCTTCTTTTAAACTTTGCGAGCCATGCCCAGGACGACCTTTCCAGCAATTAATAGTTTGTCCCGCAACTGTATGATATCCAGGGCAGTTAAAAACATCTTTAGTATCAGGAGATACTATGTTTTCTTCTAAACCAACAGCAGCAGTAATAATCTTAAATACAGAACCAGGTTCATATCTATCTGTAAGAGCTCTATTTCTCCACATTCCATACAAAGCATTAGCTTTTTGTTCAGAAGTCATTTTTTTCCAATCAGAATCGGAAATGCTTGATACTTTAGAAGGATTATTTAAGTTATAATTAGGATATGTCGCCATTGCTAAAATATCTCCATTATTAGGATTCATAATTATAACATTTCCACCACGAGCACAATTATTTTCTTTACAAGCTTGCTCTAAGTATTTTTCAGCTATAGCTTGTATATTTATATCTAAAGTAAGAGTTATATCATTACCATTTTCAGCAACGAAATATGTTTCATTTTGATCTGGTATAAATTCTTGAATTGCATCTTGAGATGTTATTATTCTTCCGAGGAGTACCTGTTAATAAATCATCAAACTCGTTTTCTAAGCCCTCTAGCCCAATATTTTCATCACCACAAAAGCCTATTAAATTTGAAGCTAGATTTCCATATGGGTAATACCTTTTAGAATCTTCATCTATATTAATACCGGAATAAACTTTTTCCTCTTCCATCCAAGATTTTAACTTATCAATTTTATCTTTTTGAACCTTCTTGGCAATTGTTTCTATATAATTTGTACTAGAAACTTTTTCTAAAGTTTGTTGATAATCTAATTCAAAGATTTCAGAAAGAGCTTTGGCAACTTTTTCCTTTAAAGCTTTGGTCTTAATTTCAGAAAGTTCTTTATTTTCATCTGAAACCATAATTAAGTTAGGGTTAATTGTAACAGTATCTACTGCAGCACTTATGGCTAATTCTTTACCATTGGCGTCATATATAGTACCTCTTTTAGGGCTTATTATACGACTGGTTATTAATTGGCTATACATTTGCTCTTTTAGCCAAGAACCTTTAACAAATTGTAGCCAACCCAAACGAACAATTAATAAAATCATAATTAAAAATATTACAATCATTCCATTCCTTAGTCTTGTAGAAATAGAAGATTTTTTTACTTTGCTTTTGTTTTTTGTATTCATGTTACACCTACTTCTAAAATTATGATAATATTTTATTATATAATAAGACAAAAATCAATGTTTTTTATACATATTACTCTGAGAGACAAATACATTACATTGCAATATTACTATAAACGTGGTAAAATAAAAGAGATGTAGATTATAATGTTGGAGAGAAGTAATGAATAATATATATGAAGAAACAAAATTTTTAATGAAAAAGTACAATATCACAGCAAATAAGAACTTAGGACAGAATTTTTTGATTGATGATGAAACTGTAGAAAAAATAGTAGAAGTATCTGAAATAACATTAGAAGAGGACCAGGACTTGGAACTTTAACACAAAAACTATTAGAAAAGGCTGGGAAAGTTATTGCAGTAGAAATTGATAACAAAATGATAAGAATATTAAAAGAACGATTTTTGTTATATAAAAATTTAGAAATATTAAATGAAGATATATTAAAAGTGAATTTAAGAGAACTGATAGAGAAAAATAATTTCAAAACAGTTAAGGTGGTAGCAAATTTACCATATTATATTACTACACCTATAATTATGCGATTATTAGAACAAAAATTACCAATTGATACAATAACAGTAATGGTTCAAAAAGAAGTTGCAGAAAGACTAACAGCATTACCAGGTACTAAAAATTCTGGTGCAATTACTTATTCTGTATATTACTATTCAGAGCCAGAAGTAGTGTTAGATGTAGAAAGCTCAAAATTTATTCCAGCTCCAGAGGTAGATTCACAAGTTATTAAATTAAATTTAAGAAAAAAGCCAGTAGTAGATCCAATAGATGAAAAATTATTTTTTAAACTTATAAAAATAAGTTTTATGCAAAGAAGAAAAACGCTAATCAATAGTATGGTAAATGGTGGAATGTTAAAGAATAAAGAACAAGCAATAGAAATATTAAATAAATTAGGGATAGATATAAATATCAGAGGAGAAACTCTTTCTATAGAGCAGTTTTGTGAGATTTCAAATTTACTTGCAAAATCTCTTTAAAAAAGCTAAAATGTATGTTATAATTAAATAAGAGATGAAGTATAGGTGATTTAAATGATAATAAAAGATAATAAAGAATTAAAAC
>ENA-ORSK01002775-ORSK01002775.1-human-gut-metagenome-genome-assembly--contig:-NODE-2775-length-11182-cov-3.081424_pt1 | contig 11182 bp, 8 predicted proteins | sample MGYA00242192_ERZ509159 | MGnify/ENA primary metagenome ERZ509159 (study PRJEB26280, sample SAMEA2338663) | human gut metagenome | biome: human gut; feature: human-associated habitat; material: faeces...
GGAATACGGCTGTCAGGCGGGCATCAACGTCACCGCCAGCCACAACCCCAAGGAGTACAACGGCTACAAGGTCTACTGGTCCGACGGCGCGCAGCTTCCCCCCCACCACGCCGACGCCATCGCCAAGCGGTTGGAGGAAATCGACATTTTTGACGGTGTGAAGCGGATGGACTTTGAGGAAGCCGTAAAGAGCGGTCTCATTGAGACCATGGGTGACGAAACGGACCGGAAGTTCATGGCCAATGTCACCGCCATGATCAACGACCGTGAGACCGTTGCCAAAGTAGCGGACACCTTCAAGCTGGTCTACACCCCCTTCCACGGCTGCGGCTACAAGCTGGTGCCGGAGGCGCTGACCGCACTGGGCATCAAGCACCTGATCCCCGTGCCGGAGCAGATGGTCATCGACGGCAATTTCCCCACGGTGGTCTCTCCCAACCCGGAAAACCCGGAGGGGTTCTATCTGGCCATCGATCTGGCCAAAAAGAATGACGTAGACTTCATTCTGGGCACCGACCCGGACAGCGACCGGGTGGGCATCATGGTGCGGAACCACGAGGGCGAGTTCCAGCCTGTCACCGGCAACCAGACCGGCGTGCTGCTGCTGGATTATCTGATCGGCGCCATGAAGCGCTCCGGGAAGATGCCCGCCAACCCCGTGGCCCTCAAAACCATCGTCACCACAGAAATGGCCCGGAAGGTGGCGGAGAGCAACGGCGTAAAGTGCTTTGATACCTTCACCGGCTTCAAGTTCATGGCGGAAAAAAAGAACGCCCTGGAGGAATCCGGTGAGGGGAAGGTCATTTTCTCCTATGAGGAATCCTACGGCTACATGCTGGGGGACTACGTCCGGGATAAGGACGCTGTCACCGCCTCCATGCTGCTGACGGAGATGGCCGCATGGTACGACGCCCAGGGCATGACCCTCTTTGACGCGCTGAACGCCCTGTATGAAAAGTACGGCTGGTACGCGGAAAAGACCCACAATCTGGTGATGCCCGGTCTGGACGGCCTCCGGGACATGGCAAAGCTGATGAAGGACCTCCGGGAAAATCCCCCGGCGGAGATCAGCAGCGTCAAGGTCATTGTCCGGAAGGATTATACCGACGGCAGCGTGATCGACTGCGTCACCGGCGCTAAGAGCCGCATGGAGCTGTCCGGCTCCAACGTGCTGCGGTATGAGTTGGAAGACGGCACCGTCATTCTGGTGCGTCCCTCCGGTACGGAGCCGAAGATCAAGGTCTACATCCTGACTCAGGGGGCCGATGCCGCCGCGGCCAACGCCAATCTGGAAAAGTACGGTCAGTGGGTGGCCGCTCTGAAGCCTTGATCAATTACACAAACTTAATTAAGCCGGTGCCCGGAAACATAGTTTCCGGGCACTTTTTTGCGTTTTCTAAGGTATTCTCCACAATTCGCAGGTCTTTCCAGATTCTTTGAAGCTGTGTTTGCGTTTTTCGCCGCAATTTGGTTCGGCACTTAAAGCGCTGCGGCTTTCCGCATGTAGAAAAGCGTCCGCCGAACGGCGGACGCTTAAGACTGTCGATAAAGTGGCAAATTCTCCGCGACGGTAAGGTAGGGTGTGCGTGGGAAACCCAAGAAGGGATACACCGTCGGCTCAAGCCAAACAGCGAATCCTGCGTATCCAGCGTGAACGCATCCTTCGTGACGTTTTGCAGTCCGATGCGCTCCATTTCCGCCTTGAGCATATCGCCGGTGGCAAGCTCCGCGTCGGAGCCTGCTGTCCGGTAGCCAAGCGTTTCGTTGCTGCGGATGTCCTCCAGCTTCAGCGCCAGATCATAGGCGTAATCCACGTTTACCGTGTCGAGATAGGCTTGTGTGGGATCAGCCGCGGGCTGTGCGGCGTCCGCAGCGGGCTGCTTGCCGCAGGCAGTCGCGGATACCAGCAGAAATCCTGCCAGCAGTGCACTCACGATTCTCTTTTTCATGTTTTTTCTCGCCTTTGCAGTCATAGACCGGCGGAAGAACGAAAAAAAGCCACAGACGCACCTGCGCCCGTGGCTTGAAACATCCAAACAGAGAGAATTACCCTTTTCCGCATAGACCGGGGAGCACCGTGCATGCAGTCCATTTTATCACTCTTATTGATTAACAAAAGGCGCACACCTCTTCCAAAGCAGTTTGGGAGGGGTTAGCCTTTTTCCTTATTCCCCTGGTTTCGTATATACTCGGTAATAAGTTCGTGGCTGCGTTCACTCACAGTGCAAACAAAATAAGAACGATTCCAGAGATAGGGTTTCCAATAGAACGGAGCAAGGTATTCGGCGAATTCTTTTCTGAGTAGTCTTGCCGTTACCGTCTTGTAGGAACAGACCAGGGAGGACAAAGCCACTTGAGGCGGTGCCTCGAAGAGAATATGGATGTGGTCCTTATCGGTGTTTACCTCATTCACGTAGCACTGGAAGTTCTCCTCAAAGATACGATACGTCAGTTCTGTGAGCCGGTCCTTAAAGGCTCCGTCTATGACCGGATGCCTGTATTTTGTTACTACAACCAAATGATATTCCAGGTCATAACAACTGTGTCTATTCGTTCGATAGCTCATGTTTACGCCCTCCGCATGTCGCTTTACAACCAATTCTTGTTATGGTATAATAATACCATAATCAAAGGCATTTAGCAACAGGAGGTGAAAGCGTATGGCAAAGATAGTTTCAAGCTATTGCACGAAGGTCATTGGCGAAAACAGAATCTTCAAAGATACCATTCGGGTTTATCGCGATGCGCTTTCTCTTCTTATCCGCATCGTAGAGTCTGAATGGGATACCGGTCTTGGAGAGCTCTATGCGAAGTCCACGCTCAAAGCACAGAGGACAGTTGAACTGCTTGTTCATGCAAGCCGTACGAGTGTTGCCAAGTATCCTGAATTCGACAAACAGTTCTATAAGTACCCCAGTTACCTGCGGCGGTCCACGATTGCAGAGGCGCTTGGCGCCGTATCTTCGTACCGTGCTGCTGTTTCTCATTGGGAGAGTGCAGGCAGAAAAGGGAAAGAACCTAGACTCCAGACCTCTCGTTCAGCTATGCCGACTTTCTACAAAGACAACATGTACGAAGACAACGGTGATGGGACGGCCCTGTTGAAACTCTACCACAAGAAGGATTGGGTATGGGTCAAAGTTCTGCTTAGAAAGCAGGACACAGACTACATCCGGGAGCATTGGGGGGAGGTTAGCGGGTCAGCGCCTAAACTCGTGAAACGGAACCGCCGTTATGCCTTATGCTTTGCCTTTGAAGAAACGGTTGCTTACGACACGAAGCCTCTCACAGACCAGACCATTCTTGCTGTTGACCTTGGCATTAACACCGACGCTGTGTGCAGCGTTATGCGTCCAGACGGAACTGTCCTCGCACGGAAGTTCATCGACTTCCCGAGTGAAAAAGACCGGCTGAATACGCAATTGGGCCGCGCACGCAGAGGCCAGCGAGAGAATGGTCATCGAGGCGGCAACCGCCACATGAAGAAGGCTGTTCGCATCAACGAGGACTTGTCCAAGAAAATCGCTCCGGCAATCGTTCGGTATGCCGTTTCTGTTGGGGCCGACATCATTGTTATGGAACATCTTGACTTCACCGGGCAAAAACCCAAGCACAAAAAGCAGCGGCTCCACATGTGGAGAAATCGCGACATTCAGAAAATCGTCATGCATCAGGCCCGCCGCAATGGAATTCGTGTGCGTTTCGTCAACGCACGAAACACCAGCAGGTTGGCTTTCGATGGTTCTGGCGAAGTAGCCCGGAATAGTACCAACATGGCGCTGTGCCGGTTCCGAAACGGGAAGCAGTATAACTGCGACCTGAATGCGAGTTATAACATCGGCGCACGCTACTTTATCCGAGAATACTTAAAACCCATCCCGGAAACGGAATGGTCTCTAATTGTGGCAAAAGTTCCAGAATTAGAGCGAAGAACAAATTGCACATTATCCACCCTCTTTAGCCTCTACGCGGTGCTGAAATGTCAATCAGTTTCAGTTTCTGAGTCTTGGCCCCACGGTGGAAATGAGTCTGGGGCCTAAACCCCCGGAAGCACCATCCATAGCGGTCACGCTTGGGTGGTGAGGTTTACTCGTTTACAAGTTGTGTGCGCCAGAACGTAATAAGCAACTTAAAAACTTGAGCTCTTCCGCTCGATCAATAAGGCAACAAAGTTGCCAACCCGCACCCGCGGTGCGGTCCCCGGCTCTTCGACGGGTTTTCGGCATTTGACCCGGCCGTCCGTGTAGCCTCGATCCCTCGTCGGAGGAATGGTCAAGACGTGCATATGCACAGGCGTTCTGAAAAAGAACAGGGAAACTTTAACACACTGAAAAAAAGATGTCAAGATTTTTTACAGCCTTCGGTGCGCTCCGAAATCGGTTGTTTCCGGATTATTTCAAAAATACTGCGCGTGTGATGCAGCATCCGGTCAAAATTCATGATTTTTCCGCATGGCCGTGCATAGCTTTCCGCATCCGGAGGCCCCTTGCATAAAGGTCACAAAAACGCTGAAATTTTCATTTGGTAATTTGGTAACGAATTACCACGCTAAAGCGTTGACAAATGAAATCGTCCCTGATATGATAAATGCCATCAAAAGGGCGGCACCAACGTCCCGAAACCAACAGAAACGAGGGCAAGGATATGAAAAAGGCAATGGCAATTTTGTTGGCGGCTGTTCTGGCACTGGCCTGCACCGCCTGCGGCGGCAACAAGAATGGGGAGACCAAGGACCGTCTGGCGCAGATCAAGGAAAAAGGCTATATCGAGCTGTGTACCGAGCCCTATTTCGCCCCCTATGAATATGTGGACCCCAACAAGAGCGGGGAGGACCAGTATCAGGGCATGGACATTGAGGTGGCCAGGTACATCGCCGACAAGATCGGCGTGGACCTGAAGATCACCGCTCTGGATTTCACCGCCGTGCTGGCCGGTGTGGCGGACGGCAAATATGATTTCGCCATCTCCGCCATCGCCTATGCCCCTTCCCGAGCGGAGGCCATGCGGCTTAGCGATGTGTACTACTCCTCCAATACCGGCTATGGCTTCATCGTCCGGACGGAGGACGTTGACAAATATAACGACCTGGATTCCTTGAAGGATGCCGTGGTCATCACCCAGAGCGGCTCCGTTCAGGAAGCGCTGTATAACCAGTATATCAACGGCGCCTGCAAGGAATTCAAGCTGGTGGCCAACATGACTGACGGCTACCTGGCCGTGGCCGAGGGCAAGGCCGATGTGTGTATCTGCTCCACTGCCTCCGCCCAGCTGTACGCCGATGCCAACGGCGGCATGTCCATCCCAGACTACCGCTTTGAGGTGGACCCCAACATGAACGGCACCTGCGTGGCCATGCCCATGGAGGGGACGGAATCTCTGGCGGAGCTGGTGAACCAGTGCATCGCCGAGCTGAAGGAAAACGGCCAGACGGACATCTGGTACAGCGAATATGAAGAGCAGGCCGCAGCTCTGGGCATCGAATAAGCGGCAAAATCGGTTTTAGGAGCGAACTCCCATGGAAAAGGTCATCAAGGTTTGGTTGAAATATTATCCGGTGTACCTCTCAGGTTTGTGGGGCACCCTCTGGATCTCGGCAGTCACCGTGTTTCTGGGGGCCCTGCTGGGCATGGTGGTGGCCCTCATGCGGATGAGCCGCCTGAAGATCCTCCGGACCGTCTTCAATGTATATGTGGAGATCCTCCGGGGCACCCCCATCCTTCTCCAGCTGTATTTCTTCTGGATCGGTCTGCCCAAGCTGGTGCCCTTTGAACTGACGGATACCCAGTGCATCGTGGCGGCTCTGGTGGTAAACGCCTCCGCCTTCATCTCCGAGATCATCCGGGCCGGTATCGGCGCGGTGGACAAGGGGCAGTGGGAGGCCGCCCGGAGCATCGGCCTTTCCGAGACCCATGTGATGACCCGCATCATCCTGCCGCAGGCGGTAAAGAACATTCTCCCGGCCCTGTGCAACGAATTTATCTCCACCGTGAAGGGCACCTCTCTGGCTTCTGTGTTCTTTGTGGGGGAACTGATGACCAGCTTCAAGACCGTCCAGAGCGCCACCTTTCTGGCGCTCCAGTCCCTGACCATCGTGGGCATCATTTATTTCCTGTTGAACTTTATTCTCTCCCGGCTCCTGCGGGTCATTGAAAGGAGGCTGACCGTCAGTGACTGACGTGATTCTGGAAACCCGGAACCTGAAAAAGAGCTTCGGCAAGCTGGAGGTGCTGAAGGGCATCTCCACGGGAATCCGCCGGGGCGAGGTGGTGTCCATCATCGGCCCCTCCGGCAGCGGCAAGTCCACCTTTCTCCGCTGCCTGAACCTGCTGGAAACACCGGACGGCGGTCAGGTCCTCTTCAAGGGACAGGACATCACCGACAAAAAACTGAACATCTCCCAATACCGCCAGAGCATCGGCATGGTGTTCCAGCATTTCAATGTGTTCCCCAACCTGACGGTGCTGGAAAATGTGACACTGGCCCCGGTTCTGGAAAAGAAGGTCCCCAAGGATCAGGCGAAAGAGGAGGCCATGGCCCTGCTGCGCCGGGTGGGCCTGGGGGACAAGGCCGATGAGTATCCCCGGAAGCTCTCCGGCGGCCAGAAGCAGCGGCTGGCCATCGTCCGGGCCATGGCCATGAAGCCGGAGGTCATGCTTTTTGACGAGCCAACCTCCGCTCTGGACCCGGAAATGGTCAAGGAGGTCCTGAACGTCATCCGGGAGCTGACCCGCAGCGGCATGACCATTCTCATCGTCACCCACGAGATGGGCTTTGCCCGGGAGGTATCCGACCGGGTGCTCTTCATTTGTGACGGCGTTATCAAGGAGGAGGGCACCCCAGAGCAGATCTTCACCTGCCCCCACGAGCCCAGCACCATTAAATTCCTGAGCATGGTACTTTGACACTCCCCATGACTCATTCGGTAAAGGAGACTAATATCATGATCCAGACCATTAAAGATCTGGTTTCCGCCAAGGCGGATACCACCGTAGCCCTAGCCAAGGAGATCTGGGGCTACGCCGAGCCTTCCTATGAGGAAACCAAATCCGCCGCCGCCCTCGTCGCCGCCCTGAAGCAGGAGGGCTTTACCATTGAGGAGGGGATCGCCGACATCCCCACCGCCTTTACCGCCACCTATCAATGCGGCAGCGGCAAGCCGGTGGTGGGCTTTCTGGCGGAGTACGACGCCCTGTCCGGCCTGAGCCAGAAGGCGGGCCGCCCGGTACAGGAGCCCGTCCGGGAGGGGGGCGCCGGGCACGGCTGCGGCCACAATCTGCTGGGTGCGGGGTGCTATGCCGCCGCCGTGGCCCTGAAGGACTACCTGATCAAGGAGAAGAAGGACGGCACCGTGATCTTCTTCGGCTGTCCCGCCGAGGAGGGCGCCGGTTCCAAGCAGTTCATTGCCCGGGCCGGGTACTTTGACAATGTGGATTTTGCCTACACCTGGCACCCGGAGACCGTCAACGAAGTGGGCTCCCGGGGCAGCGTGGCTATCATGGGTGCCAACTTCACCTTTGACGGCGTCGCCGCCCACGCCGGCGGAGAGCCCCATTTGGGCCGCAGCGCTCTGGACGCCGTGGAGCTGATGAACGTGGGCTGCAACTACCTGCGGGAGCACATGATCGATGCCGCCCGCATCCACTATGCCTATTCCGATCCCGGCGGCACCGCCCCCAACGTGGTCCAGAGCCACGCCGTCATCAAGTACGAGGTCCGGGCCCCCAAGGTCAGCCAGGTCCAGGAGCTGTTCACCCGGGTGGTGGATGTGGCCAAGGGCGCGGCCCTGATGACCGGCACCAAGATGAAATATGAGATCACCATGGCCTTCTCCGACTACGTCCCCAACCGCACGTTGGGGGCCGTGGTGGACCAGTGCATGCGGGAGCTGGGTGCCCCGGAGTGGACTGAGCCGGACTACCGGCTGGCGGCGGAGTTCCTCCGCACCTATCCCCGCACCACCATGGTGGGTATCCGGGAAAAGCTGGGCTACTACTTTGAACCGGAGGAGTTGGACGCCGCTCTGGAAAAGCCTCTGGACCGGGTTATCCATCCCTTTAACCCCAAGGAGACCGCCTACAGCTCCGGCTCTACCGACGTGGGCGACGTGGGCTACGCCACCCCCACCGTTATGTTCCATGTGGCAACTGCCTGTCTTGGCAACGTGGGCCACTCCTGGCAGAATACCGCCTTCGCCTGCTCCGACATCGGAATGAAAGGCATGCTGCGGGCGGCGGAGATCATGACCCTGGCCGCCATCCGCACCATGGACCAGCCGGCGGTCATTGCCAAGGCTTGGGAGGAGCTGAAGCAGAAGAACGGCGGCAGCTACCACTGCCCGCTGCCGGACTATGTGACGCCTCCCATCGGCCGCTATTGAGCTTCACAGCCTTCAGCCGCCCGTGCCGGTCTGGCAAAGAACCGCTGCTTTCAAATACATCCGGCCCACCCGCCGCTTGGAACGCATCTGACTACAAAAGCAAAAGGCCCGCTCTTTCGAGCAGGCCTTTTCATTTTTATAGCTCCAGCAGAAACCGGGCGGCGCTTTCCATGGCCGCCGCAGCTTTTTTGATGGGGAACATCTGAAATACGTGCCACATTCCCTCGCTGACCTCCAGCCGGCAGGGCACATGGGCCGCCCGCAGCGCCGCGGCCAGGGACGCGGAATCGGAATAGAGGATCTCATGGTCTCCCACCTGGATCAGGGTAGGCGGAAAGCTCCCCAGGTCCCCCAGCAGGGGCGACAAATCCGGGTCATGGAGATCCCTGCCCCCGGCGTATGCCCTCCGGACGGCTTCGATGTACTCCGGTGTCAGCATGGGGTCGCTCTCCACCCGTTCCCGGTAGGATGCCCCGGACATGCTCATATCCGTCCAAGGGGACATCAGCAGCAGGGCCCGGGGCATCCGGCGCCCAGCGGCCTTCAAGCGGCGGCACAGCACCAGGGCCAGGTTGCCCCCGGCGGAATCTCCCGCCACCGTCACGTTTTCCGCCCCGTATCCCTGATACATCAGATAGTCCCAGGCCCGCATGGCATCCTCCACTGCCGCCGGGTAGGGATGCTCCGGCGCCAGCCGGTACTCAAAGCTCAGCACATCGTAGCCGGTGACGTGGGCCAGCTTGGAGGACAGCACCCGGGAATAGCCCAGGTTGCCGCTGGTATAGCCGCCGCCATGGCAGTAGAGGATCACCCGGCGGTCCCCATGGGGCGCTTTCAGCCGGGTCCAGGCAGCAGGCATGGTCCCGATGGAAAGCTCTTCATACTCCATCCCCGCCATAGGGGCGGTCAGGCGGCCCAGAATTTCCTGGTTCCGGCGCTGATGCTCCAGCTCCTCCGGGGTCATGGCCTCCGGGGAACCGGCGCTGTGCAGGGCTTTCAGCGCCCGCATCAGCGGGTCCATCCGGGGTTTTTCGGCATCCGTTTTCCGGTTTCTGCCTAATTGCAGCTTTTCCATAGGTCCTCCGCTCTTTCGTGTTAATTGCAGAATACCATAAATCACGGAAAATGGGAAGTGGAAAATGGGCCATCTCTTGTCACGCTTTTCCCCATGTGCTACAATGATCTGTAACTATTTTCAGGGAGGTGGCGCGGGTGGCAAAACCGGACAGTCAGTGGTACCGGCTGGACAATGCCGGTATTCTCTATTCCGCCCTGCAAAGGGAGGAGTATTCCGCCATCTACCGCTTCTCCGCCCTGATGACAGAGCCGGTGCGGCCCGCCGCCCTGCAAAACGCCATTGACCGGGTGCTGCCCCGGTTCCCCAGCTTTGCCGTCCGCATCCGCCGGGGTTTATTCTGGTACTATCTGGAGCCAAACACCGCCCCGGGCCCCTTTTTGAAGGCCGACGTGGCCAATCCCTGCCAGCCGGTGCGCTTCCAGGAGGACAACGGCTGGCTGGTGCGGTTTTACTACTACCGGAATCGCATCTCCCTGGAGGTGTTCCATGCCCTGTCCGACGGGGCCGGGGCCTTAACCTTTTTCAGAACGCTGCTGGCGGAGTATCTGCGGCAGACAGGCATAAGCGTTCCGGCCGGAAACGGCGTGCTGGACCTGGAGGAACCGCCCCGGAAGGAGGAGCTGGAGGACGCTTACGCCCGCTATGCCGGGCGGCACGCCCTGGGCCTGCGGCGGATGCCCAAGGCCTACGCCAACACCGGCACCCCGGAGCCTTTTTACACCTTCCATGTCACCATGGGCTTCGTGCCTCTGGGGAAGCTCCGGGAGGCTGCCCGGAGTTATGACGCCTCCATCACAGAGTACCTCTCCGCCGCGCTGATCCACGTGCTGCTGGAAAAGCAGCGCCGGGAGCATCCCCACAAGGAACGCCCGGTGGCCCTGGCGGTGCCCATCAATCTGCGGAGCTGGTTCCCCTCGGAAACGGTGCGGAACTTCATTACCACCGTCCGTCCCAGCATCGACCCTGCCTTGGGGGATTACACTTTTCCGGAAATCGTCTCCCAGGTGCGGCACTATATGAAGCTCCACGTCCACCGCCAGGAGCTGCAGGCCGCCTTTACCGGCAATGTCCGCTTCACGAAGAATTTCTTTCTCCGGGCGGTGCCGGTGTTTCTGAAAAACCCGGTGATGGCCCTCAACTACTATCTCCTGGGGGTGCGGCCCTACTCCTGCACCTATACCAATCCCGGTGCCTTCACCGTGCCGCCGGAGATGGCTCCCCATATTCAGGGCATGGAGGTGGTGCTGGGCCAGGCCACCGTGCCCCGGTGCCACTGTGCCTCCATCAGCTATGGAGACATCATGGAAATCACCTTTGCCGGCACCCAGGCCGAAACGGACACGGAGCGGGACTTTTTCCGCTTTCTGGTCCGGGAGGGCATTCCGGTGCGGATCGAGAGCAACCGATAAGAGGAGCATGTTATGTCTTACTGTGTCAACTGCGGCGTGGAGCTGGACCCCAGCGCCAAAACCTGTCCCCTGTGCGGGACGCCTGCCTGGCATCCGGAACTGGATGCGCCGCCCTACTTTCCCGCCAACTCCGCCGCCGTACAGCCCGCTTCCAGGCGAGAGGCCGCCATTCTGCTGACGGCTATGCTGGTGTCCGTGTCCCTGTGCTGCGGGCTTTTGAACCTGTTCCTGCCCACGGACCGTCCCTGGTCCCTGTACGTCATCGGGGCGGCGGTGATGCTGTGGGTCTGGTTCACCCTGCCTATGGTGCTGCGGCGG
>ENA-ORSK01002776-ORSK01002776.1-human-gut-metagenome-genome-assembly--contig:-NODE-2776-length-11174-cov-8.501844_pt1 | contig 11174 bp, 8 predicted proteins | sample MGYA00242192_ERZ509159 | MGnify/ENA primary metagenome ERZ509159 (study PRJEB26280, sample SAMEA2338663) | human gut metagenome | biome: human gut; feature: human-associated habitat; material: faeces...
CTTTTCTCAAGAGCCCTTTACTTCCTAAATTAGCAATCGGCATCAGTTCTTCCAGCTCTCAAATATTGCTAAATTCTTGTCAAGATATAGGAATTTCGATTGCGTCGGATGGTAAATCTAGATTGTTTTCATGGCTTAGTTTGAGCGACCCATTCATGCCAATGCACAATGTACTGATATACACGTATGCTGATGATTTTACATAAACAATGGTTTTGTTCTCTTTTTTTTGATAATAAACATTAGTTAAATAGGTTCCTCTTTTTATCGAATTAACGGATAGATCATCGCTATATCCTGTTAATAAAACAACAGACGGAGATGAATTTTCATGGTTCTTAAATACTGAAATAAGCATTGATATTCCTGTTAAACGATTTCTAAATTCGGCAATTTTACAATACTTCTGCTGGTCTTTTTGATATGAAGTGGTCATTCTTTGAATTGATGGCATCAATCCATCTTTTTCACTCGTAGCAACACCAATCAGTTCTTCCAGTACTGAGGCATTGGCTTTCAACGCCTCACTTAATTCCATCTTTTCCATAATATTTTTTATTTACCAGTTTCCAAATTGTTTTTCTTATAATCCTGCCATGAGTCGGCGAGCTGCCCCACCGAAGCGGAAGTGTAGAGGTCAAGTATATGAATCTCGTCATCGGCAAGCTCCACAAGCTCGTTCCGATAGATCTTCTCCGCAAGCACGTGCGCCGGAAGACCGGGCACGTTCCTGTAAATGCCGTCAGCAATATCCTTACGGATATCCGCTATCACCATATCCTGTCTGTCTATCCCCGTGAACAGGGGAAATTTTGTAAAATCAACTTTCATAATATTCTTAATTAAATACTGTTATCCGCAATAAAACATAACCCAATAATTGCCCATACATTTAACGAATCCGGACGCATAATCCAGATCAATGGAGGACATCTCTTTTCCTCCGGGGGCAGGCAGGATGCGCCCGCCTGTCAGTCTTACCCCGCCGCTCATACGTTTGAAGTATATGGTATGTCCCGGAACATCCGGAGGAAGTGTCACTTCTATATTACCCGTATTAATAAACATCACATTGTCATCATTGTTATTCAGGGAAGTGCTGACGGATATGTTCCTCCAGTTCCCCACTATGCCATGAAGAGACACATAACTGTCATTGTTCGGATGAAGGGAAATGTTACCCCCCTCCACGAACAGAGGAATGCTCAGGGTCTTGATGTGCATCCCGATCATGGCATTCGGACTCTGTATGTCAATTCCGGCATCATACGATATCCCTTCGATTGTGACAAATTTCGTGTTCCCTCCGATTTTTACACGTGCAAATGTCCTTTCGTTATAAAACTCTATCTGTCCGGCGGATAGGTTGAAACCGACATGGGAATCCGTCCCCTCATAAAGAGTTTTTGAAGACAACATGCCGGAATCTATGGAAAACGGACCGATACGTCCGCTATCCGCCGTGATTTTTCCGCTGATGTCCACATTGACCGCCCTGATACCGTCCGCATCAATCATGGACGCCTTGATCTTCTCGGTCAGCAACAGCTTGGTGGCGATAAAAGTCCAGCTCTGTGCTACCTCCCAGTATTTTATTTTTCCCGAAGCCACATTCTGTTTGGGGGTTTCCGTCGATACCGACGTATGCGAACGGATGCACAGGTACAGCAGGTTGTCATAAAGTACAATGTCGTAAAACTGCTGCCCTTGCTTGCCCTCCAGGTAAGACACAGACGCCCCCCATACACGCATACGCATGCGCGCCCCCTTATCTCCCTTGTCACCTTTTGGAGCAAAACTGACCTGTCCGGTTCTAGTCACCAACGGCATATCACCTCCTTATTCATTGGTTGTGATGGTCCATGCCACGTTGCCTCCTGCCTGCTGGCACATGTCCCAAGTACACGTGCCGGAAGTGGCTGCTGTACCGGAAGTAGACGGGTTAAGGACTACTCCTGCACTGTCCATGAACACGAAATAGAAAGTCATGTCCTTGTACTTGGTGGTACTTCCACGCTTGACCAGAATGGGCTTATAGACCACCGTGTCACCACTTTCCCGGATGGTCTCGTCCTCGGGCGTGGGATTCAGGATCAAATCAAACGGATCGGACGCATCCATTACGGACTGCGTGTCCTGACCGATGAGCTTGCCGCCCTGGTACACCTCCGCCTTGAACACACCTGTCGTGTCAACCATATCGTTGGTGACGGTCAATGTCTGTGTGGTCTTTCCGCTCAGCACGCTCCACGCACCGTTGACCTGGTTGTACCATTTATACGTCAATCCGGTAGTGATGTCGTCGCTACCCATGCGCGCAACGGCTTTCAATATACAGCTCTGCCCCTTATCCCGTAAAGTAAAATACTTGTTGTCTCCGGCAATGATCGTCACATGCTTTTGGTTTCCGACTCCCTTGGTGATGGGGATGCTATAGACGAACTGGACGGTGTCGCTGGTATTCCCAACGGTCACGGTGGCTTCACCCTTGATGGTACAAGAGGCCGCTCCGCTCGCCTTGACCAGATTCTTGACGATCTGCAATCCGTAGTAATCCGTCGTACCGGGCTGGTAAGGGATAAACTTGAAATGTCCCGTCTCACCGCCAAACGTGTTGGTGGAGACATTGCCCGAGAACTTGATCTCGACATCATTGAAATACCATTTCATGGAGGAAGGAACCACCAGCCCTTCCGCCACCCGCGAAGAGGTGAGAATGAAGGACAAGACGGGCTTGAGCGAAGCGAAATCCGGTGCGATGTTCGTCGGCGCGGACGCTTCGCCCATATACTCCTGATACAGATCTCCCTGGTTACACTGGATGGCAGGCATGTATACGCCGCCCTTTTGCGAAAATATGACCTGTCCGGTCGCGCTGGCCAAACTCATGACGCTCCTCCTTCCCCGGTCGTTTCCGTACTATCCGTGCCTTCGGAGCTTTCGGTGTTGTCCTCCCCCCAAGAGGCAGGTGTGAATACTTCGACGGGATGGTCCGTACCGTCTATCTCTTCTTTCGCCGCCTGCGGGGTCAGGCAGACGCCGCCCGCTTCCTTGGCCCTGTCAAATACCGTGTCGCCGGGGAAACGTGCCACGTCCGCCTGCCACAATAATACATTGCCATCCGCTGTCCTGTTGCGGATATCGGTCAGATGCAACCGGTCGGCAACCTCCTTCGTTACTTTAATGTAAAATGCCATAATTCTATTGTTTTTAATGTTATCCAAATTTTCTTACTACTACCGCCTTGCCCCCCTGTGTGAGCACCTTGCCGCCTTGTGTCAGCGCCACGTAAGGGCCTCTGTCCTCCACCTCCAGCTTTAACATCATGCCGTTGCTGAAAGGTATCCTGGGAGAGTATCCGCCGGCAACCTTGGCATATCCGGCATCTCCGCTCTTCTTGACGTACCAGTGGCAGTTAAACATGGCGGATGGATTCGGGATAACCCCCATGGTATCCCGAATGACGGGTCTGGGAAAGATGGCGTAAGTCCCATCCGGAACACCCGTAGGTACGCCCTCCCAGTCGGCTTCAATCTTCGGAATCCTGCGGCGTATCACCGTAGAGACTGCCGGGTCCGATATGCCCGGGGTTGATGCCGGAGTCCCGGAAGCCGCATAGGTGGCCTTGCAGACAATCGTGATGTCATCACCTATATAATTGCGGTCAATCTTATATACATTCTTGTTCAGTGATACAAACTCCCAGTCGTTGTCACCCGCTCCTGTGGTTATCGCCTCCAGCGCTCCCGTAGACAACAGACGGTACCAGAAGAACCTGCATTTGCCCGTAGCCGTCACGTCCGTGTCGCCTACCATCAGTTTAGCCGTGATGGTCTGTGCGGTGATGTCACGCACCGGGTTCCAGTCCAGCGTGGACGGGCTGTCTATCGTCAATACGGGGATCGCATCCGTACCGTCAACCGCGCGGACAAGACGGCTCATCTGAAAAGTAAACAGCTGTCCGGTACGTGTGTCGGCATATTCCGCGTAAAACTCCAGCGTGACGGGTTTTAGGACGGTGACATTTTTTTTCATTGTGATCTGTCCCTTGTTGTCACCGGACTCCGTAATGCTGTAGCCTGTGTTTGTCGATGTGATAAGTGTGCGTGTGGTTCCGATGCGCTCGTACCACTTCATGTTGGTCAGCCTGGAGTTGACCGCCCCGATTTTAGTCACCGCTTCCGGATCGGTGGCGTTGCACCGCGGAAACAGGACCAGCGGTGTCAGCGTATAGTCCGGAGTGTATTCAGCTTTGTCAGCCTGGTAGACCTGCATGTCCGGCACGCTGCCCACCACCTCGATGTTACAACTGGTTTGTAACAGCCGGTAGTTGATTTCTATTTTTCGTTGCTTTGTTGCCATTGTATAAAACCATTTTAAAATGTTACAAAATTCTCCGCCACTTCAAACTGCTGCCCGTCACGCAATAACGCCTGTGCTTTAAACGTACACACCCGCATGTTGGTATAATTCGGTCCGAGATCATCTATCGTCAGAGGAAGATTTTTCCCGGCGCCGGCACGCTTCACCGCCCATGCGTTATCTTCTGATACATTCCCGGTATCACGCGTCCAGCTCACATCAGCGTCAAGTATATGATCTGTCACGTCACGGTTGTACAGCTTGCCGGTAATATATAGCGTTGTGGAAAAAGTCTCGATATCAAAATACCACCCCTTTGTGCTGCCGATCTCTATCGTAAATTCCGGGTTCCCTTCCAGCATCGCCCATCCGGCCGCCGCATATTGCGGTTCGTCGGCTGTTCCCGTCATCAGGCACTTCCATTTGCAGCCGTAGTGCCAAACCGTGTCCGCCCGCTCCTGCGTATTGGTGTAAGGATTTTCAGAGGACGCGACTTCGGCCGACCAAAAGCCACGGTCCACCAGTTCCTGTACGGGCAGTCCCTGCCAGTCCACCCGGTAAAGTTCACCGAAGATGCCGGCACGGGCGAATATGTACGAGTGCTTATAGTTGACGGGGAGATTGTCAAACAAATCCAAATTGGGCAAACGCCCCAATATCATGTAATAGTTGTTCTGTTCCAAGACAGGCTTCGTTACTCCTTCCAGCCAGACAAGACATTTATCCGTGGTGGCGGACAAATACCAGTAGCTTTGCCTGTCCTCATTGAAGGCGTTTCCTCTTCTGGTAATGATCGTCAACTCTGTGGGAGGATAGTTTTTACCGCCCGGCACCTCACTGTCCGGGTATGACAACACCGAGATGGAGTTGGCCGGGACATTCTTGGACAGCACGCGCATCCACGAGGCGTAATACTCCCCCGTTGAAAAGAGGTTGTTTACAATCCCGTACACTATATCACCCTCCTGGAATGCGGTGAAGTCATTCTCCCAGCGCTTGCGCAATTTCAGGGTATAAGTTCCGTCGCTCTCTAAAGCCACGGACTCAATGACTCCGTTCTCGGAATATGAGGTATCGCCTTCCTGTGCGTTCAGACGGTTATAGATGATTTCCTTGAACACTGCGGAGCCGCGTACCTCAAGACGCTCGAACTGACCGCGCCCGTCAGGATAGATACCGGCACCTTTACCGGCAATCATGGAGTCGATGAACTTGCCGAACTTCAATAAGAAATTTGTTCCGTCCGCTTGATCCTTACGAAGGAACATTACTAAGGAGCGTAAAGCAGAGAACACATTACTATTGCTAGGAGCAGTCGAATCATTTGTACGGATTATATAAACCCCTTTTCTACCTCCACTAGTGTACGTCTGACCTTTATAAGTAAGATTGTCAACTTTATTTTCAAGCTCCCCAATTCGGGAATATGCTGTGCTTTCACCGATTGTATATACAGGAGCATCGTAAGGTAAATCAAGCTTTATTTCAAGACCTATAACTCTAGATATCCGACTAGTCTCAAAAAAAGATTTATTGACAAGCTCTATTCTTTGGCCAATGTCAAATGTCCGGCTGATCATGTTTTCTTTTACCCATGATGATGCAAGGGTAGTATTGTATGTACCATCATCGACCATCATCTTTTTTACACAATCCACCGTTTTGTCTCTTAATTCTTGCTCGGCATTTGATACGAGGCCAAGGTCTGTTATCTTCGTACTATCCCAGCCGTAAAGAATGAATTTATCTCCTGTAGTAGGTTTTAATGTTTCATCGGGCAATGTCCTTCCATAATTATCATTGGCAACAATTTCATAGACATCACTTTCAAGTGTTACGCTTCCTAAACTTGTGCCAGCCTTATGAAATGTTACACCAAAATCCATACCATTAAGTAAACCAGACTGGAATACCAACCTAAGTTCTTCTCCATCAATAATATAACTTTCATCAAAGACAAGCCCACTAGTATCGGTTACATAATAAAATGTCTGGGTTACTGTTTCTTGTGTTTCTTCATCTTCTATCGTAGACGTATAACTGCCAACCGTACCAACAACACATTCAGTACGTGGATAGACTTCATCAAGGAATATAATATCTTCAATAGCTTCCTCCTGCGGCATTTCCGTACCTATATCATAACCTTCTTCACCAATATATACCCTTTTACCATCCTTATACCGATAAGCATCAATATACGGTGTTCCTTCTGGTAACATCAACCGCTTTTGAACAATACCATTTACCACTACTGTTTCATCAACAGTCCGATAGTTGGAAGGAATGTTTCTTGTTGATCCAAAAGCATACACACGTGTAGCATAGGTTCCCTGGCTTTCACTGCGCGGCATTTCTTGGGCTTCCACACCCAGCTCTATCCTAACAGCATCTCCATTCTCACAACGTCCAAATCGGATAATATTATCTTCTACCCACCACTCACAATTCCACGTTTCTGCCATGTTAGTAAGAGCATCCAGCAGATTGGTATTCTCATAAGACATCAACTTAGCTGAATCCTCTACTGACGAATCTATAGAAAAATCGAAATCATTACCCCTGTATTTGTAACCAAGAGCTTGTAAGTTTCGGAGGAACACACCTAATTGCATATCCAATGAGGCAGTAAGGTTCCAAGACGCTTCCTGGCCTGCCACCTCCGGCATGTACTTGAATTTCTTATTTTTCCATTTCCAATAGTAAGCATCAAGACGCAACTCGTAATTATAGCCGCCCGTAGACTGGTCATAAGTAGGTGTCGGCAAATCTACAACTTCATATATCTTTGCGAATTTACCACCTAGGGATTCATCTAATATCCCCGACAAGTCCACATAATCACCCATCTTAAAATTAATAGGAGTTAGGACGTTAAAAGGAAGAGTAATGTAATCCTCCTTACCCAATGAATAACGACCTATCGAACCAACGTTGAAGTCTGTGGAGAAACGAATATCTCCTGATATGTTTTTAATGTCTATTAGTCCCATACGAGTATTGTATAGCTTCATACAATGTTATGTAGCAAATATACAAATAAATCACATGATAGCAATTATATTCAAAGAAAAAATCATGTTGTCCTATCCGCAGGATTAGGTTCCACTAATTTCAAGGAAAAACTAGCGATTCCCCTCATAAACTGTGTAAATTGGTTACATGACAAATAAATAGTCTTATACACAACATTTGGCTGATATTTGCTTCTGATATGTAATACCCCAGTGGCGAGTTCTTCACAAAAAGAATTATATCTAACAAAAAACTGATCTTCGCTTTTAGCCGTAAGATTAAATGTAAGTGTAATATTCCTTTCGTCAATCTTGGAATCTGAAGTTATAACTCGCTTGCCGTTTTCCAGACGTGACTTGTTTTCTATAAACTCTTTCATCGGCGGTGGTGTCATTAACGCCGATAAAGAAGAGGTATCCATACTTATTCCCCATGTGGTATAAGCATCCTTATCATTTATATAAAATTCTCCTTCCATGTTACATATTTTTAGTATTATCTACTATCTTATCTAATTTCGATCCTAATTCAAGGATAGGCTTTGTGTATTTTACGATATCTTCCAAATAACCGTTAGTAATCACATGCTGATTCAAGATGTTACCCAACGTAGCATTGCCCTCCGTTGAAATAGAAACCAAAGATCCTATGCCGACAACAACATTTATCATCTGGCTCTTTATTTCCTCATTTGAAACCTGCAAGGCAGTAAAACGTCCATTCAATTCCTCTCCGGTATCTTGAGACATGGTTTGGAAACCTTTGCTGCTTGCAGACTGGGAAGCTGCTTCCTGTGAAATCTTGTCATATCCGGTTGCGGCAGCAAGCTCATCACGCAGTTTCATGGCTTCATCCACATACTTCATATATTCATCTTGCAAGGCTTTCCTTTCCTCTTCGGTCAGCTCGTTATCCTCCATGCTGGCACCAAACTTTTCCCACCATTCCTCCAACTTTTCACTGTATAACTCACCAATCTTATTGGAAAGCATGGCACGCATAAAGTATTCTGATATATCTTCCGATGCTGCCTTCGCATCGTATTTCATATCCATAAGATTGTCTACAAAACTATCATACATAGAATCAAATGACATTCCAGTCAGACCCTCGTAAAGTTCATTCGTCAGTTCTTCCAACGTACCAGCTTGATCAATATAGTCATTCAACTTATCAGTCAGACGATCACCGTATCCACCTTTGCCGGTATTCTGAATGGTTTCCCACATATCTACTGTCTCACGGAGCATTTTCATTTCTTCTGGGGTAAGATTCCAGATATCACCATTCCAATCACGACCAATCTTTCCACTCAGACGGTCTATCTGTTCCTGAGAAAAACCGCCCCAATAATAATTCCAACTATGATGAGAACCAGAATAACGTGCTTGTTCCTGCGCTATACGCTTATAATTATCAATAGTTTCTTTTTGATACTTATAAGCATCCCGGTATGCGGCAACAGACTGCGTTCCCTTGCTTGCCTTCATTTCGTCAGTCAAGTCTTCAATGGCAGTTTGTAACGTTTCGTTACGGTCTGTCAATCTGTTGATAGCTTCCTCGACCTCTTTTTTATTACCGCCAATACCAAACAAAGAATTAAAACCACCGAAAGAAATCGCATTAAGGATATTACCTATTCCATTTTTCAATGAATTCCCAATTGTAACAAACAAGTCTCCAGACAAAACATCACTGATAATCCCACTGACCGCATTTAGAACAGCATCAAGCAGACCACCGACAAGATCACTCAATCCGTCTTTGAGTACGTCAATAATAGACAAAATCCATCCGACAATGGGAACTTCTTGAAGCGATTCCGATGTCTTACCTATGACGTCCTTGAATCCGTTCACGGTTTTGATAATTCCACTATATGCGTTATACAACCCTCCGGATGAAATCTGCTGCAAGCCTCCCAACAAATTTTCCATGCTTGCTTTCAGTCTGGTGGCGGTATCAGTCACATTACGCTGGGCCTGATTGGCGATATCCGTCTGTGTCTTTACATTGGCGGATGCAATGTCAGCATTCTGTCGTGCTATATCAAGGGCATTCGCTGTAACCTGCTTTTCTTCTTCTGTTCCACTCTTCTGTGCTTTGGCGTAATCATCCTGTGATTTCTTTAGTTTTTCCAAAGCGGCTGTTTCAATCTCTATGGCATTGATACGGTTTTGTTCGGCTGTATGATAGGCTTTTACATCCTCTCCAAGTTTCTTGAAGTTGACTCCACTTGTACCACCCAAAGACTTTTCCATCTGGCTGATGGCGTCAATCAATGATTTCTGGCTTGCCTGATCGGAGTTCTTGAACTTGTCAGTCCGTACATATTTTTTTGCTTCGTCCAAGGCAGGCTTTACCATGTCGGAAAACATGGAACCAAACTCACCGAACACAGTAACCCAATCTATATTGGCTTTTATGGCTTCCGTTTCCTTGTTCTGTATGGCAACATCACGTTGTTTCTCCAGCAACTTTACTTGTGCACTATTAGCACCGCTTTCTTCCTGCGCTTTCCTTATTTTTTCCGAATACTCTTGGGCGATAGCCAATTTCTGTTGCTGAAACGTGCCATATTCTTTCAAGTAATCGTTCAAAGCCTGTTGTTCGGCTTTAAGTTGCTCCTTGGTTACATTAGTAATATCTTTATCCCTCATGCTTTCGGCATTGGCATAAGCTTCCGAGATTTCCCGTACCTGCTTGTCGGTCAACTTGCCATTACCGGCTTTGCTCCATTCTTCCTCCTGTTTTCTTATCGCATCAAGCTGTTTTTGATAATCAAAGTCAATCTGTTCCAACTTCTTTTCCGTGCCTTCTTTCATCAGGTTGATTTCATCTTGCTGATTCTGACGGCGAAGTGAAAGAAGTTGCCCATCCAGCTTTTCTTGGTTTTCCTTTTGCTTTTTTGCTAGATTTTCCTGTCTGGTTAATTCGCTCCCAGTTACTCCGCCCAGATCCTTGTATGCCTTTTCGGATGCCTCCATCTTATCTTTGGCTTCTTTCACCTGTTTCGATGTAGCCGTCTGATCTTTGATTAATGACTCATACCCTTTTTTCGCTTTTTCCCATTCGGCTTTAGCATTTGCCAAATCTTCCTGATATGTAGTTTCTTTTGTTTCCTGTCTGTTCTCAACTTCCAATTGGACATTGATTTCCGACAAGACATCCTTTCTTGCGTTTGCCAATTCATTCTTCAGGTCTTCGATACGCTGTGCCTGAACCTTCATTTCGGAACGGTTGTTCTCCTTCTTAGCTAAATTATAAGCCCATTCCGCACTTTTTATCTGTTGTTCCAAGGACTCGACTATAGCCTGTTTTGACTGTGTTCTGGATTTTACAACTTCTTCATTATATGCCTTCCAAAAACCAATCAAATCCTGTATATGACCTTTCTCATCAACATATTTCCTAAAGAGTGCTGGGTATAGTTCCTCAATATCTTTTAAAGCTTTGAGTTTAGTAACATCGGCTTCCACCTCGCTATTAATGGTGCTAACAAGACCTTCCAAAGTACGTTTCCGATCTTCCTCGTCCGTGTTGAGTTTTTCTATTTTCTTGTTATATGAATCTAAAGCACGTTCTGCTGACGTTGTATTATCGGATAACGACCACATTGCAGCTCCAAGCCCTACAACAGCAGTTGCCAATAACACATACGGATTAGTAAACATAACAGCGTTCAAAGCTTTTTGTGCCGTTGTTTGCAAAACCAGCCATCCGTAGTGGGCACGTTCGGCAATAGTTAGAGCGGCAATACCTGAAGCTTGTAAAGCTTGCAAAGCCGTGACTGTCAT
>ENA-ORSK01002778-ORSK01002778.1-human-gut-metagenome-genome-assembly--contig:-NODE-2778-length-11170-cov-5.618084_pt1 | contig 11170 bp, 8 predicted proteins | sample MGYA00242192_ERZ509159 | MGnify/ENA primary metagenome ERZ509159 (study PRJEB26280, sample SAMEA2338663) | human gut metagenome | biome: human gut; feature: human-associated habitat; material: faeces...
ATTGGCGGCCGTTGTTACGGTTTCATCGTCAGCGACGATGCTCCATAACAAGCGATAATGGTTCTTTCGGCACGTGCTGCCGGCCTTATCCGCCAAAAGGCTCGACCGACTTGCGTTATGTTACTTTTCATTCATTTAACAAAAAACTTAAAAAGACTGTTATGAAAATCAGATTCCAATTAAATGTCTTGGTAAATAAGAAGGACGACAACCAAGCCGATGGATATGTCACCAACGGAAACCATTCATTTGTCGCATACGTGCTAAGGGAGATTGACAATGCCCGCAACCGTGGTTCGTTCAGCACGGCAGCCAACTACAACACGGCAATCAAGTCGCTCCTCAAGTATCTTGGATGTAAGGATATAAAAGTGAAGGACATATCGCAAGAAATGCTTGAGAATTATCAGAAATGGCTGCTCAGGCGCAATGTGTCGCTCAACACCATATCGTGCTACATGCGTTCGCTGCGCTCAGTGTACAACCGTGTGACGGAAAACAGCGGAGACGTATTTGTAAAGGCCTTCACCGGCAACACGCCTACGGTGAAACGATCGCTGTCTATCACTGACATACAGCGTCTGATGATGATGAAACTGCCTTACCGGTCGCGCATTATGCTAACCCGCGACTTGTTCATCTTCAGCTTCTATTGCCAAGGAATGCCCTTCATAGACCTCGCGTTCCTGAAGAAATCACAGATTGAGGACGGAAATATAATATACCATCGTCGTAAGACCGGGCAGATAATCCACATAAAAATAGAACCATGCATGGAGAGCATAATAAAGAAATATGAGGACAAAGACCCAGTGTATGTATTTCCGATACTGAAATCGACGGATAAGAACTCGCCCTACGTGCAATATCAGAAACAGCTGTGCTACTATAACCTATCGCTGAAACGGCTCGGACGAAAGGCCGGACTGTCCCGCCCGCTCACTTCGTACGTCGCCCGCCACACGTGGGCAAGCATCGCCTTTCAGACCAATGTCGAACTGCAGACCCTATCGCGCGCAATGGGACATACCAATCCAATGACCACCTTAATATATATAAAGGAACTCGACAACCATTATCTAGCGACAGCCAATCGTAAGATTATCATGGCATGCAACGCTCTAACAGAAGAAATAAACGACTTTATGGAGTAAAGGAACAATGTTCCGACAAACCATAAAGGAATATAAATACCATAATATAAATAATAACGGATTAAAATATATATGATAAAGATGCATGCACGAGAGTCGTAGTACCGCATCTCTTATCATAAGACAATCATTCTACGTCAAAAAACAACGTGTGTCACACTATTCTACTCAGACAATATATTGCAGCTGTCGTGCGGATGATAAAATAAAGACATTCTGTCGGCAGCTGCGCCTTTTTGCTTTCATAATGCACGCATGTCTTCACGTATGGAATCAAACCGCACATCTCCGGACCTCATCGAAGCTTAATGTTTACAATTCCAAAGTATTGAATAATTGCAAATCAGTTTCCATAAAAAACATGCAATTATTCTAAAAATTTTCATGTTTTATTCATTTCTTTGTATTAGAATGACATTTTAGGCCTGTTTTTTAACATTTATAGCCAATAAAGGTTAAAAAATGTATTGTTTAAAATGCAATATTTGTTCTATATTCGAATTAATATTAATTTTGCAAACTGATGCTAAATTTAGATAATTTCTGCCACCTCTCCACAAGAGGTGCATGCAAAAATAGCAAATTGATTGCAAAAAAACAAGAGGCGCAAGCCGGACGAAAGAAACGTACAGTCAGCGCCGATATTCATAGCTGAAGGAGCGTAACTGGTGGAGTATCAGGAGCTAACGCATCCTTGAGCCTTACCAAAAGAAGGATGACCGGGGTGATGCCCGAAAAATAATATAGAGAAAGAACATTTATTTTTAATATTTTTAATCAAATAAGGAGAGAGATTTTTATGAAAAGAAGATTGACAATGATTCTTGCCTGCCTGTTCCTCAGCATAGGAATGGCGTTGGCACAGTCTCGCTTGACTGGTCTTGTCACCTCGGCAGAGGATGGCGAACCGGTAGTGGGAGCATCTGTCAAGGCAAAGGGCCTGAACGCAGGCGCAGTGACAAATGCCGACGGAGAGTTCACAATCAACGTGCCGGTGGGCACAGAGCTCCAGATCACCTATCTGGGCATGATTCCAAAGACCGTCAAGGCGGCTAACAACATGCGCATCGTACTCGAATCAGACAGCCACACACTCGAGGGCGTTGTCGTAACAGGTTACGGTTCAGCACGTAAGCTCGGAACCATCGCAGGTTCAGTAGCAACAGTAGGAAGCGACAAGCTTGCCAACCGTCCGCTCGCAAACGTCGGTGATGCTTTGCAGGGACAGGTAGCAGGTCTGCAGGTATTCACATCTTCTGGTGAGCCATCTGCAACTTCCAGCATGCGTATCCGTGGTGTCACTTCAATTTACGCAACCACAGAACCTCTGTTCATCCTCGATGGAAGTGAGATTTCTTCAAACACATTCCTTTCACTCAACCCTAACGACATCGAGAACATGACCGTGCTCAAGGATGCTTCTGCAACAGCCATCTACGGTTCACGTGCTGCAAACGGTGTCGTAATCATCACATCAAAGAAAGGTAACTTCGGTGAGGCTCCTACTATCACAGTTTCTGCCCAGTATGGTCTTTCTGAGATGACAGGCGACAACCTCGAGATGATGGACGCCAACCAGTGGCTCGACTTCCAGGAGATGCTCGATCCTTCTTATAAGACAAATGCCAACTTCCAGGCTATGAAAGCATACTATAAGAAGTACAACATCGGTACAGACTGGAAAGAAATGCTGTTCGGAGACAGCAAACCTATGTCTCAGATTGACGTAAGCATCCGTGGTGGTTCTCACAACCTGTCTTACCTCATTTCTTACGGACACTACAATGCTAACGGTATCATGGACGACTCAAACATGCGCCGTGAGAGCCTTCGTGCCAACCTCGAGGCCAACATCAATGATTGGTTGAAGGTTGGAAGCAATACCAACATTGCTTATACAAAGTCTAAGACATCTGCATACGGAACAACTCCTAACTCACCGGGAAACAAATCTTTCGTTGCACGTACATACAATCCTACACTTCCATATTACGAAGTTCTCGGACTTAACACAAGTGATTATGCCAACAGTACATTCGAAGGCTACGGTGACCGTCTGAACATACTTCCTGACGGAAGCTACAACCCGTATTACCTTTCAGAGATACAGCCGAGCGACACACGTCGTGTAAGATTGAACGAAAACATGTATGTAAACATCAACCCTATCAAGGGTCTGAACATCCGTTCAGCTGTAGGTCTTGATGCCAACGACCTGCGTGTATCAGGCAAATGTCTCATGACACCTGACGTATCGTTCGCACAGACAGGTTATGTAACAGAGAGCTTCTCACGCTTCTATCGTTGGACCGTTACCAACACAGCTGAGTACAAATTCGATTTCCTCAGAGACCATCACATGACAGTCCTTCTCGGTCAGGAGACAATGACCAATAAGACAGAATCATTCGGCGTTGCAGCCGACGGTTTCACAGACAACCGTCTTCTCATCCTGTCTGCCGCTCCTCTGTCAGGCGTTCAGCAGCCTTCACAGAGCATCTCTGAAGAGGTACGTAACTCATGGTTCGGTACACTCAACTATTCTTACGCAGACAAATACTTCCTCGACCTCAGTGTCCGTCGTGACGGTTCTTCTCTCTTCGGCGAGAACAACCGCTGGGCAACATTCGGTGCTGCCGCATTCATGTGGGATGTAACAAAAGAAAACTTCATGGAGCAGACACGCAGCTGGCTCAACGACTTGCAGTTCAAGATCAGCTACGGTTCTACAGGTAACTCAGGTATCGACCCTTACATGGCACTCGGACTTGTAGGTGGTGGTCTGCAGTACAACGGCCAGACCGGTTCAGCTGTATCAAACGCAGCAAACCCTGACCTGACATGGGAAACAGTAAAGACCTTCAACTTAGGTCTCAACGGTAAGCTGTTCAACCGTCTGACATTCGACGTTGAGTTCTACAACAAGGTTACATCAAACATGCTTGTTACTATACCTTACTCTTACACCACAGGTTTCAGCAGTGGTTGGGGTAACGTAGCAGAGATGTACAACCGTGGTGTTGACTTCAACATCGGCTATGACATCATCAGAACCAAGGACTGGTACTGGAACGTAAGCCTGAACGGTAACTACAACAAGAACAAAGTTACAAAACTGTTCGAAGGTACCGACTCTTACGACGTCACCGACCTCGTTCACCTTGAGAAAGGCTATGCTTACGGAACATTCTACTTCGTACGCTGGAGCCACGTTGATCCGGCCGACGGTCAGACAGTATGGCTCGACAAGAACGGCAACGAGACAAAGGTTTATTCTGAGGACAACCGCGTGATGCTCGACAAAGGTATGATTGCTCCGTGGTCAGGCGGTCTTTCAACAACCGTTTCATGGAAAGGTCTGCAGCTCGACGTTCAGTTCACAGGTATGTTCGACCGTTACATGATGAACAACGACCGTTACTTCGCAGAGAACCCGGCATTCGCAACACAGTACAACCAGAGCACAGCAATGTTCGACATGTGGCAGAAACCGGGTGACATCACCAACATCGCAGCAGCAAACTGCCAGCGTCAGTTCGACTCAAGCCTCATTGAGAACGCTTCGTTCGTACGTCTGAAGTTCCTGCAGCTGTCTTACAATCTGCCGCAGAACTGGCTCAGCACCACAAAGATCATCAAGGGCGCCAAGGTTTACTTCGTAGGCCGCAACCTGCTCACCTTCACCGGTTATCACGGCTACGACCCTGAGGTTGACGGATATTCAACCATCGGCGACTATCCAAATACCCGCCAGTATTCATTCGGTATCCAGTTAACATTATAATTATAAAACAAAGGAAAAAATGAAAAAGATATATTTATTTCTTGCATTAACTGCCGGTCTGTTGGTATCATGCGACATGGACAAGGAGCCGTATGATAAGATACCTGAAGGCGAGGCACTGCAGACACCTGCCGACTTCCAGGCAATGCGTGTGGGTCTGTATTCCGCACTGCGTTCATCTGTAGGTGGAAACACATTCTACACAACTCCCGAAATACAGTGCGACGGTTTCCATGCCCTGATTGGAAACTCCAATACATTCGGTGACATGTACCGTTGGGACTTCACTCCGCAGAACTCATCAATAGACGGTGTCTATGGAAACTATCAGGCAACCATAGCACGTTCTAACTTCCTTATCGACGGTTACAACAAGTGCAACATGTCTGATAAGAGCGTATTCACCGACGCTGACATGGTGAACGTGAACGCAGCCAAGGGCGATGCATTCTTCATGCGTGCATATTGCATCTTTATGCTCTCACAGTATTACTGCGCCGACTATGACGCTTCTACAGCAAACAACGCCAACACAGGTGTTTCTTACCGTCTCAACTACGCTCCGTCTGCCAGCGCAAGCACATATCCTGCACGTAAGACTCTTGCAGAGACAATGGCTCAGGTTACAGAAGACCTCGACAGCGCTGCCAAGTATGTCAGCGAGGCTAACGCTCCGCTCAGTGCATACGTTACTCCGGATGCCATCACAGCACTCCGCGCACGCCAGGCACTCGCCATGGACGACTACGCCAATGCTGCGAAATACGCTGAACAGCTCATCAACTCAGGCACATACGCACTTGCTGAGGGCGTAAGCGAACTGAAATCAATGTGGGCAGAGGATGCCGGAATGGAGACAATCTTCCAGCTTGCCATCGCCAGCGCTTCAGAGCTTGCAGCTGCAACAGGAGATGTATATTTCCAGCCGGTTGACAAAAATCCGGACTTCGTTCCTACAAAGACTCTCTACGATCTGTATGACAGCAAAGACTACCGCAAGCAGGTTTACTTCAACCAGATTGAAGTAACCACAACAACCGGTACATCAGGAAAAGTTTACGCATTCAACAAGTTCCCGTTGAACACAAGACTTTATCAGCAGTATCAGAACACAAACTCACGTTCTGTCATCGAGCCTAAAGTATTCCGCATCGCAGAGATGTATCTCATCGCTGCCGAGGCAAATGCTCAGCTTGCAATAAAAAATAATGATGATGCCGCTCTTACCAAAGCAGCACAGTATCTCAACGAACTTGAGTCAAAACGTATCTCTGGCTACAAGAACCGTTCGTTCACCAAAGAGACCATCATGACTGAGGTTCGCAACGAGCGCGAGCGCGAGATGGTTGGCGAGGGTTCACGTCTGTTCGACCTCAAACGCTGGCACCTGGGTATGACACGTGGCGAGGCACAGCAGAAAGACCTGCTGCTCCTGCCGGGATCTACAACAACAGAGCTCAGCCGTCCTGCCAGCGATCCAAGATTCACATGGCCAATACCGAAGCACGAGATGGATGTGAACAAGAAATTGGTTCAGAACCCCGGATACTAATTCTAAATGCAGGCGGATGCGGCAACACCAAGTCCGCCTGCCAATAAACAACAATCATAAAAGCAAAACAAACTTATGAAATATATAAAATTATATATGCTTTTGGCCATTGCTCTGCCTTTCTTCTGGTCATGCTCTGACGACGAAGAAGCCACGAACACCGAGCAATGCACCGTCGGATTTGCAAGCGAGGAATTTCAAATCAGCGAAGCAACAACCGGATATACAAACATTCCTATCAACGTAAGCGGCTACAGAAACGGTTCTGTACAGGTGAAGATTGAAGCTGCTCCGGTAGAAAAGAACGGCGCCGTAGAAGGCACACACTATCTCATAACAGACAAGACCCTCAACATCAAAGCCGACACACTCAGCACCGGAACAATTAACGTAGAGGTGAAAGTAATCGACGATAACGAAATCAACGAAGACCGCCAGTTCACTCTGACCATCGTATCGGCAAACGGTGCCAAGATATCAACCCAAAAGACAACCGTTACAATAAAGGATAACGATGGCGATACATATCTCGCATTCGCCGGAACATGGACTCTCAAGGCTAAACAGCCTGTATATGACGAACAGGGATATCCTACTAACGAGTACACTGAATTCACTGCCGACGTCACACTCAGTTGTGCTGCAGACGAGAGCAGTGCCGATTATGAGAAGATTATCAAGGCTTCCTGCCCTGCAATGTTCGATGTCGGCGTAAGCCTCGACTGCTCATGGCGTTTCCGCTACAACTACAACAAGGAGACAAGACAGGGAACTCTCGGATTCATCTGCGGCGAAGAGATTTCTTCACTTGATAACGGAGGCCAGCTGTATCAATGGGCATGGGCAACCGACGACGGCCGCCAGATAACATTCGACGACGTTACAGGTACATGGTCTGTTGAAGAGGGTAAGGTTCTACCTGATGTCATCACATTCCCGACCAACCAGATGCTGTATCTCTATCAGACTCTCTATCAGCCGGCAATCGGATTATGGGATGCTGTCTACGACATAACTCTCACAAAGAAACAATGATCCACGGCCCTGCACACACAGGGTACAGAAAGTAAATAAGGCGGGTTGTCCGGACGACTGAGTCCTGCAACCTGCCTTTTATTCTTTAAACGAAACACGATCACTTATTAATTTTAAACCAAACATATACTGTTCCAAAATGAAAAGACAATCTTTAATAGTCATGTTGCTGCTGGCAGTGACATGCACAATGACCGCAAAACCGCGTACAGCCGCACAGCTGCGCCAGGAAGCAGCCAAGGTTCTCTCAACCACGACAATGGCAAAGGGACTTTACGGCAACGCCGCAGCCGAGCCCGAAGTGCTGAGCCAGAAATCGCAGCTCACCGTGCTGGGTTACAAGGACGGCGGATACGCAGTGATAGCCAACGATGACGAATTCGCACCGGTACTCGGCTACAGCGACGCCAAGCTCGCCGATGAGCATGCACCTGCCTTCCTCTGGTGGATGGATGCCATAAACACAGCACTTGAGAAGAAACTCGCCGACGGCGAACAGCCCGAAAGAGTGCGCCCTGCTGCCGAATACAAGGAACGTGTTGACGAACTGCTCACCACCCGCTGGAACCAGGAGGCGCCATTCAACAACATGTGTCCTACCTACACCAAGGGCGGCAAGAAGTACAACTACGTCACAGGATGCGTGGCAACAGCCATGGCACAGATAATGTACTATCACAAATATCCTGTAAAGGGAAGCGGACACTATTCTTACACTTACAACTCTGAGGAAGGCTACGGCACCGTAAGACCATCGGCAAACTTCGAGACCACCTACGACTACGACAACATGCTGCCCGTCTATACCCCGGGCAACTACACACAGGTACAGGCCGACGCCGTGGCAAAGCTCATGTACCACTGCGGTGTGTCTGTTGAGATGAACTACACCACGACAGGTAGCGCAGCGTTCAGCGCCAACGCTTGCCAGGCTCTGCGCAAGTATTTCCTCTACGACGAGAACATAAAGCTCTACACACGCGACATATTCCCTGTTGACGAGTGGATGAGCATCGTCTATCGCGAACTCAACGACGGATGTCCTATACTCTACGGCGGACAATCTTCAAGCGGCGGACACTCTTTCGTGCTCGACGGATACGACGAGAACGGACTGGTGCACGTAAACTGGGGTTGGGGCGGTACTGACAACGGATTCTTCGATATCGCCGAGCTCGACGGATACAACTACGGACAGGACATGGTGACCGTGCGCATGCCTAATGACCCGACCTTCGACAGCACTTACCGCTCAATGTGGGGATTCGGCCACCAGCTGACAGCCACAAAATCGGGCTCATACATTGTTCTGGGCACAGAAGGTGTATACAACATCGACGTGGACGACTTCACAGGCAAGATGGGTGTGATGGCACAGAACACCACGACAGGCGAAGCTGAACTCCTCGCCTTACTTGGTGACGAGTCAACATTCTCAGGCATAGGATATCTCAGAGGCCTGAAATTCAGCAACGCAAATGTATCATTCGCCTCTCTTGCCAACGGCACTTACCGCATATATCTTGCCACCATGTCTGAACGTGAGACCGAATGGCAGCCGATACGCAGCAAGGAAGACGTGAACAACAGCTACATCCTCGTGAAGAACGGCAGCAGCGCAACACTCCGGGCAGAGAACAACTCTAACTGGACAACTGCCATCGACAACGTGCCGACAGTTGAGAAACCTGCCGACAACCGCATCTACAGCATCGACGGACGCTACCTCGGCACAGACCCGAGCACTCTGAAGAAAGGCATTTACATTATGAACGGAAAGAAGTTCATGAAATAAAAGCAGATATTAATTTGTAATTCTAACTTAAAGAAGCGGGCACAGACATGTGTCCGCTTTTTTCATATCTTATAAACTGCCGCACCGCAAACAACAATACCGCCTACCCTATTCCCGCGCATCCGCGTCCGGCTGCATCATTGTCCGGAAAGATATATTTCTCTACAACCTATTCCTGACATCCTGCCACACCATTCATCGCCGCTGATACCAATGTTCTTGAGCCCGAAGCGGTCATTATACCGCACTTGGTTTTATCCATCCTGTGCATCATGCTTTCGGCCGTCTCTTTGTTTTCTGTCAGCGTCTTTTTGTCCGCCCTGTCTTGACATAGCCGCTATGTCTGATAAAAATCCAAAGAAAATGAGCTCAATATAAAGCAAAAAATACCGGCCCAATCCAGATAACCAATCTTGGTTAATGGGAACCCGTGTGACTAACTTACAATTTTTCTTGATTTTATTTTGACAAAATATTTTCTCAAAAGAGACGTGAGCGAATGTCAAATCCTCCATAATAGAGGACTTTTAGAACAAAACCGACTTTTGATATACCCTATATCATAGTCCGAAAAGATGCACACCGCTTTCCAATATTGCCCATATCGCAGTGCAATTAAGCCCATTTCATGGTGCGATATGGTGCTTTTCGTCACCCGAAATGGGCCATTTCAGGGGCCGAAATGGTGCTTTTTGCAAAGCGATAAAATACCCTCAAACATAAGTCATTGCTATTCAATACTTTATGGAAACCTATTATTTTTCGAGTATTTGCGCCCGAAGGAAAGTCAGTTTGCAAATACTCGCTTATTTTTCGGGGTATATCGGGAAACTCTGACCGGAAAATCAGAATCCGGTTACAATCTGAAAGTTGCACATACAGGTTAAACCCAAATCGGGCATTATACGACATACGAATTTCGTTTTATTGTCGTATAGTCTTTATGTCCTTTTTTTATTGTAGGCGCAGCGGGCTACGTCGGTATGGAGTATCGAACTGTCTGTCCGGCAAAAGAGCAGCAAGTAATACGTCGGACCGTCAACAACCGGTCATTATCAGAAAGTACAGGTCATATACCAACATTTTATTCATCATGTCAGATTTTTTATGTAATTTCGCACAGTAACCTAAAACCTGATGAAGAAAATGGACAAGAAGATGCTGACAGCACTCATGCTGATGCTGTCGCCGGCAGTATGGGCAGCGCCGACACCACAGCCCGACAATCTGAAAGTGAATCACCTGGCAAGTCCGCTGGGAATTGACGACGCGGCACCACGTCTTGAGTGGCGCACCGAAGGCATGGAGCAGTCGGCCTACGAGATAACCGTGGGCACCGACAGTGCGGCAGTGGCTTCGGGCAAAGGCTCGGCATGGCAGAGCGGGCGCGTGGCCTCTGGGGAGCGCATGGCCGTGTATGGCGGCGAGAAGCTCAAGCCTACGACTGTATATTTCTGGCGTGTGAGTGTAAGCGACGGCAAGGGCAACACCGCCAACTCCGACGTGGCACGGTTTGAGACGGGCCTCATGGGCCGGTGGCACGGTGCATGGATAAGCGACGGTTACGACAAGAACCACCGCGCCGCGCCTTATTTCAGAAAGACATTCGACGCCTCCAAAAGCATAAAGTCGGCACGTGCATACATCTCCGCGGGTGGTCTGTTCGTCCTGTCTGTTAACGGACAGCGAGTCGGCGACCATTTCCTCGATCCGGTATATACGCGCTACGACCGCCGATGCTCCTACGTCACGTTCGACATAACGCCGCTGCTCCACAGCGGACGCAACGCTCTCGGAGTGGTGTTGGGCAACGGATGGTATAACCATCAGGCACTGGCTGTGTGGGACTT
>ENA-ORSK01002779-ORSK01002779.1-human-gut-metagenome-genome-assembly--contig:-NODE-2779-length-11166-cov-2.783008_pt1 | contig 11166 bp, 20 predicted proteins | sample MGYA00242192_ERZ509159 | MGnify/ENA primary metagenome ERZ509159 (study PRJEB26280, sample SAMEA2338663) | human gut metagenome | biome: human gut; feature: human-associated habitat; material: faeces...
ATTGCGAGTATTAATTTACTCCTTGCTTCAGAGGAAGCCAAAAGACCATAAGGAGGTGGGAAAATGAAAAACTATGAAATTATGTTCATCGTTCGCCCAACATTAAGTGAGGAAGATGTTAGAAAAGTTGTAGATAACTTTAAGAATATTCTTACGACAAATGGTGCAAAAATCGATGATATGCAAGAGATGGGACAAAGAGAACTTGCTTATGAAATCAAAAAATTCAAGAGTGGATACTACTATGTTGTTACTGTTTCTGCAAATGATGACGCAGCGATTAAGGAATTTGATCGTTTAGCTCGTATTAGCAACGATGTTATTCGTCACTTAATCACAAAAATCGAAAAATAGAATCGAGGGAGTCATATGAATCGAGTTTGTTTAGTTGGAAGATTAACAACAAAACCAGAATTAAGATATACAAATTCAAATTTACCGTTTTCTAGATTTTCTATCGCGGTAAATAGAACTTTTAGTAACAGTCAAGGACAAAGAGAAGCCGACTTTATCAACATTGTTGTTTGGAGAAAACAAGCTGAAAATGTTTGTAATTTTCTAGATAAAGGAAGTTTAGTGTCTGTTGAAGGAAGAATTCAAACAGGAAGTTATGATGGGCAAGATGGAAATCGTAGATATACATTCGAAGTTGTAGCTGATTCTGTTCAATTTTTAGAGTCAAGAGCTAAGACGCAGAATAGAGAACAAAATACTATGAGTGATAACGTAAGTCCATACGATTATCAAAATGATAACTCATTTACAAATAATATTAGTGTGGAAAATGATCCATTTGCCGATTTCGGTGATAATGTTACGATCACTGATGACTTCCTAGACTAATGAAGGAGGAAGAATAATGGCAGAGTTTTATAGAAAAAAGAAAAAGATTTGTCAAATGTGCGCTGGTAAATCTGTTGATTATAAAGATGTAGATGTAATCAAGAAGTATATTAGCGGTGACAAAGGAAAAATTTTACCAAGAAGAATTACAGGAACATGTGCAAAACACCAAAGACACGTAGCAAACGAAGTAAAGAAAGCACGTTTCATGGCATTAATTCCATTTGTAAAATAATAATTGAAGATACTCATAGCAATATGAGTGTTTTTTTTTAACGCGTTAACGGAGAGGATGACGCCCTGTTGGAGATACCGTTCTGAATGTTTGTATTTAATGTGTTCATTGAAGCCCCTTTTCAATTAAGATAAAACAGATCAAAAGTCATTATAACAAAGAACATTTTCTCCTATATAAAACATTATAATGAACATTATGCAAAGGAAAAAAACAGTGACTTAATATGTTTTACAAGTTGCTACAATTTGCAAAAGTGAGATTGACAAATGTGCTGGAGGTGGGTATAATCAAAGTATAGAATAGGAAAAGATGGAGAGAATGAGAGAAAAAAATGGATTTACATTGATCGAGTTGTTAGCGGTTATTGTAATTTTAGCAGTGATCGCGTTGATCGCAACCCCTTTAATTATGGGAGTCATTGATGATGCAAGAAAGGGATCCGCAAAGAATGGTGCGTATGGGTATGTCAAAGCATTAGAAAATACAATCGCAACCGAAATGATCAAAGATACGACCATTTCACCAAGTCCAATACAAACCACGGTAGGACAGGTTGTATTTACAAAACGTGCAAATAATGGAAATATGGAAGGTGTAGGAACGAGAGGAATCAATTATAAAGGAACCAAACCATCACGTCATAATTTGAATATTATCAATGGAACGGTAGGAAACGGATCTTGTATCGTCATATCAGGATACGGATTTCAGATGAATCATAATGAATGGAACGAAATCAATGCAGAGGCATGTAAAGAAAGTGCAAATGGAAAAATCATAGTAGATGTGAAAGCAGGAATGATACCAGTTACATTCGATCGTAACGGAAATACGGTCGTGGCAGATACAACACAAGAATGGTATAACTATGATGAAAAGAAATGGGCAAATGCGGTAAGTGTAACGAGTGCAAGTAGGAATAAATATCAGAATAAAGCAGGAACCATCATAGATGAAAATGATATATTGGCTTACTTTGTATATATACCAAGATATCGATATCAACTATGGAATGCAGAAAATGGAGTTTCCAACGAACAAACCATCAACATCGAATTTGAGATCAGTGGAGAAACTAAAAAGAATGGAACGAAAAATGGAGAATGGTTAACCCATCCAGCGTTTACATTTGGAAATACAGAATTAAATGGAATATGGGTAGGAAAGTTTGAATTAACCGGAACCGGAAGTACGCCAACAACAAAGCCAAATCAAATGTCACTAACAAGTCAGAATATATCAACGGCATGGAATACGATAAGATTGTTTTCAACAAACGCAGAATATGGACTTACCAGTTATGATGCACATATGATGAAGAATAGTGAATGGGGAGCGGTAGCATATTTATCCCATTCAAAGTATGGAAAAAATGGAGAGGTATGGATCAATAATGTCAATACCGGAACAGGAGTAGCAAATAATGGAGTACAATGGGGACCAAGTATTACAGGATGTGCAGGAACGAGTGCGAGTGCCGGAATACAAAATAATATGACAGCTTGCGAGTCTGGAAGAGATTATAAAAATGCGGGAGTGAACGCAAGTACAACAGGAAACATATATGGAATCTACGATATGAGTGGAGGAGTATGGGAAAGAGTTGTGGCATCTGTCGTAAATGAAGATGGAACATTTATTCCAGCATCTTCCGGATTCACAAGTAAACCAGAGAGTAAATACTATGATGAGTATCCATATAATACAGATTCATATAACTTTAGTATCAGTAAATTGGGAGATACCATGAGAGAAACGAGAAAGAAAACTTCTACAAATAATCAAAACTGGTACAATGATTATACGATAATGCCAGGAAATACATCTGATTGTGTCAATTGTGTATGGGTGAACCGCGGTGGTCTCGCGTACTATGGCAGTGGTGCTGGGTTGTTCTCTGTGGGTCGCAATGCTGGGGACGCTGGGGCGGGCTACGGGTCTCGCGCAGTCGTTGTCGCCGGATAATCGCGAAGCGATATTAACTTAATGCTTTTGCATTGAAGTATAGGTTGCTTTTATGATAAATAACGTTACATCCGCCCTTCTCTTTTTGAGGGCGAATGTAAGAAAAATGTTAAATATGGTTTTGTTAAACGAAAGTTTTTGTTTTCTCTAAGCAATTGACAAAACAAAAAATATGTTTAAAATGTGAATGAGGGGTATAGTTTTGAAAAAGTGTTGATTTGTTGTTGATTTTCTCGGCGGGTGAACCGCGGTGGTAACGCGAACAATGGCAGTAATGCTGGATTGTTCAATGTGAATCGCAATACTGGGAACGCTTGGACGAACAACGGGTCTCGCGCAGTCGTTGTCGCCGGAGACTATGGTATGAAAGTAGTGGTTTTAAGATTAGTTCAAGGACTAAATAAAAAATATTTATCTTAGAAGACTATATCCATTTTACAATAGTAAATAAACATTTAAATAATATATGGCGGCTAGTAGCAAAATGGTGAATGTCGTGATATATGGAGATAAGCAGTATGAAATTTTCTACTGCTTATTTTTTGTATAGGGGGTAACATGAGTAAGTTGTATAAGAAGTATTTAGAGTTAAAAAATGAAAATTCTGAAAAATATTATTTGTTTCATAGTGGAATATTTTATATTTTCTTGGCGGAGGATTCTGCATATTTAAGTAAAAGGCTGGGGTTAAAGCAGACTAAATTTACAGATGAAGTAAATAAGTGTAGTTTTCCGCAAAATAGTAAACAAAAATATATGAAGCTTTTAGATGAAATAGGGATTGATTATATAATTATCGAAAAAGAAGAGACCCAAGTAACAGTTGATCAGAGCGTATTAAAAAAATTAAAAGAGATTAAAAAGATCAATTTTGATGAAATGAAACCGATGGATGCACTCACTATTTTATATGAATTACAAGAGGTGTTAAAATGAAGGAAATTGAAGAGTTACAAATATATCAAAAGTATTTAGATTTAATGTACTATGTTAACATGATAACTAAAAAATATCCTAAAGCAGAACGTTTTGCGCTTGTTACTGAACTAAAACGAGTGACTTATGATGGTATGGAGTGTATTTTATATTGTTATAAATCTTATGATCGCATAGAGAAGTTGAAATATTTAAATGCATTGGATGTTAAATTGAAGATGATGAAAATACTTGCAAGATTGTCATATAAAAATCAATATATTAGTGCGAGAAATTATGATGCGTGGTGTCGTAAAATGTTAGATATTTCTAATATGATGGGTGGTTGGATGAAATCTTGCCGAAAACAATAAAAAATGTATTTTATGATAAATTGACAGTAGAACGTATGTATCTTGCACATCAACGAGCAAAAAAAGCGAAAAACTCAAAATTTGCTGTTATGAAGTTTGAACTAGATTTGGAAACTAATTTGGCGAACTTAGTGAAGGATATTAGTGAAAATAAATATAAAATTGGGAAACATCATGATTTTACAATTTATGAACCAAAAGAGCGTTTAATTCGAGCACTTCCATATCGTGATAGAGTAGTACATCAGTGGTATGTACATGAATTTGTAAAACCATATATAGCACCTAAGTTTATTTTGCAAACATATGCATGTTTGGATGATAGAGGAACTCATAAAGGGATAAATCAATTGCAAAAATATATGCGTATCATGAAGCGTCATTACGGAAATTATTATATTTTAAAATGTGACGTACGTAAATTTTTCTATACTATCGATAAAGATATTTTATATTGTATTATGGAAAAGCATATTAGTGATCAGGCTTTATTGAACTTTACAAAGTGTTTAATTTATGATGATTGTAGTGAGATAGGAATACCGATTGGAAATTATACCAGTCAATTTTTTGCAAATATCTATTTGAATGAATTGGATCATTATATTAAGGAGGAAAAGCAAATTCGGTATTATGTTAGATATATGGATGACTTTATCATACTATGTCCGACGAAAGCAGATGCAAAAGAACTATTATTTGAAATTAAAATATTTCTAAAAGAAAAATTAAAGTTGGATTTAAATCCAAAAAGTCGATATTATCCAAGTGCGATGGGAGTGACATTTTGTGGTTATCGTATTTTTGAAACGCACCGTTTATTGAAAAAAGATAGTATTAAAAAAATAAAAAGAAAGGTAAATAAATGGAATTTATCTTATTTAAATGGAACGCTTTCTTATGATCATGTGATTGCCTGTTGGAATTCATGGACTGCACATGCCAATCATTGCAATAGCTATTATTTTCAAAAAAAAGTAAAAAATAAGTGTTTATTTAAAGAAATTTTACCGAAAGATGAATAAATGATTCACCTTTTTTATTTTGTAAGAAAATGATAAAAATCGCTAGATAGCATTAAAAATAAAGGGAGTTTCATGAAAAAAGTAAAAAAAATATGGAAAAACAAAAAAATATCATAAATCCCCTTGATTTTCATAGGATTATTATGTATAATTTATTTCGTGTGGCATGCGATGATGTGTGAGGTTGCTGAGACACCAGGTTAAGTTGTTAAATAACTTAAACTAACTCAGGTTTTTACACGGAGCAAGTCTATACTGGATATAGGCGAAAGGAGGATACAATATGTCTAAGACAAAAGTTCGTATCAAATTAAAAGCATTTGAACACAAGAGTTTAGATACTGCATGTGCGAAAATTGTTGAAACAGTGAAAAGAACTGGAGGAGAAGTGTGTGGACCAATCCCACTACCAACTGAGATTGAAAAAATCACAATCTTAAGATCACCTCACAAGTACAAAGATTCACGTGAGCAATTTGAAAAGAGAACACATAAAAGACTTATTGATATCAACAACCCAAGTAAGGAGACTATCGATGCGTTAACTCGTTTAGATATTCCAAGTGGTGTGGATATCCAAATCAAGTTATAATTTATAGGAGGAAAGAAATATGAAAAAAGGAATCTTAGGTCGCAAAGTTGGAATGACTCAAGTATTTACAAAATCTGGGAAATTGATTCCTGTTACTGTAATTTCTGTTGAACCAAATGTGGTAACACAAATTAAGACAATGGAAAATGATGGTTACGAAGCAATTCAATTAGGATTTGATACAAAGAGGGAAAAGTTAGCGACAAAAGCTTCTATTGGACATACCAATAAAGCTAACACTACACCTAAGCGCTTCTTTAGAGAAATTAGAGGCGTAGATGTAAACAACTATACTTTAGGTCAAGAAATCAAAGTTGATATCTTCGCCGAAGGAGAAATGGTTGACGTAACTGGAACTACAAAAGGTAAAGGGTTCCAAGGTGTTATTAAACGCCACAATCAAAGTCGTGGGCCTATGGGACATGGTTCACACTATCATAGAGGACCAGGTTCAATGGGAACTATGAGACCAATGCGTGTTTTCAAAGGTAAAAAATTACCAGGACATATGGGAGTTGAAACTGTTACAATTCAAAATCTTGAAATTGTTTCTGTCGATGTAGAAAATAATGCAATTTTAGTAAAGGGAAATGTTCCTGGAGCTAAGAATTCATTAGTAATCATTAAAACTGCTGTAAAAAATCCTGGTAAAGTAAATGATACGGAAGAATTAATTTCTTACGTAGTTGAAGAACCAGCTGTTGAAGAATCAAATGATACTGCAACAGAAGAAACACCTGAAGTAGAAGAAACTACTGAAAAAGAAGAAAATTAGTAGGGAGGAATATAGATGAAAAAACAATCTGTATTAAATATTAAGGGTGAAGAAGTTAAGAAGATCGAATTAAACGAAAACGTTTGGGGGATCGTTCCTAACGATGCAGTTTTATACGATGCAATTACATTAACAAGAAACTCTCAAAGACAAGGTACAGCAAGTACTAAAACACGTAGTGAAGTAAGTGGAGGAGGAAGAAAACCTTGGAGACAAAAGGGTACAGGTCGTGCTCGTCAAGGATCAACTCGTTCACCACAATGGCCAGGTGGAGGTATCGTATTTGGACCAAAACCAAGAAGCTACGATAAAAAGATGAATCGTAAAGAACGTCGTTTGGCTTTAAAATCTGCATTAGCTTATAAAACAATTGATAAAGAGTTAATCGTATTAGACAACTTTAACTTAGCAGATGGAAAGACAAAGACGGCAATCGAAGTAATGAACAACTTGAAAATTAAAGATCAAAAGACATTGATCGTCGTAGATAAATTAGATGATAACATGATTTTAGCAACACGTAACTTAGCAAACGTTATGTTAGAAGAAGCAAAAGAAATCAATACATTAGATGTCGTTGCTGCAGATAACATGGTTGTTACAGAAGCTGCTGTTGCACAAATTGAGGAGGTGCTAATCTAATGTCAAACTATAGAGATATCATTAAAGCGCCAATTGTTACAGAAAAAAGTTCTGATTTAGCACAAAATCAAAATACAATTACATTCAGTGTCGATGTAAATGCAAACAAGACACAAATTAAACAAGCAATTGAAAAAATCTTCAACGTAAAAGTTGAGAGCGTAAATACAGTAAACGTAAAACCTAAGAAAAAAAGAATTGGACGTTATGCTGGAAAGACAAATAAGGTAAAAAAAGCAATTGTTAAATTAGCAGAGGGAAGTTCAATCGAACTAAACTAATAATCTAAAAGGAGGAAAATTGATATGGCAATTAAAACATATAAAGCAATGACAAATGGTCAACGTGGTAAATCTACATTGTTAAATGAAGAAATCACGAGTACTACTCCTGAAAAGTCCTTACTTGTTTCTTTAAAGAAAAAAGGTGGACGTAATAACAAAGGTCAAATTACGGTAAGACACCGTGGTGGTGGAGCTAAGAGAAAATATCGTATTATTGACTTTACTAGAACAAAAGATGGTATCGAAGGTACTGTTGCTAGTATTGAGTACGATCCAAATAGAACATCTAACATTGCTTTAATCAAATACGCTGATGGAGAAAAGAGATATATTATCGCTCCAAAAGGGTTAAAAGTTGGCATGAAGATCGAAAGTGGTGTGAATGCTGATATCAAAGTTGGTAACTGTTTACCACTTGAAAATATTCCTGAGGGAACAATGGTTCATAATGTCGAGTTGAAACCTGGTAAAGGTGGACAAATGGCTCGTTCAGCTGGATCAAGCGTTCAAATCTTAGGACGTGAAGGAAAATACACTTTACTACGTTTAGCTAGTGGTGAAGTTCGTAAAGTATTAAGCGTTTGTCGTGCTACAGTAGGTGTTGTAGGAAACGAAGATCACGAACTTGTAAGCATCGGTAAAGCTGGTCGTAAAAGACATATGGGAATTCGTCCAACAGTTCGTGGTTCTGTTATGAACCCTAATGATCACCCACACGGAGGTGGAGAAGGGCGTGCGCCAATCGGACGCAAAGGGCCTGTTACTCCATGGGGTAAACCTGCTCTTGGTATGAAAACTCGTGATACGAAAAAAGCTTCAAACAAGTTAATTGTTCGTCGCCGTAAGAAAAACTAAAAGAAAGGATGAAATATAATGGCTAGAAGCACGAAAAAAGGACCTTTTGTTGATGAACATTTGATGAACAAGGTCAAAAAAGCAAATGAATCTGGAAAAAAAGAAGTAATTAAAACATGGTCTCGCCGTTCAACAATTTATCCTGAATTTATCGGACACACATTTGCTGTTCATAATGGTAAAGAATTCATTCCGGTTTATGTTACAGAAGATATGGTAGGACATAAATTAGGTGAATTTGCCCTAACTCGTAAATTTGGTGGACACGGATCTGACAAGTAATCATATTAACTGGAAGGAGGACTAAAATGGAAGCAAAAGCAATCGCAAAAGGTGTTAGAATTGCACCTCGTAAAGCCCGTTTAGTTGTTGATTTAATACGTGGAAAAAGCGTAGAAGAAGCAAGCGTTATTTTAAGTAACATGAATAAAAATGCTGCAAGATATACACTTAAAGTGTTAACTTCAGCTGTTGCAAATGCCGAAAACAATTTGGAATTAGATAAAACTAAATTATATGTAAAAGAGGCATATGTTAACGAAGGTCAAACTATGAAAAGAATTAAATTTGGTTCACGTGGACACGTAGATCCAATTAAGAAAAGAACAAGTCACATTACAATTGTTGTAAGTGAGAGAAACTAAGAAAAGGAGGTAAACTGATGGGTCAAAAAGTTAGTCCTATCGGACTTAGAATCGGAATTAACAAAAACTGGGAATCTAACTGGTATGCATCAAATAAGGATTTTGCTAAATTCTTAAATAACGACGTTAAGATTCGTAAATTTTTAGAGAAAAAATTAAAAGACGCAGCAGTTTCAAGTATTCTTATTGAAAGAACAAGTAAGAAAACTGAAGTGATTATCAACACAGCAAAACCTGGTGTTGTTATTGGTCACGGTGGAGACGAAATTGAAAAAATTAAAAAAGAATTATCTAAGTTAGTAAACGAAGATGTTCAAATTTCAATTATGGAAGTAAAACAACCTGATTTAGATGCTGCACTTGTTGCTGAAAACATTGCACATCAAATCGAAAATCGTGTTTCATTCAGAATTGCACAAAAAAGAGCAATTAGAAACACTATGAAAGCAGGAGCAAAAGGGATTAAGACTTCAGTTTCAGGACGTTTAGGTGGAGCTGATATGGCTCGTACTGAAGGATATACTGAAGGTATGATTCCACTTCATACTTTAAGAGCTGATGTTGATTACGCTCATAAAGAAGCTGATACTACATATGGTAAGATCGGTGTTAAAGTATGGATTTATAAAGGAGAAATCCTTCCTGAGAAAAAAGACAAGGGAGGTAAGAACGATGGCAGTCATTCCAAAAAGAACTAAATATCGTAGACCACACCGTTTAAAATATGAAGGTGTAGCAAAAGGTAATACAGAATTACATTTTGGATCATATGGTCTTATGGCAATGGAAGGTGCTTGGATTACACAAAATCAAATCGAGGCAGCTCGTGTTGCTATGACTCGTTATATGAAACGTGGAGGAAAAGTATGGATTAATATTTTCCCACACTTATCATTGACAAAGAAACCTTTAGAAACTCGTCAAGGTAAAGGTAAAGGATCACCTGAAGTTTGGGTTGCAGTTGTAAAAAAAGGAAAAATTATGTTTGAAATTGATGGAGTTAGCGAGGAAACAGCTCGTGAGGCATTACGTTTAGCAATGCATAAGCTTCCAATCAAATGTAAGTTTGTAAAGAAAGAAGAAAGTGGTGAGGCAAATGAAAAATAGTGAAATTAGAGAATTAACTACTGAAGAGATCAATGCTAAAATTGAAGAATACAAAGAAGAATTATTTAATTTACGTTTCAGCCAAGCTACTGGAAATCTTGAAAAACCATCAAGAATTAAAGAACTTAGAAAATTAGTAGCACGTATGAAGACAATCTTAAGAGAACGTGAATTAAGTGGTAAGGAGGACTAACATGGAAAAGAGAGTACATGAGGAAATTGGTAGAGTTGTAAGTGATAAAAACGATAAAACAATTACAGTTTTAGTTGAAACTTACCGTAAAGATCCATTATATGGAAAACGTGTAAAATATTCAAAGAAATACACTGCACATGACGAGAAAAATGAAGCAAAAGTAGGAGACAAAGTGCGTATTGTTGAAACGAGACCACTTTCAAAGAAAAAACGTTTCCGCTTAGTTGAAGTAATAGAAAAAGCAATTATTTTATAATTGTGACTCGCAAAGGAGGAAAAGTAAAATGGTTCAACCACAAACAATGTTGAAAGTTGCTGATAACTCTGGTGCTCGTGAACTTATGGTGATCCGAGTACTTGGTGGAAGCAAAGTGAAAACAGGAAATATTGGAGATATAGTCGTTGGGACTGTAAAAAAAGCTACTCCTAATGGTACAGTTGGAAAAGGTAAAGTTGTAAAGGCTGTTATCGTTAGAAGTAAATTTGGTCTAAGAAGAAAAGATGGAAGTTATATTAAATTTGATGATAACGCTTGTGTAATCATTAAAGACGATAAAACTCCATACGGAACTCGTGTATTTGGACCAGTGGCACGTGAATTACGTGACAAAGATTTTATGAAAATTGTATCACTTGCTAAAGAAGTGTTATAATTTCCCAAATAAGGAGGAAAAACATGAACTTTAAGACTGGAGATAAAGTTGTCGTTAT
>ENA-ORSK01002786-ORSK01002786.1-human-gut-metagenome-genome-assembly--contig:-NODE-2786-length-11141-cov-2.942270_pt1 | contig 11141 bp, 9 predicted proteins | sample MGYA00242192_ERZ509159 | MGnify/ENA primary metagenome ERZ509159 (study PRJEB26280, sample SAMEA2338663) | human gut metagenome | biome: human gut; feature: human-associated habitat; material: faeces...
GCCGCGACTGGTATCCCGCCAAAGAGTCGGGCTACTTCTGGGGACAGTACGGCCGGCCGTACAGCAGCGCGCTGCCGTGGCACAACGACCGCTACACCGATGCCAACCAGAACACCGACGCCTACTGGCCGCGTCTGATCGGTTACACGGCACAGGGCGCGAATGCGATCCTTTCGCAGCCCAATACCCGTTACTTGCAGAAGGCCCGTTACGTGCGTCTTAAAACCCTGACGATCGACTACACCTTCCCCAAGCAGATGCTCACCAAGATCGGCATCCAGAACCTGCGCATCTACCTTTCGGGCGAGAACCTGTTCACGATCACCCCGCTGAAAAAGTACGCCAAGAACTACGACCCCGAAATGATCACGGCGGGCGACGCCGACTTCGCATCGAAGACCGGCACCGACGGCCAGGGCTACGGATACCCGATGACCCGAAGCGTAACCATCGGACTGAACATCAACTTCTAACACGCAATCCCATGAAACCCATACTGAACAAGATAGCGATAATCGCCGGATTGTCCCTCCTGGCCTCGTGCCAGAGCTTCTTCGACGAAGACCCCGTCTATTCGACGACCACCGACACCTTTTTCAATTCGGAAACGGCGCTGGAAACCTATGCGATCGGCTTTCTCGAAAGCCACCTGCCCTCGGCCGCGACGCTCACGCGCGGCGACCAGTACAGCGACATCTGCGTCACGACCCAGACCGAAGGATTCCTCAAGACGGGCGGTTACAGCGCCCAGCAGGCCAACAACTGGGCGCGGGGCAACTGGCGTCCGCTCTACAACGTCAACTATTACCTCAAGCACATGAAGGACGCGGCCCCCTATGTGGACGACGCAACAATGAAGCATTACGAGGGCGTCGGCCGCTTCTGGCGCGCGTGGTTCTACTGGGACAAGGTCAAGACCTTCGGCGACGTGCCCTGGTACGACGAGCCGATCGACCCCGACGACGACGAACAGCTCTACAAGGGCCGCGACCCGCGCGACTACGTCATGCAGAAGGTCCTCGAAGACCTCGACTTCGCCGCCACCTGGTGCTCCAAGGCCAGCAAATACGTCAACACCAACGTCATCAACCGCTATGTGGCGCTGGCCCTGAAATCGCGCATCTGCCTCTACGAGGGAACCTGGCGGAAGTACCACGGGCTGGACGGCAGCGAGGAATGGCTCCGCGCGTGCGTCGCCGCCTCGGAGGAGCTGATGGGCGACAGCCCCTATTCGCTGGTCTCGACGGCCGGCGAGGAGACGACCAATTACAGCAAGGTCTTCAAGAGCGAGGAGCCGCAGTACACCGAAGTGATCCTGGCCAACGAGTTCAACGCCACGCTCAACCGGTTTCACGACGCCTCGTGGTACTACGCCTCGGGCAGCTACGGACAACGCAACTCGGGTCCCAAAGCGTTCGTCAACATGTACCTGAACCTCGACGGGACGCGCTTCACGGACAAGGACGGATACAACAAGACGCAGTTCAAGGACGAGTTCGCCGGCCGCGACTACCGCCTGCGCCAGACCTTCATCACGCCCTACTACGTCAAGAAGGTCGGCGGCAAGGAGACCGACGAATTCGCAAAGGTCTTCCCCGGCCTGACCACGCAGCTGACCTACTACCGCATCATCAAGTGGAACACCGACGACGATGCGAACGAGAGCAACACCTCCAGCGCCAACTCGCTCCCGGTGTTCCGCTACGCCGAAATCCTGTTGAACGAGGCCGAAGCCAAGGCCGAACTGGGCGAGATGGACCAGACGGTGTGGAACAAGACGATCCGTCCGCTGCGCGAGCGTTCGGGCGTAAGCGGCGCGATGCCCGCCACGGCCGACCCCTATCTGGCCAGCTACTACGACGGGGTGACCGACAAGTGGATACTCGAATGCCGCCGCGAGCGGAGCATCGAGCTGTACATGGAGAACACCCGGCGCGACGACCTGATGCGCTGGCGCATGGGCCACAAACTGACGGTCGAATTCGCTGGCATCCACATTCCCGAACTGGGCAAGCCGTTCGACATGAACGGCGACGGAAAGAACGACCTCTGCTTCTACTCGAAGAGCCATCCCAAATCGGGCAGCAACCAGACCGGGGTTTCGTACGTGGAGGTGACCGCCGAAGAGGGCGACAACGTCACGACATACAGTGTCAACAAGGACAACTGCCTGGTTTACATTCTCGACCGGGAATGGGCAGACTACAAGTACCTCTACCCCGTTCCGAAGAATGCGCTCGACATCAACCCCAACCTGCGGCCGCAGAATCCCGGCTGGGACGACTAAGCCGCTTACCCGAAACGATCAAAAATCCGATTTTATGAAAATACACGCTATAATTTCGTTTTTGTGCCTGGCGTCGGTCGCCCTCGGCACATCCTGCAAGGACGACGAAACCCACTTCCTGCAGCGGAGCCACGACGCGCTCTCGTTCCCGTACCTCAATTCGACGAAGGAGCTGCTCGTCCTGACCAACGGGTCCTGGAAAATCACACCCGACGACACGTGGATCAGCTGTTCGCCCGGGGAGGGGAACGGCGCGCCGAAAGAACAGGCGGTGAACATCACCGTCGCGCAGAACGACGGCGCGGAGCGTACCGGCAGCGTCACGCTCTCCGACGGACTGAAAGAACTGGTCATCCGGGTTACGCAGGAGGACGGATTCTTCACCGTCGGCTCGCCCGAGATCGCCCCCAGTTTCGACCTCTACGAGGAGCTCGTGGACAAGCGGGTGACGATCCCCTACCAGAAATCGAAGCCCGGCTATAAGGCCGACGTCACGGCAACGCTCGAAGGCGCGGGAGCCGAAGGCATCGCCATCGAATCGCTCTCGGGATACGAAATGGAGGCGGGCGACGGAGCGATTCCCCTCGCCTTGAGCGGAACGCCGACCAAAAAAGGCCCGATCACGGTCAAACTGCACGTGGAGATCTCGTCCGTCGCGACCCCCTACGACCTCACCGCCGAGAGCCGCGCCAAACTGGCCGGCGAAGTAACCGTCACGATGTTCAAACTGCTGCCCCGCCTGGCAGTCCTCGACTGGGGCGACTACGAGAAGGGTACCGGCACGAACTTCAACAACGGCACGCCCCGCTCGTTCAGCTTCGGCCTCGCGCTGGAAGAGGAGGGCGACAACCTGCGCAACTACACCTCGAAGACGGCCAATTGGCTCACCGCCAGCAGCATGTTCTTCGCACACAACCGTTTCGCCTTCGGCAACCTGCAACCCGGCACGACCTACTGGTTCTGGATCGTCGCCCACGAGCTGGGTCCCAATAAGGAGGATTCCGACAAGACGTGGTTCTCGTTCACCACTCCCGAGGAGAATCTGGCGCCGAACGTCATCCTCTACAAGGATTTCGACGATTTCTGGTTCAGAGGCTGTCCGATCTACCAGGCATTCGGCGTCGAAGTCACCAACGCCCAGATCGGTGCGAACATCGACCCCGACGACCCGAACTGCCCGGCGGCCACCGGAAAAATCGTAAACCCCGTCAACTCCACCGACTCGTTCTTCAACTACGTCGGGAGCGCGACCGACAACCGCGGTCCGGTGAAAGCGGCCAAACTGTGGGAAGCATGGTGGGAAGGCGACACCTACGGCACGAACTACGCCGACGCCGACTATCCCGGCTGGCAGGGCTTCTGGGTACGCACCCAGACCGGAGCCGCACTGCTCTCGACCGCATCCGTTTCGGGCTACATCAAGACGCCCAAGCTGACCGGAATCGGCGAAGGGACGGCCGACATCACCGTAACGTGCCACACGGCGCCCTACTTCGAGCCGTACCACTCGTGGGGACAGGACCACGAACAGCACTACATCCAGGTCGAAGGTCCCGGAACCATCACCGACGGAGGCCCGACCAAGGCCGAACCGACAGGGGCCGCCACGGCCAACACGGACAAGCAGGTGACCGTACAGTGCACGACGCACGTGGACAGCGACAAAATTCCCACGACCGACTACGTAAACCCCACGGAGCATGTGGTCAAGATCGCCGGAGCCACCAAGGAGACCCGCATCGTAATCGCGGCGCATCCTTACGGAACCAAGCACTACCGCCTGTGGATCGACGACATCCAGGTAACGAAAGACCGATAATCACAAATTAGAAACAACAGGTTTTATTCGGTATTGCCGCCCGAGGCGGCAATACCGAATTTACCGCAACTAAAACGACATGCTATGAAACTGTTGAAATTCACGCTTATTTCAATTCTGGGCCTCTCGCTCTGCACCGCCTGCGGCGGCGACGGAGACGGCGGCGAAACGCCCGGTCCCGGCAAACCCGAAGGTCCCGACAAATCGTCGACCACGGGCATCGACCGGTTCGATGCCTCGAACATCTTCAGCCGGAACACCTACCTGCCGGACAACACGGCGATGCAGGGCTTCAACCTCGACTCGGACGGCTCGGTCTGGTACACGCAGCTCTCCAACACGAACCAGGCGCAGCTGAACTGGGTCCGCGCGCAGCCCAACAAGACCCCGGACGTGCAGACCGAGAACAAGGACTACATGAAACTCACCTACTTCGGCCACGGGACGAACACCGCCCTCGAAGAGGACGGCGCCGACCGTTACCTGTGGGCCGGAGCCTACGGCGTCTGCAACGCCAAAGGCCAGTACTGGAACGAAAAACTGGTGGGGCGCGTCAAATACGTGAAGGGAGCCACCGTCAAGACCAACGAGTGCAACGACTACTATTACATCGGCGACTACACCGACCTGCACCCCTCGATCGACGCGGAGAACGACCTGCTGACGATCAACTACGGCGACAGCAAAAATTCGTCCTACCGGTGTTTCGTCATCTACAAGTTGAGCGAGGCGAAAAAGGCCCCGATGACCAACGTAACGATCACCTGCACCGACGGCTTCCAGACCGACAGGCCCGCTTCGACCAACCCGGTCAGCGTGGTGGTGCGCTGCCACGACCTCACGACGCTGACGCCCGTCGCCCGGCCGCGCTTCCTCAAGACGGGATACGGCGCGAGCGGCGCCACCTACTACGACTGGCAGGGCTACGACGTCCACAAAAACCGGCTCTACTACGCCGAGGGGCAGTCGAACTACAACCTCTTCGGCTCGTTCTACTCGGGCAGCTCGTTCGCCTACGTCACGGTGTTCGACTTCGAGGGCAACATCGTCGAGGAGCGGACGCAGGTGGCCGTCGTGTCGGACAAGGACAAACTGACCCAGATCGGCGTTTCGGTGTTCGGGACGCTCGAAGCCGAGGGCATCAAGGTCTGCAAGGACAAGCTCTACCTGGGATACACGGCCCGCGGAATCACCGCCGACAATACGAAACACTACCAGAACATCTTCGTATTCGACCCCTCTTCGAAATAACGCGCCCCACGGAAACCCGTTTCCGAAAAACCGGTGCTGCGCGCTGTCGCTGGCGACGGCCGCCGCGGCCGAGGGCTTCGCCCGGGGACCGGTCACGCCCAACGATTTCGGCTGCACAAGATCACCTACACGCGCGGCACCAGACCGTTCCAGACGGCCTGCCCCTCCACATGTGGCGTTACCGCGCCTCGGGACCTGCGACGACCGTCCGCATCGAGGTCGCCGACTCGTTCGACCGCACCTCCACGAAGACGATGACACGCCCCAAAGCGTTCCACATCCGGATGAGATAAATCCTGAAAACGAGCGGAACTTTTTCCGCTCGTTTCATGCCCGTCCGGAACCGCACCCGGCCTTCGGGGAAAAGGAGCGCGTTCTCCGCACGCCACCCGATGAAATCCGCCTTTCTTTTCCGTTTCAGAACAACTTAACAATCAAACAGGACTAACGCCTTACGCCGCGGGTGCGTACCTTTGCTACAGAAAAAACACCGCAATGCACATTCACGTCAATACGGCCTCGGAACACCTGCGGGACTTCGCGGAACGCCTGCCCGAACTCTTCGACCGGGAAGGCGAGGTACTGCACGCGGGACGCAACACGATCAAAGCCTTCGAGGCGGAGGGAGAACGGCTGGTCGTCAAACGGTTCAAGCGCCCGAACCTGCTGCGGGCCGTCATCTACACCTTCTTTCGCCGGAGCAAGGCCCGCCGCTCGTACGAACACGCCGTGCGGCTCCGGGCGCTGGGCGTCGATTCGCCCGAACCCGTCGCATGGAGCGAATACCGCCGCCGCGGACTGCTCTGCGACAGCTACTACGTCTCGCGGCGCTCCGACTACACCCCGCTGTCGCAGACCACCGCACGCTTCCCCGCAGCGGGAACCCTGCCCGTGCTGGAGGCCTTCGCCCGCTTCGCCGTGCAGCTCCACGAGAAAGGCATCGAGCACCGGGACTTCAACCACGGCAACATCCTCTGGGACCGCACCCCCGCGGGCGCCTACCGCTTCCAGCTGATCGACATCAACCGCATGCATTTCGACGACCGGCCCCTCTCCTCCCGGGCCTGTATGATCAACCTCCGGAGGTTGTCCTGCCCCGCCGTGGCATTCCTCTACATCCTCGACCGCTACGCCGAAACGCGCGGATGGGATGTCGACGACACGCTGCTGCGCGGGACCTTCTTCCGGCTGGCGTTCGGCCGCCGCAAGCAGTTGCGCAAGCGGTTCCGGCACCGCAAGGGCTGATTTTTTCGCAAAAAAAAGTACGGCGGACGTTTGGTTTTACGGATTATTTCGCTACATTTGCCAACGATAAAAGCCATCGAATGATGAGAGCATACGGTTTTGCATACTATTTTTATTACTTTTTCTTTTATAGCAAGGGAAAAAGCGGGATCGCATGCAATTAACTGTATACAGATAGTATAGATTAATATGACACGAAAATCCCGCTCGGTTGAGCGGGATTTTCTTTTTCAAACCATTATGGAACAAATCGCAATACAGGGCATCGCAGGATGCTATCACGAAACGGCGGCGCGCGGCTATTTCGCAGACCGGGAAATAGAGGTGCTGCCCTGCTTGAGTTTCGACGAGTTGTTCGCCCGGATGGCCGCCGATCCGGCGCTGCTGGGCATCGCGGCCATCGAAAACACCATCGCCGGCAGCCTGCTGCCCAACCACGAGCTCCTGCAACAGAGCCGCGCCCGGATCATCGGCGAACAGAAACTCCGCATCTCGCACGTCCTGGCGGCCCTCCCCGGGCAGACGCCCGACGACATCGCCGAAGTCCGCTCGCACCCGATCGCCCTGATGCAGTGCGGCGATTTCCTGAAAACCCTCCCCGGCATGAAGATCGTCGAAAGGGACGACACCGCAGGCAGCGCGCGCGAAATCGCCGAGGGACGCCTCGCAGGCACGGCGGCCATCTGCGGCGCCGACGCAGCCCGTCTCTACGGACTCGAAATCCTCCGGCGGGGCATCGAGACCAACAAACACAACTTCACACGCTTCCTCCTGCTCGCCGACGAGCGCCGCGCCGCGGAATTCGCCGATCCCGCCCACACCGACAAAGCCTCGCTGCTCTTCACCCTTCCGCACACCCGGGGGAGCCTCTCCAAGGTGCTCACCGTCCTCTCGTTCTACGACATCAACCTCACCAAAATACAGTCGCTGCCCATCATCGGGCGCGAGTGGGAATACCGCTTCTACGTCGACGTGACGTTCGACGACCCGATGCGTTACCGGCAGGCCATCGACGCCGCACGGCCTCTCACCAGCGACTTCCGCATTCTCGGCGAATACGCCGAATGCCCCAACCCCGCGATCTGACGCCCCGGAACGCCGCGCACCGCAAGCAGCCGGAAAAAGGAAAGACACTAAAAAAACAAACAAAAATAACGCAACCATGAACGACATTCAACCCATCACACTCCCGGGAATCGACCCCCGGCGCCCCCTGGTAATCGCAGGCCCGTGCAGCGCCGAAACCGAAGAGCAGGTAATCGAAACAGCCCGCGAACTGGCCGCGGAGGCATCCGCATCTGCCGCGCCGGACTCTGGAAGCCCCGCACCAAACCCGGCGGCTTCGAAGGCGTCGGAGAGGCGGGCATCGCCTGGCTCCAGCGCGTGAAACGCGAAACGGGCATGTACACCTCGACCGAAGTGGCCACCCGCGAGCACGTCGCCACGGCGCTGAAAGGCGGCGTCGACCTGCTGTGGATCGGCGCACGCACGGCGGCCAACCCCTTCGCCATGCAGGAGATCGCCGACGCCCTGCGCGGAACGGACGTCCCGGTGCTGGTGAAAAACCCCGTCAGCCCCGACCTCGAGCTGTGGATCGGCGCCATCGAGCGCATCTACAACGCCGGCATCCGCCGCATCGGAGCCATCCACCGCGGGTTCACGTCGATCGACAAGAGCCTCTACCGCAACCACCCGATGTGGGCCATTCCCATCGAGCTGCACCGCCGTCTTCCCCGCCTGCCGATCTTCTGCGACCCGAGCCACATCGGAGGCAAGCGCGAGCTGATCGCCCCGCTGTCGCAGCAGGCCATGGACCTCGGGTTCGACGGACTGATCATCGAAGCCCACTGCTCGCCCGACTGCGCCTGGAGCGACAAGGCCCAGCAGGTGACCCCCGAGGCGCTGGCCTATATCATCCGCAACCTGGTGATCCGCGACGAGTCGATCACCACCGAGAGCCTCACCGAACTGCGTTCGCAGATCGACAAGCTCGACGACCAGCTGCTGGAGCTGCTCTCGCGCCGCATGCGCGTCTCGCGCGACATCGGACAGTACAAAAAGGAGCACAACATGCCCGTCCTGCAAACGCAGCGTTACGAGGAGCTGCTGGCCCGCCGCGCCGGACAGGCCGGGCAGATGGGCATGGACCGCGAGTTCATGCGCACCGTCCTGCAGGCCATCCACGAGGAGTCGATCCGCCAGCAGATGGAGGTGCTGGGGAAATAGGCTCTCCCACGTCGCCCGACACGAAAGGCTCCCGGCCTCCGGGGGCCTTTTCGGGTTTTTGCAGGCATCCGGCAAAAGCCCCCTGCGCTTCTTGACCGCAAAAGCGCATGAGACAACATTACATTTCGGTTAAATGTCATACCGGGGGCATGCAACATCGGTAAATGATGCGTAAATTTGCTGCGGACTCAAACCCGCATTTATGGCAAAACACAAAATCCTGGTGGTCGACGATGAAGAGTCGCTGTGCGAAATCCTGCAATTCAACCTCGAAGTCGAAGGCTACGAAGCCGACGTGGCATACAGCGCCGAGCAGGCCCTCCGGATGCATCCCGAACGCTATTCGCTGATCCTGCTGGACGTTATGATGGGCGAGATGAGCGGCTTTCGGATGGCGCAGCTCCTGAAAGCCGATCCCGAAACGGCCCGGGTCCCCGTGATCTTCTGCACCGCGAAGGACTCCGAGGACGACACGGTGGCCGGGCTGAACATCGGAGCCGACGACTACATCACCAAACCCTTTTCGGTCCGCGAAGTGCTGGCCCGCGTGCGCAGCGTACTGCGCCGCACGTCCGCCGCACGCGTCGAATCCGAAAGCATCCGCTTCGAAGGCCTGGAGATCGACCTCCGGCGCAAAGTCTGCACGCTCGACGGCAAGGAGCTGCAACTCACCAAGAAGGAGTTCGAAATCCTGGCTCTGCTGCTCTCGAACCGGGGCGTGATCTTTTCACGCGAGGAGATCCTGCGCCGCATCTGGAGCGACGAGGTGATCGTCCTCGACCGCACGGTCGACGTGAACATCACACGCCTGCGCCGTAAAGTCGGACCTTACGGGGAACACATCGTAACGCGCCTGGGCTATGGCTACGGCTTTGAAGCATAAACTTTCCTACCACCGGCGGCTGTTCCTGCTGCTGCTCGTCTTTTCGTGGACGCTGGTGGGGTGTTTTATCCTCTTCCAGTACGGGCGCGAAAAGCACTTCAAGGCCGAGCGGCTCGACGCGCAGTTGCAGCTTTTCAACCTGCGGATGCTCGACGCCGTGAATGCGGGCGCGCCCCCCGACGCCTTCATCGCCCGCTCCGGCGCACCCTGCGAAGGAGTGCGCGTGACGCTGATCGACCCGGCGGGACACGTCGTTTTCGACAATTCGCTCGACACACTGCCCGGCGCGAACCACCTTGACCGCCCCGAGGTCGCCGAGGCGCTGGCCCGCGGGACGGGGTACACCATCCGCCGCCACTCCGAAAGCACCGACCGCAACTATTTCTACTCGGCCATGCGGGGCGACCGCTACATCGTCCGTTCGGCCGTGCCCTACTCCGTGCCGCTGGGTGAAATCCTGGCCGCCGACCGCGAATTCCTCTGGTTCATGCTGGGCGTGACGCTGCTGATGAGCGTGGCGGGCTATTTCGCCACGCGCCGCCTGGGCCAGAACATCACCCGGCTGAACGAATTCGCCGAACGGGCCGAGCGGGGCGAGCGGATCGACGACCTCCCGGCATTTCCCCACGACGAACTGGGCGAAATATCGAGCCACATCATCCGCCTCTACGCCCGTCTGCAAAAAACCACTGCCGACCGCGACCGCGAGCACGCCCTCGCGCTGCACGAGGAACAGGAGAAAATACGCATCAAGAAACAGCTCACCAACAACATCAACCACGAGCTGAAGACCCCCGTGGCGGCGATTCAGGGCTATCTGGAAACACTGCTGGCCAACCCGTCGCTCGACGCGCAAAGACGCACGGACTTCCTGGAAAAAAGCGCCGCACAGACCGAGCGTCTGCGGCGTCTGCTGGCCGACATCTCGACCATCACGCGCATGGACGAGGCGAGCCAGCTGATCCAGAAGGAGCGCGTCGTGCTGAACGACCTGATCGCCGAAGTCACGGCCGACATGGAACTGAAACCCGCCGACCAGCGGCTGCGGGTGAACATCGACTTCCCGCAGCAGGTCGAGATCGTCGGCAGCCCGTCGCTGCTGACATCAATATTCCGCAACCTCGCGGACAACGCCGCGGCCTATTCCGGCGGACGCGACATCTTCATCCGGCTGCTTTCCGACACCCCCGAAGAGTGCACGGTCTCGTTCGCCGACAACGGCATCGGCATCGGCGAGGAGCACCTGCCGCACATCTTCGAACGCTTCTACCGCATCGACAAGGGCCGATCGCGCAAACAGGGCGGCACGGGACTGGGGCTGGCGATCGTCAAAAACGCCGTTGCGATCCACGGCGGCACGATCACGGCCCGCGAACGCGAACGCGGCGGGCTGGAGTTCGTCTTCACATTGAAGAAACACAGTTAACAAA
>ENA-ORSK01002796-ORSK01002796.1-human-gut-metagenome-genome-assembly--contig:-NODE-2796-length-11094-cov-2.040765_pt1 | contig 11094 bp, 7 predicted proteins | sample MGYA00242192_ERZ509159 | MGnify/ENA primary metagenome ERZ509159 (study PRJEB26280, sample SAMEA2338663) | human gut metagenome | biome: human gut; feature: human-associated habitat; material: faeces...
TCGGTTGTTTCCCGATTGCGAGTGCAAAGGTAGAACTTTTTTCTATTCCCACCAAATATTTTAGCAACTTTTTTTGAATTATTTTTCGTTTAATTCTTTACTCTCTTGATTATCAGTGCTTTCTGAATCTGGTGAGAAGAAGAAATCTTTTCTTTCCAAATACCTTTGATAGTAAGATAATATCAGAGTAGTAACAGGTAAAGCGATAATCATACCGAGCATTCCCATCAAAGAACCCCATATTGAAAGAGAAAGCAGAATAATTGCTGGGTTTAATCCTGTAATTTTACCCATGATTTTAGGGACAAGATACATATCCTGTATAGCTTGCACTACACAAAATACTAAAAGTGCCAATCCTAATATAACCCAAAAGCTCTCTCCGGTATCGGCAGCCTTCAGCAAAGCCAAAATCACTGTAGGTATAAAACCTATTATCTGCAGATAAGGAACCATATTAAGCAGTCCTATGAAAAGTCCGAGACCAATAGCAAGCGGAAAATCTATTATCAGAAAACCTATACTGAACAAAATCCCAACGCAGAATGCTACTAAAGCCTGTCCTCTGAAGTATTTGTTCATACTGTCTTTTATGTCTTCTACAACTCTTACTGCCATGCTTCTGTGTCTTACAGGCAACAGCGATACCCAGCCTTTTGCTATCTGCTCATAATCGAGTAATATAAAAAACAGATAAAGAAGGATGATAAACCCGGTAAAGATAGCTATTACAATATTGTACGAGGTGGAAATTAGTGTCCACATTTTTGGCAGCAGACTTCTTAATGCGTCTGTTATATTTTCAGTATTGAGATTGTTCTGAATCCAGTTCCAGTCTACATACTTGTGTAAGAATTCAGTAATATTCTGCGGTATGGATGTAAATCTTCCACCTTCAGCAAAATATACACTGATAAGAGTTTTCAGTTTTACACATTCTTCTATCATTGGCGGAACAACAATAAGAATGCCACCGGCTATAACTATGGTAATGGTAACCATAACGGCAAATATTGCCAAGGCCCTGTTCTTGATCTTCAACTTGTCGTGGAAGAAAGAAACTGCCGGATATAGCAGATAGGCTATTATCCATGCAATGAAGAACGGAAGGAGCACACCGCTAAGTCTGTTGAGCATATATAATATACCTACAATGACTGCACCTGCAAGCACACCGCGTATAAAACTGTCGAATGTGATTTTTTTACGACTGTTCATGATAGAAAAATTATTTTTTATTATTTGAATGTATATTTTCGTTTATAAAAGAGCTTTATGCATTATTTGTATCCTGCTTTTTCAGCGCTTTCTGATAACATTTCCTGCATAAAGGTTCATACTCTTCTTTTTCACCGAGCAGCACTCTTTTGTCGTTTTCTATGATACGGTGTGATATGTAAGCCAGGTCGCCACATTTCACACAGATAGCATGAACTTTAGTTACTTCATCGGCAATGGCACAAAGTGCTGGTATAGGACCAAAAGGTATTCCTTTATAGTCCATGTCGAGCCCTGCGATAATTACCCTGATACCCTGATTGGCCAGTTCGTTACATACCCCCACAAGTCCTTCATCAAAAAATTGAGCTTCATCTATTCCCACCACATCTATTTCAGATGTAAACAGCAGCAAACTTGCCGAAGATTCAATAGGTGTAGACAAAATAGAGTTTTTGTCGTGCGAGACTACTTCAGATTCTGCGTATCTCGTATCAATGGAGGGCTTGAAAATTTCCACTCTCTGTTTTGCAAACTTAGCTCTCTTTAAACGTCTGATAAGTTCTTCTGTCTTCCCTGAAAACATAGAACCGCATATCACTTCAATTCTTCCTCTTCTCGACGTTTCCGACTTGTGATCTTCAGAAAATAAAACCATAAAATATCAATCTGTGATTATATATAAATATAACTGCAAATGTACTATTCTTGTTCGTAAAACCTATTATTTTGACTTTAAAATTAAAAATTTGCCTACTTTATTATGCTTGAATATACAACATCTGTTAAATATTAACAGAAAAATATCCTCTATTCCAAAAACTTTCTACCTTTGCTATTAAAGATAACTAAAACAGATATATGGGAAGACTATACGTAGTGCCTACACCTGTAGGAAATTTGGAAGACATGACCTTCCGTGCGATAAAAGTTCTTAAAGAGGCCGATCTTATATTGGCCGAAGATACACGGACATCAGGCATACTTCTGAAGCATTATGAAATAAAAAACTCTATGCAGTCTCATCACAAGTTCAATGAGCATAAGACTGTGGAGAGTATAGTAGCAAGAATAAAGGCCGGTGAAACGGTGGCTCTTATTTCGGATGCAGGAACACCCGGTATTTCCGATCCAGGCTTTCTGATAGTGCGTGAATGTGTGAGAAACGGAATAGAGGTCCAGACACTTCCCGGTGCTACAGCTTTTGTGCCGGCAATTGTTTCTTCCGGACTTCCCAATGAAAGATTCTGCTTTGAAGGCTTTTTGCCGCAGAAGAAAGGAAGAATGACGAGACTAAACGCTTTGGCAGACGAGGCGAGAACCATGATTTTCTATGAGTCGCCTTATCGTCTTGTAAAGACTCTTACTCAGTTTGCCGAAATTTTCGGTCCTGAACGTCCGGTATCAGTCTGTCGTGAGATATCAAAGCTACACGAAGAAAGTGTACGCGGAACGTTGGCTGAAGTTATAGACCATTTCACAAAAACAGAACCTCGCGGTGAAATAGTAATCGTGTTAGGTGGAAAAGAAGAACAGAAAAATAACTCTAAACAGTAATAAATATGAAGAAAGTAGTATTATTTTCTATGTGTTTTGCCACATTCCTGGCATCATGCGAAAATCTTGGTCAGAAGAAAGACGCGCTTCAGGCGCAGAATGACTCATTAATGCTTGAGTTGGCTAACCGTAATACAGAACTTGACGAAATTATGGGAGCTTTCAATGAAATACAGGAAGGTTTCCGTGAAATTAATGAAGCTGAAAATAGAGTAGACCTTAGCGGTGGCGCCATAGAAAGTCAGTCGGCTGCCAATAAGATAAAAGAAGATATCAAGTTTATCAGCGATAAACTGAAAAGCAACCGTGAGCGCATAGCTGAACTTGAAAAACAGTTGAAAAACAGCAACTACAATAGTGCTCAGTTGAAACGTGCCCTCGAAAATCTTACTGCAGAACTTGCTGCAAAACAACAGCAGATTGAAACTCTTCAGGTAGAGTTGGCAAACAAGAACATCCGCATAGCCGAACTTGATGAGGCTGTTACAGACCTTACAAAGAACGTTGACCAGCTTTCTGCTGAAAATGAAGAAAAGACAAAAACCGTTGCAGCACAGGACAAGGCTCTCAATACAGCATGGTTTGTATTCGGAACAAAGAAAGAGCTTAAAGACCAGAAGATACTGAAAGACGGTGATGTGTTGAAAGACAATGACTTCAATAAGGATTATTTTACAGAAATAGATATCCGTAAGGATAAGGTTGTTAAATTATATTCTAAACGTGCAGAATTGCTTACTACACACCCTAAGGGCTCATATAAACTTGAAAAAGACGATAAGGGACAGTACGTATTGGAAATTACAAATCCTAATGAATTCTGGAGCGTATCACGTTATCTTGTTATTCAGGTCAGATAATAGGGTAGTGGTATTATAAGCAATGAAGAAATATAGCGATATATAATATTTTTATTTATTCTCTTAAATAACTATTCTGTAAAAAGAAAGTGTGAGCAAATATACGGCGTATTACTTAAGTGAGACACTCGTACGACTTAAGTGGTACGCCCGTATCATTTTAGTGGTACGCTTGTACGACTTAAGTGGTACGCATATATTGCTATGAAATTAAGCTTTTATCGTTATAAATGACTTATTATACTTACGAGTATTAGGCTCTACCCCTGAATTTCTTATGAACCAACAGCAATCCTCAGGAGGCTGGTTAAAAGTGAAGCGGTTCAGAAACGGAACTTACTATTTCATAAGTGTAATATATAAAGAAAAGTAACTAAAAATATTAGGAATATGGATAAACAGTTTAGAGAAGACAGATATGTTAATCCTTATACAGATTTTGGGTTCAAGATGCTGTTTGGCACAGAAATGAACAAGGAACTTCTGATTAGTTTTATTAACAGCCTTCTTTGCGGTAAAGAAGTCATTACTGATTTGAAGTATCTTAATTCTGAACATTTAGGAACCTCTGAAAGAGACAGACGTGCGGTATTTGATGTATATTGCGAAAATGAGTATGGAGAAAAAATACTTATCGAAATGCAGAAAGCAGAACAACAGTTCTTCAAGGACAGAAGCATCTATTATTCTACTTTTCCAATACGTGAACAGGGGCGAAAAGGTGAATGGAATTATGAACTGAAAGCTGTTTATGTGATAGGTATACTGAATTTCACCTTTGATGATGAAAGTAGTGGGTATTACCATCATAAAGTACAACTCATGGATGTCAATTCTGGTAAAGTTTTCTATGATAAACTGACTTTTGTGTATCTTGAAATGCCTAAATTCAAAAAAAATGAGAACGAACTGGATGGAATGTTTGATAAATGGATGTTCGTGCTACGTAACCTTTCTCGTCTGATGGAACGCCCTGCTGCTCTTCAGGAACGTGTTTTTGAGAAACTGTTTGAAACAGCGGAAATAGCAAAGTTTACAAAAGAACAGTATGAAGAGTATGAAGAAAGTCTTAAAGTCTATCGGGACTGGAAAAATACGCTCGATACGGCAATGAAAAAGGCTGAGAAAATTGGTCTTGAAATAGGTATGGCAAAAGGCCTCGAGGCAGGTATAGCAAAAGGTATTGAGAAAGGCATAGCGAAAGGTATTGAAGAAGGCATGGCGAAAGGTATTGAGGAAGGCATGGCGAAAGGTATCGAGGAAGGCATCGAGAAAACTCGTTTGGAAAATGCAAAAAAAATGTTAGTTAAAGGTTTTTCTGTCAGTGATATAGCTGATATTACCGGACTTTCTGTCGAAGAAATCAATAGCTTGTAAAAAAGAGGCAATGTGCATTTTTTTAGTTTATAATGCAATTGTTGTTATAGTGTAAGGTAGCCAACCTGTAGTGTAGTATTTGCCGTAAGGTATGTTTATAAAAAATAAAGGAGGGTGTGTCAACACACCCTCCAAATATAATATTAAGTACTTTTATTATACTATACTTTTAATAAGCTGGATTCTGAACCATATTGGGATTTGCGTTCATTTCTGAAGCTGGAATTAAAGGTAAAGCTTTCTTAGAATCACGGCTGATTGTTTTTGCATCTTCTGTTAATATATCATGCCAGCCTCTATTATTTTCGCTTTCATATCTTACTATAGTCTCTCCTCGTCTCATAGCATCAAAGAATCTTTGACCTTCACCGAAAAGTTCTTTTCTACGTTCGATATATATCCTTTCTAATGAAATATTATCTTCAGAAACAAGTTTATCGCTATCTGTAGTACGGTTCTTTATAATTTCGTTGAGCAAGTTTACTGCAGTTGTTTTATCACCATTCTGAAATGCAGCTTCTGCGCCAGATAAGTATACTTCAGATAGTCTTAATAATGGAATATTAGAATATCTTACATCACCATTTACTGGTTGGAATTTATTGATGTATACGCTATATCCACTATAAGTAGAATTCGCGTCACCCGGTGCTACAATAACATCGTTTCTGACATCTTTAGGATCTGATGTCATTAAATTAGAGAATGACTTTGTGATAATAACATCACCATAGCCTGGAGAAACACCTTTGTTATCGGCATACAGATAAGCTATACCTTCACGGTCTGTCCAGTCTGTAGTATCATCTATGACAAGCTCAAATATTATTTCGTTCAGATGAGAAGCGCTGTTTTCTCCCCATGCACTTGCATATTCATCGGTAGTCCAAAGCTTGTAAGGAGAGTTTGAAATTATATCTTGAGCAACTTTCTGTGCATTAGCCCATTCGCCTTTAGTAAGATATACTCTTAGTTGCAATGCTTTAGCTGCCCATAAGTTTATATATCCTCTTGAAGTCTCTATATCCTCAAGAAGAGCTCCTGAATTAATAGCTTCTTCAAGATCCTTTTCTATATTAGCATAGCATTCACTGACTGTATTTCTTGCCGGTTTTTCTGCTGCCTCAATTGGAGAAGTTACTACCGGTACACCTAATGAAGCTCCGTTATCCATTGTGTATGGTTTTCCATATATACGGGTTAAGTCAAAAAGTGTCATAGCTCTTAAGACTTTAGCTTCGGCAAGATATTGTGAAATAGTTGCTGAAGCAGTCTCTGAATCTGTCAGATTTCCACTTTCTGCAGCCTCAATTACTCTGTTTGCACGAGCCATAACAACAAAAGGTGTTTGCCAAATAGCATTTGAACTTGTAAAATCATCTTCAGTTGTATAATTCATATAATAATAGAATTGTGCGCGTCCACTACCTGACTTAAATTCATATTGTACATCTTCACCTCTTACGTCACCATAAACGAACATAAGACGTCCATAATAATCAACCAAATTGCTATTACCTTTTAATGCAGCATATAAACCTGTTCTTACATTAGCTAAGTCAGAACTATTTTTTATTGCAGTTTCTGCATTTACTCCATCACTGGGAGTTTGTTCCAGCCAATTGTTGACACACGAAGACATTGCCAAGGTAATTGCAGCACATAATGTTGTTGTATATAATTTATTTATAAATTTCATATAGCTCAGAATTTAATATTAGAAATTCAACTCAATACCGAAAGTAAATGTTCTTAAAGCAGGAGTTTCAAAAGTACAGACTCCATCAACTGGCATTTCTGGGTCTACGATAAGTCCTTTTGATTTAATTGTAAACAGATTTGAACCAGACATGTATACTCTAGCAGAGTTAAGTCCTAATTTTGAAATAAAGTTTTTAGGTGCTCTGATACCAAAAGTTAAGTTCTTTAATCTTAAATAATCTGTAGACATAAGCCATCTTGATGACATAGATTGAGAATTGTTTCCATATTCAAATTTTGGTAGAGTTGCATTACTGTCTCCAGGTCCTGACCACATTTGATCAATATCATAATAAGCTGGAACCTGACCTGCATATAAGTAAGAACCACCATCAGAATGTTGCCATGTTGAATAATCAAAAGCGTCACCACCTAATGAATAAGTAAATGTAAATCCAAGATCGAACCATTTCCATCTCAAGTTATTTGTTAGTCCACCTTCAATTACTGCTTCATGTTTGCCTACAATTACTTTGTTGGCTTCAGAAACTTTTGTAGTAGTATTTCTTGAATTTTCAGTACCATCATTGATGTAAAACATTTCTTTACCGGTTTCAGGATCTATACCTGCATATTCATATAGATAGTAAGAGTAATAAGATTCTCCAACACGATGAATAAGTGGACCTGAAATAATTTCAGTTTGTTCACCATCAAGCTTTACCAACTCATTTCTGTTTCTTGCCATATTCAAGGATGTTGTCCATGTGAAATCGTCAGTCTGAAAGTTTGTAGATTGTATTGTTAACTCAAATCCTTTGTTACTCAGAGAACCAATATTCATCGGGATTTTATAACTATATTTTGAATCATAGTAACCGCCGACTTGCGAAATAGGCAAGTCATAAATCAAATCACTAGTAACTCGTTTATAGTAATCAAAGTTAACTGTAATACGGTCAATAAAAGTAAGGTCAAAACCTATATTAAATGTTTTGTTCTTTTCCCATTTTAAATCTGGGTTAGCTACACCAATAATAGCCATACCAGAATTTCCCTGATATTTTTGACCAAATTTATATAAATTCATATAGTCATAATATCCAGAAGGTTGAGTACCATTTACACCATAAGATAATCTTAATTTACCGTCAGTTAGTACAGACTTTAATGATTCAGTAAATTTTTCATCAGTAAATCTCCATGCACCTGATACAGACCAAAAATTACCCCATCTGTTATTACGTGCTAACTTTGAACTACCATCAGTTCTATAACTTGCACTAAAATAATATTTTTCGGCATAATTGTAGTTGAAACTTCCAAGAAATGATGTCAGTCTGTAAGAGTTCTTGTTACTATCAGAGCTTGTTGAACCTGCATTTGTAAATTCGTATAAGTCACCAGGGTAATCCTGTCCTGATAGGTAGTTATAAGCATAAATATTGTCTTCGGTTTCGAATCCTAAAAGAGCATCAACTTTATGTAGTCCAAACAACTTATTGTATGTGAGCTGAGTCTGAGTGTTTAATTGTTCATTTCTATTGATAATTCTTTGCATAACACCACCTGGAGCTCCATTGTTTGAAAATCTGTCCCACAAAACATCGTTTGTGTTTGTCGTATAGTCGTATGCTATTTTTTCACTCAAATTCAAATTATCCCAAATATTATATGTCAGTTTGATAGTATTGAAAGTCTTTACTATATTTGAAACATCAGAACTATGAAGACGTTCAAATAAAGGGTTTACACCAAACATACCGCATCCACTGTTTAATGATCCGTCTTCTAAGTAAGGTGTAGAGGAAGGACTTTGAAAGAATGCATAGTTTGCTACAGCACCATCATAAGAAGTTCCTTCATTAGTTCTTTCTTGTTTCATTTTAGAGAACTGAGAAGTAACTTGAAGTGTCAGGTTCTTGAATTTGTGAGTTAAATTAGCATTACTAGTATATCTTTCCAGACCCTGGTTTTCTATTATACCATCTTGTTTTGTATAAGATAAAGAAGCATAGAACTGTGTATTTGCACTACCTCCATTAGCACTTACTTGATAATTCTGGTGTGAACCGGTTTTGAATAATAGATCTTTCCAGTCTGTCCATCCACCATTTGGCATGGCGGCATATTCGTCGATGTTTGTATCAGCAAAAGAAGATGCTTCTTCTGCACTCATTCCGCCTGAATAAAGTCCATAATTTTTCAAACCAGTCCATAAAACTTCACGACGGGCATCACCACTTAACATAGGTCTGTAGTCAATTGCCATGTTTGAGAATCCCCAGTCACTTCGATAGTTGATTTTGGTTTTTCCTTCACTTCCACTTTTTGTTGTAATAACGATAACACCGTTTGCAGCTCGCGAACCGTATAGTGAAGCTGCTGCTGCATCTTTAATTACAGTAATAGACTCTATGTCATTTGTATTTAAAGTCGCCAATATGTTTGTTCCGGCATCACTGTAGGTAAACTCACTGATATTACCACTTGTAACAGGTGTACCATCGATAACGTATAGTGGGTCGTTTCCAGCATTAATAGAACCCATACCACGAATTCTAATACTGCTAACACTACCAGGGTTACTTGAAGAAGAACCCATTACAACACCTGGAACATTACCTGCAAGTTTTTCTTCTACAGAAATAACAGGTACATTCTCTAATGATTTAGTATCAACAGTTGAAGCAGCACCGGTAAAAGATGCTTTTTTGAAATTACCATATCCGGTAACTACTACTTCATCAAGCAGTTCTGAGTCTGAATGTAAAACTACATTTACAACTTCTTTGATGGCAACTTCCAAAGTTTTCATACCAATAAATGAAACCTGCAAAGTTTCGGCGGAACTTGGAACGTTAGTCAGGATAAAATTACCATCAATATCAGTAACAGTACCTACAGTAGTACCTTTTACCAATACAGATGCACCCACTACAGGCAAACCGTCCTCATAAGAAGTAACCTTACCAGTTACTTTTGAGATCTGAGCGTTCACCAGACCTATACCTATAAACAGGCAGGTCATAAACAGCATCAATTTTCTTTTCATAAAAATCTCTCTTAAAGTTTAACTTTACATTAATAAAATTTTGTTCACTCTAACAAGTCGCAAAATTAGCAATTAAATTGAAATAAATACACTTTTTCCCATTTAAATACATAATAATGCCACATTTTAACACTTTAGGCACATAATAAGTTATAAAATTACACTAAATATCCCATTATTTATCACATACAGGTAGTAAGATTTTTTAAGTCATATTAATTATTGCACTTGTATTACTTTTGCTATTTTGGCTCACAATTTATAATTAAACATTTGGTTATTGTTTTAAATTGTTACCCATGTTATCATAATAACTTTTTTATTTTAATTTCAAAACATCATGAACAAGATAGAATTTAATATAATCCTTAATTGTGAAAAAGGATTAAATGGTTTTAATAAACAACCAATACAAGTAGAAGCTACGCTAAATAAGCAAAAAGAACTTTTCAGTACTCACGTTTTAATTAATACTGAACAATGGGATAAGAATAAATCTCTAATCATAAATCATCCAAATGCAGAACTGCTAAACAGAATGATACAAGAATTTGTCTTGCATCTCGAAACTATGGAACTTAATTACTGGAAACGTGGTACACCTATCGGATTAAAAGAACTGAAAAATATTATTGAAAATTCTTCTGCAACAAGCTTTGAATGTAATTTCATAGATTTTGCAAGAAAAAACATTGAATATTCGACAAAAAGAAAGACCTCAACAAAAAAGAACTTGCTAACAACATTAAATTTATTATCCAACTATAAGCATAATATTACAATAGAACAATTGGACTATACTTTTATTACTGAATTTGAAAATTACTTGTTAGAAAACAACTATAAGATTAACACAATTGCTAAGCATTTGAGACATATTCGTTGTTTGTATAATGATGCAGTTAAAAAAGGACTTACTGTTGCAGAAAAATCCCCGTTTAAACACTATTCTATAAAAACGGATAAAACCAAATATTCTTTTTTATTGCCTGAAGAGTTAGTCTGTCTGGAATCATTGATTCTTGAAGGTAAAAACAAAAAATATTCTCATTCTCTTGATGCTTTTTTATTTTGTTGCTATACAGGATTAAGATATTCAGATTTCGTTTCACTATCGGATGATAATTTTATCAAAATAAACAATGTAACATGGATTATATTAAGAACAAAGAAAACAGATACAGAAGTAAAACTTCCGTTAAATATTTTATTCAACGGTAAAGCTTTATCTATTCTGAAGAAATATAAGAATAAGTACGAATATTTCTTTAAGATAAAATCAAATTCCTTTTTAGACAAGGATCTTATAAAAATAGCTAAACTTGC
>ENA-ORSK01002797-ORSK01002797.1-human-gut-metagenome-genome-assembly--contig:-NODE-2797-length-11091-cov-2.619155_pt1 | contig 11091 bp, 8 predicted proteins | sample MGYA00242192_ERZ509159 | MGnify/ENA primary metagenome ERZ509159 (study PRJEB26280, sample SAMEA2338663) | human gut metagenome | biome: human gut; feature: human-associated habitat; material: faeces...
GCATTGGCTTCCTGATAGTCGATATCATACAGCCCGATGCGCTCGTATACCGCATCGGTATCTGCCATGGCTTCATCGTATTGTGCCTGACTGATAAAGCCAAGCTCCAGCATTTTATTCAGACAGGTCTTACGACGTTTTGCATTTTCTTCCGGATGCCGGATCGGATTGTTTTTGGAAGGGTTCTGCGTAATACTAGCGATCACAGCACACTCGGAAATCGTCAGGTCACTGCAGTGCTTACCGAAGTAACGCAGGGAAGCGGATTCCACACCCAGAGTATTCTGTCCTAAGTTGATGGCGTTCATGTAACGCAGCAGGATCTCATCCTTGGAGTAGTATTTTGTAATCTCCAGTGCCAGATACTGCTCCTGGATCTTACGTTTGATCTTTTTGATCTTGTTATTCCCCTCGGAAGTCCAGTCGGTGAAGACGGTGTTCTTCAACAGCTGCTGGGTGATGGTACTTGCACCCTGGGCTTCTTCGCCACCGGTCTTTATGAACTGATAACCGGCACGCAGGATACCCTTGACATCAATACCGTTGTGCTGATAGAAACGCTCGTCCTCGATCGCCACGAAGGCTTTGCCCAGATAGTCGGGAATTTCATCCATGCCTACGGAGAGACGGTTGGAGTTGGTGCTGACATATTGGTCGATCTCATTGCCTTCCTTATCATATACGATAGTAGCCTCGCCTACTGCCACGACATCGGACAGCCGGATCGTGGGAGTGGAAGAGAGGATGCCGCGGAAGACACCGATACCGGCAGCTACACCGCAGATGCCGATGCCTACGACAGCGGCCAGCATGATCTTGACACAGGTCAGTGCGAGCTTCCTTCCCCATTTTTGTGATTTAGAGTTGAGTGCCTTCTGCTTCGCTCGGACACCTTTTTTACCATAATTCATAAAACAAGTCCTTTCTGTCTGAGATACAGACGAAAATATTATACCAAATAATGCTATGTAAATAAAGGCTTTCTTTCCAGTCTTTAGAATTCCTTAATAACAGTTCCGCCATAGAACGGTAAAAACAGGGCTTGGGTGCTTGCACACAATGCACTGTTTTGATCGTTCTATGAGCGAAGCGCCATCAGGTGAATAAAAAGATGAGCCGCACAGCGGCGTTGACTGCGTAGCAGGCACTTTTATGAAAATGATGGCGGAACTGTTATAAGGGTTTCACATTTTGGAAAAGTTATGCTACACTGGAAAAGAATCCGAAGGAAAACAAAAATAAGTGAGGTTAACATGGGCGATACGGCAGCAACAGACAGCTACAGAGTATTATTATCCGGCGGCGAAGGAGAGATCGTGGAGAAAAAATCCCGTTTCATCGCAACGATCCGTAAGTGCGAAACCGAGGAAGAGGCCGTAGCTTTTATAGAAGAAATGAAGAAAAAGTACTGGGATGCCAGACATAACTGTTCTGCATTTATAATAGGAAGCAGAGGCGAACTGACCCGGTGCAGTGATGACGGAGAACCCTCCGGCACTGCGGGCAGACCGATGTTAGAGGTGCTGACAGGATCCGGGATCCGCAACATCGCGGTGGTGGTGACGAGGTACTTCGGCGGCACCCTATTGGGTACCGGAGGGCTGGTGCGGGCATATACCCAGGCGGTGAAGGAATGCCTTGCCTACTGCGAGACGGGGATTATGCGAAAAGGCTGTGAACTGGAAGTGACGACAGATTATAATGATGTAGGAAAATTGCAATATTATTTCGGACAGCAGGGCATCGTTCCTATGGACAGTATCTATGCCGAAAACGTAAAATTTATTTTACTTATCCCGATGGAAAATGAAGAAAAAGTCAGGAAAAACCTGACAGAAACCACCTGTGGAAAGGTAAAAATTGAGAAATTGAAAGAGACTTATTTCGTTGACAAAGAATAACCAATGAAATAAAATAAAATAGCGGTTTAATGATTCCATGAGGAAAGGTGGTGGTTTTTATGAAGTGTACACAGAAGAGCTCTGACAACCCACTTCCGGGGCGAAGTTGCCATGTAAGTTACACCCATAGAAAACATCATAAGGAGGATCATCATGGAACAGATCAAAGAACTGGAAGAAGTCTTAGAGCTTCTTAACACCAAGCAGTATACCAAACTGCGCCAGTATCTGGCTGAACTCAACGATGCCGATATTGCAGGACTTCTGGAAGAACTGGAAGAAGAGGATATGCTCAAAGTCTTCCGCATTCTTCCCAAGGACCTGGCGGCAGACGTTTTTTCCTATTTAGATATGGACAATCAGCAGAAGATCATCACGTCCCTGTCGGATAAGGAAGCAACGAACATCATCAACAACCTGATGGCGGACGATGCGGCCGATCTGCTGGAGGAGATGCCTGCCAACATTGTCAAAAAACTTCTGACCAACGCAAGCCCTGAGGTACGCAGAGACATTAATCATCTGCTGCGGTACCCGGAAGATTCCGCCGGAAGCATCATGACGGTCGAGTATGTAGACCTGAAGGAGAATCTGACGGTGAATCAGGCCATCGAGCGGATCCGTAAGGTAGGCCTCGACAGTGAGACCATCAATATCTGCTATGTGCTGGATGCGCAGAGAAGACTGGTGGGAACCGTGGCCCTGCGTTATCTGCTGCTCATGGACGGTGACGAGATCATCGGTTTTATCCCGGATATCAAGTTCGCCTCATTCCGCCAGGAAGTTACCCCGATGGCTTTCTATCTTTGGGGCAAATACCAGTGGGGGCAGGAAGGCAACTATTATAATATCGCCTACGTGAAGTTCAAGGCCGGAAGCAATCTTCGCGCCGGGATGGAGCATGTGCGCGAATCGCTTGAAATGTTCGATTCGGAGTATCCTTTTGTTGTCCGTTTCTATGACGAAGTGTTGCAGCACACCTATGAAAAGGAATTGAAGATCGGTTCTTTGATCACCTTGTTCAGCCTTGTCGCTATCTTTATCTCGATTGTGGGCGTGTTCGGCCTTGTCGTGTTCGAAAGCGAATACAGGCGGAAGGAGATTGCCGTGCGCAAGGTGTTGGGGTCGACGACGGGCGAAATCCTGTATATGTTCAACGTGAACTACTTCTGGATTCTGCTGGTATGTTTTCTGCTCGGAGCTCCGGTCGCCTGGTACGGCGTACACCGTTGGTTGGAGAACTTCGCCTACCGCACGCCGATGTATTGGTGGGTGTTGCCGTTGGCTTTCCTGGTGGTGGGCGTGATCACGGTCCTGACGGTGACATTCCAGAACTGGCATGTCGCGAATGAAAATCCGGTAAAGAACATAAAGTCTGAGTAATCAAGAAAAAAGAGTCAAGAATAAAGAAATAAAATCATAAATCAAGAAAGTCATGATAAAGATCGAAGGTTTAAGTAAGTTTTTCCGTACGGAAGAGGTTGAGACAATTGCGTTGAACAAGGTTTCTTTGAATATCTTGAAACGAATGAATATCAGCCATCTTATTTAAGGAATACTCTTTTTGGGTCGATTTTAGTATCAATAAAATAGAGTAAGTTATGAAAACAATCATACGCAATTTCATCAATGTATTAATACGTTTCAAGGTAGCTACCTTTTTGAATGTAGCGGGATTAGCGGTCGCTTTCGCCGCTTTTATCGTGATTTTGATACAGATTAATTTTGAGCGGACTTTTGACCGTTGCCATCCTACGTCCGGGCGGATTTTTAGGGTGGACTTGACCATTCCGGGTACTTTCGGGACAATATTACCCCGTGCCTTTGTGGAGGCTGTCATCCAATCTTCCCCGCATATAGAGGCGGGTACATTGTTGACTCCTTCTTTTGGCTAGAATGGTGTTTATCTCTCGGTGGATAGAAACGGGCAACCGTTTGGGTTTAAGGAAATCGTGACAACCTGCCACGCTAGTTTACCGAAGATATTCGCGTTCCCGATCGTGGAAGGCGATATCGATTGCTTGAAAGATCCCGAGAAAGTAATGGTACCCCGAAGCTTGGCTGACAAGTTGTTTGGGGAAGATATCTCTGCGGTTGGTAAGACGTTGCGAGCGGAAGAAAATATCTGGACTAAATCGGCTAAGCTCTTTACGATTGGCGCGGTTTATAAGGATTTCCCGGAGAACACGCAGCTTCGGAACGTGGTCTATACGGCGATCGATCCGGATTATAATATCAATAATTTTAGCTCAAGTAACTGGGTTTGTTATTTATTGCTTGATAATCCTGCCATGGCAGATGAGGTTGCCGATAATTTCAACCGTCATTTTGATTTCAAGAAGATTTACCATGAAGGAGAACAGATCCGGCTCGTTCCGCTGACTGATATTTATTATATGAATGAGACGCAAGACGGTGGTACATTCCGGAGCGGAAACAAGGAAGTCACGGCCTTATTGTTCGGTATAGCTCTTCTGATCGTCATTGTCGCGGCTATTAACTTCACGAACTTTAGCACTTCTCTGACTCCGTTGCGAATCAAAAGTATCAATACGCAGAAGGTATTGGGTAGTTCGGATACTTTGTTGCGCAGATCTTTATTGATAGAGGCAGCCCTTATTAGTTTTATAGCATGGCTGGTAAGTCTCGTTATCGTTTGGGGATTGGATTGGGCGGAAGCGCTACCTTTTATCGAGGCCGATTTGAGTTTGGTCTCAAATCTTCCGATCGTTTTCTTGTGTGGCATCGTAGCGTTGGTTATCGGTTGGCTGGCGGGTATTTATCCTGCTTATTATATAACTTCTTTTCCTCCGGCCTTGGTGCTGAAGGGCAGCTTCGGGTTATCTCCTTCCGGGCGTAAGTTACGTACGACATTGATTTGTGTCCAGTTCGTTGTTTCGATCGTGTTGATTATCGGGGCTTGCTTTGTGCAAATCCAGAATAGTTATATGCGGAATTTCTCTTTAGGATTCGATAAAGACCAGGTAGCTATCGTGGAGCTGAATGAGACAATGTACGATAAGCATCACGATACATATGTGAATCGCTTGAAAGAGAATCCGGGGATCGAGGATGTAGCTTTCGCTATGGAGAAAGTGGGCTCTAAGGACGGGTATAACACGAATGGCGGTAGTTATAAGGGTAAGGACTTTCAGTATTTCATAATTATAGCATCTTCCAATTTCTTGCGGGTGATGGGGATTCCGGTTATAGAAGGGAGAGATTTCTCAAAGGCGGACGAACTTTCGGATCATACGTCTTATATATTCAATCGTACGGCGATGGAGGGGTTGGATATGCAAGTGGGTGACGCGTTCGATAGCTATTCTCCCGGTCATCTTATCGGTTTCTCCGACGATGTGAAATTCACCTCGCTTCGTGGTGGAGAGGATAATATCGCTTTCTTGGTCGGAAACTTTGGTTATTCTTTGCCAATCTCTTATATCCGCTTGAAAGCCGGATCGGACATTCATGCCGTAGTAGGTCACATTCAGGAGACGATGAGAGAATTAGATCCTTCCTATCCGTTTAATATCGAATTCTATGATGAGATCTTTAATCATCTTTACCAGAAAGAGGAGAATCTACGCGATCTGGTTACGGTTTTTAGTTTACTGGCGATTATTATCTCTTTGGTCGGAGTATTTGGCTTAGTGGTGTTCGAGACTCAATACCGCCGTAAGGAAATAGGTATCCGCAAGGTACATGGAGCTACGGTAGGAGAGATCCTGCTGATGTTTAATAAGGCCTATCTGAGGATTGTAGGTATTTGCTTCGTGATAGCGGCGCCGGTCGCTTGGCAGGGCGTGAAGATGTGGCTCGAGGGTTTCGCTTATAAGACTCCGCTTCATTGGTGGGTATTCTTAATCGCCTTATTGATCGTAACCGTAATCACGTTATTGACCGTAAGCTTCCAGAACTGGAAAGCGGCGAACGAGAACCCGGTAAATAGTATCAAGAGCGAGTAATCCACCATCCCATCTTCCACGCCAGTAGCAAGATCAGTAGGGAAAGGACCAAGCAGGCTAATAGCAACCAAACTCCCAATCCGTTGACGAAAAGGATGGGGACGAAGGTGATCAATAAGATCTCTATGGGAGCTATAGGCAGGTAAGCCATCGCGTAATCATCCATCGCTTTGCTGGAAAGTTTCGGATCGACGATCCGCAGCAAGGCGATGCCCATGGCCATCGTGCCGGTCCACCATCCCCAAGCGAAAATCATGCGCTCGAACCAAAAGGTCTTGGCTAATCTTCTTCCTAAGAAGAATGTTATGCACCAGACGATCGCCACGCCCGCTATGATGAGTACGATAAGCGGCAAGGCATATTTTACGATCACCCCTAGCTTGATAGACGCTACACCGCAAGCTACCAACATATCCGTGAAGGAACTGCTCAGCCTCTGGGTCGTCTGCGGGCAGATATATCTGGATATGGTTGTCGCATCGAAGAATTTCTTTAATACTAATCCAATGATAAAGGCACAACTGAAAACAGGTAACTCCAATACCGGATAATACACCTTTACGGTTTGGCTAACCATATATCCCAAAAAAGCCACGACAAACACCAAGGCCACATGGAAAGTCAGCGTATCGATGGATATGGAGGAAGTCGTAGCCTCTCCGATGGAATCCCGCTTATCCTCCGGCAGCAACCCGCTTCTCAACTCATCCGGGAGATCGTCGAAATCCGAGATAAAAGCGGTTTGTTTATGCTTGGCCGCCCATTTGACCATCAGTAAACCTCCGATGATCGAGCAAATAACCCCCACGGTAGCGGTTGTCATGCCTAAACTGCGAGCCTCGTCCCAGCCCAATCCCTCGAACGCAGACCCGATAGCAGCGGCCGTGCCGTGTCCGCCATAAAAGCCTGTCGGCAACATAATGCCGAAAGCGTCATTCAGGTCCGGCCAGATCAGTTTGATCACGTACAATCCGAAAAGGCCTACCAATGCCCATTGCAATAACATACCCACCTGAGCGTACGCCCACATCGGCCCGACTCGTTTCGCTACTTCTTTCATGGAGACGTTCGGGGAAGATAAAGGCAACGCGCCGAACACCAAGGCGATAAGGATAGCCGCATAAGTACCTAAGTCATTGGAAAGCGGAATCCACCCCAGTCCATTAGGTCCGAACGCCAGTCCTAGCAAGCCTGCGATCAAGCTGGGTGGGATGAATAATTGTTGTATCAGTTTTACCTTGACTCGTATGAATTTGCCAACCAATAGAAGTATCGAAATGAATCCAAGATCCGTAAAGAGAGTCCAAGGGGTGAACTGTGTTAGGTCTATCATAGTAACTACTTACTTTATGTTCGTTTAAATATCTATTGTACAAATATATTTTATTCTCATGAGAAATACTAGAAATCCAAACGAATTCTATATCTCCATCTCCTTTTTACGATAAACGGAAGGAGAGCAACCCATAACTTTCGTAAACGTACGCGAGAAGTAGGCGGCATCCTCGAATCCCAGATGCGTGGCGATCTCATTCAACTTCATATTCGTTAGCTCGATATATTCACAAGCCTTCTGTATTTTCAAGCGTATGAAGTAATTCATGGGCGAGACCCCGGTCTCGCCAAAGAAGAGAGCCGAGAAGTGAGAAGGGGAATATTTGAAATAAGACGCTAATTCCTTCAAGGTAAGATTCTGCTGGATGTTCTCACGCATATAATGAATAACCCGTGCCGTGAATGGATATTCTTTTTGCGAGGGAATCATGATATGGCGGAATTGCTCCAGATAGATGAAAGAGGCCAGAAAATTGTAAAGGCACATGGAGGAATAAATCATATATTCTTTAATATATCCCATGGAGAAACTGCTATATATCTCCTCAAACAGCCGTAACCGATCTTGTAAACGGGAATATTCATTCGGCGAAATAGTGACCGGAACCGGATGCGACGGCAGGAATTGATCGCGAAGCTTCCCTTGGAAGTGTAACCAGTAAATAGTCCATGGATCTCCCTCGTCTGCCCCGAATGAGTAGGGGATACCGGGAGGGATGATGATATATTGGTATTTCTCCACGGTATATTGTTTACCGAGGATACGATACCATCCTTTTCCCTCCGTACAATAAATAAGCATGGCGTAGTCACAGCCATGTTCTTTTTGGAGAAAATGATATTTAACACGTGGGAAGAAACCGATCTTGCGTACATATAAATTATTGATGAGCGGTTCCCTCCGGTAGCTTGCCAATAGTTCCTCGGGTAAAGAAACGAGCCGTTCTCCCTTAAATCCTTCTTTTATCTTGACCATGATCTATAAATCATAAGATTGTACAAGTAAATCGGAACAAATGTAGTATTCCTTTCTGGATTATTGAAATAATTTTGCCGACATAAATCATAACATAATGCCATGAATAAAATTCTAGTTGTAGTTTCTTTTGTATTTGTATCTTTTTTGTCTTGTACGGGATTAACCGATAGACAGCGATTGGCCAATCAGATATTGTCTGATACGAATTTGTTGAAGGTCGATAGTATGGCTCGTGCTACCATCCGCAATGGTTTTAACGCGGGCAGCGGTTATTCCCAGATATGGGCTCGTGATATGAATACGTTTATAGAGATCGCTTGCGAGGAGAGTGATCCACACGAACTGCGGGAAGCTATCTTATTGTTTTTCGCTCTTCAACAGCCGAATGATGAGATGATCGATGGTTATGTGCTGAAAGAAGATTTTACATGGTATGATGATACGCCTTATTATTCGAATGCCGCCCCGAAACATGTCGCTTTTAAGAATACGGTAGAGACGGACCAAGAGTCTTCCTTGATTCAGATCGTAGGTAAATACATTCGTAAGACGGGTGACCGGGGTATTCTGGATGAGGTGGTGGCCGGAAAGACCGTCTTGGAGCGAATGAACTTGATGGTAGATTACTTGATGCGAGAACGATATAATAAGGAATATGGATTGCTATACGGGGCGATGACGGCGGACTGGGGAGACGTGCAGCCGAACGATGATTTCGGATGTGACATGAATGAGCTATCCGATCCGGCCATTGACGTATATGATAACGCTATGTTTCTTATCGCTTTAGATTATTTATTGGAGATGGCTCCCGATTCCCCGCAAGCTCCCCGTTGGAGAAGTTTACGGGAGGGAATCGCCAAGAACGTACGGACTCATTTATGGGACGAGAAGCGCCAGAAGTTCATTCCTCATATTTATCCGGAGAAATCTCCGATTCCGGAAGGTTTTGATGAACTTGCCATTCATTATCATGGTGGGACGGCTATCGCTATAGAGGCCGGCTTGTTGTCGGAAGATGAGATACGTACCGTAAATGCCCAGATGCTTGAGAATGTTCGCCTGTCGGGTATGCCAAGCATTGGTCTTACCTTATATCCCGTGTATCCGGATGGTTTTTTCCATGGAGGAATGTCAAAGGCTTATCTGTATCAGAATGGCGGGGATTGGACTTGGTTTGGCGGTCGGATGATCCAGCAGCTTGTCGTTAATGGAATGGTTGAGGAGGCTTATGCGGAGATTCATCCGATGATCGAGCGTGTGATCCAAAATGACGGATTCTACGAATGGTATGGCAAAGGCGGTGTCCCCAGTGGCTCTGGTAATTTCAAGGGGTCGGCCGGAGTGCTATCTAAGGCGATTGAATTATTAAGGGATTGGGCAGAGAAAAATAAGAGTTAAATACAAGCGTGCAATATTAAATATCAAAAGAGATGAGAAAAAGTAATTATGATAAAATGCCGGCCACCGTTGTAGACGGTACCTTGTGGAAAGGCTGGGAATCGATACGGAAGCGATTGGCGGAGGTCCATGCGGAAACGAATGGATCACAAGTTTGGGTGGTGGAATGCTACCAAGGGGTTCATCACGAGGAGTTGATGCGTGAACTGCAAGCGCTCGCGCCCGATCGTTTTATCAATACGCGAGATTTATTTAAATCGGCAGAAGATATAGAGGCGATGACCTATCCTTATCTGACGGATGACCGGTTGTTTGGCCGCCGGGCTCATTTCTCTTATACGGATTTCTTGGATGAGGAGAAGGTGAACGCCTGCCGGGAGTCCTTGCGTGATGGAAAAGGCTGGACAATCGTTTATGGCCACGCCGCCGCCGAGATCGTTCCCGCTCCGGACAAATTGATCTACGCGGATATGGCTCGTTGGGAGATCCAGATGCGTTCCCGTAGAAAAGAGGTGAACGGGCTAGGTGTGGAAAACCGGGAGGAAGCCCCGTCGTACCATTATAAGCGAGGATATTTTATTGATTGGATTGTTTGCGATAATCTGAAGAAGAAAGTCCTTCCCAAGGTCGATTATTGGTTGGATACCCATATCGTCGGAACACCTAAGATGATTTCCGGGGAGATCTTGAAAGAAGGGTTGGAGAAAACGGCGCATACTCCGTTCCGGGTAGTACCTTTCTTCGATCCGGCTCCTTGGGGCGGCCAATGGATGAAAGAGGTCTGTGATCTGGATAAAAAGCAAGATAACTTCGGCTGGTGTTTTGATTGCGTGCCCGAGGAAAATAGTTTATACCTGAAAGTTGCCGGAGAGCTGTTTGAGATCCCTTCCAATGACTTGGTATTCTATAAGACGAGAGACTTGCTGGGCGGGCCGGTCGAGGCTCGTTTCGGACAAGATTTCCCGATCCGTTTCGACTTCTTGGATACGATGGGAGGAGGAAACCTAAGTTTGCAAGTGCATCCGGTCACCCAATATATCCGGGATACGTTCGGGATTTATTATACGCAGGACGAGAGCTACTACCTGCTGGATGCCGAGGAGGACGCTACCGTTTATCTGGGATTGAAAACCGGTGTCAACCCGGACGAGATGATCGCTGCCCTAAACGAGTCCCAACAGACCGGAAAGCCTTTCGATACGGAGAAATATGTCAACAAATGGCCTGCCAAACGCCATGATCATTATCTGATCCCCGCCGGAACGGTCCATTGTTCGGGAGCCGGTGCCATGGTGCTGGAGATTAGCGCTACCCCAAGTATCTTTACCTTTAAGCTTTGGGACTGGGGCCGCTTGGGATTGGACGGACTGCCTCGACCGATTAATATCGGCCACGGCTCGAAAGTGATCCAATGGGAGCGGCAAACGGAGTTTGTCCGTCATAACTTGATCAACCAAGTGGAGATGATCGCCGAGGGAGACGGTTGGCGGGAGGAGCGGACCGGCTT
>ENA-ORSK01002799-ORSK01002799.1-human-gut-metagenome-genome-assembly--contig:-NODE-2799-length-11083-cov-9.041984_pt1 | contig 11083 bp, 10 predicted proteins | sample MGYA00242192_ERZ509159 | MGnify/ENA primary metagenome ERZ509159 (study PRJEB26280, sample SAMEA2338663) | human gut metagenome | biome: human gut; feature: human-associated habitat; material: faeces...
GCTTGAACAATTTGCGCTAAAAATATTTGTCTAACTTTTCGGGGTCACTTCAATTTTAATTCGGCGGGGGAAAATACGGTTTCAGAACCTGAAATAGATAAACGGATTATAGCTGGAGCTTATGATAAATGCAATGCACACGGCGAGAAGCGCTATATACATGAGATTCACGGCTATGGCCGATACTGTGCCCTTCTCTTGGATGTGCAGTTTACCGGCGACGGGGAAGGAGAACAGGATGCCGGGGATAATGAACGCGAGATTAAAGAGCTTCGACACGTCGCCGGCCAGAAGCGTCGTCCAGCCGGTGGGCACGAAGCTGAACATCACGTCTATCACATGGCCGAGCTGAGCGAAGTCCGTCTTGTCAAACAGCACCCAGCCGATGATCACGAGCAGCATCGTATAAATCCATTGTACGGCGGAGGGCAGCTTCTTGAGCGCCTCGCCCCACAGAAGCTTTTCGCACAGGAGCAGGACTGCGTAGTACAGACCCCAGAGAATGAAGTTCCACTGCGCGCCGTGCCAGAAGCCGGTGAGCGCCCATACGATGAGAATGTTCAGTATCCAGCGCGAGGTCTTGACCCGATTCCCGCCGAGCGGGATATATACGTAGTCGCGGAACCAGCTTGAAAGGCTTATGTGCCAGCGCCGCCAGAACTCCGTAACGGAGCGGGAGATGTACGGGTAGTTGAAGTTTTCAAGGAAGTGGAAGCCGAATATGCGGCCAAGGCCAATGGCCATGTCGCTGTAACCGGAGAAATCGAAGTATATCTGAAGCGTGTAGCATACGGCGGCCAGCCAATAGGCTCCGCTCCCCGCGCTGCTCGACGAATAGATATACTCCGCAACTGCGGCGACGTTGTTCGCAATGAGCACCTTTTTCGCAAGACCCAGAATGAACCGGCGCATCCCGCCGACAGCTTCTTCCCAGCTCTCGCGCCTGAGCGATATCTCGCGCTCGACAGTCTCGTAGCGGACGATAGGCCCGGCTATGAGCTGCGGGAACAGGCAGACGTACAGCGTGAAGCGGAAATAGCTCTTCTGTACGCTGACCTTTTCCCAATACAGGTCGATAAGATAGGAAAGTATCTGAAAGGTGTAGAAGCTTATGCCGATTGGCAGGGCAATATTCCGCACCTTCAGCGCGACACCGTCTATCCGGTTGAGATTTTCAACAAAGAAGTTGAGATATTTGAACACTGCGAGACTGCCGAGCAGGAGGACGAGCGATGCTATCAGAAACGCGCGCGATATCCGCCGCTTTTCTTTGAATCTGTCTATGCCGAGACCGCACAGCCATGCGACGAGCGTAGACGCCAGCATCAGGAACACGTACTTCGGCTCGCCCCACGAATAGAACACGAGCGACGAGACGAGCAGCACGGAGTTGCGCCATGTGCGGTTGTGTATGACGAAGTATAGTATCAGGACTATCGGCAGAAAGAAATATAAAAAAGTCAGACTTGAAAACAGCATATTGATTCTCCGATCAGATCATAAATTCAGACATAGTATAGAAACTGATGTCGCCTATGAAGAGCACCTTTGAGATGTCATGTTCGCGGACATAGCTGTCGAAATCGAACTTTTCACCGAATGTGTGCTCATAATTACGGAGGTCTATGCTGTAAGTTTTGGAAAAGTGGCTTGCCAGAAGCTTGAGTATCGCGTTGTCATACGAGTTGCCGAAGATGAGTATATTGTCGCCGTCTTTGCCGGTATCGAATATCACTTCGCCGTTATCCCCACCGTACACACCGCCGTACGATACCCAGCCAAGCTCGCCGCGCAGAAGCTCATCCTGTGAGCCGTAGTCTGATTTAACCCTGTTTACATATATTCCCATCGGGGGGGGGTGGAAGCAAAGCTGTATATAGTCATCTCATCGCTGAAAAATCTCGAAAACTGCTTAGATTTTGCACCTGAAAAGCGAAGTCCGGAGTGATAAACGCCGGTAGGCTCAAGCGGCTCGCCGCCGCCTAAGACAGAAAGAACATCCCTGTATGCCTCATATGAGCCGATATAATTCCAGTGATGATCCGTGTTGTAAAACCGCTCGTTGAACTCCTCAAAGCTGTTTATCTCATATATGCCTTTGTGCGAGTCCGGAAGATTCAGCATGGAGAGCATAGACTCTGACGCGTCTATCTTTTGCCCGGTGGTGAAATCGATATCGGTATCCTTCTCTATATAGTACGCATAGAACTCAAGCTCCGGATGTGCAGCGATGACGGCGTTCAGGTTTTCTGCCTTCGCCTCAAGCCATTCCGGCTGCAAGTAAGTCCATGGCTGGTATACTATCTTGCTTTCATAAAAAGACACGTCGCCGGCGGAGACGTAGCCGTGTGTGAGGTTTTCAAGCGGAACAATCAGGGGCATCGCCGCGTATGAGGTGACAAAGTTATAGGTCTTCTTCGCAAGCTGAGAGAACTGCACCTGATCCGAAAGCGCGCTCTCCATTCCGTCCTGAAAGCTGCCGTCGGCATACGAGACCGCAGTCAGCGGCGCCAATTGGTTGGCGTAGCGGTTTTCGTATTCGTTTATCTCGGTCGGGCGGAACACGGTCCTCAAAAGTCCGGCGAGGAATATCAATACAAGCAGCAGGAAAAACGCCCTGTCTATCTTTAATGTTTTATTCTGCATTAGGCTCTATCACACTCACAATCTTTGTCGGTGTGGGATCCGCGCGGTAGCGTGCGCGGCTTATGACGACGGCAATGACTATGCCTATACCGGCCGCGGCGAAGGCCGCTATGATGCATGCCGACTCTCCAAGCCCCAGTGCGGCCGCTATAAAATAGCCCAAGAACAGCGTCACGAGCGGGAGAACATATATCGCCAGCGCGCCTTTGAACACGCCCATCGTCGGCGTATCGATCATAACGTGCTGGCCGCGCCGCGCGCCGATGGGGTTCTGTACGACGGATTTCATAAGATGCTCGTATCTGCACTCGTGGCAATTATTGCAGTCGCCGCCGCAGATGCCGAGACGCTCAACGACGACTTCTGCGAGGCCGTCGTCACGGATTTTAGTTATTATCGCTTCCTGAAGCATTTTCATCACCTTCTCGGATTATACACCATAGCGCCCTTTACGGCAAGTATGCAAAACCGGCAGCGTCCGCATTCGGGGAAGCTGCCGGTTTGGTGCCGATTATTCTTCTATTTTCACGTCCAGACCCAGCTCCTGCGGGAGAAAACGGGGGCAGACGTTCTCGGACACGGTGATGACCGAGGACGCGAGCCGCGTGCCGATCTCGACCGCTTCGCGCATCGTCTTGCCGTAGGTCAGGCCAATCGCAACGCCCGCGCAGAACGCGTCGCCAGCGCCGGTAGTGTCGCGTACCTTGACCTTGCGTGCAGGGTATACGCCCTTGTCGCCATTCATGTCGGCATACACCGCGCCGCGGCTGCCCATCGTGACGACCATAGAGGGGATCCGCGCGCTGACGACGCGCCGCGACAGCTCCTCGCACAGCTCTTCCGGAGTCAGGCCGCTGAAATCGCAGACGAACAGAATGCCCGCCTCCTGCGCGTTGCAGACGAAGCAGTCGATCGACTGCAGAAAGTCGCGCCGCTGCGAGGCGATGGACATGTTTGCGACCACGGCGTACACCTTTTTATGGTACTTCTCGGCGTACCTGAAAACGGTTTTGATAAGCTCCTTGTCGAGATCGATCTCGATGACGATACTGTCGGCGTCGGCAAATATCTCATCGCCTTTCTCTTCGAGCATGCGCAGCATCGCGTCGGAGGTCGGACGCTTGGATATCGAGCCTGCAATGTCGCCGCCGTTATTGAACACGGCCAGCCACATGCCCATGCCGTCCTGCGTCACGGCGACGTAGTCGGTGTTGACCTTGTGGTTTTTCAGCTTCCGCAGCACCTCCGCACCCTCGGCGGTGTCATCCACCATGCCGACAAAGCGCGGCCGCAGCTCGACGTTTGCGATGTCCTCCGCAACGTTGCGCCCCACGCCGCCGTGGACTATCTCCACGCGCCCCGCGTTGCGCCCCTCGGGGATATACAGATCGTCGGGGAAGCCCTTGATATCAACGAAAACCGTGCCGATAACGACCATTGCCATAGCGTTTTACCTCCGTTATGCCTTGTGTTTTTCGCGCTCAAACGCATGTATCCAGTCAGCCTTGAGATAGTATATCAGCAGGAACACCGTGCTGCAGAACCATGTGAGCGGGTAGACCCAGTTGACGGTATTGATGCTCTGCGTGATCGGAACCATGATCGACAGGAACGCCACGCGGACTACGCACCAGAAGGTCAGCATTGCGACCATCGGGATAACGGACTTGCCCGCGCCGCGCAGTATCGACGCGAAACCGTGCGATGCGGCGAGAAGGCAGAAGAACGGCGCGCAGATGCGGCACTTCGCCACGCCGAAAGCGATGGCCTCCGGCTCCTGCGTGAACGCGCCGACGAGCACCGGAGCGCCGAAAAATGTTACGACGGCGATAAGCTCCGCGAGGATTATTGCGCTCCAGAGACCGAAGCGCGCGCCCTTGCGGGTGCGGTCGTATTCGCCCGCGCCGAGGTTCTGACCGACGAAGGTCGTCAGCGCGATGGTGAAGCTGGTGATGGGCAGGAACGCGAAGCCCTCTATCTTGGCGTAGGCGCCGCAGCCCGCGACGGCCATCTTGCCGAAGGAGTTGATATTTGCCTGCACGACGACGTTCGCGATAGCGATGACGGAGTTCTGCAGGCCGGAGGGCAGACCGTAGTTGACGATGAGGCGGAGCATCGGCCAGTTGAAGCCAATCTTCTTTATGGATACGCGATATTCCTCCTTGGTAGTCAGCAGCCTGCCGGCGCAGAGGAAGAAGCTGATAAACTGCGCAAGAATGGTCGCCAGCGCCGCGCCGTCAACATCTGTCTTGAATACGCCTATAAAGACGATGTCAAGAATAACGTTCAGCACGGAGGATATTATAAGGTAGTAGAGCGGGTGCTTGCTGTCGCCCACGGCCTGCATGATGCCGCGGCAGGAGTTATACATGACAAGGCCAAGACTGCCCGCAAAGTAGATGCGCACATAGAGCGCCGCCTGATCGAATACGTCATCCGGGGTGCTCATCCAGCGGAGTATCGTCGGAGTGAAGCTCACGCCGACGATTGTCAGCAGTATGCCCGCAACGATGTTGAAGGCGATGTTTGTGTGTATTGCAAGCTCCATCTTGTCGTGCTCGCGCGCGCCGTAGTAGCGCGATATCGCAACGCCCGCGCCCGCGGAGATGCCGGCGAAAAAGCTGACCAGCAGGAACACGAGCGTACCCGTGGAGCTGACGGCGGCGAGTGCGTCGTTGCCGAGCATGTTGCCGACTATCAGCGCGTCAGCCGTGTTGTACAGCTGCTGGAAGAGGTTGCCTATAAAGAGCGGCACCGCGAAACGCACAAGCTTCCCCGCGATGGAGCCTTCCGTCATTCTGTCTTGTATGTGATCCATTGCTTACCTCTGATTTGGGATTCAAATATCGTGAATATTTATTCTAGCACCATTGAAAATAAAAATCAATACCATTAGGCAGGTAGGCAGATTTCTCCACGAGGAACGGCCAAAGACCGCGAAAAAGGCACAGGCTGAAAAGCCTGTGCCATAATTTTTATTCTTTCTGAAGGAACGGCAGCTCCATCATGGCCGCGAAGCCCTTCGGGTCGCGTATCTGATACTGCATGTGATTATACCCGTCGAACACGGGGAAATTGCCCGCGGGATAAGCCTGCATGACGGCGGCGCGGTACTTGAAGTGATCCTCTGCGCTGCCGAATTCAAAGAAGCAGCGCTTCTGCAGCTCCTTGGACAGCGGCGGGAAGGGCTTGTCCTCCAGACTGTCCGCCATCTGGCGGCGGATATTCCCATAGCTCAGCGCCTTGCCCGCCGCGACGACCATCTCGACGCGCTCCACGCCCTGCCCACGCAGAAATTCCTTGATCTGCCGCACATCGTCCGCTTTGTCTGCGTAGGTCTGACCGGCGCAGTACACCGTGGACGTCGGCATGACGCAGAAGAAGCGATCTGCAAGCTCCGCGGCCACAGGCCCGCTGCTCTCGCCAGTCACGCCCATGGCGTGGAAGAACAGCACAGCGGGAGCGGATTTATCACCAAGTGTTTTGAACAGCATAACATTACCTCCCAAAATAATGGTTAGATTTATTTAACCGACGGGTATTTTCCTGCTCATCGCTCTAATACCGCAGGAAAAACTCCGTACCGGCCAGTTTAAAATCTATTTAACTTTGTTTTACACTTGATTAAAGAGGGTGTTTTATGCTATCTTAATGTGAAATAGGAAGAAAGGGAGGGAGATGCATATGCGCGAGTCCGGACAAAATGTCCGCACCGGAAATCGGCCGAAATGGGTGACAGAGCTTATCGGCGTGCTTGCGGATATCCTGATAGCGGCAGTCATCCTCCTCGTGTTTGCATATATACACCATGGCCGCGCGTATCTGTTCGGCAAGCTTGAGGCGGATATGGCCTCCGCCGTGCCGGTCTCGAGCGTGGCGGATGCGCCTGTACGCGATGAGCAGCCGGTATGGCTGAACACTCATGACGAAAAATTCCTGACGAGCGGTGTCGAGCAGACGGACAGCTCGTACAGGAGCGAAAATATAAGCATAGAGCTGTCGCGGCACGAGGACAACTCGACCGGCCGGCTGGTGGTTTATTACGTCGCGGATATATACGTCCGCTCGCCGGAGTATATCCGCACGGCGATACCCGCAAGGGGCTATGAGCCGGTGCTGACCATGGCTGCAAAGCAGAACGCGATACTTGCGATAAACGGCGACTTCTCATTCGGCCGCATAAGAGGGCCAATAGTGCGCGACGGTATGTTCGTCAGGGACAAGAGCTTTGGGGACGTGCTGGTTCTGTACAATAACGGCGAGATGAAGACATTCGCGGCGGATGAATTCGCGGTGAGCGAGGAGGCGGCGAAGGGGATATGGAACGTGTGGTCATTCGGCCCCGCGCTGCTTGATGCGGACGGCGGGAGAAAGACGTCGTTTGACACGACCGTCGCCGAGGAGAACCCGCGAACAGCCATCGGCTATTACGAGCCGGGGCACTACTGCATCGTGATTGTCAACGGCCGCGGCACGGAAGGCTCCCGCGGGTACACCATGTCGCAGCTCTCCGCCCTGTTTGAGGAGCTGGGCTGCGCGGCGGCATACAATCTGGACGGAGGCCGCTCGTCCGTGATGGCGTGGGACTGCGGCAGCTCGCTTGTGAATTCGCCCGCCAGCGGCGGACGACCCGTGTGCGATATCATATACATACCAAAGGAGTGAAGCGGAGTATGCAGAAAGTTGCGCTTATTATCCGGCATGTGACGATCGGCCTTGCGATCGCCGTCGCGGTGGTTCTCATAATAGATATGTTTATAAATAACGCTATGTGTCTCACGGATCGCAGAGTGTTCAAGCTCATGTGCCTCGGGCTGTGCTTGATGGCGATAGTTACGGCAAAGCTGCCGCGTGAGTGAAACGGGCACAACAGAATATCAAACAGGCAGAGCCTCAAGGCTCTGCCTGTTTTACTATCATATCATATTGCGCACACCGGCGCGTCCAGCGGCTGGCCGATAAAGGAGGAAAGCTCCGCGGCAAAATCCGCGTCGATCTCTGATAGCCGCCCCTTGCCAGCGACGAGCGGGTCTATGCAGCGCTTCTTTGCCGGTATCACACGCCACGCGGCGTCGGGCACGGCCTCGTCGGGGCGGAGCATCCGATGCAGAGCGCGGTAGGCCGCCCACTCGGCGTGCAGCCCGTCGTCGGCTGTGATTCGGGCGATCACTTCGTCTTCAGTCCCGTACAGGTCGTCAAGTTTTATTACACTCTTTTCAACCGCGTGCCGTAGCAGCTCGGCCAGCCGCTGCATGGCGCAGCGATCCTCGTCTGACACGTATATGCGTGACATTTTCAGCGCGTCGCGCGCAAAGGCAGCGGCGATGTCCGCGCTTTGAAACGCAAGCTCCGGAACGCCGTCGGGCGCTGCGGCGACGTACAGCGCGTCGTAGTATTCCTGAAGCGCGGCGGGGGAGCATAGCGAGTAGCCCGCAAGATTGCCGATCGTGTATTCGAGCCGGTCGGCGGAGAGACGGGGGCTATCGTTGTCGGCGATGGGGTATAGATGATAGTCCGTCACGGCGTCGGGCGCGACTCCGTATTTGCCGAGCAGTGCCGTGATCTCCGCGGACTGCGTTATCATCGCGGCGGTGCGGCCTTCGGTGTACTCCTGCCGCAGGTAGTCGCCGTGCAGAAAATCGACTGTGTGCGCGAAGGACGGCGTGGATATATCGTGAAACAGCGCCGCGAGCGCCTGCTCGATCGAGCCGGTAAAATGCCATGTGATGAGGCAGACGCCGACGCTGTGCCGGAAGCGGGAATATCGCGGCAGACCGCGAAAACGCGGAAACGAGGTGTATTCGCAGCCGCAGTTCATGCCCACGCCGCGCAGGCGCTGCATCTCCGGTACGGCGCAGAATTCGCCCAGCCATGCCGGAACTTCGCTGTGATAGCTTATCGCGTGCTGCTCTGTGTATGTGTTCATGCCTGACCTCCTGAAATCTGCTGACAATCATACCACAGCGCGCGGCACATTTCAACGCCCGCCAAAACCGTGTTTGCCCTTGTCAACCGATACTAAGATGCCCCCGACACTCACTCGATAGAGTGAGTGTCGGGGGCTGTCCGGAATCATGCTGCTTCGTACAAATCGTGTGCAACTATCACGCTTATTACGCGAAACAGCTGATATTATAAGGTTTTACCCGTTTATCAATACATGCCGCCCATGTCGGGAGCTGCGGGAACGGGAGGATTTTTCTCGGGAATGTCGGCTACGAGACTCTCGGTGGTCAGAACCATGGAGGCGACGGAGGCGGCGTTCTCAAGAGCGCTGCGGCAGACCTTGGTCGGGTCGACGATGCCGAGCTCGATCATGTCGCCGTACTTGTCATTTGCGGCGTCGAAGCCGTAATTGGCCTTGCGGCTGTTGTAAACGTTGTTGAGGATGACTGCGCCTTCCAGACCCGCGTTCGCGGCGATCTGCATGATAGGAGCCTTCAGCGCGCGGGCAACGATCGCGGCGCCGGTCTTCTCGTCACCGCTGAGGGTGGCGACCAGCTTGTCGGCTGCCTTGGAGGCCACGACATACGCGGTGCCGCCGCCGGCAACGATGCCTTCAGCGACTGCTGCGCGGGTAGCGTTCAGAGCGTCCTCGATGCGGAGCTTCTTCTCCTTCATCTCGGTCTCGGTGGCAGCGCCGACCTTGATGACGGCCACGCCGCCGGCGAGCTTGGCAAGGCGCTCCTGCAGCTTCTCCTTGTCGTATTCGCTGGTGGTTTCCTCTATCTGGGCGCGGATGGAGCTGATGCGGGCCTTAATCTCGCTGGGGTCGCCTGCGCCTTCAACTATGGTGGTGTTTTCCTTGTCCACCTTTACACGTACCGTCAAATCGCCCAGTTCACCTTTAAAATCGCCCGTAGCGGCCAGTGTCTTCAATTTCTGAGTTGCATCCACCGCATTGGAAACCAGTTCACGGAGGAAAATTTCATGGTCGCTATACAAGAACTTCTTTATGATGGGGAATATGTTTTCTGTTGTAACCCCGATATTACCTTTTTGCATAGTTTTATATTTTAATTTTTTATTGTCAGAATTATTATTAGTTTTCAGAATTATCTTCAGATTTATAGTCTGAATTTTTATCTGAATTATAGTCTGAATTATTATTCAAAATATTTTTTGATTCAATTCATACAAAATGAATGCCATATACTATACGGTGTCATAAAATGCCAAAATGGCAGACCAAAAGTGCTGTTATAACACTATGGTCTGCCATTTTATACTTTAAAATCTATGTATCTATGCTTTAAAATCTATCAATACTTTAAAAATTATCTGATAGAATCCAAGTACAGATTATTCCACATTAAAACCGGTAATATTCACCACAGGATTGTTACCTCTTGTATCCACATCCTTCCATCTGATATTTACCGATTTCTTTTCACCCGGCAACAGAGCAAAATAATTATCAGAATAGAATACCGGCAAGAACTGGTCGCCATCCTTGTCGCCTGTAACATTCAGCCTTACCATAAGAGCAGGTACATTGCTGGTGTTTTCAAGCTGCACCTTAGCAGTCCAGTTTCCGTTCTCATCTTTCGATGATTCCACTTCAGAAACAAGTTTTACTTTTCCTAATTTGTTCAGATCCTGGTAATTGTTCTCCTCAAGACTTCTGTGATAGAAATTGTCGGAAATTACCTTACCATCTTCCATAAGCCACATCTTAATGAAATGTACCTTTGAAATGTTTTCGGGGAACTCCAGTTTAATACACTTGTTTGTGGTATCTTCATCACTGTCTATATTCACTTCCTTTTCCCATGCCACGGTAGCATCCATATTAAGAACCTGCACCTTGGCGGTGAGATTCTTTCTCGAGCCGGCACTATAGTTCACCACCTCAACCTCATCCGAAGCCGGATTCCACTGTATATGAAGCGGTTCTGACGCTTTCTTTATGGCAAAATATGCGGCAGTAGGCTCAAAATAGTAGTCGTAAGTCTGCCATACCATAGAAGGCCAGCACGAGTGACTCATCCACATAAGCAGTCCCATTCGGTTTTTGCTGCGCGATTCGAACAGACTTCTGTGTCCGTCGTAATTTACCCACTGTGCTTTTTCTGTAAATTCCCTGGCATTATTTGCCTCTCCATAACCTTTGGCTATTATCTCATTAAAGGAAGTTGCCCCCTGAGCACCCTCCAAGGTATAATCGTGCATACCCCATTCGTGCGACTGCGGCCACATGCCTTCAGGCGAATAAGTACGTTTGAACCCTTCGTATGTAAGCACGTTAGGCATACCACATTCGCTGTGGAACTTGTCGTTTCCTGTTTCAAGAGTGAAGTAAGTCTTGGCAGGCAGCATACGGTAAGGACCGTGTCCGCTCACCACATCATCGGCCGAGCTTGGAATATAATGCAATCCAGGGTGCTCATCCTTGACAATTCTTCTCAGAGCCTTGTCGATAGTCTCAGGAGGGAAT
>ENA-ORSK01002802-ORSK01002802.1-human-gut-metagenome-genome-assembly--contig:-NODE-2802-length-11078-cov-4.021047_pt1 | contig 11078 bp, 9 predicted proteins | sample MGYA00242192_ERZ509159 | MGnify/ENA primary metagenome ERZ509159 (study PRJEB26280, sample SAMEA2338663) | human gut metagenome | biome: human gut; feature: human-associated habitat; material: faeces...
CCCGCCACACCGACCACGTCTTCCCCTCCGATCCGCAGAACGGCGTCAACCGCACCGACGTGGAGGCGCTGTTCGACCGTATGCGCAACGTGCAGGCCCCCGACGACGAGACGATCATGGAGCGTATCCCGCAAAACTACCTCGTGGACGAAAACCAGGAGGTGGCCGACCCCGTCGGATCGTTCGGCAAGCGGCTCCCCTCGCCCTTCACCTTCATCCTTTGCGCCCAAACCCCGATCGGCTGGGCATCCGCTCGCTGGGGATGTACGCCAACGCGCTGGTGACGGGCGCCGCCGTCCTCTCGGCGGACGAGAAGGAGGAGGGTGCGGCCGTGGTCAACATCGGCGGCGGCGTGACCGACGTGGCGGTCTACTACCGCAACGTGCCGCGCTACATCGCCACCATCCCCATGGGGGCGGGGGCGATCAACAACGACATCCGCACGCTGGGCATCCTCGTGCTGGGCGTCATCGCCTTCTGCCTGGGAACCGCCGGCGGCGTGCTGCTCGCCAAGGTGATGAACTTCTTCTCGAAGGGCGACAACAAGATCAATCCGCTGATCGGTTCGGCCGGCGTTTCGGCCGTCCCGATGGCCGCCCGCGTGTCGCAGACCGAGGGCCAGAAGGCCGATCCCTCGAACTTCCTGCTGATGCACGCCATGGGTCCCAATGTGGCCGGTGTCATCGGCTCGGCCATCGCCGCCGGCGTGCTGATCTCCCTGTACGGTTAATGGAGGTAATTGACTATGGAATTTTTGTCCAATAAACCCCTGCTGATCACCGATACCATCCTCCGGGATGCCCACCAGTCCCAGGCGGCCACCCGCATGACCATTGAGGATATGCTCCCCGCCCTGGAGATGTTGGATTCTATCGGTTATTATTCCCTGGAATGCTGGGGCGGTGCCACCTTTGATGCGTGTATGCGCTTTCTCAATGAGGATCCCTGGCAGCGCCTGCGCACCATCCGCAAGCATGTGAAGAACACCAAGCTGCAAATGCTGTTCCGGGGGCAGAATATCCTTGGCTACAAGCACTATGCCGACGACGTGGTGGATGCCTTCTGCCGCAAGTCTATTGAAAACGGCATCGACATCATCCGCATTTTTGATGCGCTGAACGATGTGCGCAACCTGGAGCAGGCCATCAAATCCACCAAAAAATACGGTGGCCAGGTGGAAGCTACCCTCAGCTACACCATGTCTCCCATCCACAGTGAAGCCTACTTCGTAAAGCTGGCGAAGGAGCTGGAGCAGATGGGTGCTGACGCCATCTGCATCAAGGATATGGCAAACCTTCTGTTGCCCATGGACGCCTACTCCCTGGTGAAGGCCCTGAAGGAAACCGTTTCCGTACCCATCCACCTGCACACTCACAACACCTCCGGCACCGGCGATATGACGCTGCTCATGGCCGCCTATGCAGGCGTGGACATCGTGGATACCGCCCTTTCCCCCATGGCCAACGGCACCAGCCAGCCCGCCACCGAATCTCTGGTGGCCACGCTGAAGGGTACCGTCCGCGACACGGGCCTGGACCTGGGCAAGATGTCCGAGGCTGCCGTTCACTTCCGCAAGGTGGCCCAGCGGCTGCAGGATGCGGGTATTCTGGATCCCAAGGTTCTGCGGGTGGACACCAACACTCTGCTCTACCAAGTGCCCGGCGGTATGCTCTCCAACCTAATCTCCCAGCTGAAGCAGGCGGGCAAGGAGGATAAGTATTACGATGTGCTGGCGGAAATTCCCCGAGTCCGTAAGGACTTTGGCTATCCGCCCCTGGTGACCCCCTCTTCCCAGATCGTGGGCACCCAGGCTGTTATGAATATCATCATGGGCGAGCGCTACAAGGTATTCCCCAAGGAGTCCAAGGCTATGCTTCGCGGTGAATACGGCAGGCTGCCCGGCGAGGTCAATGAGGAGGTCCGGGCCAAGGCGGGCATTGCCCCCGAGGACGTCATCACCTGCCGCCCGGCAGATCTGTTGGAGCCGGAGCTGGAAAAGTATAAGGAGGAGTTCAAGGACATCGCCAAGAGCGAGGAGGATGTGCTGTCCCTGGCTCTGTTCCCCCAGGTGGCGCCCAAGTTCATCGCCAACCGCGATAAGCCTGCCGCCCCGGCTGCTCCTGCCGCAACCCCCACGGACCCCAACGCCGTCCGGGAGCTGTACGTGGAGTATAAGTTTTAAATCTCACTTCCTTTCGATTTCTCATCTTTCACCCCCCAAAAGCCCGGAGCCGACTTGAGTTTTCAAGTCGGCTCTGAGCTTTTATAAATGAATGAATCAAAACCTCCGGCTTAGCCGGAGGTTTTGATTCTCATCCGCATTCACGGAGCAATTCTTTAGCCCGGAGGCCAGGTCATATCCCGGCCGGACAGCACATGGAAGTGCAGGTGATGCACACTCTGACCGGCCTGTTCGCCGATGTTGGACACCACCCGGTAGCTCTCCAATCCCAGCTCTCGGCTCACCTTAGCGATGACCTCAAAGATGTGGGCCACCACGGCGCTGTTTTCGCCGCTGATCTCCGCCACAGAGCCGATGTGGCTCTTGGGGATCACCAGGAAATGGGTGGGTGCCTGGGGGGCGATGTCGTAAAAGGCATAGCACAGCTCATCCTCATACACCTTGTTGGAGGGAATCTCCCCTGCCGCAATGGCGCAGAACAGGCAATCATTCTTCATAGGATCTGCTCCTTTCATTTAAATTGATTCATTGTTTCATTATATAGGTAGCCGATGGCCGCCAGCCGCTCCTCCAGGTCCGGACGGCTCACATCCAGGGCGCCGCACAGCTCCTCCAGGCTATCGTATTCATCCCGCAGCCGGGCATTTACGAAGCTCAGCAGGATCACAGGGTCATTAGGGATCATCTCAGCCCAGCTTTTCCGACACGAAGTCATCCACCGCCGCCAGAGCATCGTCCACCTTCAGCAGGTCGCTGCCGCCGCCCATGGCGCTGTCGGGCTTGCCGCCGCCCTTGCCGCCGCAGACGCCGGACACCAGCTTCACCAGGTCACCGGCCTTCACGCCCTTGGCCACCGCCTCCTTACCGCACACAGCCAGGAAGGTGACCTTCTCCTCGGAAATGCTGGCCAGGACGCCCACCACAGTGGGATCCTTATCCCGCAGGAAGTCGCCCATCTTGCGCAGGGCATTGGCATCCAGCCCCTCTCGGGTGGCGGTAAGCACATGCAGGCCCTTTACGGTCTTAGCGGCCGCCAGGAACTGCTTGGCCTCGCCCAGGGATGCCTCTGCCTTGAACTTATCCAGGGCCTGGCGCAGCTGCTTCATCTCGCTGGCCTGCTGCTCCATCCGCTCCAGCAGTCCGGAGGGCGCCGTTTTGAAGAACTGCGCAGCTCTGACCAGTACGCCGCTGGTCTTTTCCATACTTTCCAGGCTCATACGGCCGCAGGTAGCCTCTATACGGCGCACACCGGAAGCAACGCTGCTCTCGGACTTGATGCGGAAGGGCCCGGCCTTAGCGGTATTATCCAGGTGGGTACCGCCGCAGAACTCCATGGAGAAGTCGCCCATCTCCACCACGCGGACGGTCTCGCCGTACTTCTCACCGAACATAGCCACTGCGCCCTTTTTCTTAGCCTCCTCAATGGGCAGCACCTCCGTTACCACGGGACAGCCCTCCAAAATGGCATCATTGACCATCCACTCCACCTGGCTCAGCTGCTCGGGAGTTATGGCCTCGAAATGAGTGAAGTCGAAGCGCAGGCGATCCGGCTCTACCAGGGAGCCAGCCTGATGCACATGGTCGCCCAGGACCTTCTTCAGAGCCGCATCCAGCAGATGTGTGGTGGTATGGGCGCGGCAGACGGCCTTGCGCCGCTGGGTGTCGATGGCCGGGCACACGGTATCCCCTACCGTAACGCTGCCCCGGGCCACATGGCCGTAATGCATGAACTTGCCGCCCTTGTTCTTCTGCACGTCCGTCACCGTGAAGGTAAAGCCCTGCCCGGTTATTACGCCGTGGTCTGCCACCTGGCCGCCCATTTCCGCATAGAAGGGAGTCTTGTCCAACACCACAATGCCGTCACGGCCTTCCTCTAACTGTCCGCACAGCTCATCATCGCACACCAGGGCCACAACGCTTGCCTCGCAGCTGTCCTGATTATAGCCCACGAACTCTGTGGACGGCACCTCTTTGCCGAACTCCACGCCGGCCCAGCCCAGATCGCCCAGGGCCTTCCGGGCCTCCCGGGCCCGCTCCTTCTGCTCCTGCATCAGCTGGTGGAAGGCATCCTCGTCCACCGTCAGGCCCTCGTCGGCGGCCATTTCGGCGGTCAAATCAATGGGGAAACCGAAGGTATCATACAGCTTGAAGGCGTCCGCGCCGGAGAACACCGTCTCGCCCTTTTGCTGGTGCTCGGCCAGCATCTCTCCAAAGATGCGCATACCCCCGTCGATGGTCCGGGCGAAGCTCTCCTCCTCGGTGCGGATGACCTTGGTGATGTAGGTCTGCTTCTCCCGCAGGTCGCCATACTGGCACTCATTTTCGTGGATCACGGTGTCCACGATCTTATACAGGAACGGCTCGTTCACGCCCAGGAGCTTGCCGTGGCGAGCGGCCCGGCGCAGCAGGCGGCGCAGCACATAGCCCCGGCCCTCGTTGGAGGGGAGGATACCGTCGCAAATCATGAACGTGGCCGCCCGGATATGGTCCGTGATGACCCGCAGGGACACATCCCGTTTCTGGCTCTGGCCATAGAACGCCCCGGTGAGCTCCGAAACCTTGTTGGTAATGTTCATCACCGTGTCCACATCAAACAGCGAATCCACATTCTGGCACACCACCGCCAGGCGCTCCAGGCCCATACCGGTGTCGATATTCTTCTGCTTCAGCTCCGTATAATTGTCGTGGCCGTCGTTATCAAACTGGGAAAACACATTGTTCCAGATCTCGATATACCGGTCGCAATCGCAGCCCACGGTGCATCCGGGCTTACCGCAGCCGTATTTCTCACCCCGGTCGTAGTAAATCTCCGAGCAGGGGCCGCAGGGACCGGAGCCGTGCTCCCAGAAGTTATCCTCCTTGCCGAAGCGGAATATCCTCTCCTTGGGGATGCCGATCTCCTGATTCCAGATATCAAAGGCCTCGTCATCGCTCTCATATACAGAGGGATACAGCCGCTCCTCCTCCAGCCCTACCACCTTGGTCAGGAATTCCCAGCTCCAGGCAATGGCCTCGTGCTTGAAGTAGTCGCCAAAGGAGAAGTTGCCCAGCATCTCGAAATAGGTGCCGTGGCGGGCGGTATGACCCACGTTGTCAATGTCGCCGGTGCGGATGCACTTCTGGCAGGTACAGACCCGGCGCCGCGGGGGCTCCTCCTCCCCCTTGAACCAGGGTTTCATGGGGGTCATGCCGGCGTTGATAAGCAGGATGGACTTGTCGTTTTGGGGAACCAGCGAAAAGCTGGGCAGGCGCAGATGGCCCTTACTCTCAAAGTAGCTCAGGAACATTTCCCGCAGCTCGTTGAGGCCGCGATAGGGATGGCTCATGGTCAATTACTCCTTTTATCTTGAATTCTTGATTATCTTCACAATGTCTGATAGCTCCCGGTCCAGATTCTCGTAAAACCGGGCGATGTGCAGCCCATCCGCCAGGGCGTGGTTCACAAAAACCGTCACCGGTAGGGTAATGCGGCCGTTCTGCTCCGTAAATTTACCCCAGGAAAAGCGGGGGTTTGAGTCGTCCGGCCCGGTAGTGGGATGCTTGAGCTGAGTGTAGGCCAGCCAGGGCACACAGGAGACAAAGAAGTTGCTCAGCGGGTCGCCGCTTTCCACCAATTCATCGCCCCGTAGGGCCTCTGCCTGCCGCCGTTTGCCGTCGGTCAAAAATATCTCATAGGGCAAAAGCCCGCTGTCCACCAGGCAGTAGACATACACGCCGCTGTCCTTCATGGCCGTATAGGAGGGGTTGCACCGGTCAAACTCTACCACCTGCCCGTTCAGCAGCCGACGCCGCAGCTCCGGGACAGCGTTGGCCGCCCGAGTCAGGGCATAGAGAAAGCTGAGGAAAAAGGGTCTGCCGTCCAGGGCGTTGTAAAACGCTGTAATGTCCACCGGCACGGTGATCCCCGCCCAGGGATCCGCCATGGCCCGAAAGTAGGCAAACTGCCCGCTGCGGGGGTCCTCCGCCATATTCACGATTCGATATGCCACCTGACCACCTCACAAAAAACAAAAACTCCGCCCCACACATAGGGGCGAAGTTGAACTCCACGGTACCACCCTAATTCGGCAGAAAGCTCTGCCCTCTTAGCCATTCTGTAACGGGAATGCACCGTCCGGCTCCTCACCGGCCGCTCCGAAGCGGCATGCAGACGCCGGCATCCAACGGGCTCTCACCTATCCCCGTTTCGCTTGGGATCGGCTGTCTGCTTGACTTCCTCTCAGCATTTTTCATTATTCTACCACAAATCTGTCTGTTGTCAATAGATTCTCCCCGGGATCTGCTTATTTTTGTCCATCTTTTCTCTTGTCCACCGACATTTTTCTGCTATACTGGTACCATCGGTTAACAAGGGCAGGCACGGTTTTGCCTTTGTCAACCGATGGTACAGGCAACATCATTTGAAAACGGAGGATAGAATCTCCATGAGCCGAATTTCTAATATAGATTGGTACCGTCATCTGTCCTTTGCCGCCGTAGGCGGCTTTTTCGCGGCATACGCAATCCTGCTGCGCATGGGCATCATGGCCAATGCGCAGACTCTGAATTTGCTGGATATACTGCTCACCTCCTTTGAGGGCGATTGGCTGGGAGTGCTGATGCATATAGGCGCTTTAGTCATATATATTGTGGGCACCATGTCCACGGTGTTCCTGCCCCGCCTATTCGGCTGGGATATGCGGCGGGTCAGCCCAGCGGTGGATGCGCTCTGCGCCGTTGTGTTGGCGTTTCTCCCGGCGGAAACACCTACTATACCTGCTCTTTACCCCATTTTCTTTGCCATGAGCGTCCAATGGAGCTCCTTCTCCGGAGCGCAGGGAAACGTCAGCTCCACCATCTTTTCCACCAACAACACCAAGCAGGCTGCCCTCTCCCTGGCCCGTCATCTGTGCGCCCGGGAAAAGGGACAGCTGCGGCGGATGTGGTTCTATGTTTCCACCATTCTCAGCTTCCATATAGGCGCTGCGGCAGCTTACTTCGCTGTGGAGCTTTGGGAGATCAAGGCTTCTCTGTGCGCGCTCCCTTTCATCCTTTGGGCCTACTTCATGGTGGTCTGTGAGGACCGCTATCGCCGGGAGAATGAGTCCGCTCCGGCCTGAAGCCCACGGATTTTGCTGTGCCGCCGCAGAACCGGCGGCATAGTTTTTTATTATACAACATTTTGTGTATCCCATGTAATCATTTACTATATTTTGTGGTCTTTGTCTGTTCCTCCAAATTTCACCGCCTAAATTTGGTACAGTTTCTCTCTATATTTTGTGTGTTAACCCCTTGTAATGGCACAACATATAGTGTAACATAGGTGTATACACACATATGATAAATATTACTTGCCCTCGATGGGGCGGAGGAGGACAATAAAATGAAGATCATCAAGCGCAACGGCTCCGAGGTAGCCTTTGACATCACAAAGATCATCGTTGCCATCACCAAGGCCAACGACTCCGTGGAGGAAGTGGATCGCATGACCCCCGTGCAGATCCAGCGCATCGCCGAGTCTGTAGAGCTCCAGTGCCAGAAGATCGGCCGCGCTCCCACTGTGGAGGAAATTCAGGACATGGTGGAGCATTACATCATGGCCCACGGCGCCTTTGAAGTGGCCAAGCATTACATCACCTACCGCTATACCCGTTCCCTGGTCCGCAAATCCAACACAACCGACGATAAGATTCTCTCCCTCATCGAGTGCAATAACGAGGAGGCCAAGCAGGAGAATTCCAATAAAAACCCAGTGGTCAACTCCACCCAGCGGGACTACATGGCCGGTGAGGTCAGCCGCGACCTCAGTGAACGTATTCTGCTGCCTCAAGAGATTGTTGAGGCCCATCGGGAGGGCATCATCCACTTCCACGACAGCGATTATTACGCCCAGCATATGCACAACTGTGATCTGGTGAACCTGGAGGATATGCTGCAAAACGGCACTGTCATCACCGGCACTCTCATTGAGCGTCCCCATAGCTTTGCCACTGCCTGCAATATTGCCACCCAGATCGTAGCCCAGGTGGCCAGCAACCAGTACGGCGGCCAGTCCATCAGCCTCACCCATCTGGCCCCCTTTGTAGAGGTCAGCCGTCAGAAAATCCGCAAGATTGTCCAAAGTGAAATGGCCTCCATCGGCGTGGACCCCGGTGAGGAGAAGATCAGCGAGCTGGTAGAGACCCGCCTGCGGGAGGAAATTCGCCGAGGTGTGCAGACCATCCAGTACCAGGTGGTGACTCTCCTGACCACCAATGGCCAGGCCCCCTTCATCACTGTTTTCATGTATCTGAACGAGGCCCGGAACGAGCGGGAGAAGAAAGACCTGGCCATGATCATCGAGGAGATGCTCCTCCAGCGTTACCAGGGCGTGAAAAACGAAAAGGGCATTTGGGTCACGCCTGCTTTCCCCAAGCTCATCTACACCCTGGAGGAGGATAATATCCACGAGGACTCCCCCTACTGGTATCTCACGGAGCTGGCCGCCAAGTGTACCGCCCGTCGTATGGTGCCTGACTATATTTCCGAGAAGAAGATGAAGGAGCTCAAGGGCGATGTATACACCTGTATGGGCTGCCGTTCCTTCCTGACCCCTGACCGCTTCACCGATGCAGGGGTGGGCAATATCGCCAATGCCGGCAACTACGAGCCCGGCAAGCACAAGTATTATGGTCGCTTTAACCAGGGCGTTGTCACCATTAACCTGCCGGATGTGGCCCTGTCCTCCGGCGGCAATATTGAGAAGTTCTGGAAAATTTTTGACGAGCGCCTGGAGCTGTGCCACCGCGCCCTCCGCTGCCGCCACGACCGGCTGAAGGGCACCACCTCTGACGCCGCCCCCATCCTTTGGCAGTATGGCGCTCTGGCCCGGCTGAAAAAAGGCGAGGTCATCGACAAGCTCCTTTACGGTGGCTACTCCACGATCTCCCTGGGTTACGCGGGTCTGTATGAATGTGTGAAATACATGACCGGCAAAAGCCACACAGACCCCGCTGCCACTCCCTTTGCTCTGTCCATTATGAAAAAAATGAACGAAAAGTGCCAGGAGTGGAAGACCGCCGAAAATATTGACTACTCCCTCTATGGTACGCCCTTGGAGTCCACTACCTATAAATTTGCCAAGTGCCTGCAAAAGCGCTTCGGCGTCATTGAGGGCATCACCGACAAGGGCTATATCACCAATAGCTACCATGTCCATGTCACCGAGCCTATTGATGCCTTTACCAAGCTGGAGTTCGAGGCCCAGTTCCAGCACCTGTCCACCGGCGGGGCCATCAGCTATGTGGAGGTGCCCGACATGCAGAACAACCTGGAGGCGGTGCTCCAGGTGATGAAGTTCATCTATGAGAATATCATGTACGCCGAGCTGAATACCAAATCCGACTACTGCCAGGTATGCGGCTGGGATGGCGAGATCCAGATCGCGGAGGACGGCGGTAAGCTGATCTGGCGCTGCCCCAAATGCGGCAACACCGATCAGGATACGATGAACGTGGCCCGGCGCACCTGCGGCTACATTGGGACTCAGTTCTGGAACCAGGGCCGCACCCAGGAGATTCGGGACCGGGTGATGCATCTGTAGGCAGCGCCGGACCCGCACGCCCCGCCGGGATCAGCGGTTCCTTCCTGCGACCCTGAACCAAGGAGAACGACTATGTATTACGGTGAGATCAAACCCTGCGACATCGCCAATGGAGCGGGCGTGCGGGTCAGCCTGTTCGTTTCCGGCTGCACCAACCGCTGCGAACACTGCTTTCAGCCCCAGACCTGGGATTTTTCCTACGGCCAGCCGTTCACTGAAACGACCCAGACGTACCTGCTTTCTCTCCTCGCGCCCAGCTATATCAGCGGCCTGACCCTGCTGGGGGGAGAGCCCTTCGAGCCGGAAAACCAACGCTCGCTGCTCCCGTTCCTGCGCCGGGTACGCGCCGCCCTGCCCCAAAAGGACATCTGGTGCTTTACCGGCTTCACCTGGGAGGAACTGCACACGCCCGGCAGCCATCCCCGCTGCGCGGTGACCGACGAACTGCTTTCCCTGCTGGACGTGCTGGTGGACGGCCGGTACGTGGACGCGCTGCGCGACATCTCTCTGCAGTTTCGGGGCAGCTCCAATCAGCGGCTGATCGACCTGAACGCTACCCGCCGGACGGGCCGGCTGACCCTTCTGCCGGCCCGGGAAGGCCGCCGCCCGGCCGCACAGCCGTAGGCGGCCGGCTCCCCCTTCTTCCGCCGCCCAAGCCAGAGCAAACGACGAAAGGCCGCCCGTTTGGGCGGCCTCAGGCTGTCGAAAAAGGTGCTTCGCACCTTTTTCGATGAGGATGCAGGCCGCCGCGCGCAGAATTTGTCCGCTGTGAGCGGACAAATTCCACACTTGCGGCCTGAGAAGTATTTTCTCCGACGCACATGTCGCCGGAGAAAATGAATCTCATTTGATTCGCGCCTGCGGGCGCGAACTCTGCGAGGCTTTTTCGACACACTGAGGCCGCCCGTTTGGGCGGCCTTTCCGGCGGTCAACGAAGCGGGGTCCAACCGCAAGGCGACACCACGCAAAGACAGCGACGGCGCTTTGCTGAAATTTCCCGCCATAGCTTTGCTGCGAAAACTTGAGATCCACCAAGGATCCCTGCGTTTTCCCGCCCCGTTCTGACGCAGAATTTTGACGCAAATCGCGCTTGCCGCATTATGCGGTCTTGCCTTAAAAGTCTGCGTTGCCCACCGTCCTCGGGTGGGGCAGAACGTCCCGGATGTTGGCGATGCCGGTGAGGTACATGACCATACGCTCAAAGCCGAGGCCGTAGCCCGCGTGACGGCAGCTGCCGTAGCGGCGCAGGGCAAGGGACCACCAGTAGTCCTCCTTCTTGAGTCCCAGCTCGTCCATGCGCTTTTCGAGCATATCGAGGCGCTCCTCGCGCTGGCT
>ENA-ORSK01002809-ORSK01002809.1-human-gut-metagenome-genome-assembly--contig:-NODE-2809-length-11056-cov-2.696209_pt1 | contig 11056 bp, 5 predicted proteins | sample MGYA00242192_ERZ509159 | MGnify/ENA primary metagenome ERZ509159 (study PRJEB26280, sample SAMEA2338663) | human gut metagenome | biome: human gut; feature: human-associated habitat; material: faeces...
AGGGAGTCCAGAGGGTCGAAGACCCTTTGGCAGGGTCAAGGGGCAGCGCCCCTTGGGTCTCTCCCCAAGTAAAAAGAGGAAGGTGAACGGTGTTGAGCGGAAAGAAGTCGCTGATGAGCATGGTGCTGGCATTGCTGCTGCTTTGCGGCGCTGCGCTGGCGGAGGAGAGCACAAGCGGCGCAACGGCGCTGACGAACGCAGACTACCAGCAGATTGTGAGTACATACTCCATTGATGCGTCAATTCCGGGGTATGCGGACTATCTGGAACGCTACGAGGATGCGGCGCACCCGGACGTGACCGTGACGGTGGACGCGGACACGTTCGTGCGCTACGAGGATGCAGGCATTGCCGCCCAGCCGCGGGTCTTTGAGAACTACGAGGGCATGGCGGGCAAGAGCGTCCTGACGGGCGAAGAGTCGCTGACCGAGTGGGTTGTGGATGTACCGGAATCGGGTCTGTATGACCTGACGCTGCTCTATTACCCCTACGCGGGCAAGAACAGCGCCATCCAGCGCGCGTTCTTTGTGGACGGCAAGCTGCCGTACAGTGAGCTGGCAATGGTGGACTTCAACCGCGTGTGGGTCAACGGCGCCTACGAGGAGTACACCGATGAGAACGGCATCGTCGTCCGCAAGTGGGACAAGGATAATCAGGGCAACGACCTGAAGCCTTCGCCCATTGAACAGCCAGAGTGGTGTACCCACGGGCTGTATGACACCAACGGCTACATTTCTGGCGAAATGAGCATCTACCTCAAAGCGGGGCAGCACACACTGACACTTTTGTCCATGCGCGAGCCGATGCTCCTGCGGTCGATTACGCTGTCCAACCACTCCCGCCCTGCCGCTTATGTGGATGTGAAGGCGGCGGGCGACGCGGCGGGTCATCAGGACGCGACGGGCGTGTCCGTGCGCTTTGAGGCGGAAAACGCCGTCAAGACCTCTTCTCAGATGCTTTACCCCGTGCAGGATCAATCCAGCGCGGTTGTGTACCCCATGTCGGCGCGGTATCTGCTCAATAACTCCATCGGCAGCAGCTGGAAGAACGCGGGCCAGTGGATTGAGTGGGCATTTGAAGTGCCGCAGGACGGTTACTACGAAATCTCGATGGTGGACAAGCAGAACTTCGTCCGCGGCATCGACGTGTACCGCAAAATCATGATTGACGGCGAAGTGCCGTTCGCGGAGTTCAACGCGCAGCCCTTCTCCTACACGCAGACGTGGCGGATAGAAACGCTCTCCGACGAGGACGGAAACGCCTACCGCGTGTACTTGACCGCGGGCAAGCATACCCTGCGCATGGAAGTCGTACTGGGCGATATGGCAAACATCATCGCGCAGGTGCAGGACTGCGTGCAGCAGCTGAACAACATCTACCGTCAGGTCATCTACATCACCGGCGTCGCGCCTGACCAGTACCGTGACTATCAGCTGACGGCGTCCCTGCCGAAGCTGGAGAGCGAACTGCGTGCGGTACAGGCGGACATCGACAGCGCCATTGCCGCGCTGGAAAAGACGGCGGGCAATGATTCCGATAAGCTGACCGTCCTGCGCACGATGAGCGACCAGCTGGACGAGCTGATTGAGGATCAGGAGCGCTTCACCGAGGTGCTTTCATCCTTCAAGACCAACGTCCGCGCGTGCGGCAACTGGATTACGCAGGTGCTGGCACAGCCGCTTCAGGTAGACCGCTTCTATATTCATGCTGCCGACACGCAGCCGAAGCTGGATAACAGCAGCTGGTGGGAGAGCCTTGCGCATGAAACGGAGCGCCTGTATTACTCCTTCATCATCGACTACAACAAGGTCGGCAACGTGGCGGAGGGCGACACGGAGAACGTCGTGCTGACGCTGTGGATTGGCACGGGCCGTGACCAGGCGAACGTCATCAAGTCGCTGATTGACGAGAAGTTCACGCCGGCAACGGGCATTTCCGTCAATGTGCAGCTGGTTGACATGAACACGCTCCTGCGCGCGACGCTGGCGGGCGAGGGCCCGGACGTCGCTATTCAGGTGGCGAACACCAACGGCATTGCGGGCGCGGTGCTGAACACGGGCAACGACACGCCCGTCAACTATGGCCTGCGCAACGCCGTGCTGGACTTGACGCAGTTCGAGGATTTCCCGGAGATCGCCAAGCGCTTCAACGAGAGTGCCATCATCCCGTTCTCCTTTGACGGTGCGACGTACGCCCTGCCGGATACGCAGACATGGCTGATGATGTTCTACCGCAAGGACATTCTGGCGGAAATTGGGCTGGAAGTGCCGCAGACATGGGACGAAGTGAAGGTCGCCATGTCCATCCTGAGCAAGAACCAGATGGAATTTGGCATGCTGCCGTCCGAGCAGGTGTTCGCGATGCTTTTGTTCCAGAACGGCGGCCGCTACTACACCGATGACAACGCCGCGTCCGCGCTGGATGAGGACGTCGCCATCAACGTGTTCAAGAAATACTGCGAATACTACACGGATTACAAGCTGGACAAGGAAACGTCCGCCGAAGAACGCTTCCGTACCGGCGAATGCCCGATTATCATCTCCGACTACACGACGTACAACAACCTGCAGGTTTCCGCACCGGACATCCTGGGTCTGTGGGACTTCACGACCGTTCCCGGTACGGTGCAGGCGGACGGCAGCATTGACCGCTCGACGGGTACGACGGGTCTGGCGGATATCATCATGAGCGCGACGAAGCATCCAGACGAAAGCTGGGAGTTCCTCAAATGGTGGACGAGCACCGAGACGCAGACGCTCTACGGGCGCGAGATGGAATCGCTGATGGGGGCATCCGCGCGTGTCGCGACGGCGAACACCGAGGCACTGGCGAACCTGTCCTGGCCCATGCGCGACTACCGCGCGCTGGTGGAGCAGATGCAGTATGTGCGCGGCATCCCGCAGGTGCCGGGCGGATACTACACTTGGCGCAACATCAACAACGCGTTCTATACCATCACCACAGATACCGCAACGAACAACACCACCCCGCGCGAGGCGCTGATGGACAAGGTGTACTACATCAACGCCGAAATCAACTACAAGCGCACGGAATTCGGTCTGCCGCTCCATCAGACGGAAGACACGACGAAGGAGGAGTAAGATGAGCAATCCGACCTTGGTGCATGGCAAGCGTCAGTCGCTTGGCAAAACCATCTGGAAGCACCGCGCGTCCTACCTGCTGATGGCGCCGTACTTCATCCTGTTCTTCTTCTTCACTGTGCTGCCGGTGCTGATGGCTATCGGCGTTTCCTTCACGGACTGGAACATGCTGGAGAAGCCGGAGTTCGCCGGCTGGCAAAACTACGTCAAGCTCCTGCTGGATGACGAAATCTTCATCATTTCGCTCAAAAACACGCTGATTTTCGCTGTCATTACCGGCCCGGTCAGCTATATGCTGTGCCTGCTGTTCGCGTGGATTATCAACGAGTTCAACCGCGGGATGCGTACGCTCCTGACGCTGATTTTCTACGCGCCGTCCATCTGCGGCAACGCCTACATGGTCTGGAACCTGATTCTGACCGGCGACCGCTACGGCTATTTGAACGGTATCCTGCTGAACCTCGATATCATCAACGAGCCGATTTTGTGGATGAAGACAGAGCAGTACGTCATGCCGATGCTGATTATCGTTCAGCTGTGGCTCAGCCTGGGCACAGGCTTCCTGTCTTTCATCGCAGGCTTGCAGACGGTGGACAAGAGCATGTACGAAGCCGCCGCCATTGACGGCATCAAGAACCGCTGGCAGGAGCTGTGGTATGTCACCCTCCCGGCGATGAAGCCGCAGCTGATGTTCGGCGCGGTCATGCAGATTACGCAGTCCTTCGCCGTGGCGGACATTTCCATCAATCTGGCGGGCAACCCGTCGGTCAACTATGCTGGCGCAACCATTGTCACCCACTTGCTTGACTACGGTTCAACCCGTATGGAGATGGGTTACGCCTGCGCCATCGCGACCATCCTGTTCCTGCTGATGGTCGGCACGAATAAGCTCGTTCAGCGAGTACTGAGAAGGGTGGGTGAGTAAGCATGGCAGAACGGAGAGGTCAGGTGGAAGTCAAGGATTTGCCGCCGAAGCTGCAAAAGAAGCTGCGCCGGCAGAAGATTATGCCCAAGAAAGCCCGCAAGCTCAACCGCTCGATGGCGGGCAACGCGCTGCTGTTCACACTCATGTTCATCTGCGGCGTCTTCATGGCGCTGCCGCTGGTCATGATTATCAACAACGCCCTGAAGCCGCTGGACGAATTGTACCAGTTCCCGCCGAAGATTTTTGTGCGCAACCCGAATCTGCGCAACTTCTCGGATTTGTTTATCCTGATGAACGACTCGTGGGTGCCTTTCAGCCGCTACATCATGAACACCATCATCATCACGGTGGCGGGCATGGTGGGTCACGTCATCGTGGCGTCGTGGGCGGCATATCCGCTGGCCAAGGACAAATTCCCCGGCAAGGCGCTGCTGTTCGGCATGGTCGTGCTGTCGATGATGTTCAACTGGACGGTGACGCAGATTCCGCAGTACGCCATCATTTCGTGGCTGCACATCAACAACACCTATCTGGCGCTGATTCTGCCCGCGTGGTCGTTCGGCATGGGTTTGTACCTGATGAAGCAGTTCATGGAGCAGCTGCCGGATTCGCTGATGGAGTCGGCGCGCGTGCAGGGCGCCAACGAATGGCAGATTTTCTGGAAAATCGTCATGCCGAACGTCAAACCCGCTTGGCTGACGCTGGCCATCTTCCAGTTCCAGCAGATGTGGGGCAATACCGGTTCGCTGTTCCTGCGTGACGAGCAATTGAAGCCCATGCAGTACGCGCTCCAGCAGATTACGGCTGGCGGCGTGTCCCGCGCGGGCGCGGCGGCGGCGGTTACGTTCATTATCATGGCGGTGCCGGTGCTGTTCTTCCTGCTGTGCCAGAGCAGCATTCTGGAAACCATGACGACTTCGGGCATGAAGGACTAAGAGAGGGAGGAAAGACGCATGAAAAAAATGAAGAAGTTCCTCCTGACGGCGCTGGCGGCGCTGGTCACTTTCTCCTCCTGCGGGGGAGCGTTGGCGGACACCGAGCTGCCTTACACGACGTACAATTACGACTACTGGGGTTACATCGTGTACACGCCCGCGGCGTATGTGCCGGCGGGGTCGATTACAGGCGCTTCCTTCCAATATAATGGGCAGTCGCTGGGGGCGTTCAAGAACCCGCAGGACTTGTGCGTGGCGCAGGACGGCACGGTGTATCTGGCGGACAGCGGCAACAACCGCATCGTCCTGCTCAGCAGCGACATGACGAAGGTCGTGCGCGTCATCACCGGATTTGAGAATCACGGCGTGGCGGACACCTTCCAGACGCCCACGGGCGTGGCAGTTGCAAATGATGATACGCTCTACATTGCCGACAGCCTCAACCGCCGCGTGGTTGTGCTGAATCCGGATGATACGCTCAACCGCATCATCGAGATTCCGCAATTGTCGGGCAGCGTGAAGGCGCTGGGCGGCGTGACCTACGCTGTCGGGACGCACATCGAGGGCATGGGCGACCTCCATCAGGAAACCGATGTGGACGGCATGAAGTACCGCACGGAGCGCTTCACGTCCGGCAGCGCCACGGAACTGGCGGATGAGCAGGGTACGACCTATCAGGTCAGCGCCTACGAGAGCACCTTGCAGCCGCTGGTGAAGGCGGTCACAGACAGCAAGGGCGCGACCTACGCGATTGCGGAGAACGGCAAGTCCGTCATCCGCACGAACGCGGACGGCTCGACTTTCACTTACGCCCGCTATGACGCGACGACGAACATCGACCTGTTCATCCTGATTGGCCGCCTGATTAAGGGCAACCAGAACATCACCGGCATGTCCGGTCTGATTGGTCTGGCGCTGGACGAGCAGGACAACCTCTACTGCATCAGCGCCAAGACAGTGGTTGTGCTTGACCAGAAGGGCAATATGGTCACGACATACGGCAACTACCGCAATGCGGACGATGCGCTGACCTCCTTCGCGACGATTTCGGAATTCGCGCTGGATGGCGACAGCGTGTTCATCCGCGACGCGGACAACCACATTGTCGAACTCGACCGTGCGGGCAGCACACGCCGCGTGATTGAAAGCAACTGTATCCGCAAGACGGACGCGGATGGCAACATCACCCGCATGACGGGCATGACCGGAGCAGCAGCGGCCTCTTCAGAGGATGAAGAAACGGCGTTCCAGAACATTCTGGGCATCGAACTGACGGGCGATTACCTGATTGTGGGCGAGAAGAACGGCGAAATCAACGTCATGAAGACCACCGGCAAGCTGCTGGGCACGGTCGAGAATAATTCGCTGCTGCTGCTGGACACCAAAACGGACAGCGTATCTGCCGTGACGACGGTGAAAAACGGCAAGCAGGACGAGCGCCTGACGGAAGTTTCCGCAACGGCGATGGTGGATTGGAACGGCACGCAGCGCCTGTGCGTGAAGGAAAGCACGGGACGGGTGCTGGTGCTGGATGACAACTGGACGGTGCTGCACACGACGCAGAACAACTGCGTGGAGGTGCAGGACAGAAACGGCACGGTGACGGAGCGCATCCTCGGCGTGGATGCGGGCAGCGGCTATCAGTCGTTCGCGGAAGTCAGCGGCGTGGAGGGCGTGGCGCTCAACAGCGCAAGCCAGCTCTGCATTGCGGACAGCGACAACCGCCTGATTGTGCTGGACGGCGACAAGAATGTCGCGCGCGTGACCGTCAACCCGAACAGCGAGGTGCTGGATGCCAACTTCCTCTTTACGCCCCTGAAAGTCTCGGTGGACTACGCCGGACGTGTCTACTGCATTGCGCAGAACATGTTTGAAGGCATCATGGTCTTTGAGACGAACGGCGACTTCACCGGCTTCTTCGGCACGATTTCCGTTGAAATTACGGCGTGGGAGAAATTCTGGCGCAAGCTGGCGACGAAGGAAGAACGCTCCAAGCAGCAGCTGTTCATTCCGACGGAATTTACCGGCATTGACATCGACGACGAAGGCTTTGTGTACGCCTCGAACAAGGATACCGCGGGCACGCAGGCGGTTCGCCGCCTGAACCCCAAGGGCGAGGACGTCATCCGCATGGGTCAGACCAAGAACCTTGGCGGCGATATGCAGATCAGCGGCACGTCGCAGTACGCGGGCGCCAGCACGATTGTGGACGTGGTGTACCGCGAAAAGGGCATCTACTCGCTGCTGGACTCCAAGCGCGGTCGCATTATCACTTACGACCACGAAGGCAACCTGCTTTACATCTTCGGCGGCCTCGGCACGCAGGCGGGCACGATGGAAGCGCCTGTCGCGATTGAGTGCGCAGGGGACAAGATGCTCGCGCTGGATTCCAAGCAGGGCGTGATTGCCGTCTTCGGCGGAATACGGCCGGCTCATCAACGAAGCGGTTGGGCTGCGCTACGATGGCGACGAGACGCAGGCGGTTGCCCTGTGGCAGGAAGTACTGCGGATGGACGAGAACAACGAGCTGGCGAACACCGGCATCGGCAAGGCGTACCTGTCCGCGGGCGACAACGAGAAGGCCATGGAATACTTGAAGCGCGGCATGAACCGCGACTACTACTCCGTCGCCTTCAAGCGCTACCGCAACGATGTGCTCAAGAGCAACATCAACTACATTCTGACGGGTATCATCGCGGTCATCGTGGCGATTGTCGTTGTGGTCAAGGTGATTCGTCCGCGCAGAAATCAAAAGAACGGAAGGAGGGCATAAGCGATGAAATCACTGTTCAGCAAAGAAAAGTGGCAGCAGCTGTTCTACACGGTGTCCCATCCGTCGGACGGCTTCTACTGGATTCGCCACGGCGAAAAGGGAAGCGTCGCCATTGCCATCCTCATGGTTGTCCTCTTCGGTCTGTGCTTCACGCTGAACCGGCTGCTTGCGGGCTTTGTCGTCAACGACATCAACGAGCGAACGGTCAACGCCCTGTGGGAAATGAGCGGCGTATTGATGCTGTACCTGCTGCTGTGCGTCGGCAACTGGTCGATTACCTGCCTGATGGACGGCGAAGGGCGCCTCAAGGATATTGCCATCGCCATCGGCTATTCGCTCCTGCCGATGATTGTGTGCTACATCGCCGCAACCATTGTCAGCCAGTTCGTGGCGGAAAATGAGGAAGCGTTCTACGCCATCATCATCTTCCTCGGCACGGCGTATACCCTCATCATGGCGCTGATTGGCATCATGCAGGTGCACAACTACACGCTGGGCAAAACGCTGCTCACGCTCCTGCTGACGCTGGTGGCAGTGTTCATCATCATCTTCCTGATGATGCTGATTGCGAACTTCATCGGTCAGGTGTTCGGCTTTGTCAGGAGCATCTACACCGAACTGATTTTCCGAGTTTAAGCGGGGGGTGGAAAGATGAGCGAGCAAACGAAAATCAAGCACAGCCCCGCCGTGGAAGGCAAAAAGCATCACAAGGTACGCTGGATTGTGCTGGCGGTGCTGCTGGTGATTGTGGCGGCAGTGGCTGCGTGGTATCTGATTCGCTTCGAGTTTAACCGGGACTATCAGGCGTACATTGAAGCGCCCAAGGGCGCGGCAGCGCAGTCAGAACTGGCGGCGCTCACGGACGAAAATCCGAACGTCGCCGCGCCTTTCCAGCTGTTTGCGGAAAACGACAACTTGAAGCTCTACGCGGATTTGGAGACGGCGAACGTCGCCATCTACGACAAGCGCAGCGGCGAAACGGTCTATTCCAACCCCGTGGACGCGGATGCGGACAAGGTGGCGAACAAGACCAACAAGAACTACTTGAAGAGCCAGTTCCTGCTGGACTACTACAACGCCGGTTTGACGAGCAGCACCTACGACAGCTACTCGATGAGCGTGGCGCTGGGCAACTTCCGCGCGGCGGCGATTGAGGACGGCATTGCCTTCATCTACGACGTGGGCTCCATCCAGTACCTGACGCCGTCTTACCTGCCGACGGAGCGCTACGAGGGACTCTACGAGCAGCTGAGCGCACAGGCGAAGAAGGCAGCGGACATCGTGTACGAAAAGCGCGACGACGGCTACTGGATCAGCGCAACCGGTGCGAGCCGTACCCGCGAAATGGCGCGCGTCTCCAAGGAGTTTGTGGCGCTGGGCATGACAAAGGCGGAATACCTTGAAATGGAAGCGCTGGCGGGCAAGGAACAGGCGGAAACGCTGGGTTTCACCGTGACGCTGGAGTGGCATCTGGGCGAGGACAACGTGGAAGCCAAGCTGCCTGTGAGCGCGATTGAAGAGCGTGGCGGCGGCAAGGTCTACCGCATCCAGCTGCTGCCCTATATGGCGGCAGCGGGCAGCGACGAAAACGGCTACATGGTTGTGCCGAACGGTTCGGGCAGCCTGATCCGTTTCAACAACGGCAAAAACAGTGCCGCGGTGTACAGTCAGTACGTCTACGATATGGACTTGATTGACGGCGACTACACGCAGACGCAGACGATTCAGTCTGTGCGTCTGCCATTGTGGGGCGTGTGCCGCGAGAACACCAGCGTGCTGGCGACGATTGAAAACGGCGCTTCGCTGGCGGCTATCAGCGCGGATGTTGCGGGGCGCAACAACTCCTACAACAACGCGTTCGCCATGTTCACCCTGCGCGGGTCGGAGCTGCTGTCTCTCTTCGGCGCGGGCGAAACGGCGGAAATGCCTATCGTCGAGGACAACTACTACGGCGAAGATCTTGTCATCCGCTACACATTCCTGACGGCGGAGAACAAGGGGTACAGCGGTCTGGCGAACTACTACCGGGCGCGCCTGATTGCTGAAAACGTGCTTTCTCCGCTGGAAGAGACGGGCGACATTCCCTTCTACTACGATGTGATTGGCGGCGTGAAGGAAACGACCCACTTCATGGGCATCCAGTACCTGCACGTCCGTGCCATGACCACCTTCGATGAAGCGGTGGAAATTGCGCAGACGCTGAACAAGGCGGGCATCAAGCATCAAGTGATGAACTTCCAAGGCTGGATGAACGGCGGCTACTACCACGATGTCGCGAACAACGTGTCCGTGCTGAGGCAGCTGGGCGGCAAAAATCGGCTGGAGAACCTGAACAGCGCAATAGCACGGCTGGGCGGCGAACTGTACGCCGACGTCGCGTTCCAGAAGGTGACGCAAATCTCAAAGCACTACATGGAGAATCAGGAGACGTCCCGTTATTACGGCGCGGGTTACATTGCGCAGTTCGGCGTGACGAATCCGGCATCCCTGCGGCGCACGTCCGCGCTGGGTTACAGCGAGAACATTTACAACCTGCTGTCCCCGAAGTTCCTGTCGTACTACGTCAGTGGGTTCTTAAGCAGCACGAAGGATTATTCTCTGAACGGTTACTCCCTCCGCGACCTCGGCTGTGAGCTGCACGCGGACAAGCGCCGCACGGAGCTGATTAACCGCGAACAGGCGCTGATGATTGTCGAAAGCCAGCTGCAGGCGATTGCGGACAGCGGCAAGAAAGTCATGGTGTCCGGCGGCAACCTCTACGCCCTGAACGGTGTCAAGCACGTCATTGACGCGCCCATGACCGCGACGGAGTACGTCATTGTGGATGAAACGATTCCGCTTTACGAGATGATTCTGCATGGCTGTGTGGATTACACCGGTCAGGCGCTGAACACTATCGTGAGCGACGATTGGCAGGCGAAGCTGCTGAAAATGGTGGAATACGGCGCGTCCCCGCGCTACACCTTTACGGCGCAGCAAGCATCCGACATGAAGTACACGGCGCTGAACAGACTCTACGCCACGACTGTGGCCAACTGGACGGATACCGCGGCGGAACAGTACGCGTACCTAAATGCGGCACTCGCCTCCGTCAGCGGCGCGCAGATAGGCGACATGCTGCTGGAGCAGGCGATGAACCAGGGCGCGGAGGTCGAGCTTGAGGAGGTCGTGTCCGTGTCCGCCGCGGGCGAGGAGAAGACCGTAGTCTGCGCGTCCGGTGCGGAATATACTTGCCGCGCGCTCATAATTGCGACCGGCGCGAAGCCGCGCACCCTCGGCCTTGAGAACGAGGAGCGGCTCACCGGCAGCGGCGTGTGCTATT
>ENA-ORSK01002810-ORSK01002810.1-human-gut-metagenome-genome-assembly--contig:-NODE-2810-length-11055-cov-13.387000_pt1 | contig 11055 bp, 10 predicted proteins | sample MGYA00242192_ERZ509159 | MGnify/ENA primary metagenome ERZ509159 (study PRJEB26280, sample SAMEA2338663) | human gut metagenome | biome: human gut; feature: human-associated habitat; material: faeces...
CCCAAATGATCTCCATTGACGAAAATGATGTATTCCGCATTACACTTAAAAATCCAGACGAGGTGTACGAATTTGCAAGCCGATATTTAAGTGAAACAACAGAATATTCCTATCATACAGAATTGCTTTCCTATCTGGGTGTTTCGCAAAACGAGAATATCAAGAGCCTTATTATAGGCATTGCCGCCGCGTTGCTCCTTATAATCGCTGTCGGTGCGGTTTCTTTGATATATAACGCCTTTGCCATATCTGTTTCCGAAAGAACAAAAGAGATTGGTCTTTTGTCCTCAATCGGTGCAACGAAAAAAGACATTCGCACGATTGTATATGCCGAAGCCCTTTTACTTGGAACGCTTGCCATACCGCTTGGCATGGTTCTTGGTGTTTTCTCTTCCTGGGCTTTACTTGATGTTTTCGGGGCATATATGGGAAAAATCCTCTATGTCAATATGGATATGCGGCTGCACATTAACGGGTGGCTGCTGGTTCTTACTACAATTTTCGGTTATTTGTTGGTATTCCTATCTGCCGGTGTTCCTGCGCGTTCCGCTTCCAAAATTTCAATCATAAGCAATCTTAAAGGTGAAAAAGGTGTAATGAAAGTAAAGTGCAGTAACTTTACTTCCTCTGCTGAAAATCTGCTTGCAAAGCGTACCATAAAACGAGAAAAGAAAGCGTTTCGTGCAATCACTTTTTCGCTGGCAATCAGTATCTTTCTCTTTGTGTCTGCAAATGCGTTCAGCCTGTATATGCTCTCATTTGTAGAAGCAGAACGGAAGAACATAGGCTACGATTTGCGTATGAACTATTCTATGGAGCTTGGCACGAAAAAATTTGACGGGTTATACAGCTTTGTAAAATCGCAGGACGGCATTGATGAAGTCGGTTGGTTTGCAGAAAGTCCCTCGCATTTTCATAGTGTTTTACTTAATTCGGAATGGCTCACTGACAACTACCGAGACTCGGATTGGGCTACTCTTAAAGAAAGCTCCGAATTATATAAAGCTCCGTTTTATATATTCATTATTTCAAATGAACGCTATGCCGAGTTCCTTTCGCAAAATGGACTTAAAAATGATAATTCCGTTTATGCGAGTGCCTTTTATGATGAAATCGACGAGGATAGTAAAAGCACGAGTTTTCCTATCTTGAAAGACGGAAGCTATCACGCCGATGTCCGTTATATGAGCGAAGCGGCGAGTGAACGGCTCAACCAAGATATAAACGCAAATCCAAATGACCGCTTTGATTATGAGAATTATTACGATACTTTTTTCAGCGTTGATTTTACGGTTGGCAACTATGACTTTCCGTTTGAATTTAGAGCAAACAGCGGAGGAGTCAGTATTTTAATTCCCGAAAGCCGTATGCCTGAGTTTAATGCAGAAATCACAAGCAAGGAAATAATGATACAATCCCCAAACTATGCGAACATTCAAAAAAACACAACGGATTATTTAACGAGCGTTGGTCTTGCCGAAGATGTTTCCATATTCAACTCTGCCGAAAGCTATGAGTCCCAAAGAAACCTTGCAGCAATGATAAGACTGTTTTCCACTTCTTTTTTAATTCTCTTGACCGTAATATCCTGTGCAAATGTTTTCAATGTCATAACTACGAGCCTCAATATGCGTAAGCGTGAATTTGCGGTATTGCGTTCGGTAGGAATGACGGTAAATAAGCTGTTTGCTATGCTCTGCATCGAAAACCTGCGGAATGGTTTGCTTGCGATCTTAATCGGCGACATTTCTTCTTTGCCGTTATGCTATCTGATATATAAAAGCATTGTAGTCGGTGCGGTAATTGATTTTGTATTTCCGCTTGGAGCATTTGTAATATCTTCATTGGCTATGTTCCTTATTATGTTTCTTACATCGCTATATGGGCTATGGAAAATCAAAAATGGAGATATTATTGCGGATGTCAGAAATGATTTTGTGTGATGATGTAAAAATGATTGTATGAAAAGGCGGTGATGCAATGAGAAATAAGCATTGGATTTTATGCCCAACCTGCGGTAGGTAAAACGCGTGACAAAATCAGAGAGGACACAGTATTAAAGAATTTTCCTCTCTACTGTCCGAAATGCAAGCAGGAAAGTTTGATCGAAGTTGAAAATTTGAATATAGTTGTCATCAAAGAGCCGGACGCATAGACGCAGAGCCGATGACCTGTGAGATACCTCGCAGATCATCGGCTCTGTTTTTTGAAAAGCAGCTTTATGATTGTTCTTTTGGTTGACTTTCCAATGTGGCTTTTACGGTTGCTTTGATAATTTCCATTGAACGCTCATTACAGCCGTAAAGCATACGGACAAGATTTTCTATTTCGGAATCTTTGGACGGCTTTTCGGGATAGAAAATCGAATCCGCTGGTATTGCAAGTTCCCGGATGAGTTTATAGAGGACATCAAAACTGGGTTTCTTTCCCTCGTTCTCAATCCGATATAAGTATCGCTCGGTAATATCAACTCTTTCCGCCAGCGTTTCCATTGTAATATCGGCACGCATACGAGCAGTTTTAAGGATTTCTCCAAGCGTTTCAGGTTCTTTATGCACTGTCGGTTCACCTCCACATATAATTGTACCTAATTATGTCATGTTGATAATGGCATGGTAATTCAATTATAAATGAACGGGCAGTTCGTAAATTATTGAACTGAATAGAATAACAGCCCCGACAAATAAAAAAACGAGGTTTTGCCGGGGTGTGTAGTTATGCCTATCCCTCCAATTCAGCGTTTTGGTTTGGAGGTTTTTTATGCGCTGGACTGCCGCCAACGCTTCGCTGCTGATTATGAGCAGCGAGTATAATTGTATGACTTAGACCGCCTATGCCCCGATGGTACACGGTCAAAAAAAGTCTAAATTTTGCATCGGGATATTATGGCTCTTACCCTGAACCCACAGACCATATTTTATATGACATAAACTATAATGCACTTGTGTTACGGCGATTTTTGCCGTTATGCAGGTGCGTTTTTGTATATAGCAAAACCCCGTTACCACGTTGCCGTTCACCGCCTCGATCAATCTGAATTTCTCAAATTTCAGATTGATCGGAGGAAACGACTATGGACGAGAAGCGTCCAAAACGCAGAAAAGACAAAGACAATCCCTATACACTTTCCAAACGACAGGACAAGCATTATCTTTCCTTTCGGGACGGACAAGGTGTGTTACGGGAATTGCTGATAAACAAAGAATTATTTGAACTTCTGGATTGCTTTGAACTGGACGATCTTTCATTTCTTAATGAAATGGATCGGCATTACGAGCATTCAGAACTTACCGAGGCTACTTTATATGACCGGGCGTTTGTTCTCCCGGAATCGGTTGAGGATGCGGTTCTTCGCAATATGCGGTATGAGGCGTTGCACAACGCTATAAACAAACTGCCCGAAACACAACGGCGCAGGCTCATACTGTATTATTTCAATGGACTTACATACTCCCAAATTGCAGAAATGGAGGGATGCAAATATCAGACGGTGCAGGATTCGATTTATGCCGCTCTGAATAATTTGAAAAAAATTTTGAAATAGTCCCTGTGTTTTAGGCTTTAAGTGAGGAAACAGGTGGAGAGGTACGAAAACTCTCTGCCTGTTTTCCGTTTTGTGCGGTGAATGGGTTTGCTCTTTTACAACTGAATACCCATTCATCAAACACATTCCTATTGCTATTGTGATGAGCATAAGCCACATTAGCGGCTGCGCCACGATTTGCGGAAAACAGAAGCAACGAGATTACACCTATTTTGATTATACGGTCTTTGGCTTTCTGATTTCCGGCAAGGAGCGATAAATAGCCGGCTATAAGTATCGGGAGACTCCCGGTATGGCGATGATAAGCAATAGGGCTAATGATACTCCTGTTCAGTCACAGTCCGAGCGAGCAGCATTTTTCGTGTGTGAGCCGTCGCAGGCAATGAGAGCAGCCGATAGAGAACCTACCGGGGGTGAGATTCCCGTGGAGCTGGTGAGCCGCCAGCCGTTTGATGACTTCCCATAACGATCCGGGGTGTCGAGGACAAATAGGATTATTTGAAAATAAACGGTCAAGCGGCGGAACGGTTCTATAAAGCAGGGATTTATTTATACCTTTCCGACTTATTCCTGTTCTGCTGCTTGACCTCTTACATAGGCGGGATATACCCGTCTAAATTTATTTGGGAGGTCAAAATCATGAACAAAACATATTTACGGGGCGATATTTTCTATGCTGATCTCGGCAAAGGTGTCGGCTCGGAACAAGAGGGCTATCGCCCGGTCGTTATCATTCAGAACAATGTCGGTAATCGTCACAGCCCTACGGTCATTGTGGCCGCCATATCAAGCCGTACAGCCACGAAAAGCAAATTACCCACTCACTATTACATCGGGACGGAATGTGGCCTTGAACAGCCCTCTATCGTTCTTCTGGAACAACTGCGAACCATTGACAAACGCCGATTGAATAATTTTGTCGGCAGACTATCGGCTGGACAGATTACAGAAATGAATCACGCCCTTGCTATCAGCATTGATCTGATAGATAGTATTCCGAAAAAACTCATACTTTGCCTTTGCAACACCTGTGCCGATAAATTCTGCGGTATGGGTGTTTTTGATTTACGCAAGGTTGAATCCCCGCAGGAGAAACACGGCGCTTGTGCCAACTGCAACCGCAGAGATGGCTTCAATTATGAGGTCATTCCAAAAGGCAGATAGGAGGCGCTTATGAAGTCACAGGACGCCTATAAACTCCTTTTTTGCGATTATCCTGATGTCGTTACAGTTGAGCAGATGTGTGAAATGCTCGGCGGCATAAGTACCAAGACAGCATATCGCCTTTTGAAAGCAGGCACGATTAAAAGTTTTGTTGTCGGCCGCCGTTATCGAATCCCAAAGCTCAACATTTTAGAGTATTTGGAATTGATAGAAAAATCTAATGCGTGAAACCTCATTTGCACATTTGGCCTATGAGATTCGGATTGCTATAATGATAGTGTCAATGGCAGATGAATCTACGCTGCACCACTCAAAGGAGGTTTTATTATGGTAGCAGGACATCTGCGAGAGAAAAACGGGTACTATCATATCGTGCTCAACTATGTGGATGAATACGGTAAACGGTACACGCCGTCAAAATCCACGGGGCTCCCTGTCAAGGGAAATAAGAAGCGTGCCGAAAAAATGCTTATAGAAGCCCGTTCAGCCAAAGAAGCAGAGTTGGAGGCAAGAGCGTTAGAACGCAGTACAGGCAAGGTTTCCACCGATTCCATTCTCTTTACAACATTTCTGCTCGACTGGTTGGAAATGATAAAAAAGAATGTGGAGGAAACGACCTACGGTGCGTATTCTATGGGAATCAAGAGCAAAATTATCCCATACTTTGAGGAACACCACCCCGGTCTGCTCTTACGGGAGATAAAGCCAAAGCACATTCAGGACTATTACACCTATGAACTGACGGTGCGGGGCGTTTCCGCAAACACGGTCATACACCGCCACGCAAATATCCGAAAGGCGTTGCAGCACGCTTTCAAACTCGGTTTGATTGACACGAATCCGGCTGATCGCATTGAACGGCCGAAAAAAGAAAAGTTTGTCGGCAGCGCGTATGAGGAAGATGAGCTAAACCGTCTTTTTGAGGTGGTAAAGGGCGACCCCATAGAGCTTGGCGTGATTCTCGGCGCGTTTTACGGACTGCGCCGCAGCGAGGCCGTAGGCTTGAAATGGGATGCGATTGACTTCAAGAAGAAAACGATCACCATACGGCACACAGTAACGCAGGCGACTATCGACGGCAAGAGCAAAATTATCCAAAAGGATCGTACAAAGACAAAGGCCAGCTATCGCAGCCTGCCACTTGTACCGCCATTTGAGGAACTGTTGTACCGCCTGAAAGCGGAGCAGGAGCTAAACCGAAAGCTGTGCGGCAGGTCGTATTGTCGGCAATACACCGATTATATCTATGTCAACGAGATCGGAGAGCTTGTAAAACCCGGCTATATCACCCAGCATTTCCCGCTGGTGCTTGAAAAGAATGGTATGCGGAAAATTCGCTTTCACGATCTCCGGCATAGCTGCGCAAGTCTGTTGTATGCAAACGGTGTCAGCCTGAAAGAGATTCAAGAATGGTTAGGACACAGCGACATTTCGACCACATCAAACATTTATACGCACCTGAATTTCAGTTCAAAGGTTGCGTCTGCCAATGCGATTTTGGGTGTATATCCCTCCAAATAATCGCAATGTCCCTCCAATGTCCCTCCTGAAAATGAGCTGCAAAACGGCGAATTTTCTGTTGTTGGAGGGGCGTTACATAACCGGAGCAGAGCATAAAGAAAAGCCCGCAAACCCCGATAAATCAAGGGTTTACGAGCTGTTAAGGTCTGGTGCCGGTGGTGGGACTCGAACCCACACACCCTTGCGGATAACAGATTTTGAGTCTGTCTCGTCTGCCAATTCCGACACACCGGCATTTATATTTTTAAGTCGTCTCCCGATGTCCTGTCCGAGAAATCGGAGGGACATCGTGGAGGGACATTAAAAGCAAGTTACATATTCAGTTTTCAAAAAACCTTGTAAAATCAAGGGTTTACGGAACGGTGGTATGAAACGGCGAAGTAGATTTTGAGTCCGGCACGTCTGCCAATTCCATCACACCGGCGGGTATTCGGAATGGATGTATTATACACGATTCCGAGCGGAAAATCAAGAGAAAATTCTGTATCGGCCGATAGATTACGCGCTCTTATTTGCATATTGTCCTATTTTTGCGACACTCGCCGGGAACAGCACTTTTTGTTGAAATAAACGGCGGCGTATAGTATAATGAAAATGTAAACAGTTAAAAAGGGGAGTTACCCCATAAAGTAATAAATATGCAAAGGAGTTTTATCTATGGGACTTATTAAAGCCGGTACCGGTGCGGTCGGCGGCGTTCTTGCCGATCAGTGGAAAGAATTTTTCTATTGCGAGGCCATGTCGAAAGAGCTGCTTGTCACAAAGGGACACAAGCGCATCGGCAGCAGATCGTCGAACACAAAGGCGAGCGATAATATCATCACCAGCGGTTCGGGAATCGCTATTGCGGACGGACAGTGCATGATGATAGTCGAGCAGGGCAAGGTAGTTGAGCTCTGCGCGGTGCCGGGCGAGTATACATATGACAGTTCGACTGAGCCTTCGATTTTCTCCGGCTCTCTCGGCGACAGCATCGCTAAGACTTTCCAGACCATCGGCAAGCGTTTCACCTTCGGCGGCGATACCGCAAAGGATCAGCGCGTCTATTATTTCAATACAAAGGAGATAATGGATAACAAGTTCGGCACTCCGAACCCCATTCCTTTCCGCGTTGTCGATTCAAAGATAGGTCTTGATATCGATGTCGCCGTCCGCTGCTCGGGTCTCTATTCCTATAAAATTGACGATCCTATGCTCTTCTATGCCAATGTCTGCGGCAACGTCGAGCAGGATTATACCCGCGACGAGATAGACAGCCAGCTCAAGACCGAGTTCATCAGCGCGCTTCAGCCCGCGTTTGCCCGTCTCTCCGAGCTCGAGCTTCGTCCCAATCAGATAGTCGCTCACAACACCGAGCTTGAAGATGCGATGAATGTCGCCCTCTCCGCAAAGTGGGGCGAGCTTCGCGGACTCAAGGTCGTCACAATAGCCCTCGGCTCCGTCACCCTCCCCGAAGAGGATGCGGAGCTCATCAAGCAGGCTCAGCGTTCCGCAATTATGCGCGATCCCACCATGGCGGCGGCGACCCTCGTCGGCGCTCAGGCGGACGCGATGAAGACCGCGGCAGACAACCAGGCGGGCGCAATGACCGGCTTTATGGGCATGGGCATGGCTATGAACGCAGGCAACGGAATGAACGCCCAGGATCTCTTTGCCATGGGTCAACAGCAGCAGGCTCAGCAGGCGGCAGCGCAGCAGGCGGCTAAACCCGCGGTGGACGGCTGGAAATGCTCCTGCGGCGCTATAAACACCGGCAAGTTCTGCTCCGAGTGCGGCGCACCCAAGCCCGCCGATGCAGAGGGTTGGGTTTGCTCCTGCGGCGCTGTCAACAAGGGCAAATTCTGCTCGAACTGCGGCGCAAAGAAGCCCGCGGGCGCTCCGCTCTATCGCTGCGACAAGTGCGGCTGGGAGCCCGAGAATCCGGCGCACCCGCCGAAGTTCTGCCCTGAGTGCGGCGATATCTTTGACGATAACGATATCAAATAATACAGATACCCCGCCAGATTCATATAGGAGATGATGCAGTGGCTGTTTTGCAGGAATACAAGTGCCCCGCATGCGGCGGCACGCTTGAGTTCGACAGCAAATTGCAAAAAGTTAAGTGCCCCTATTGCGATTCCGAGTATACCATGGAGGAGCTCAAGAGCATCGACGCCGGGCTTGACAAAGAGTCAGCTTCCGACGATGAACAGCAGACTCAAGTCAGGAACGAGTGGACAGAGAATGAGGAGAGCGGGCTGCGCTCCTATGTCTGCCAATCCTGCGGCGGCGAGATAGTCGGCGATGCTACAACCGCCGCGACAGCCTGCCCGTTCTGCGGCAATCCTGTTGTTATGATGGAACAGTTCTCCGGTATGCTTAAACCCGATCTTGTCATTCCCTTCAAACTCGACAAGAATGACGCAAAGGCGGCGTTTAAAAAGCATATCAGCGGCAAGCGTCTGCTCCCGAAGACATTTAAAGACGAGAATCATATCGACGAGATAAAGGGCATATATGTCCCGTTCTGGCTCTTCGATGCCCATGCCGACGCATCGGTCACATATGACGCCGAGACAGTCAGAACATGGAGCGACAGCGACTATAACTATACCGAGACGAAATATTATAAAGCCTACAGAAGCGGATATACCGATTTTGCGGCTATTCCGGTTGACGGCTCGCAGAAGATGGCGGACGATCTCATGGAGTCAATCGAGCCGTATAATCTTTCCGAGGCGGTTGATTTCCAGACGGCGTATCTTGCCGGATATTTCGCCGATAAATATGATGTGACCGCCGAGCAGAGTATCGGCAGAGTCAACGAGCGCGTCAAGAGCAGCATCGAAGAGCTGTTCAGGGATACCGTCACCGGCTATGATACCGTAAGTCAGGGCGAGGGCTCCGTCAGCCTCAGCCACAGTTCCGCAAAATATGCGCTTTACCCCGTGTGGCTGCTCAACACCACTTATCAGGGCAAGCAGTATACTTTCGCGATGAACGGGCAGACAGGCAAATTTGTCGGCGATCTGCCGCTCGACAAAGCTGCATACAGAAGACTCGTCGCCATTATCACGGCGGCAGGCAGCGTGGGCATCTATGGCATCGCGTGGATTGTCCATTTGCTGGGCATCTTATAAGGAGGGGAGCGGCTTATGAAAAAGAGAATAACGGCGTTTGTCTTTGCCTGTGTGCTCGTGCTTGTTTCCGCTCTCCCGGCTTTCGCTGTGCCCGCGCCGCCCTATTACGGCACAGCTGCGAACGAAAGAGCCTATCCGCTGCTCGTCGACGACGCGGATATCCTCAGCGATTATGATGAACAGCGGCTTCTCACAAAGCTCGAGAGCATAAGTACAAAGTGGGATATGGATGTCGCGATAGTCACGATAGAAAATCTCGACAATAGAGATATTGAAGCCTATACTGACGATTTTTATGACTATTACGGCTACGGCCGCGGAGATAATCACGACGGCATCATGTTCCTTATAAGCATGGGCGACCGCAAGTGGCATATAACCACAACGGGAAGCGCCATAAACATATTCACCGACGCGGGTCAGAACTATATTATGAGTACTGTTCAGCCGAAGCTCTCTGCCGGAACATATTATGACGCATTTGACAGTTTCATTTCCCTCTGCGACGACTGCATCGATCAGGCGGAAAACGGCGAGCCCTACGATGTGAACAATATGCCCGACGGCTACGATGCCGACGGAACACCGCAGGACTCTCAGTCGAAAGAACCGCTTCCGCTCTTCTGGATTCCGCTCTCGATTGTTATCGCGCTTGTCGTTGCGCTCTTGGTCGGCATGCACTATAAAAATGAACTCAAAACAGTCCGCTTCAAGGCGGAGGCGAACAGCTATGTCGTCCCCGGCAGTATGAATATAACCGTGAGCAACGATCAGTTTATCCGTTCCCATGTCACGCGCACGGCTATCCCGAAGTCGAACGACAACGATTTCGGAAGCTCGGGCGGCGGTTCGAGCACGCATAGTTCATCCTCAGGCAGCAGCCATGGCGGCAGCAGCGGTTCGTTCTAAAAAAACAAAAAGCTATCCCGGCGGGTATTTCCTGTCGGGATATGTCATTTTTACGCGCCGTGTGATATAATGACTTCCATAATGATATCCGTCGATTTGGAAGAGGGGACAGCGATGAAAAGAAAAATATTCAAAAAGGCCGTTGCGGCGATTGTACTTTGCGCCGCGGTGACTTTAGCTGCCGTACCTACGGCAATATTTTTTATAAGGGGCAACAACAGCGGCGTTCAGCTGCCCGCGGGCTTTGAAGAAGAGCTCTCGGCGCAGGCGTTTGAAAATTCCGCCGATGTGCGCATAATGTCGTCAAACCTGCTCGTGCATTATAAGAGCTGGGGCGGCACTCACGCGAAGCCCCGAGCCAAGCAGTATACAAAATGCTCGAACTCTACAGCCCCGATGTCGTCGGCATTCAGGAGAAGAGCGACATCTGGTACTGCCTGCTGAGAAACAATCTGCCGAAGAAATATAAAATGCTTTTCTCGTTTTCGAGCGGTGCGCGTGCCGATACATTCGCCCTGCTTTCATATGACTGCCTCGCAGAGATGTCGGATTACTATCCGATATTCGCCGATATTGCGCTGTGATAACAGATACATATTCTCCCGGAGCCTCGCCGTTTCGGGAGATTTTTATTTTTCTCGCCGACTTTCGTCAAATATACCGCCGTTTCTTGACAAGTGTCCGATCGGAGTGTAAAATTTAAGTTAAGTAAGGCTAACTTTTCCGGGAGGATAATATGACGCTAAATGAACTGAAAGTAGGAGAGAGTGCCGTCATAACCGCCGTCGGCGGCGAGGG
>ENA-ORSK01002821-ORSK01002821.1-human-gut-metagenome-genome-assembly--contig:-NODE-2821-length-11005-cov-4.448402_pt1 | contig 11005 bp, 5 predicted proteins | sample MGYA00242192_ERZ509159 | MGnify/ENA primary metagenome ERZ509159 (study PRJEB26280, sample SAMEA2338663) | human gut metagenome | biome: human gut; feature: human-associated habitat; material: faeces...
CTCCAGCAGCTGCCGCAGGGCGGGGCTGTGGTCGTTTTCGGGGAGCAGAACGGTGAGCATGGCGGATACCTCCGTTATTCTATGGCGTTCAGCTTGGCGCGGGTGTCGTCGATACGCTTTTGCAGGGCGGGCGGCAGGGTCAGCGCCTCCGTCTCGATGCCGGCGGGGGTCAGACGATTGCGGCATCCCATGAATACCCGGCCGTCGTAGACGGAGGAATAATGCCACTGCCCCCGCAGCAGGGCCAGCAGGCTCAGCGCGCCGGAGGACAGGGCCGGGGCCACATAGGGCTTGTAGCCCAGCTTACGCATCTCCAGATTGGCGTGGGCCACCTTCTCCGTCAACTCACGGGAGAGGGCGTCGTCGTAGTGCGCAATGGAGTTGGCCAGCACCAGGTCCTCGCCGTGGGGGCCGAAGGCGCGGCCCTCGGTAAGGTAGGACGCGAAGCGAGGGTCCCTCCGGGCGTAGTACAGGGCGCGGGCGTGCATAACGCCCAGGCCGAAGCCCCGGACCTGGGCCGGGGACAGGCCGCTTTCACGCAGGACAGCGCGGCAGAGGGGGTCCACCGGATCGCTGACCACGCAGAACAGGCCCCTGTACCGCCTGTCCCGGGCCATGCGGGCGTAGATGGACACCAGCTCCCGGTTCAGGCCGTACTGGGCCATGCGGACATCCCCGGAGGTAACGGAGGTATCCGGCACGAACCGGGAGGCGCAGAACAGGAACACGTCGCCGTCGAACAGCTGCTCCGGCGCGATGATGTCCACCGGGGGCAGCGCCGCACCGTCCGGGGACTGTATCTGGTTCAGCTCGAACTCCCAGCGCTCGGAGACGCCGGGGCGCACGTCGCAGATGCCGACGGAGCCTATCACGTCGCCGCCCATGAGCCGCAGCCCCATCAGCAGCGTGCTGCCCACATCGCCCAGAGCCAGCAGGGTAACGCGGCACTTAGACGGGATGCGCGGCAGGTTGGTATCGTTGAGATCGATCATAGTAGCTTCTCCTGTTTCTATCTTTTTGCCTCCGGCGGGGTGCTGACGCGCAAATTTCACGCCACGGCAGGCCCCCTGAGGAGCAGAGAATGTGCCGGATTTTGCGTCCTGCCGATGACGAGGCGGCGCCGCATGGCCTTGATAAAGGTTCAGATTTTGTGTCAAGACGAGGCGCGGAGGCGCAGCCCCCCCCCTTGAGGAATAGAGAATGTGCCGGATTTTTCGTCCTGCGATAGCGGGACGGCACACGTCATGCCCGTAAAAGCGATGGATTTTGCGTCCTGCCGATGACGAGGCGACGCCGCACAGTCTTGATAAAGGTTCAGATTTTGTGTCAAGACGAGGCGCGGAGGCGCAGGCGTACCGTGTGTACGTCAAGCCGACGCAACGAAGTATTGGCGCAAAAGATGTGCCTTTATCTGGGGCGCATGCGTTTGAGGAGCTCTATATCTCCCTCAAGATACGTGCTGGCGGCGCGGGAGAGATCGTAGGTCATGCAGCCGCCCTTGTCGGGACAGAGGGGCAGGATGACCGCTTCGCCGAGACGGCTGAGGGTGAGGTTGCGGGCGTAGAGGGAACGGAATTCCGTTTCAAGGGCCAGAAGAATGTCGCGGGCGTTTTCGAGGCAGCAGAGGGAGAGCTCCCAGGCGGTCTCGTCGTCCATGCCGGTGTATTCGGGGGCGGCGTAGGGCAGGATGCGGTTGACGGCGGGCTGAAGGCCGCCGGGCAGGGCCTCGCTGCGGCGCCGCCGATGAAGGGATAGAGCGTGGACTCGACGAAGCGCAGGCGCAGGTTGGGCAGGTAGTAGATGGCGTCCACGTCGTAGCCCAGCTGCTCCATGAGGTCGCGGCCCATGCCGGTGAGGTAGCCCACCAGCACCTGATCCACGGGGGTGTTCGTCTCGGCGAGCAGCGGAGCCAGGCGGCGGATACGCTTGCCGTCGTGGAGCATATCGTCCACGAGAATGACGGGGCGGGCGAAGGCGTGGATGGTGCGGACCTGGTCGGGCAGGGGCGAGTAGTCCGGGTAGGCTTCGATGGAATAGGTGCTGAGGTCCGGCTCGTAGACCTTGTCGGTACGCAGGGTCTTGGTGACGGTGTTGGGCACGGCCACGCCGCGGAGGATCTTGCCGTAGGGGACGCAGATATCCGGGCCGAGGACGCGGGGCGTGGTGGGCTCCGCGGGGACGCCGTTGCGGCCGGTGATACGCTGGAGCAGCCGGTGGTAGATGACGCCGGCGGACAGGCTGAGCACCAGAGATCCGGGCTGCAGCTTTGTCAGCGCCGCCTGCAGGCGGCGGTGGGCGGCGGCGATGGCGGCAAGCACCCGGGGCGAGGAGCTGAAGGGCGCCTTCACCGCGGTGTCCACGTTGCGGCTGAGGACGATGGGGCAGCGCATATCCACGGCCAGGGCGTCCGTGCTTTCACCAGCCGGGACGAAGCCCTGAAGCGTCAGCAGCTGGCGGCCGTAGCCGGAGACGGCGCCCTCCAGGGGAAGGTAGAGGGCATAGGTGAACTCACGGCTGAGGGCCAGGGTCAGCACCTCGGTGATGAGCAGCTGGCAGAGGTCGCTCTGGCGCTCGCCCCGGGGCACGAACAGCCCGCTGATGAGCAGGGTGCGGCCGCCGGCGTTCTGGCGGACCAGGCCGGAGAGGGCCGGGTCGCCCAGGCGGGCGAAGAGGCGGGCGGAGTCCAGGCAGGCGTAGCTGGCCGCGCCCAGAATGGTGCCGTCGGTGTCCCGGCAGACCATCACGTCGTCGCCGCGGCTCTCGATCTGCGTCCGCAGCGCCGCGGCGGTGGGCACGGAGAGCATGGTGCGGAGGAATTTCTCCGCCGTCTCCGGCGAGGCGGGCAGGAAGCTCAGGTCCTCGGTGCGGAGAACGGGCTTGTCCTGGGGCTCGCGGAGGTACAGGCCGCGGCGATAGATGAACTCCTGCACCGTGGGATCGATGAGGTTGGAGATGTCGCGGTTGGCGTCCACCGCCTCCCGGATGCGGGTGGAGCTGATCTCCTCCAGCTGGGGCGGGAGCGTCAGCTCCAGCACCTTGCCGGTGATGCAGCTGTAATCCGCCGGCTCGGCATCCGGCTCGGTGCGGCGGAAGACCACATGGTCGAAGGTGTGGATGGAGTCCGGCGTGACGGACTTTTTGTAGGACGAGGCGTGGAGCACCACGTCGCTGCCCACCACGATGGACACGCTGCGGCCCGGGAAGGCGGCGCGCAGCTCGTGGAGGTTCTCCGGGTTGGCGATGTTCACCGGGAAGTCCTCCGGGAAAATGCTGACGTGGAACACGTCGGCCACGGCCATGGCGGCGATGCGCCGGCGCAGGCGGTAGGGCTGGGTCTTTTTGGACCAGGAGAACTCGTCAATGGCCAGCAGGACCTCGAAGCCCTGGTCGCGGATGGCCCGGACGATGCCCTTGTGGGACAGGGTGAAGGGGTCGAAGGTACCGGGGAAAAAGGCCACGGGGCGGGGCGCGCCGAAGTCAAAGCCCTTGTGGAACAGGCGCTCCTCGGTGATGAAGCGGTAGAGCTTGCCCAGCATGGCGGCCCGGTAGTAGAACGTCAGGCCCTCGCCGGGGAATTCGTCCTGGGCGGAGAGCAGCTTGCGCTGGGTGAGCATAAAGGCGCGGCGCTTTTCGTGGCGGCCCAGCTCTCCGGAGCCGAAGACCCGGCGGCCCAACACGAACAGGGCCTCCTGCCGGGTGGCGCCGTCAATGCCGCTGAGGCCCCGCATCAGCAGGCCCAGCAGCCGTTCACGGCGGCGGCGGTAGGCGTCGTCCGTCTCCGGGAAGCGGGAGCGATAGGCATCGTACGCCTCATAGATGACGCCCACGGTATCCAGCACGGAGGCGGTAACGCGGCTGTCGGAGGAGCTGAGGTTCACGCGAAGGTCGTCCAGCACCTCATCCAGCTCCGCCGGGGGCAGCCACAGGGCAAAACGGCCCAGGTAGTCGGGGATATACTTGGTGAACTCCTGCTGGCCCAGCTCCAGGCCGCGGCACAGCTCCACCGCCACCTCGTTGCGCTGGTCGGCCGTCAGGCGGGGCGCCAGGGCCAGCAGGGCGTTGCCGGCACTGTGGCGGACGGTGACGCGGTCGCTGACCTTGATGAGATTGGACAGGTGGGTGGCGATATGGAGGGCGGGGCTTTTGCCGCTGCGGGCAAAGTCCGTCAGCAGGCGCAGGTTGCCCTGCTTGGTGATCCACGGCGTGGCAGTCTTCAGGTTGTCCAGGAAGATCTCGGAGACCACGTCCTCCGGCAGAAGAAGGGGCGCGCCCTGAGAGAGCACATCCTGCTTGAGATAGCGCAGGGTGCCGCTGTCGCCGTCGGGGACGGCGGTCACGGCCTCCAGCGCGCGGCCGTCCTCCGGGTACAGGCGGGCGAGACGGTCCAGCAGCAGCACGGCGGCCATGCGGATGGTCAGGTCCTTACGCAGGGACAGGGCGGCGGCAAAGTCCGTCATCTGCCGGGCGCGGCTGGCCGTATAGGCCGTATCCGGCAGAGCGGCGGCGGTATCCAGCAGCTGGAAGGCGGTGTAGTCGTCCAGATCCTCCGGCCTGCGGTAGTAGGCGAACACCGGGGCCAGGAAGCGCTCCTCCCGGCCGGGGCAGTGGCTCAGCAGGGAGCCGACGGCGAATTTCAGGGTATAGCCGATCCAGCGGCGGTGCTGGGGCATGAGCTTATGGTCGGGATACAGTATCTTGTCCAGATAGAGCCTCCACTGGTCCACATCGGTGATGGCCCGGGGGTCCGGGCGGATGTCGGCGGGGCGCTCCTTGGCGTAGCCGGCGTGGAAGCCGGCGATGATCTCGCCCAGCAGCGCCGCCGCCTGACGGCGGATATCGCCCTCGCGGTGCATCAGCAGCTCGTAGAGGAACGTCAGGGTCTGGACCTTCTGTGGGATATGCAGATAGAGGGAGTAGGACTCCATCACCGCCAGATAAGCGCGGAGACGGCGCCAATCCGTCTCGCCGCGGGCCTCCTCCAGCAGACGGGCGAAGCTGCGCTGATCGGTGAGGCGGTGCATCAGCTCCATATTGTGGCCCACGCAGCGGAGCGTCAGGGCGCGGAGGGCCTCGTCGTCGGTCATAAGGGCGGTGTGCTTCTCCGGCAGCGGGGGCGTATCGCCGCCGGACATGGTGACATCCACGCCGCAGCTGACCATGAACTGCTCGAAGTCCTCCAGCCGGGCGTAGACCCGGGTATAGCGCTTCTGCTTCTCGCCGTCCACGTCATCCAGCTTATCCAGGATCACCTGAAAGGCCTGAGCCAGGGTGGAGATACGTGTGATCTCCCGGCCCTGCGCATCGTGGAGCTGCTTGACGCGGAAGTCGGCGTAGATCAGCAGCAGCGCCTCCACGGAGAGGTAGTCGGGCTCCAGGTCCCAGACGGAGTGGTTGGCGGCCACGTGGCCGATATCGGTCATCCGGCGGCGGCGGAACCACTGGTCGGTGTAGAAATAGTGCAGGTAGGGCACGCGCTCGCCGGGGCGGCAGCCGAACTTGCCCAGATCGTGACCGGCGGCGGCGCCGGAGACCAGGGCCACGTCCACGGCCACGCCGCTTTTCCGCAGGGCGCGGGCGGCGGTGACGGCGATGTGGTGGACGCCGGCGATATGCTCAAGGGTGCGGTAGGGCGTGACCTCCAGGCCCAAACGCATCAGCTCATAGACGAACTCCCGCCTCCACAGGCGCAGGAAGCGCTGATAGGACGGGGCACAGGGACTGCCGGCCAGCTCATCATCGGTCAGGAAATCGAAGGTCCAGGCCGGGTCGTGGGGCAGCAGCTCCGCCTCGGCGGCAAACAGCACCTGCAGCACCGACAGCAGGAACACCGCACCGGGGGCGAAGGGCTCCGTACCGGTCTTTTCCGGGTAGAGCAGGCGGCGGGCATAGTCGTAGGCATAGGCCAGCCAGCCCTCGGACGGTTCGCCGGGGCACAGCACCTCCAGCTCCGGGCGGCAGAGGGCCAGCACGTCGGCGCAGCGGAGGCGCGTGCCGCTGAACAGCCCGGTGAAGCGCTGCATATAGCCCTCGGTCTCGATGGTGCGGAGCAGGGCGTCCCCGGGGACAAAATAGTCCGCGGCGGGACGGTCGGAAAGGCGGCGGCGCAGGGCCAGGTCCATCTGGCGGATACGTTTTTTGTTCATGGCAAAACCTCCTGCCGGTGGTATCGTACGCGGGCCGTGTCCGCCGAAAGGCGCCCGTACACCGGTAAGATATCCGGGATGGACACGGCACACCATAATAATAGGACACTCCCCCGCACGCTGTCAATATTCCGCGGGGCGTTTTGCCACCGTTTTGATACGGAACCTTAGTAAGGTCTTAAGCGTGTGTTCACGATTTGTTCACATTTTGAGGGGCAGGCGCATGATATGATATTGTCGGGGGCAGCGGCGGAACGGAATGACAATTTCTGCCGTCTAAGTAAATAGGCAAATCAACCCGCGGGCGCGCGGGAAGGAAAAAGGAGAACACAACATGAAAAAAGCGGCTTTTGTACTGGCGCTGGTGATGCTGCTGGGCTGTGTGTCCGGCTGCGGCGCAGCGGAGGGCGAGGCCTCCGTGCAGTCGGTGTCTATGATCTGCGGGCTGGGGTCCGTGGGTCTGGCGGACCGGTTCGCAGGCATCGTCAGCCCGCTGGGCGAGACGACCATCAAGAAAAACGACGCCATGACCATCGACACCATCAAGGTGAAGGTGGGCGACAGCGTGAAAAAGGGCGACGTGCTGCTGACCTATGACCTCAGCCAGATCCGCACCGACCTGGAGATGGCCCAGCTGGAGCTGGAGCAGCTGAACGCCACGCTGGAGGACCAGCAGGCGGAGCTGGAGCGTATACAGAAGCTGATGGACAGCACCTATGACGACGCCACCAAGCGGCAGTACGCCCTGGATCTGCGGGAGCAGAACGTAAAGGTGCTGGAGACGAAGGCCAACATCGCCACCAAGAAAAAGGACATTGAGAAGCTGAAGGCCAACACCGCCGACAGCACCGTCAAGTCCCCGGTGGACGGCGAGGTGCAGTCCCTGAACCCGGACGGCGGCACGGACAACTCCGGCAACGCCCTGCCGTTCATGACCATCGTGGAGACGGGCGGCTTCCGCATCAAGGGCTATGTGAATGAAAACAACGCCAGCGTGCTGACCGAGGGCACGGCGGTGGTCATCCGTTCCCGGGTCAGCGACCAGACGTGGAAGGGCAGCATCAGCTCCATCGACTGGAACAACGCCCAGCAGAGCCGCAGCGACTACGGCGACAGCGACACGGCCATGTCCAGCAAGTACCCCTTCTATGTGACGCTGGAGGGCGACGGCGAGGGCCTGTTGATGGGCCAGCACGTGTACATAGAGCCGGACTACGGTCAGGAGGACACCCAGGACGAGAGCCTGATCAACCTGCCCAGCTACTTCATCAACGACGCCGAGGGCAAGCCCTGGGTGTGGGCTCAGAACAGCAAGGGCAAGCTGGAGAAGCGGAGCATCACCCTGGGCGAGTACAACACGGAGACGGACACCTATCCCGTGACGGACGGCCTGACGGCGGAGGACTACATCGCCTATCCCGACGACAGCCTGAAGGCGGGCATGACGTGCATCACCTATGACGACGCCACCTTTGACCCCAGCGCCAGCGGCGGCGAGGTATACCCCGAGGGCGGCGGTGAAAAAATCGACGAAAACGTGCCCATGGACGGCATGGACGGCGGCGATATGCCCGCCGAGAACGACACCGTCACGGACGACGGCAGCACCGCAGCCGTGATTCCCGGCGGCGAGGCCGCCTCCGCGCCGGCGGTCATTCCGCCGATGGAGGGCTGACCATGATTTTGGAAATGCGCGATATATGCAAGGACTACCCCATGGGAAAGTCCGTGGCACATATCCTGAAAAACGTGAACCTTGACGTGGAGGAGGGGGAATACCTGGCTATCATGGGTCCCTCCGGCAGCGGCAAGACCACGCTGATGAACCTGATCGGGTGTCTGGACGTACCCACCAGCGGCAGCTATCTGCTGGGTGGGCGGGACGTGACCACCTGCAACAACAAGCAGCTGGCGGAGGTGCGGAACAAGGAGCTGGGCTTCGTGTTCCAGAGCTTCAACCTGCTGCCGAAGCTGACGGCGCTGGAAAACGTGGCGCTGCCCCTGCTGTACGGCGGGGTGAAGAAGGCGGAACGCCTGGAACGGGCCCGGGCCGCGCTGGAGACGGTGGGGCTTTCCGACCGGGTGGACCACCGGCCGGACCAGCTGTCCGGCGGACAGTGCCAGCGGGTGGCCATCGCACGGGCCATCGTGGGTAATCCGAAGCTGCTGCTGGCCGACGAGCCCACCGGCGCGCTGGACAGTGCCAGCGGCGCGGCGGTGATGGAGCTGTTTCAGCAGCTGCATGACGGCGGCTCCACCATCATCATGATCACCCACGACCATTCCATCGCCAACCACGCCGCCAAGGTCATGACCATACGGGACGGCGTACTGTCGGGAGGTGACGACTATGAGTGAGAAGCTGACGCTGCGGGAAAAGCTGCATATCGGCGAAAAGCGCACCGACGGCGAGAAGCCGCGCATGAGCAAAAAGCTGAAAAAGGGCATTATTGCCGCCGCCTGCGTGGTGGGCGTGTGCGGCGCGGTGTGGGGCGGACTGACCATCGCCCGGAACGCCCAGCGGGGCGACGTGAACGTATACGCCGTCAACGAGTGCGCCATGACCGACTACTGGGGGGACACCTCCAACACCAGCGGCATGGTGACCACGGACAAATTGCAGAAGATCTACATCTCCCAGAGCCAGACGGTGAAGAAGGTGTGGGTCAAGGAGGGCGACAGCGTCAAGAAGGGCACGGTGCTGGTGAGCTATGACTCCACCCTGACACAGGCCACCGTGGAGCGCGCCAAGATCGACTATGACCGGCAGACGGAGAACCTAGAGGTCATGAAAAACGAGCTGGAGCTGCTGAAGAAGGCGAAGAACAAGGAGACGCTGCAGGCGGAGTATGATAAGCTGGAAAAGGAGCTGAACAAGCTTATCGAGGACGCCACGAAAAGCTCGGACGATGAGAGTGACGTGGTGGATCTGACGCACATTGCCATCGACGGCATGAAGCTGGGCACCGGCAGCGGCAACGACAAGGACAACGCCATCTACTACTACCGCACGACGGACAGCGACGGCAGCTTCGCGCTGTCGCAGGCCGACCTGATGGGTATTTTCAGCAGTCGGGGCAAGACGGACGGCACGCTGTATCTGGTGTTTGTCACCCGCGCGGGCAACAAACTGGGCGGAGCTGTGATGGGCAACGAGGGCTATATCCTGACGGCGGTGACGGAGGATGTGCCCAGCGGCGGCGAGACCGGCGGCGAAGGCGGCGGCACAACGGCCAAAAAGCTGGTATCTGTGACCGTCAAGCCGTGGAACAACGGCTTCAAAGAGTTCACCGACGGCGCGCCGGATTACGGCGACAAGAAGGCCGAGATCGAGAAGCTGCAGCGGAAGATCGCCCAAATTCAGGAGCTGCTGGATACCTCCATGACCCAGCTGGATCTGAACAAGGCCATTCTGGAGAAGGCTCAGGCGGTAAAGGAGCAGGAGGTCAACCTGAAGGTGGCGAAGCTGAAGCTGGACAAGAAGCTGGCGGAGCTGGGCGACGGCAACGTGTACGCGGAGTTCGACGGCACGGTGAAGGCCGTGCGGGACCCGGACGAGGCCTATAACAACAGCGAGGCCGTGGTGGAGCTGTCCGGCGGCGGCGGATATTACGTCACCGGCACCCTCAGCGAGATGGATCTGGGCAGCGTGCAGGTGGGCGACAGCGTATCCATCAGCAGCTGGATGACCGGAGCGGCCTGCGAGGGCACCATCGTGTCCATCGACGACTATCCCACCAGCAACGGCAACAACTGGGGCGACGGCAACAGTAACGTGTCCTACTACCCCTTCAAGGTGTTTGTCACCGAGGACGCGAATTTGCAGCCCAATGACTATGTGGATATACAGTACCAGAAGGACACCAGCGCGGAAGAAAGCGGCAGCTCACTGTATTTGCAGAGTATGTTCATCCGGACCGACAACGGCAAGAGCTATGTGATGGCCCGGGGCGAGGACGGCAGACTGGAGCAGCGGTGGGTGCAGACCGGCCGGGATCTGTGGGGCAGCTACACCCAGATACGGGGCGGGTTGACCATCGACGACTATGTGGCGTTCCCCTATGGACGCGACGTGGTGGAGGGTGCCCACACCCAGGAGGCCACGACCGACCAGCTGTACAACTACGGCATATAAAGGAGGCGGGATAACCATATGTTGGAAAATATAAATCTCGCCTTTCAGGGCGTGTGGAGCCACAAGCTGCGGTCGTTCCTGACCATGCTGGGCATTATTATCGGTATCGCCGCGATCATCACCATCGTGTCCACCATTCAGGGCACCAACGAGCAGATCAAGCAGAACCTGATCGGCGCGGGCAACAACGTGGTGCGGGTGACCATCGGCGCCACGGACAGCCAAAACTATTTCGACCTGACCTACTCGGCGCTGCCGGAGGGTATCGACCCAGTGACCCGGGAGATGCGGGATGAGATGGAGAAGCTGGGCAGCGTGTCGCTGGTGAGTATGTACTACTCCCGGGATTGGTGCGACAACGTGTACGTGGGCAATACGGCGTTCAGCGGGTCGCTGTACGGCGTGGACGACCACTATCTCACCGCCGTGGACTACGCGGTGAACTACGGACGCTCCTTCACGGCGGCGGACTATGAGAACCGGCGGAATGTGGCGCTGATCGACGCAAAGTCGGCAAAGTCGCTGTTCCAGGGCGAGAACCCCATCGGCGGCACCATCGAGATCAACGGGATGCCGTTCACCGTGGTGGGTGTGGTGTCCTCCCGGTCCAGCAGCGGACCGGTGATCAACAACTTTAAGGATTATCAGATGTACGCCGGCAGCACAGCGGGGACCATTTTCATCCCGGACGTGTGCTGGGCGGTGCCGTACCGGCACGACGAGCCCC
>ENA-ORSK01002824-ORSK01002824.1-human-gut-metagenome-genome-assembly--contig:-NODE-2824-length-11004-cov-4.010503_pt1 | contig 11004 bp, 12 predicted proteins | sample MGYA00242192_ERZ509159 | MGnify/ENA primary metagenome ERZ509159 (study PRJEB26280, sample SAMEA2338663) | human gut metagenome | biome: human gut; feature: human-associated habitat; material: faeces...
CCCGCCATACCAAGGGGGTGGCGAGATGATAGAGCGCGTAAGCTTCGACCACACCACCTTCGAGCGCCCACCGCTGAAGTTTGAGGCCGGAACGCCTGACTACATCGCCACCAACGGACTTGCCAAGGCGATCGACTACGTCTCAGCCATTGGCATGGAGAACATTCAGGCGTATGAGCACGATCTCACCGACTACGCCCTGCAGCAGCTCCGCGAGATCGAAGGAATGCACATCTATGGCCACGGCAAAGGCATGGAGGCTGACGCCGTCATCTCCTTCAACGTCGCCGACATCCACCATGCCGACCTCGGCACGCTCCTCGACCAACTGGGCATTGCTGTGCGCACAGGCCACCATTGCGCCCAACCCCTCATGGACCGCCTCGGCATACTCGGCACCGTGCGAGCGTCGTTCTCCTTCTACAATACTCGAGAGGAGGTCGATACGCTCGTAGCAGGACTACGCCGCGTGATCAAGATGTTCTGAAAATGATTCCGAGGGGCAAAAGATGGAGCCATCTATTGCATTTTTGACCACAAAATTTTGCAATATAAGAAAATCTCCGTAACTTTGCACCTGGATTTTGTCCTATGGTGTAATGGTAGCACAACAGGTTTTGGTTCTGTTTGTAGTGGTTCGAATCCGCTTAGGACAACATACAAAAGGATTCCTTTCCAAAGAGAGGAATCCTTTTGTTGTATTGCCACCTATTATATCGTCGTTTGTTGTATGGTGATTGTTGAAGCGTAGTGAGTTATATTGCGCTTGTATTGTACTGCAACACAACATTTCACTCAAAATAGGCACGAAACGCCTCTGCCTGCTCCTCCAACAGGGTGGGTTGACCATTGGCGTAGCGGTTCCACACCTGCTGGCACGGAGCCAAAAGGGGGAGGGGAGAATCGGTAGTACGCATCAGATAAGGGTCGCAGGCTTGGAAGGTCTCCAGCACCTGCACCACCTTCTCGGGCTTCAGTTTCATCAGACGCGCCAGTTCTGCCACCTCGGGCGTGTCCACCACCATAGTATGGGGCACAAGCCGGAAGTAGAGATCGAGGATGAGAACCAGCATGACAGGTTTCAATTCGTGGTCTTCGGTCAATGGCAGAAAGAAGTCCTCAAACGTGTTACGCACCTCCACCCCCTCGTAGAAAGCCTGCTCACAACCGAACCCCTTCATCTTCCGAAGCCGCGCAATGTCTTTTGCAAGCCGACGCGGCTTCTGGGCGTAAGTTTTCCAGACCAGTTGTAGCACCAGGCGGTCACGACGGTCCATCTCCTGCAGTTGCTGGTGGATGAATGGGGGCGGAAGATGTAGTTCCACAGCAAGGTCAACAGCCTCACGCGCATACACCGCTTTCACACCCGTAGGACGCTTCAGGTAGAGTTGCAGCACGAGCAGCCAGTAATCATCGTTCCAGAGAGGATGAGTAGCCATACGCATTATCTTAGGTTTTCTATACTTTATCTTTAGATGTAATCCTTATCTACGGCGCACGGGTTGACCGGCCTGGTCAACTCGTTCACCGCTAATATAGATATCAAACGTCGGTCCGTTCGACCAACCGTTGCCAAAGTCCTGATTGCTGCCTCCCAAGATCTTCACGTCGTCGAGGGAAAATTCCAGCGGGGAGACCTTCAGCGTAGTGGGATTTTCACCATCGATACCGATAAAGATAGCGCAATGAAAGTCAAACTCCACGACGCATTGTTTGCCACCAACATTGAGCGACAGCGACAGAGGCTCAGGTGCAAGGCGCACATAACCCTCCGACTCCTTGTCCGAAAGGTCTCCGGACAACCCATATCTGACCAACAGGTTCTGCAGCGGCGCAGAAGCAACAGCACGCGCCAGGGCCGTATCCTTCAGACAGGGCGCCACGAGGCTGATGGGGAAATTGGGGATGGTAATGTGCTGGTCCCCATAGCCACCTACGACGTATTGCAGCGGCGCAGCAGAATCGGGGAGCATGGCCCGTATCGCACTATCCTTGACGACATCCTGCCCACCACGCAGGTCAGTGCGGTAGATGCGAAAGCAGCTCATATCGTAAGTGCCTGCCATCGTGTCGCAGATCCGCTTCACGTTGGCCTCCCGATGGAAATAGCTATTGGTCCAACGTGGGGTCGCACGGTGGCAGCTGCCCAACAGACAAACCGTCACAACGGCGAAAACAGAGAAAAGAACAGACTTCAATCTTTGTAGCTTCATATCTTTGAATTTTTAAATAACTGCCTTTAGATAACGAAATCTGCACCGAATTATTGCACCATTGGCCTTTTTATGACCTTTTGCCAACAAAAAAGAAGCACGACATGATGGAAAACGAGTCTTTTTTTGTAATTTTGCAACGGAATTGAAACAGTCAATGTGTACCAGCTCCTATTGATGATATCATCACAACAACATCACACAATATGCACACCAGCGACTATCTGATCATCTTCATGAAAGTTTTGGGCGCGTTGGCCCTGCTTATCTATGGCATGAAGGTTATGAGTGAGGCGCTCCAGAAGATGGCCGGCTCTCAACTGCGCCACATCTTGGGAGCAATGACCACCAACCGCTTCACAGGAATGCTCACGGGAATGTTTGTCACCTGTGCCGTCCAGTCCTCTTCCGCCACCACCGTCATGACGGTGAGCTTTGTCAATGCCGGTCTATTGACCCTTGCCCAAGCCATCTCCGTCATTATGGGTGCGAACATCGGCACCACGCTCACGGCGTGGATCATGTCGCTTGGCTTCAACGTCGATCTGACCATGGTCGTCTTTCCGGCCTTCTTCATCGGCATCATGCTCATCTATTCGAAGCGACGGCGCTTCATCGGCGATTTCCTCTTTGGCATTGCGTTTCTGTTCTTTGCCCTTGTCCTGCTATCGGCAGCTGGCAAAGAACTTGATTTGGAACCCAACCCTAACGCCATCCACTTCTTCTCCTCCTTTGACACCCATAGCCATTTCAACATAGTGGTCTTCGTGCTCATTGGCACCCTCATCACCTGCATCGTGCAGAGCAGTGCCGCCGTCATGGCCATCACCATCCTGCTGTGCTCCACGGGCGTCCTTCCGATCTACTTCGGTATTGCCCTCGTGCTGGGTGAGAATATCGGCACGACGGCCACGGCCAACCTCGCGGCGCTGGGAGCCAACACACAAGCCCGAAGGGCGGCCCTGGCCCACCTGGTGTTCAACGTCTTTGGCGTGGTCTGGGTGCTCTGCCTGTTCTATCCCTTTGTCGATGCGGTCTGTTCTTTGGTAGGCTACGATCCAACGGGCGCTGGTACCTCTCAGACACAGAAGGCAGTCCTCCTTCCGATTGTGCTGGCAGCGTTCCACACCTGCTTCAATGTCACCAACACCTTCCTGCTCATCTGGTTCATACCCCAGATAGAGCGTATCGTCTGTCTGATCATCAAGCCGAAGGCCAAGCAAGACGAGGAGGACTTCCGCCTGCGCTTCATCCAGGCTGGCATCATGAAAACCCCAGAATTTGCCGTACTGGAAGCCTCCAAGGAGATTCACTCCTTCTCTGGGCGCATCCATAGAATGTTTGGAATGGTGCGCGAGTTGCTCGGGGAGCAAGATGGCGAGGCCTTCGTCAAACTCTATTCGCGCATCGAGAAATACGAGGGCATTTCAGACAACATGGAGATAGAGATTGCCAAATATCTCGACCAGGTGAGCGACGCCCATCTGAGCGACGACACCAAGGAGAAGGTGCGAGCCATGCTGCGCGAGATCTCAGAACTGGAATCTATCGGTGACGCCTGCTACAACATGGCACGCATCATCAGCAGAAAGCGTTCGGGCAAAGATGAGTTTACCGAGGATCAGTACAACCATCTACACCAGATGTTTGAACTGACCGACGATGCGCTGGAGCAGATGACACAGACCCTGGTGGCCCACCGCGGCAGCGTGGACGTCAACCGTTCTTTCAACATCGAGAACGAGATCAACAACTACCGCAACCAACTGAAGAACCAGAACATCAACGATGTCAATGAGCATAAGTACTCCTATGCCAGCGGCACGATGTATATGGACCTCATCAACGAGTGTGAGCACCTGGGCGACTATGTGGTCAATGTCGTTGAGGCGCGCATGGGCGTGAAGCAGCACGAGCCAGAGCCAAACATAGACTAACGACCGCCCACACCCGCTCTACCAGCACGAGAAGCCCCGACTGTACAAAAAATCCTGTACCATCGGGGCTTCTTGCCAATAGGCCTTCCTATAGCACGCCAGCAAGCCATTCTCCATTGACTCGAGCAAAACACAAGGGCCAGGAAGAATCGCTTGCAAAAAGAAAGGCTGATTCCTTTTGGGAACCAGCCTTTCTTTTTTAGTTTATTTCTTGCAATAAGCAAGCCTTATTTCTTGCTCCAAGTGAGATTACTTCTTGTTCAAAGCGAGATCGAGGGCGACGGCGATAGCCACCGTAGCACCTACCATCGGGTGTTGCCCATACCCAGGAAGCCCATCATCTCGACGTGAGCAGGCACTGAAGAAGAACCTGCAAACTGAGCATCGGAGTGCATACGGCCCATGGTGTCGGTCATACCGTCGGCAATCTTCTTGGCTTCGCTTTATCCTTTGTCCATAATCCATTGTAAAACAATAGCATATTTCAGCATTTCAGTCTTCGGAGTTAATATTTAAAAGAACTATTTTCGGACTGTTGGCATCATCTTGTACCAATAACACCTAAATCCAAGTGCAAAATTACAATATTTATCTGAACTACGAGTAGTAAGTTCCCTATATATAATAAGGTGAAATATTATTGTTCTTACTTTCCCTCTTTCTTGTCTCCTCCCATCAACCTTTTCTGTTCACGCTCAAAGTTCTCCAAGAAGAGAATCTCTACAGGCGAGAGGTTGTTCTTAGTACGTTCCTTGAATTTGTCGTATTCATGGTCGGCTTTCTCTTTGGCGAGCTTGGCGGAGATTTTACCTGCATGAGTGAGGATGTCTTTACGGGAAATACGGAGGAAGTCATCGAGAATATTAATCCAGTCCTTCATATACATAGGGCGGTGTTCCTCGGCTTGCATTTCGGCGAAGTCAAGATACAGACTTACGATGCGGTTCAGTGACTTTATCTCTTCGTGGGTGAGGTAGTTCTTGGCTATTTCTGCTTCTGGTTTTGACGGCATAGCTCCAGACCACGTTGTAAGTCCCATAAAGTCTTTCTCGGCATCGGCTCTCTCGTATATTATTTCCGCCGCCGTATGACCGTGAACCGAATAGTGCATTTTGTTCTGTACTGTTTTGAAGAACTTTTGTGTCATTTCCACTCGTGGGTCATAGTCGATACTGAGGGCATAAATCTCCAATACCTTACGATAGAACACCTTCTCACTGGAGCGAATGTCACGTATTCTTGCAAGCAACTCGTCAAAGTAATTGCCGCCTCCAGCTCTCTTCAAAAGGTCATCGTTCATGGCGAAGCCTTTTACTATATACTCCTTCAGTACCTTAGTTGCCCATATTCTGAATTGAACACCACGGTAGGAATGAACACGATAACCTACGCTGATAATCATGTCGAGATTGTAGTAAGCTATTACCCTTTCAACCTTGCGAGTTCCTTCATTTTGAACTGTTGCAAAATTTGCAATAGTTGCCTCTTCTTGTAATTCTCCATCCTCTAACACATTCTTTATATGTCGTGAGATAGTGGACTTATTACGCTGAAACAACTCTGCCATCTGGTCAAGCGAGAGCCAGACAGTATCGTTCTGCAACTTCACTTCTATCTGTGAATCACCGTCAGGAGTTTGGTATAATAAAAATTGCCCTTTATCATCCATATATACATTACTTTAATGTCTTGGTTTGGAGAAGAACTTGGTTTAACTTCTTAACAGATCTTTCATTTCGACACCAAGCAGTTTAGCAATGGCATTAAGTGAACTAAGATTAGGCTGAGCTTTATTACTCGCCCATCTTGACACAGTACACTCTGATACACCCAATTCTTGTGCTAACCATTTTCCCGTCTTTTTCTTTTCGACAAGGACTAACTTGATGCGATTTAAATCTTGCTCCATATAAAATTTATTATCGTTTGATGCAAATTTATACAAATTCTCCGAAATTCCACCACTCTACACGTTAAATTAAGAAAAATAGCCCGATTTTGCCACTTTCTCAGCAAAAAATTCTTGATTCTCACTTAATTTCCGTACTTTTGCGATGCTGATTGGAGGCTCTGTGTAAAAACAGGGAATAGCCAGTTAGTCAAGAAGGCGTATCAAGCTATTCATACCGCTCTAAAATGTCTGGAAAACAAAGAAGAAAGGTACTAATGAATAGAAACGATATGCCCTTCCTTGGTGTATATGATAATGTTCGGTACAGCCCTAATTGTACCCCTACATATCAGCACTGGGGATGGGGCTTTGTTTCTGAACATTTCGTACCACAGGTTTTTTTCCAGACTACCTAGAGCGAGGGATGGCAGATTCGAACTCCATCCCTTTCTTGTATCTATATACTAACTGCCGTGAGTTTGTGGAGTTCTATTGGCAAAAAAAGAGTGTGCTACCGATATGGAGAAAGATTCTGTCGAAAAACTTCTTGAAATCCAAAAACTCAAAGAGGCAGGCGTTTTGAATGAGGAGGAGTTTGAAGAGCAAAAGAAACGTATTCTGGAAGAAGATAATAATGCTCCTCAAAAACCTGTTGTAAAAACAAGAAGCCTCTATTCTGACCTTTTGAATCTATGGAGTAAACTTCATAGTTCATTCCGTCTTGACCAAAAGAAGCAAGAAGAGTTATCAACAAACAAATTAGCATTGTTTGTTTTGCTAATAAACATCGTTCCCTTTATTGGCATAATCATGCTGATGTCTCAACGTGTCGTTGTTTCTTCTATGATGACATTGCCTTTACTATTAGAAGCTTCTTTGTTGCTTTGGGGCATTTGGAAGTCCAACAACAAGATTTTGATTTGTACTACGGCAATCCTTATGGTTTTGCCTGTTATGGGATTGTTCTATATCACAGATTTTTATCTAATTGAAATAAAGGATCCTCCCTTTCATGGATTAGAAGCGTTAATGAATAAGGCTTATTGTGCCTCACTTTTATATGCTTTAATTTCTTTCTTATTGATGGCAAGCAATGTCAAGGTTGCACACAAGATAGTAAAAGTTTTGGCTTTAGCAACTATATTCAATCCTGTCTTTTACGGATTAGCTTTAACTGGAGGGCAGGTCGAGGTAACTTGTCGTTGGTACAGTGGTGACACCACGAATTATTATATATTTAAAGATGCCGATAATTATTGGATTTTTCTTATTGTCGCATTTTGGGTTACAAGCCATCTTATATATTCAATTCTAACAGGTCAATCATTTAGACAATCTGTATTGTCTGTTTTGAAAGGATGGACTACAATCTTCCAAGTTGCAAAGCGATATAAAAAGATTTGCTATGCAGTCGTAGGAGCGTTTGTTGTTTTCATTATCGGTTACAACATCAAGCATTACTATGACCAAAGGCAAGCTGCTATCGCTTGGGAACAAAAGCAGATACAGGATTCCATTGCCAACGTGAAGCGACAGGAACAAGAGCGGAAGAATGCTATAATCCGTGCTGAAAGAGAACGTATTGCTGCTATACAGCAAGCAAAGCGTGATTCTATAGATAAGGTTGAACACCAATGGTTTGTCAAGAAGTATGCTAAAATAGGTATCATTTTTACAAATCTTGAAATAACACGTGGCACAAATAATGATGGAACTCCTATAAAAGGTATAAAATGCCGTTTCTTCAATCCAACGAACAAGACTATTAAATATGTAATAGCTCATTGTTACCCAATAAATGGCGTAGGTGATGTTATGGGCTATCCACAGAATTATCGAGGAATCGGTCCTATTGCGTCACATGATTTTGGAGAATTTACATTTGATGATGTATTTGAAGACAGGAATGACGTAATAGACGACATTGGAGCATACTTCACGATTGTCTATAGTAATGGAAGCAGCAAGGATGTAAAATGGAAGAGTGCATACGTAGACGATTTCAAGACATCATGGTTTGAGTAAGATATGGTAGTATTATGGTAAGATTAATCACATTATTTATAATGGTTGTGCTTTCTTCTTCTTTGAAGGCACAATCATTTACCTCATGTGTAAGTGATGCAGAAACTCGCATTAGCAAATTGAAAGAAGTAGAGAAATTGGTAGCATCGTCCATTCAGAACACGGAGGCAATAAAGGCTACAGCACAACAGACTGCCAATCCACAGCAATATATTGATTTTGTTGTGTTGAGGTATGAGAGAAACAACCATAAGATTCAGTTGGCTATTGTTCAAGCAACAAACGAGGCTATAAAAAATCTTTCTGCTTTTATCGGCAAGAGTGAGGTTGACCAAGTTGTTTTGAAAGAAGGAATAACCAAATATTCCGATATGTCAGCCACGGCACACAAATTTGCCAATGAATTGCAAGAAAAGTTCTTTGACCATTTCTCTGCTTATCTCAACAACTATGGGTATGATTGTGAGTCCATATTCAGACAAGATAACATGGACTTGCTTTTGGAATATGAAGTTTATTAAAAAAAATACTGACTATGAAGAGTTTAAAGACAAAAATCATTATGTCGCTATTGTTGACGATGTGTTCATTCACCACTTCATTAGCTGATAGTGGATATGTATTTAAAGGGAAAATTGGTAAATACCCTATTGTTCTGACTATATGGGCAACAGCTGCATTTGCAGATGGTGAGTATTACTATGTAAGCCAAGGTAAAAATAAGCCTTTGAAACTCCAAGGTAACTATGACACTGAGGGGTATGAGGATGATGTTTGGTATTTTACAGAAACAGTGAACGGCAAGCGAAACGGTGCATTCAAATTAAAGTGGAGAAGATCTGTAGACAATGGTTATAAGAGAATGACTGTCACTTATGTAAACATCAAAGGAAATTCCTACTATGTAAATCTCACTTGTGTTAAAGTAATCAACAATCCTGACCATATTTAGCAAACGATTATGAGCAAATACGAAGAATTATCAAAGCTGAAAGAACTTCTCGATGCAGGAGTTCTGAACAAGGAAGAGTTTGAAGCAGAAAAGAAAAAGACACTTGATGCTTCCGAAGAAGTTAAGCCAACACCAACAAAGAAACCTGGCTTTTTCAGTAAAGAAGCTGCAAGACAAAGACAAGAGGCTTTTAAGAAACTTCCAAAAGCTGAGCAACAGAGGCAACAGATTATGGGTGTGGGAATCGGAATATTCTTTGCAATTTTTGCTTGTATGCTAATATTCTTTGTTATGTTGTTTGGTTGGAGTGGCGTTAAAGCAGGTATTGAAAACTTATGGGGTCGCTAAATTCTGAAAAGTATGGATAAGGAAGTTATGGATAAACTCATGGAGATAAAGAAACTCTATGATGCTGGTGTCTTGACCAAAGAAGAAATGGAGGCAGAGAAGACTAAAATTCTGCGTCCTACATCTGTTGCGTCTGAAAGCAAGAAAGAAACGGTAGCTTCTAATGACAAGCCACAACCAAGAACTAGTAAGGGAACGCTGAAACAAGGATTGTCTAAAGATACAAAGATATGGCTTATAGCAGGAAGTGTTGTAGCCGTAATGCTCATTATTGCCATCATAATTCAAAATGGCAGAAGTTCAAATAGTCAGACATACGATAATGACTATGCCGTTGCAGATACTGATACTGTGATGGTTGATGATACAGATTATGATACTGCCGTAGATGACAGCCAAGAGCAAACTCCACAAAGCTATGCTGACAAAGCAGAGAATTACATCGGAGGTCTTGATACTGACACTCGTGTTGTTGCAAGTCTAACGGATGATGATCGCCATTGTGTTTATACACTGACTGAAGTTGAAGCAGGTTGGGGAAGAGTAAACAGTTTGTATTGCCACAATCTTGAAACAGGTTCAACAAATCTCGTTTTAGTTCCTTACAAGGTTGAAGGAGAAGAGGACAATGGCGAACAGGTTGCAGATGCTAAAATGATTGGTAACAATCTTTATGTCATCAACACTTCATATCGTTGCGGTAGCAGTGTTGCTTGCTTGAATACGCTCACAAATAATTGGTCATGTGTTGTCAGAGCCAGTGCTGATGCTAAGTTTGTCGGTTCAAACAAGCTTAAAGTAACATATTCAAAACTCGTATATGAGGGAGAATGTTTAGCTGACAACCAGTATGAATATAAAGATAAAGTAATAACATTAAAATAACGTGACCATATGAGAAAGTTATTATTATTCATCGCATTAGGATTCATAATGCTATCCTCTTGCAACAACGGACAAACAAAAGGTGCTGCCGAAGAGATTGATAGTATAGCACTAAGAGCAAAGACAGATACTGTTCTTAGCTTTAATGGTTGTACTATTGGGAATACAAGTATAGATGAATTTCCTGAAGCAGACACAAATGCTGTTGCTACATTTGATAAAGATGCAATAATCACTGTCGATAAATGGACTTATAATGCCAAATATAGATTTGATGGAGATATTGTAAAGTCAGTCAGGAAAAATCATAAGATTATAAATACGGTCAAAGTCGGCTCAATAAGCATTTGTGTCGGAGATTGGCAGTATGACAAAATTGATTCAACTGATATAAGAAGAATCGTAAAGTTATATACATCAAGGTATGGGAAGTATTCATATTATGAAGCTAACGATGGTAACTCTCCTGCTTTGTTTCCTAATGACAAAGTTGATAGCCTTTCCCATGATTTCTACTTAACGACTTTTATTTGTAAAGGAAAAGGGAAAATCGTTTGGGAATGGGCAAATTGCAGTATATCCATATATCCTGACCCTGAAGTGTGTTTTATAGATTATAGCTCATTCGGTGCCAAAGATAGGTTGAAAGAAGAAAAGAAACTTGAATCCCAAGCAAAGCATCAAGACATTTAAGACAGGATAATCGAGTAGGAGGTAAACACTAATTATAGGTGTTTATCTCCTATTTTCGTG
>ENA-ORSK01002825-ORSK01002825.1-human-gut-metagenome-genome-assembly--contig:-NODE-2825-length-11003-cov-2.627421_pt1 | contig 11003 bp, 9 predicted proteins | sample MGYA00242192_ERZ509159 | MGnify/ENA primary metagenome ERZ509159 (study PRJEB26280, sample SAMEA2338663) | human gut metagenome | biome: human gut; feature: human-associated habitat; material: faeces...
ATATGAAAAACGGCCGGTAACATACCGGCCGTTTTTTATGGAGTACGATTTTTACTCCAGGTTTTTCCGGACTCCGTCCAGAAACCGCTTCATCTTCCCGCTGTCCTTTTTGTCGATGATCTTCGACAGGTGGGTCAGCGTGGCGACGATGTTGTCGATCTGTGCGGGCGTCTTGGGGTTGAAGAGGATTTCCGTCAGCAGGTAGTCGTCTTCGGAGAGTAGTCCGCGGGCGATGGCCATGTGTTTCTTGAAGGTGGTGCCGGGGGCATCCTGGTGCTTCATGATGGAGGCGAATACGAGCGTCGAGGCGAACGGCACCGAGAGGGAGTAGGCCACAACTTCATCGTGCCCCTCGAAGGTGTATTCGCAGACGTTGAGCTTCAGCGAACCGTAGAGGTCCTTGAAGAAGATTTTGCCCATGTGGTCCGACTCCTTGATGATGATGGCGTTTTCGGTTTGCAGGTTGCCCAGGTTGGCGAACGTGGGGCCGAACATCGGGTGGGTCGAAACGTACCGGAATCCCGATTTCTCATAAAATTCCTGCAACCCGGTCTTTACCGAGGCGATGTCGGAGATGATACAGATAGGGAAATACCTCCTCGAATGCCTGGAGCGTGGCGTTCAGCGTTACGCAGTTGATAAGCAGTTCGGGCCGGAAGTCGGCGATCTCTTCGGGCGAGGTGAAGCGCTGGGCGTTGTAGATGAATCGCATCCGCCGAGGGTCTTTTTCGAGGACGGCTACGTCGTGGTTGAAACTCAACAGATCGGTGAAAAAGGAGCCCATCTTTCCCGCTCCCAAAATCAGTATGCGCATATATCGGTTTGTTTATGTTTTTTGATGATCCGGGCGGCATGGGACCGCCCGGGGATTGTTCTATTTCATTCTTCGTTTTTTCGCTCGGCAGAGGCCGTCGGCAACTTCCGTCCCCGTTTGCCGAAAACATTGAATCGCTTCTTCGTTTTCTTCGCACGGCATAATCCGAATAAATTCGGTGCTGTCTTCGCTTATCGGGAACGTCGTTATTTCATTATTTCCATCTGGACCTTTACCGACTCTTCGTGGATCGCCTTCATGATTTCCGAAATGAATTCCGGGTCGAGGTCGAGCGATTGCCCCATTTTGCCGCGTTTGTCCAGGATTTCATCGTAACGCTTGTTTTGCAGGATGGGCATGTTGTGCTCCTTCTTGTAGGTGCCGATCTCCTGCGAGATGTGCATCCGCTTGGCGAGGAGGCTCAACAGTTGCTCATCGACCTCGTCGATCTGGCGGCGCAGGATGCTGATGTTCTCCGTGGTTTGGGCATTGTCGCGCACCACGAGCAGTTGCAGCGTGTAGTCCAGCACTTCGGGCGTTACCTGCTGTGCCGCATCGCTCAGCGCACTGTCGGGATCGCAGTGGGATTCGATGATAAGTCCGTCGAAGTTCAGGTCGAGCGCCTGCTGCGAGATAGGAGCTACCAGTTCGCGTTTCCCGCCGATGTGGCTCGGGTCGCAGAAGATGGTGAGGTTGGGGTACCTGCGGCGAAGTTCGATCGGAATATGCCAGAGCGGAGCGTTGCGGTAGATTTTTTTCTCGTAGGAGCTGAATCCCCGGTGGATGACGCCCAGCCGTCGGAGTCCGGCGTTGTAGAGCCGTTCGATCGCGCCGACCCACAGTTCCAGGTCGGGATTGACGGGGTTTTTTACCAGAATGGGGATATCTACGCCTTTCAATGCGTCGGCCAGCTCCTGCATGGCGAAGGGGTTGGTGACGGTGCGGGCACCGACCCAGAGGATGTCGATGCCGGCTTTCAGGGCTTCGAAAACATGAGCGGGGGTGGCGACCTCGGTGGCTACCAGCATGCCGGTTTCCTGCTTGACCTGCTTCATCCAGGGAAGGCCTTCGACGCCGATGCCTTCGAAGCCGCCCGGCTTGGTGCGGGGTTTCCAGATACCGGCCCGGAAGATCTTTACGCCCCGGGCGGCCAGTTCGGAGGCGGTTTTGAGTACCTGTTCACGGCTCTCCGCGCTGCAAGGGCCTGCGATAATCATCGGACGTTTGGGATCCACGCCCGGAAAAGTGAGAGGTTCTATTTCCATTTTCATTGTCGTTGTTGATTTTGCGATCGCCGGCTGTAACCGGCGAATCCGGTCTGTTTATATTCTGTTTACTGATTCTGTTTTGTTCGGGTCGTCGTGATCCGGTCGAGTGCCTGCTGCAACATCTCCTCGTTGCAGCAGAGCGAGATGCGGATGTAGTTCCGCCCTTCCGAGCCGAAGATGAAACCTGGAGAGACGAAGACCCGCGACTGGTGTAGTACCCGGTTGCAGATGGCTTCCCCGACACCGTTCGGGCACTCCCCGGCAGCCGTGAGTTGCGCCGCGAGGGTATCGTTCACCCGTCCCCAGAGGAACATTCCCACCTGGTCGTCGCGGACATCGCAGCCGAGGGTTTCCAGAATCCGGGCAGCCAGTGCGCGTCGGCGGCGATATACCTCGTTCATCCGTTGGTACCAGCTGTCGGGGGCTTTCAGCGCTTCGACGGCGGCCAGTTGCATCGGGCGGAACATTCCGGAGTCCATGTTGCTCTTCACGCGCAGGATCCACTCCAGGAACCGGGAATTGGTCGCCACCATTCCGATACGCCAGCCGGGCATGTTGAAGGTTTTACTCATGGAGTTGAGTTCGATGCAGATCTCTTTGGCTCCCGGCACGCTCAAAATGCTTAACGGGCGGTCGTTCAGGATGAAGCTGTATGGGTTATCGTGGCAGATCACGATGTTGTGCCTGCGGCCGAAGGCGACGAGTTTTTCGAACAGCTCCCGCGAACCGTTGGCTCCCGTAGGCATGTTGGGGTAGTTGCACCACATCAGTTTCACACCGGACAGGTCCATTTTCTCCAGCGCTTCGAAATCGGGCTGCCAGTCGTTCTCTTCTTTCAGGGCGTAGGGCAGGATGCGGGCGCCGGTGAGCTTCGACACCGAGGCGTAGGTCGGATAGCCCGGATTGGGTATGAGTACCCCGTCGCCTTCGTTCAGGAAGGCCAGCGAAATGTGCATCACACCCTCCTTGCTGCCGATCAGGGGCAGGATTTCGTTAGCAGGGGCCAGGTCCACGCCGTACCATCTCTTATACCACCGGGCGAACTCCGCACGCAGTTCCGGAATACCTACGTAAGGTTGGTACCCGTGCGTGTCGGGCCGCGCTGCCGCCTGGCAGAGCACCTGCACGGTTTCGGCCGACGGGGGCAGGTCCGGGCTGCCGATCCCCAAGTTGATGACACGTGTGCCGGATTCGTTCATCCGGGCCACCTCTTTCAGTTTCACGGAGAAGTAGTACTCCTCGACGTTTTCCACCCGGCGGGCCGGGGTGACGGTCGGTTTTGCCGGTTTCGTTTCTTCGGAGCCGCCAAGCTCCGCAGGTTGCTGTTTTTTCATACTGAAAACAAAAAAGCTCCCGCCTCAAGGCAGGAGCTATGATCTAAATTCGTAATTCTGTCGATCGAACTTTACAACACGCAAACTCCCGCCTTTACTCGGCCCGAATAAAGGTAATAATAATAGGAGTATGTAAACTGAACGTGTTGCATATCGTTTTTGTCGTCGAATATCCGTCCAGGGTATTTAACGGGACAAATGTATCGCATTTTTCGGAAAATGACAAAATTTTTTTCGCTTTTTTATTTCGGGCATAAAATTCCTAAATTTGTCGGGACAAACAATTCGAATAAACGTGAGTAATCTTTATATATCATCCGATTTCAGCGGTTTGGATGCCCTGATTCCGCAGGGCCGACGGGTTTTCGTCGTTATCGACAGCAACCTGAAGCCCTTTTTCGGCCTTTTCGAACGGTATGAACTCATTCCGATCCAGACCTCCGAGAAGGTTAAAACCCTCGCTACGGTAGAATATATTATCGAACAGTTGCTGGATCGGGGAGCCGACCGGAGCTCGTTTCTCGTGGGCGTGGGCGGCGGCATCACGACCGACCTCTGCGGTTTCGCGGCGTCGGTTTACAAACGGGGTATTCGGTTCGGTTTCGTACCTACGACGCTGCTGGCGCAGGTGGACGCTTCGATCGGGGGTAAGAACGGCGTGAATTTCCATGCCTATAAGAATATGGTCGGTACGATCACCCAGCCTGAATGGATCTATATCTGCACCGATGCGCTGCGGACGCTTTCGCCCCGGGAGTTCCGGGCCGGAATCGCCGAAGTCCTGAAGACTTTCATCCTGTTCGATGCGGAATACTATCGCAAGGCCGTGGATTATTTCGCCCGGATGGAGGCCCACTTGCGGAAAGCGGGAACCTGTTGCGGGGGCGAATGTGTGTACGGGCAAGAGGAGCTTACCGAAATCATTCGCAAAACGGCGTTATACAAGTGTGCCGTAGTGGAGCGGGATGCTTTCGAGAAGGGGGAGCGGCGCTTGCTGAATCTGGGGCATACCTTCGCTCACGCCATCGAGAAAAATTGTCCGATCATGCACGGCGAAGCCGTGGCGATCGGTCTGGTGCTGGCTGCCGGGGTGTCCGAACGGCTGGGACTCGCCCCGGCGGGACTGGCGGTCGGTCTGGCGGAGGATTTGAAGAAGGTCGGGCTTCCCACCCAGTCGCCCGTAGCTATCGGTGTTTTGCTGGAAGCGTTGGAAAAAGATAAGAAGGTGGAGGGCGATGCCATTCATTTCATCCTGCCTCGTGCGGTGGGGGAGGTGGTGGATCGTGCGATTCCATTAAAACAGTTGGAGGAGGTCGCCCGTGATCTGCGTTAGCGTACAGGAAAAGAGTTTCGGGGATTGCCGGGCGATCCTCGAATCGTGTGAGATGGCCGAACTCCGGGCGGACCTTTGCCGTCTTTCGGTCGAAGAGGTCGAGCGGCTCTCGGCCGAACCTGATTGCCACCTGCCGGATTGCGAACTCTTCCGAGGCGTTCGCCCGCGAGCAGCTCGCGGCGGCGATCCGCAGAGGGGCGCGTTATGTCGATATAGAGATCGAAGCGCCCGACGAGCATCTGGAATACGTTCGTACGCTTGCCCGCGAGTACGGGTGCTGGCTGATCGTTTCGTTCCACGATTTCGAGGGAACTCCCTCCCTCGACGAGCTGAAGGGGATCGCCCGGCTGTGTCGCACGAAGGGGGCCGATCTGGTGAAAATCGTCACGACGGCCTGGAATATTTCGGATGCTGCCCGTACGATGCGTTTGTATGACCTGCAAGCCGACGGAGCGCTTTTCGAGGGTGCCGCCGCTGCGGAGCGTCCGCAGTTGGTCGCTTTTTCGATGGGCGAAGCCGGGAAATTCACCCGTCTGCTCTGCCTGAAGCTCGGTGCGCCATATACTTATGTTTCAGCTGGAGCATCCAACGCCACGGCGTCGGGGCAATATACCCGCGAGGAGATGGAGCAGATCCGCGACATCGTGAAGAAGCACGACCTCTACCTCTTCGCCGACGAGGTCTATCGCGAGTATATCTATACCGACGAGCCCTACACCTCGGCCATGCACCTGGAGGGTATCGAGAACAACGTCATCCTCGTCGATTCCGTCTCCAAGCGCTATTCTGAGTGTGGCATCCGTATCGGCGCCATCATCACCAAGAATACCGAAGTGCGCAAGGCCGTGCTGAAGTTCTGCCAGGCCCGTCTCTCTCCCCCCTTGATGGGTCAGATCATCGCCGAGGCCTCGCTGGAGGCTCCCGAGAGCTATATCGAGGGCGTGCAGAAGGAGTATGTGGAGCGTCGCAACTGCCTCGTCAACGGTCTGAACCAGATCCCAGGCGTCTTCTCTCCGATGCCGAAGGGTGCGTTCTACACGGTCGCCAAGTTGCCCGTGGACAATGCTGAGAAGTTCTGCCGCTGGCTCCTGGAGGAGTTCTCCTACGAGGGCGAGACCGTCATGATGGCCCCCGCGAGCGGCTTCTACAGCACCAAGGGTGCCGGCCTCGATGAGGTGCGCCTGGCCTATGTGCTCTGCTGCGACGAGCTGCGCAAGGCCCTTGTCTGCCTGGAGAAGGGCCTGGAGGCTTATCCCGGCCGCGTGAAGTAAGTCTATCGCATTCCCCTTATAGGGAGCGGGGAGTCGCCCAAGGAGCGGCTCCCGGCTCCTTTCCCTTTATATGATGCCGGACGATTGTGGTCCGGCCTGCTACGCATTCATCTCAATAGAAACACTATGAATTTCCCCCTGTTTATCGCACGCCGTATCTACGGCAAAGGAGCTGGAAGTCAGAAGGTGGCCAAGCCTGCCATCCGCATCGCCACGGCAGGTGTGGCCATCGGTCTGGCCGTGATGATCGTCACGGTGAGCGTGATCCTCGGTTTCAAACATACGATCCGCGACAAGGTCGTGGGCTTCGGAAGCCATATTACCGTGGCCAACATCGCCAGCCTGATGTCCTCCGACCAGTATCCGATACAGATGGACGACTCCATGACGACCGTCCTCCGCGCCATACCGGGCGTGCGCCACGTGGAGCGCTACGCGATGACACAGGGCATCCTCAAGACCGACGACGACTTCCTGGGCGTGGCCCTCAAGGGCGTCGGTCCTGAATACGACACGACCTTCATCCACCAAAATCTGGTGGAGGGGTCGATTCCCCATTTCTCCGACTCCTCCTCCACGCAGCAGCTGCTCATCTCGAAGACCATTGCCGACCAGTTGCGCGTGAAGTGTGGGGAGCGCATCTTCGCCTATTTCATCAACCACCAAGGGGTGCGCACGCGCCGCTTCACCATCACGGGCATCTATGAGACCAACCTCAAGCAGTATGACCAGCAGATGTGCTTCACCGACCTCTATACCGCCAACCGCCTCAACGGTTGGCAGGAGGACCAGTTTAGCGGGGCGGAGATGCTGGTGAGCGACTTTGGCCAGATCGACGAGGTGGAGCACCAGGTCGTGAAGCGCGTCAACCGCACCACCGACCACTATGGCGAGACCTATTCCTCCTCCACGGTCACGGAGATGAATCCGCAGATCTTCTCCTGGCTGGAGCTGATGGACCTCAACGTCTGGCTCATCCTCGGACTGATGATCGCCGTGGCGATTGTCACGATGGTCTCGGGCCTGCTCATCATCATCCTGGAGCGCACGCAGATGATTGGCGTACTCAAGGCCCTGGGAGCCAAAAACCAGCAAGTGCGCCACGTCTTCCTGTGGTTTGCCACGTTCGTCCTGGCCAAGGGCCTGCTTTGGGGCAACGCCTTGGGCCTGGGCCTCATCGTCCTTCAGCACCTCACGGGCTTCGTGCGCCTCGATCCCCAGACCTACTACGTCAGCACGGTCCCCGTCGAGATCTCCTGGCCTATCGTCCTGGCCCTCAACGTGGCCACGCTCCTGGTCTGCGTTGCCGCCCTCGTCGTCCCCTCCTTCCTCGTCTCCCGTATCCATCCCGCCAAGAGCATGCACTACGAGTAGGGCCTCTTGTTCTTACCATTTGCGGGTCTCCCGCATAGATTTCCCTCCCACGACAAAGGGCTGGATCCCGATTGGGAATCCAGCCCTTTGCATTTATGGATAATCAGCTGCTATGGCAGCCGAGGGGAGTATTAATCGTCACCCCATTTGTCGCTGTTCGATTTTCCCCACAAGCCTGTGTATTCGTCCTCGATCTTGGTCTTCTCCTCACCGACCACATCAAATTTGCTGATGCACACATCGTTAAGACTGCCTCGGTAGACGCTACCATGCAGAAAGCCTCCGCTGCAGAGGGAGTCGAGGATGATCACATCTATCTTGGGAGCGATATAAATCTTCTTCATTTTGTGTCGCTGTTATTGTCGTTTTGTTATTTGATAATGACTTTCTTTCCGTTTACTACATACATTCCCTTGGGCAAGCCCTCCAGGCTATTGTCGCGGCGCACCATCTGTCCGTGCATGTTGAATACGCCCTCTATGCCGCGCTTATAGGAGGTGCTATTGCTGCTGCCGTGGATGTCGTCGATGCTTGTAGTGCTATCCTCCACGCCGTCGATCATGAGCGAGAACGTACTTCCAGATGTCGTGTTGCTCGGCAACTCAAACCAGCAGCGGAACGCCTTCAGACCGTATTGATAGAGCTCGTCATTCTCATTCTTGCCGCTCGGCACCTGGATGAGCTTTCCCTTGTACATGAAGAAGTCGCCATTGAGGTCGTCACGGCCTGGGATGATCTTGCCGTTTTCGTAAGTCTTGGCCAATGTGCCCTTGCAGACCATCTTGCCATAGTTGCCGTCGATGGTTTCGAACTGTATTTTTGATTCCCATGTGTCGGTGTTTACATGCTGCATCAGCTTCTCCCTATCGAGCGACACCATCGTGATGTCGTAGTGGTCGGCTTTCAAGGTCTTCGTCAGTCTGTTGTTTTCGTCCTTAGACCGCTCGTAGTCTTTACCCAGCCATTCGCTGTTGTCCTCGCCTGCTGATGTGTAGAATCGGTCTACGGTGTAGGCTGTCGACTTCACCTGTGTGTATGGCGGGAAGACGATATATGGCTCGAATGCTGTTACCATCACGTCATCGTCGTTCTTTGGCTCCACGGTCACAAACTGCACGCTATTCTCCGTCAGCGCCGCAAGTTTTGCCACCTTTACGGCGTCTCCGAACGTACGCTTCATCTGTCCCCATGTCAGATCGACGGGCAGAATGAGCGAGTTCCACATATTGTCGTTCAGCTTGCGGTTCAGATGCAGCACGCTGTTCTTGTATTCGTCTGTCGCCATGGTCAGATAGCGCAGGTCGGTAGACTCCTCGTCGAGAATCAGCTCCGGGTTGCGTCGCGGTCCGGCATAAAGCAGTTTGAAGTTGTCCACGGCAGTCAGCTCGTTGGCATCAGCCTCCGACTCGGTTGTAGAATCTACGTAGAAGCCTATGCGGAGAGTCACGGGATTATCGTTTGTTATTTCTTTCCCATTCAGGGCTTTGTCGAGACATATCTGCACCTGGTTCTCATACTTTCCCTCGAAGAAGGCACGTCCGATACCGGATCCTTCGTATGTATTGCCAAGCGTCTCGGCATCAGTCTGACTTATACCGTCGAGGGATGTTGCTGAGTATATCTCTTTAATCGGATTGTTGTCGGCACCGAGCACTGTAATGAACAGGTTTGCAAGCGGTTTCTTATTCGTAGCGATGTTCTCCGAACTGTTCGCTGTGCTGAATCCGTTGCATCGCAGCAGGTACCATCCTCCCTTGTGTACCTTCACGTCCTGGTAGATATTGAAGCCGCGCAGGCCTTTGGTGTAGCAATAGAAATACTGGCCGTATTTTTGTTGATGGTCTTCAGTTCTACCTGTCCAATCCTTATCTTGTGTGTTGCCAATTATGTTATACGTCTTGTACATTTTTTTGTCTCCAAAGTACACGTGGCTCTTTACATCATCAGGTAAATTTTCACCTCCGATTTCCCATTTTGCAGCATCGGTATCATTTATTCTGAAATCAGGACAAGTAAGAAGGAAAGAGGCATCGACAACCGATTTCATATGTGCAGGGGTCGTGCTGAAGAGTTTGTAATACTCATTCTTTGTAATCACCTTCCACTCCTGATTCTTGTATTCTGGGGTACCTTCCGTGGCTTTACTTGCATAATTGCAGATTTTATTCTCGTTGTCAGGATATGCCGTGAGATACCCTTGGCTAGAGATATTGACGAGATAAACCTTGTTTTTTTCTGTATAATCCACGCCTTTTTCAAAGGTGACCCTGCAATTCTTCCCGTCAGAATTTCCTCTGTCCATAAATACCCCATTTTCTCGAGTAATTTTTTCCCAGGCGATACCCATATATAATCCAGCAGAAGAACCTGCCACTTTGCTTGCTAGAAAATACGTTTTTGAATAGCTATTCCAATACATATAAATGGAATGTGGTGAAACATCCAGTGCGGCTTGTGTGCCCCACAAACCACCAATGCTCAGAAACTTTTTGGCACCGACATTATACAGACATACAATCTTATCTCCATCGGTTTGATTTGTTCCAACCTTTGTGTCTGTACAATGTTCTGACGAAGGATCAACGCCATAAAGGTCGTCAACCCCACCTATAACCGTTTTTTCTGTTCCGTTGCTTTCCGTCGCTTTATTTTGTGCCGAAGCCTGCCCTATGGGGACAAGAATCCACACGAGTAGCATGGCTGCGAAAAGTTTCCAAAGGCTGGATGATGCCTTGGAAGATTGCAATATTGTAGTTCTCATAAAAATTGATCCTGTGTATAAACTTGTTTTGATTTATTCCTCTGTCCGAAGGGCATGGCGCTGCAGAGTCGGCTCCTATGGTGATAGAAGCTACTCTGTTTGCTAAGTCCTTGTCGAATGGTAATAATGGGTGTTGTGGTCAATCAAGCCGTGGGCATGTCTTGACAATCTCCTACCCTCCTTTGCGTCTCTATGGTGTGTGGGGCGCGAAGATCTGCCTAAAAAACGACCGGTCCAGGCCTTGTCTCCATTTTGACGGCGCAAAATTAGTATAATTTCTCTAAACTGCCAAGTTTCTAATTGATAATTTGTGTTATTTCCATTCCGAAAGTCAGTTTTACCCCCCCCAATCTTGATCTGTGTCAACCTTTTAGTCTTGTTTGTCCGCCAGACTTGGAATAGTAATAATGCGATTTTGGTGGGCAAAGCTTCTTTCCTCCTGCCGTCTTCCTTCTGCCGTCTTCCCTTCGTGTCTTCTGACCTCTTATGTCCTCTTCTGTCTTATTCCCTTTCTTCGGTAAGTCTTCGGGATTTCTTCGGGGTAGTGCATCTTATTACTGTTGCCGGACAGGCTACAAGCTCTTACAGGAACGTTCTCCTGCTATTCTTTCTGATCACGGCAAAACTCGAGCGAGCTCGGTTCTGCACATGGCTTATCGAAAGCGTTGTTACAAATTGTAAAAGTTGTATTGGTTCCAATACGGCCTACTGAGTAGGGAAAACAACTTGAACAACTTTTACAACAATGAACAACGCTTCGCGGGGACAATTGTCTCTTCGAGGCCCGTGTTGGCCAAAGGTTGCTGCAAGGGAAACAACTATGAACAACGCTTCGCAAGGACAATCGG
>ENA-ORSK01002826-ORSK01002826.1-human-gut-metagenome-genome-assembly--contig:-NODE-2826-length-10998-cov-2.960340_pt1 | contig 10998 bp, 11 predicted proteins | sample MGYA00242192_ERZ509159 | MGnify/ENA primary metagenome ERZ509159 (study PRJEB26280, sample SAMEA2338663) | human gut metagenome | biome: human gut; feature: human-associated habitat; material: faeces...
TTGCAGCTGGCAGCGCCGCTGTTGCTGACGTAGCACACGCGGGACGAGGAGCCACCCATGACGGAACGCAGCCACCAAGTGCACCGAGTTCCGTTCAAGCGGTGCGCGGTATCGCGGAACAGGTCGAACTGGCAGTCGAAGCCCACGCTGTAGCCCTTGGTGCCCCACACCGGGCAGCCGTACACCTCCATCTCGGAGGGCGACCACACCTTGCCGATGTCCTGCCAGCTCCAGCTGTTGGAGTCGCTGAGCGCGCCGCTCGCGCTGTAACGCTCCTCAAGCAGCACGCGCTGGGTGAGCAGGTACTTGGTCAGCCCCTCGGGCAGGCACGCCTCGAACAGCCTCTCCCACGCCTTGAGGTTGCTGTTCAGGTACGGGTTCTTCACGTCTGCGGTGCCCTGGTTGGTGTTCGCAGTGTTCCACATCAGGTAGCTGTCGTTGGCCACGCCGGTGACGGTCTTGGCCACGGCGACGGGCGCGGACGCGATGAACGCGATGTGGTGGCCCTTGGCGCTGTCGCCGCACTGGTAGTACGGGTCGAAGTGCGCAAGCAGGAAGCGCACGGACTGCTGGGCCGCCATGTTTGACGCGCTCACGAGCGGCACGTCGATGTAGTCGCCGACGCGCAGCCCAGCGAAGTTGCCGGCGGCGATGCGCTTGTGCAGGGCGTCGTACACCGTACCGCTGCCGATCTCCCCGGCAAGGATGGTGGCGATGTTCTGCCCGCCGTACTTGCCGATGAGGCTCTGGCGGTTGTACTCCGCGTTGTTGAGCGCCAGCTGGGCGTTCTCTCGGGCCGTGCCGTCGATGAGCGTGTAGGTTTGCCCGTCAATGCCGAAGCGCTCTGCGTTCACTGTTGCCATTTGAGTTTCCTTTCTATGCGAGCACGATGGTCGTGCCTGATACCGAGCAGGTGGAGCCGAGCGTGACGGTCCCGTTGCTTATTGACGCCTTCGCCGACGGGGCGTAGACGGTGCCGCCCATGAAGAAGAACTTGCCCGTGGCGTTCGCGAGCATCGAGGCCAGCTTCTCGTTCTGGCTGCGCAGGTCTGCGATGTTGGAATCGCCGACGCTGCCCTGGGCGATCGAGTTGGCGATCTGTAGGGCCTGGTTTGCCGCCGCGTCGGCGCGCGAGGCCGCGCCACTGGCGGCAGCTGCGGCGTTCGACGAGGCCTGTTGGTCTGCGATGTGCTCGTCATGGCGTTTCAACTCGGCCGTCTTTCTGGCGGCCTCGTTGCTTTCGCGCGTCGATTCGGCAGACTTGCGGGCGCTCTCGGCGCTTGCTCGCGAGGACTCGGCCGTTTTGCGGGCGTTCTCGCTGTTGACGCGGGCCACTTCGTTGTTGGCGCGGTTCACCTCTGCGTTGAGGCGCGAGGTCTCGTTCGAAGCCCTTGTTTTCTCGGCCGAAACCCGCTTTTCCTCGGCGGCGTTGGCGTTGTCCATGGCCGTCTTGCAGTTCGCTGCGGCCTCTTGCGCCGCTTCCGCCGAATCCATGACGATGGTCGATGCAATGTAGTAGATCTTGCCGTCGGTCGTGCGCACCCTATCGACGTTCCCGTTGGCGTCGAGCATCAGGGCGGCGTATTGGGTCGTTTCTGCCATCAATACCTCCCTTACTTGGCTATTAGGCCCGTGACGATAGCCTGCGGGCCGATGGTCTCGACGATGCAACGGTCGCCCGACTTAGCCGCCGAGCATGCCGTGGTCATCGGAAGCCCCGAGAGCGTGCCGGATAGGGCGACCGCGAGCGTCGCGCCCGAGACGGACTTCACGGTGCCGAAGCCCACGGAGTGCCCCGAGCCGCCTTGCGGCGAGAACAGGGCGGCGAGCTGTTCGCCCGCGTCGGCTATGGTGCTAGCGTTCAAATCGCCTCATCTCCAATTTCATCGGGCATCCTCCCACGAGGGTGAGAGTCTGCTTACGTATCGCGAAGTTCCCGAAGATGCCGGCGCTCGGCCAGCGAACCTCGATGGCGTCGGAAACGCCCACGGGCGCGTAGACGTGCGTCACCTTCAGGCGGTGGATCGCGGATTGCTGGGTGCGCAGGAGGGTCGCCGCCTCGGCGTTGGCGTTGGCCTGCCGTTCAGCCGCCGTGGAGCCTGCCGGAAGCTCGCTCTTCGTGTACTTGGCCGACTTGCGCCAACCGCGCGTGACGGTCGAGTACTGGCTGTTGGGGTCGGAGTCGATTGCCGTGCCCCTTATGCTTTCGTCGGATGTCGAGTAATCGACGTGCACGACGTTCGCCACGCCCGATTTGTCCAGCTCCTCGGTGCCGCCGTCCTCGAAACGCGCCCACTTGCCCTCTTCCATGACCATCGCTGGCGCGCGCTTGTCAGGCTCGACGTAGCGGCGCAGCAGCACGCGCCCCATCGGGTCGCACGACGCCGAGCTGAAGCCCGCCGCATCGAGAAGGGCGTTTACGGCCTTCAGGCGGGTGGCGTAGTTGCTCTCCCCGTTGCCGATTGCCCCGATAACCCACGTGGTCGTTAGCGTGAAGTCGGACGGGTCGGCGATAACCTCAAGGCCGACCTCGCGCAGGAGCTTCGCCGCCTCGCCGACGGCGTTGCTGCCAGCCGCAAGCGAGCGCGGGGCGTCGAACTCGTCTTCCGCAACCTCGGACAAGCGGCCTGATAGGTCTGCTTCAGACGAGTTGTAGCCAGTTGAACGCTTTGGCGTCGATACGACGAACGTACCAAGCGGCTCCGACACCGTTGTGTCGTCCGGGAACGTGGCATCGAGGTAGATGCGCAGGAGGTCACTACCGAGGTCGAGCGTTCCGAGGTAGTCGATCTTGCCCGTCTCGTAGCTGGTGTCCTGGTTTCGCTCGATACTCCCGCCGTTTCGGATGTTGCGCAGTCGCTCGACATCGAGGCCGGTCTTTCGGTCAACGCGCATAAAGCGGTACGAGGCCGCGAATCGCTTTTTCCAATCAGGCATTGCTCGGCTCCTCGAACACATCGTGCTCGACCTTCGCCGATGCCGACCAAAGCCCCGCAGATTTAAGCGACTCGTTGAACGTCATCGCGCCGAACGCACGCTCACCGGCGAGGCCGCGCCACCAGCCCTGCCACTGTGTGCGCATGATCTTGCGGAACAGGTCGTGCCCGTCTCGCTCAAGCAGGCAAGAGGCCGATGTCGCAAGGTCTGCCTCATCGAGCGCATACGACTGCGGAAGCCCACCGTTTTCCCCGCCGTCGGCGAAATGGAAGCTGTTGAAGCTTCGCGCCGCAGATGTCGAGTAGTTGGCGTCAAGCTCCATCTTGAGCAGCGTCGAGGCATCCTGGCCGAAGTTGAGCGCCATGCACTCGGCGTGCAGGTTCGCCTTGGCCTCGGCGTAGGAAGACGTTCCGTTCGCCGCAGTGCCAGTTGCGCGGTACTTGAAGTCGGCGTTGAGCGGCGGCACGCGGTCGATGGTTTCCTGGGCATCGAGCAGGCTCGACGTGAGAAGGTGGTCGCCCTCGTCCAGCACGCGCTCGACCACGAAGCCGACGCATTTCGACGCGTCGCCAAGCACCAGTTCGTCGCCGTCGCACGTGATCGTGCCGAACATGGGTATCTCGCCCGTGTCCTCGTCGTAGGCCATCGGGCCTATGATCGTCGTCTCCTCGACGTTGTAGGCGGAAACGCCGTTCTCCACCTTCACGTGGCACGTGAGGTCATCGCCGTACGTCACGGTGATTACGGGGGTTGCCGGCTCCGCCCAGTGCGTCTTGAACCGGCGCGTGGCCGTTTTCGACAGGCCCGAGCCGCCCGTCACCGTCAAGGTGAGCAGGTAGTCGATTCCGTTCTTGATGGTCGTGTAGCTGCCAAGCTCAACGGGCTTCATGCTCGTCACGTCGGCCGTGGCTATCGTCGCTCCGCCGACCTCGGAAAGCGTCAGCGTGGCATTGGCTATCCCTGTCTCGTCGGAGGCCGATACCTGAACGGTCATCGGCACGGAGTTGATGAGCACGCCGTCGGTCGCAGGCGAGGCAACCCAGCACGACGGGTAATCGGCGACCACGAACGGCACGTAGTCAGACCACGCGCCCCAATCGGCGTGCAGGCCCTTGGTGCGAACGCGCACCCTCCAGCTGCCCTTGGCGAGCGACTTCTTTATGCTCTTCGCCGTGGTGACGCTTTCGGTGATCGCGCTCGGGCCGCTGAACTCGACCTGCGCGGCGGTCTGCTGCGAGCCGTCCGGATGGTTCGGAACCCACGACACCGCCGCCTGGCTTCCGGTGGCCACCACGGTCGGCGCGGTGACCTTCGGGGCGAGCGGCGGCGTGATGGTGGTTACCGAGTTCGACTTCACCCACGCCGCGGCGAGCGAGCCGCGCTTCGCCTGAACGCGGTAGACGACCGTTCCGGCTGGCGCGGCCTTGTCGTGCAGGTCGAGCCATGCGGGGGCTTCGCCCTCGGTGGTCGTCGTTATGTCCGCCCACGTCGAGCCGCCGTCGACAGATCGCTGGACGCCCCACGCGTTTGCGTACGCCGCGGCGCCGTACACGCGCAGGGTCACCTCGGTAGCGCCGGCCTTCACGGCCTCAACGCGCGACGGCGCGTTGGGCGTGGTGTAGGTCGTGCCAACCGACGCGTGAACGGAGTTGCCGCCGGGGCCGTGCGCGCACAGGCGGTACTCGTACTTGTGCCCGGCCTTGGTCGAGTTGTCCGTGTAGTTCTGGACGTCCCACGAAACGTCGGCGATGTTCACCCATGAGCCATCGTCGGTGCGGCGGTCAACGTAGACGCCCGCCCACGGGTAGGCACCGTCCATTCCCGTGTAATCGACGTCCCAGGTTATCTTCTGCGACGTGTCGGACACGCGCTGCAGCTTGCAGTTCTTGGGCGGATGCGGCTGCGAGTAGCCGCGCTGCGGCACCCATGCGTACACGGTAGCCCACGCGTCGCCGCCGGCAGAGCCGTAGTAGTTGTTGTACGTCTTGCCGTAGACGTGCACCTGCACCGGGCAGTTCCAGCCGCTCGCGCCGCGCGGCACGTCCACGTCAAATGTCACCGCGTCGCGCGTCGCCCAGTTGCCGTAGTTGTTCAGCACGACGTCGCGCGAGCTGCGCACCGAGCCGTTCACCACGACGTCGTAGTGCGTTCCGTACTCGGCGGCGTACTTGTCGTCGATCGCTGCGGTGACTCGCAGGCGAGTCGTGGTGTCGTTGACGTTCCACTGGCTGTCAACGGAGATATAGCCGCGATACCAGCGGTTGCGGCCCGCGATCTGTATCTCCCTTGTGTACTCTCCCACGGGCTACCTCCTCGCTGTGGATGAGCGGCGGGCTGCGGCAACCAAGGTGTCGATGGCATCGGCCACCGCCACGTCTGCGTTCGCCGTAGCTCCGTCGATTGACAGGTAATAGGTGTCGCCACCGGAGACCGAGCCGACGGCTTCCGCCGCCCCGGTCTCGTAGGTGACGCTGTTTCCGCCGAACGACATGCTCAGGTCGTCGGCGAAGCCCGATACGGTTGCCTTCACGCCCTCGAAGCGCTTCTTCAGGCCCGTTTCGAGGGATTGCATGATCCAGCCGCCGTTCGGGATGAGCAGGCGCAAGTCCTTGCGCTTCGGGCCTTTGAGGCTGGCGATCTTGCCCGCGATGCCGGAAACGAAGTCGTACACGCCGTCGATGCTCGACTTGATGCCGTTGAGCAGGCCGCTGACGATGGAGCTGCCGGCGCTGTAGAGCAGGGAGCCGAGGTTCCCCAGCGCGCTCACGATTCGCCCGGGAATCGACGACACGAAGCTCACCACGGAGTTGATGCCGTTCGACACGCCGTTGCGGATGTTGCTCCACGCGTTGTTCAGGATGTTGCCGACCGCGTTCCATGCTGACGACCAGATGGATTGCACCGTGGACAGGCCGCCCGATATGAACGACTTCACGTTGTTGATGCCGCCTTGCACGGCAGTCTTGATGCTGTTCCACGTGCTGGTCACCCAGTTGCCGATAGCGCCCCAAATCGAGTCCCACACGCTCTGGATGAGCGCGAGGCCGTTCTGTATGACCGCCTGGATGAGCGCAACGCCGCCGCTGATGACGTTCTGGATGATGCTCCACACGTTCGCTGCCAGTGATTGGATGGCGCTCCAAACGGAACCCCAGTCGCCGTTGATGACGCCCAAGACAATCGTAATGATGTCCTGGATCGCCTGCATGGCGGACGTCACGATGGCCGAGATGTACGGCCAAACGGCGTCGATAACGCCCTGAATAGCGATCATCGCCGATGTGATTATCTCGACCAAAACGGGAAGCACCGTGGAGACGACCGTCTGGATAAGCGTGCATGCGTCAGATATGACCTGCTGGATCAGCGGCATGTTGGCCGTTATGAGGTCGGTCACCTGCTTGATGATTGGGCAAACCGTCGTCGTGATGGCTAGCGCCACCTGGCCTACCGCGTCGATGATCGTTCCGATTACGGGAACGAGGCCCGATACGATCGAGGCGATGACCGGCGCGATTGCCGCAACCAACCCGCCGATGGCGAGTGAGAAGCTGTTCACGACGATTACGGCGGCGGCGAAAAGCCCCTGAAGGGGTTCGGCCAAAGCCGTGAGGCTCTGGAACGCCGGGGCGAGCGATGACGCGATGCTCGAAGCGATGCTGACCATGGAGTTGCGAAACCCCTCGTTGGTTGCCATGCTGTAGGCGAAGATCGCCGCGAAGGCGGTGATTGCCGCGACAGCGACCGCAGCAGGCGCGGGAAGCGCCAGGAACTCAGTGGCAACGCCCTTCAGAGCCGGAACGATGCCGCCCGTAAGCGAGTTGGCAAGCGCGCCGAGCACAGGAATCTGCCCGATGAGGCCGCCAAGCGACACGGCGGCTAGGCCGGCCAAAGCGGCGGCGGCCACCTTGCCGCCCGTTCCGAGCTGCGAGAGGTCTACGCCCTGGATCTTCTCGGCCAGGCTGTCGAGGAACCCGCACACCTTCTCGACCGCGCCGCCTGTGCGCGTCAGGTTGCCCTGCGCGTCGTATGTGACGCCCAGGAACTCGCCGAAGGCCACGGTGAGCGGCTTCAGCGCCGCACGGCACGAGTTCAGTACGCCTCGTATGGAGTTGAACACGGGGATGGCGGAGTCCTTGAGCGGAGTCATCCAATCCTGGCCGATTTTCGAGAGCGCGGCCTTCATGTTCGCCATGGAGCCGGTGAAGGTCTCGTTCGCCGCCTTTGCCGAATCGCCGAACGCGGAATACATGGCGTCGGAGAAGGTTTGGAAGTCGATCTTGCCAGCCGTGACCATCTTGGAAACCTCGTCGGAGGACTTGCCCAAGTAGGTCGATAGCGTTGATATTGCGTTGATACCTCGGTCGGTGAACTGCGCGACCTGCTCGCCTGAGAGTTTGCCGTTCGCGGCCACCTTGGCCCAAATCGAGGAGAGGTCGCCCAAGTCCTGGCCGAACGTGGCGGCTGTGCCCACGCAGCCGTTCAGAGCCTTTTCCATGTCGTTGCCGGCGGCGACGCCAGATGCGGCGAGCTGGGCGCACGCCTGCGCGGCGGTGTCGAAGCCGAACGCCGTTCCGTCAACTGATTGCTGGATTGTGCTGTAGAAGTCGCTCCATTCGAGCTTCATGCCCTTGAACATCGTCTGGGCCTTCTCGATGTTCAAGGCGCGGCTCATGCCGCCGGTGGCGGCGAGCGTGGTAACGCCTGCGGTAACCGTTCCGATGGCGTTGCCAATTGACTTCGCAACGCTGCCGAAGCTGTTCGCGAAGTATCCCGCCACCTGCGAGCCGACGCCCTTGGCCGTCTCGGTGAGGCCCTTGAGCTTCGATGCGGAGCCATCGACGCCCGAGTCGAAGTTCGAGCCGTCGTAGGTTCCCTTGGCGGAGAGAACGTAATCAGCCATTCAGCTTGCCTCCTCCCCAAGGCGTCCATGGCGGGTTCTTTCGGTGCTGCTCCTTCAGCGCGTCGATCTCCTCGTAGGTGAAGGAGTCCTCGCGGAAGGAGCCGTTGCGCTTTTTCCAGAGCTTGTGGCGCTTCTTGGACAGGCAGTTGGCAACCGCCACCTGTACGGCGTCCTTGAAGAGGTTCGATTGGTCGACGGTCACGGTCTCAAGCTCTTTGCGCACGAACGCGAGCTGCACGGGCGTGTGCTGCGCGTACTGCTCGTAATCCCAACCGAGCCTGGCGGCGAAGAACGCGAAGTCGGCCTCCCTGCGGAACAGGGCGGCGTCTTGCGCGGCTTCGCCGCTTTTCGGCTTGGCGGTGAAGTAGTCGAAGCCGGTGAGGCGCGTTAGGGCTAGTTCCCTGCGCCCTTGAATAAAAAAGCGCAGTCGCGCTGAAGCGCCATCATCACGGCCTGGAACACGATGGGGTAGCCGTTCGTGTCGATGAGCTTGTTCACGATTTCCTCGGCCTTCTGCGGCATGAAGTAGCCGCCGCCCTGTACCTTCAGGCCGTAGCCCGCGATGGCCGCAAGCTCCTTGAAGGTGAACATGCCGTCGTTCTTGTAGAACGAGGCGATGATCGGCGTGTGGCGCTCCTCGTAGAGGTCGATGCGCTTGCGCGAGAATCGGATCTCGCAGACGTGGCCGCGCACGGTGAAGGTCTGCGGCTCCATGCTCTCGGGGTCTTGCTCAAGCTCGTTCACGATGTCTTCGGCTTCCGTGGCGTCTGCGGCGGAATCCTCAAGGAATGCGTTGAGTTCGGTGTCTTCTGCCATTGGTCAGGCTCCTTAGCTGTTGGAAACGGTGATGGTGGCTGCGGTGATCTGCTCCTCGGATGCGGTCTCGTAGAGCCACGGCTTGCCCGTGCCCTGGAACTCCATGGAGTAGGTGGCGTTGTCGTCGTTCGGCGCCTCGAAGCTGTCGGAGGACACGAGCGCGAGGCCCATGCGCAGCGGAACGTACTTGGTGTTCGCGCTCGTGCGGATGCGCTTGCAGACCTTCAGGCACAGGTACTCGCCCTCGGCAAGCGCCTTGGCGACGATCTTCGTGGCGGAGTCGTCGGGCGAGTACAGGCCGTCGATGGATGCGTCCCAGCTCTTGGAGCTGGCGAACTTGAGCGTCCAGCCGCCGATGGCGTCGTCCTTGGTCGCGGCCTCTGTGTTGTCCTGGCTCATGTTGAATTTGAGTCCCTGCTGGCCGCTCACGGCGAGCAGCTCGGTGCCGGTCTTGTCGGTAACGAGGGCAACGATGTCGTTGCCGCTGAGGGCCTTGGCGGTTGCTGCGTCGAAGTCGCAGCCGATGAGGTTGGTGTCCTGCTGAGCAGTAGACATCTCGGTTCCTTTCTAGTTCTTGACGCGGAGGCCGTAGCAAACGCGGAAGGTGAACTCCGCGATGGCGTGGCCCTCGTCGGTCTCGTCTTTCTTTACGGTCTGCACGCCGTTGCAGGTCGTGCGGTAGAGGCTGAACGGCGCTGGAAGCTCGAAGCCGTCAGCAAGCGCCTGTTCGAGCCGCTGCACCATGCCGAGCACCTTGGCGTTGCTGTATGGGCGCACTGGCTCGCTGATGCAGTGCGCCCAAACGGTGATGGCGTCGATGTACATGGTTTTGGTGTTCTCAGGCTGCGTCGATTGCAGCTCGACGCTGTAAAGCGGCGAATCACGATTCTCTGGGCTGTCGTAGCAGCTGGTGCCGGTACCCGCCTCGATGGCTTCTATGAGGCAACCGAGGAACACCGCGAGACTTAATCGTTGGATCATCGCGCCCTCCCTAGAGCTTCCGTAGCTGGTCGATTAGGTCTTGTCTGAATATCGGCTCTTGCGCCTTGACGTTGCGTTGCAGGAATCGCTGCCCCTCCACGTATCCGCCGTTCACCGTGCGGTGGCCGTACTCGACGTGAGACGCGTAGTCCTTCGCGTATCCGACGGTGTCGCCGGACTGCCCCAACGACATGCGCAGCTCGCCGTGTGGCCCACCAGGCCTGGTCTTCTCGGTAGATACGGGCGTTCCGCCGTCCGCTTTGCCACGGTTGTAGATTTGGGCCATGTTCTTCATGATCACGGCCTCGAACCTTACGTGCGAAAGGCGGTTGAGCTTTCCGGCAAGACCGTTCACGTCGCGTATCACGAGGCCCATGGCTTGCACCTCTTGACGCTCACGACGGTTGCGTCGCCGTCGGCCATGACGTTCTCGACCTCGTAGGAAGCCCCTTTGACCTCGACGCCGCAGATGCCGGCGAAGTCGGTTGCCGGGCGCTTGGTGAGCAAAGAGCGCGAAACGCTGTCGAAGGCGTTTCCCGTCTCGGCGCTGCGAGCCTTGTGGCTCGGGCCGAAGCGCACGAAGAAGTCGAACGCCTCGACGGTCGAGCAGACGGGGTTGTGCAGCTCGTCGGTGCCCGTCTGCTCGCGCCTGAACGCCCTGGCCCTGTACCACTTCATCGGCGCGCCCCCATGAACTTGATGCCCTTGGGGCGGCACGCGTCGCGCAGGGCCACGATGTCGCTCGAATAGGCGGACAGCACGTCGTCGATGAACGAGTTCGACATGCTGCCGCCGTCGGACGCCGACTCGGAGGTGCTGCCCTCGTAGCCGCGCAGGCGCAGCGAGCCCTCGTCCGGCAGCTTGTCGCCATCGGAGAGCAGATAGCCGTGCACGTTCGAGATGTTCGTCATACCCGCGAGCACGCCGGTGCCGTCGGCATTGCGCAAGCCTCGCTTCACGCGGAACTTCTCGTAATAAGATGGGTCGATGTAATTGATTTCCTCGAACTGCTTATAGAGATCGATACGCTCGTCGTTCATGCGCGTCACCTTTCATTCTCGTTTCACCATGATAACGCCTTGCAGCGCTCGACCGCTCATCGCTCCCGGGATTCGGTAAATCTGCGCGAGAAGTAACCTGGGCGCAATAAGGAGAAGAGGACGCCTCGGAAAAAGCGGCGGTAATAAGTAAGGCAAAACGGCCCTCACGAACAGGCGCTTCGACTTCGCCCCCATTTTTTGAAAAAAGTTGTTGACACCTTCCTCATCCACTGGCATAATAACCGTTGCTGTTTAGAAGTGCGCCATTACCTCAGCTGGATAGAGGGACTGACTACGAATCAGTACGTCGGGGGTTCGAAT
>ENA-ORSK01002828-ORSK01002828.1-human-gut-metagenome-genome-assembly--contig:-NODE-2828-length-10997-cov-2.148785_pt1 | contig 10997 bp, 12 predicted proteins | sample MGYA00242192_ERZ509159 | MGnify/ENA primary metagenome ERZ509159 (study PRJEB26280, sample SAMEA2338663) | human gut metagenome | biome: human gut; feature: human-associated habitat; material: faeces...
ATAAAAATGAAAATCCTAGTTTATTTTGAAATAAAATATTGTTATCATCTTGATAATCACAATCTAATTTTTTAAGTAATTCTACTGTATAATCTTTAAAGTCATCATCTGGATCTAGTTTGTTTTTCTTTTGGTTTAGTTTATCTATTTCTTTTTTTATTACTTCATTTTTGTGGTTAATTACTTCAACATTTAGGGTAGAACTTAAATATAAATCTACTAACTTTTTCTCTTGTTGTTTTAATTTTTCAATAGCATTATCTATGTCTTTAATCTCTTTAGTTTTAGTAGAATTACAAACTATAATTTCATTATCTGCATCATACATATATCTAGTTAATTCATTTAAAATACGTCCTAGTTTTTGTTCTATTTTATCTGAACTATAATGAAGTCCTTTTGATTTACAATTAGCATTTTTACAAGTCAAATGATAATAAACTTTTTCTTTTTCAGTTCCACTATTTTTAAAAGAATTAGTAGAAGAAAGTATTACACCACAATCTGGACACTTAACTATTGAAGTAAATAAATGAATATGTTCTCCATAATTAGAGTGTTTATTTTTCTCTAAATTTGCTCTTGTAACATTCCAAGTTTGTTCATCAATAATAGGTTCACAATAGTTATTAACTCTTAAAACGTCTTGTGGTTTTCTTTTATATTTTCCATATTCAAATACACCTATATAAATAGAATTAGTTAATATTTTATAGACTCGGTCACTTCGCCATTTACCTTGTTTCAAGTATGAATTATTATCTTTCATAATACTTGCTATGTTTCTTGTAGAATGTCCTTTTTTACATAGTTCAAATATTTCTTTAACTACTTGTGCCTCAATAGGTTCTATCTCTAAATGTCCTGTTTCTTTGTTTCTAATATAGCCATATGGTGCTTTACTAGGGTGTATTTTAGATAATGCCATTTCTTCCATAGCTCGTTTAGTTCTTGCTCCAATTTCTTTTCTTTCTCTTTGACCAAATACTAAATTCATTCCAAATATCATTTCACCATTAGCAGTAGATACATCATAAGGTTCTAGTATTAATTCAATTTTTACATCGTGTTGTTCACAATAATTAAGTAGCCAAAAACCATCATAATTATTTCTAGTTAATCTATCTACTTTAATTGCAACTAATTTATCAATCTTTTTAGATTTAATATCTTCTTTTAATCTTTCAAATTCGGGCCTGTAATTTCCTTTTTTAGCACTAATTCCCTCATCAGTATAATAATCTCCAATTTCATAACCTTTGGCTCTACAATAGTCTTCTAATCGTGTTTTTTGCTCCGGTAAACTAAATCCTTCACGAGCTTGATCTTCGGTACTAACTCGCATATAAAGACCAGCTACTTTTTTAACTTCCTTATCAGATAATTCCATAAACTCAACTCCTTTTACAAAAAAAGAGGAGTCAAAAGTATCTAGTAAAGTCTAAATACTACTGACTCCTCAAAATAATTGATATTAATTAATTTTAATTGTCTGTGTTTATATTTCATAGATGTACCTCCATTTCTAGAGCATACCTCTTTCATTGGTTATATATAATATCACTTTTGAAAATAATGTCAATAGTTATAGATTTTTAATAAACTCTTGTAAATCACTAATATTAATATGTTTTTGTAAATTTTCTACATAAACATCTCTACCATGATTAAAAGCTAGAAATGTTGTACCTTTGATGATTATTTTATTTGGCTCTATATAATTGATATTAGTTTTCTCAACTTTACGAATAGAACCATTGATAAATGTTGGCGTAGTATTACAAAAATCGCAAATAAACTGGATTCTTGTTTTAAGTTCCTCATCAATAGGTATTTCTTTTGTTATAACTTTTAACATAATTCACCATCCTTTCTTTTTGGATGGATGATTTATATATATCTTTCAAGCTCACATGTGGGAGTTCGAGACACAAAAAAATCTATCTTTCGATAGATTTATATATCAAACTCGGTAATTGTTCCGAGCAGATTCCTCAATGGAGCGGGTGATGAGAATCGAACTCACGTAGTCAGCTTGGAAGGCTGGGGTTCTACCATTAAACTACACCCGCATTTCAAACTACTTAAATCAAGTAGGCAATACTAATTTTACCAGAATATAAGTAAATGTCAATAACTTTTTTGAAAAAAATTTTATTTTTTTTCTTTTTTACTATAATATGCAATGATTTGCAAAAAATGTACAATTTTTGACATGATTTATTTTAGATTTCGCTTCTCAAAAGAATGGATATGTGATATAGTAAAATCGGAGAGGGTGATATGGACTAAATACACAAAAATGATTCATTTGAATATGATAGAAAGAGGAGAGAATATGAAAAAGAATTTAAAAAGAATTTAAAAAGAATTTTAGGTTTCTGTGCTCTTGCTTTTGCTATTGTTCCAATGGTAAATGTAAGTGCTTTAGAAACTGAAACAGTATCAACTGCTGAGGCATTTGTAAAAGCAGCAGAAGATCCAACTGTAAAAACAATTATATTGAATAATGACATTGAGACAACACATAAAGTAAATGTTACATCAGATAAAGTGATCGATGGTCAAGGACATAAAATTACATATGTTGGAACTTTCAAAGGTGGAAGCAATGATAACACAGTATGGGGAAGCGATGCAGCTTATCCATATGATGGAGGAGTATATGTGATTCAAGCATATAACGCTAATGTAACAGTTAAAAACATCACTTTAACAGGTGGTAATGTAGGTTTAAGTGCAAATGGAGCAAACCTTACATTAGAAGGTACAATCGATGTTTCTGGAAATGGATACGGAGGAATTGAGTTGACAAAAGGAAAGGCACCAGACTTAAGTGTACCATCACTTACTATGAACAATGTAACATTAGTAAATGATAGTGAATCTGCAACTGTGCCAACTTTGTATACTGATGCATTAACTACTGAAGAAGTAGCAGGAATGAATATTGAATATAATGGTGTAAAAGCAGCAGTTAGCTATGATAAAGAAGCAGGAAAACCTGCCCAAGTATTACTTTTCCTAGATGAGACAAAAGCTCCTACAGGAGAAAAATATACAGCATTAGATGCAGCTGATTTTCAACCAGCACCAGTTGTACCAGAAGAACCAACACCTACACCAACGCCAACACCAGCTCCAGATACAACAGTAAGCGAAAACCCTAATACATTCGATGGGATTACAACTTATGTTGCAATGGCAGTAATGGGATTATTTGCAGTTGTATTTAGTTCAAAAAAAGTTTATAACAAAATAAATGGTTAACAAAAAAAGCATTTCGATTAGAAATGCTTTTTATTTTGCTTGTTGTTTAATTAATTTGGCATGCAATACTACTTTTTCTTTATCGTTATAACATGTAGATAGAGTAAGAATCTTATCATTTGTATTTACTGTTGCATTAAATTTGAGTTCACTTCTACTTTGGATCGTCGTTAGAAATTTCTGATAAGACTCAGTCGTTCCAAACGAGGTTGTAATGTAGTAAGTTTCCGTCGGAATTTTATAAACGGAAAAAATTTGCCATAAACTATTATATGTAGGAGTTGATAAGTGAAGTACGTAATTATCGGTGTTTTGATACCATTTATTTTTAAATACATTTTTTAAAGATCCAAACATCGTAGAATCATATCTTCCGTGTGCATAAATGACATTGTTTTGACTTAGATTATTGATATCGTTTCGATAATCTAAAAATACCCAACCGGCATCATTTTTTTGCTTGTCATATGAATGTGTCAAATAATAACTGTTGTCATTCGTTTGTACGACGGGATAATTGATGTTCGTACCGTTTACTTTAAGGAAAGCAACTGTATCGCTGTTTTTCTTTTTCAATTCGTTAAAGTCGACATTGATGAGTGGGAGTTTAATATAATTCCAATAATCGTTATCTGGAGTTTGATTTTCTGGGGCATTGACCATAGTTTCTTCGGCTGGGGCTTCTACTTCAGTTGTTTTGACTTCATCTTCCAAGTCATCTATTTGTTTTGCAGTATCTTTGTTATCTTGATGCCAAAATAATATTTTAAAGCCGGCTAGGGAAAATACAAAAACTGAAACACATAAAACAATAAACCAACACCATGTTGGTGTTTTTCTCTTTTTCATTCTATCACCGTTTTTATTATACTATATTATTCGAAAGAAAGGTATATTTTTTCTAAAACTGTTCTGTAATCATTTCAAATGACATATGATAAATTGAACAGAGAAAGGAATGATGAAAATATTATGGAAACATTAAAAGTTTCAACGAAGTCAAATCCAAATAGTGTTGCAGGAGCGCTTGCCAATGTATTTAGAGAAAAAGGTAGTGTAGAAATTCAGGCGATTGGAGCAGGAGCTTTAAACCAGGCAATTAAGGCAATTGCAATCGCACGAGGATTTGTTGCGCCGTCCGGGAAAAATTTGATTTGTATTCCCGCATTTACTGATATTGTAATAGATGGTGAAGAGAGAACGGCGATCAAACTAATTGTAGAATCTAGATAAATACCGCAAGGTATTTTTCTTGCTTTTTCCTTCTTTTTTCGATATAATAAGCCATATGAAAGAAGAGAAAATATGGATGCAAATCAAAGAAGAGAAATAATCTTAAAGCACTATCAGAATCCAGTTCATAGAGGGCTTGTTTCAGACAAAACTTATCGAAAAGCAGATACATCTAACGAGAGTTGTATCGATGAAGTTCATCTTATGGCCAAGCTTGAGAACGGACGTATTGTTGATCTTCGTTTCGACGGTGAAGCTTGTGCGATGTGTACGAGTTCTACTTCATTGATGATTCAAACACTGATCGGAAAAACGTTAGAAGAAGCTGAAGTTATTTTACAGCAGTTTGAAGCAATGATCGAAGGAGAAGAATACGATGCGAATGTTTTAGAAGATACCATTGTATATGATGATATTGCAAAACAACCAAATCGTAAAAAGTGTGTATTACTTCCATGGTGGGGGTTAGAAAAAATTTTAAATGAAGAGAAAGAAGGAAAACAAAATGAACGATAATTTTTATCAAAAACCAATTAAATTGATGAAAAAGGGACTCGATTTTTTAATAAAAGCGTCGACGATGAGTTCCAATGTGGCGGGAGCATCACGTTCATGTTACGAGGAGATGGAAAAAGATGTTTATGTTTATAATGTGAATGGAGTTATAAACCTCGCTTATAAAGATCCGGAAACGGGAGAATATATCGATATTTACGATCGGAAGAAAGTTCCATCATCGTATGAGTTCGAACCGTTTTCAGCAATAAAATATAATCCGAGACATTTAGCAGATGCGGCAATCGTCTACGGACGTTTCTTAGAATGGTATCAAGGTCAAAATACTAAGCAATTATCAAAAGAATGTCTACAGAAATCCAGAAGGGAAAAAATTGCTGAGTTACAGTGTAACTTGACGCCGGTGAGCTTGGTTTCTATAGGGAAAGTAGATTCTGATGTACATCAGGAGGCAATCGCTGTAGGATTACGTCATGGAAATGTAGCAGCACAGCACATAAGCGCATGGGAAAAAGATAATAGTTTATATTTTGAGGAAGAATCTCCACGATATTTTGCTTATATCGATCAAGGGGTTGCCTATATTTTAAATGATTTTCGTCAGCCACCAGAATATCATGAAAACGGAGATGCAAAAAAGCAATTATTAACAGGAACTTTTAGTCGCCATCCAGTGTTTGTTCCAGATCAATATGTCGAATATTCAAAGGACAGAAAGTACGCTTGGATCAAAAGCAAAAAGATGTTGGATGAGTTGTTAAAAAATGCAAATAAGGAAGACCTTACTTATATTTATCAAATTTGGAAAGTGTTTGAACGGACAAATATTGAAATTGTAACAAATCGTTATACGAAAAAAGGAAAAGCTCCACAAAAACATTTATAAGAGAAATTACAAATTTCTCTTTTTCTTTTGTTTGAAGTCTAGTATAATGAAACTGTCGGAGTTGATATTATGGATGAAAAAAGAGAAACTTGGTTACAGCAATATCAAAATGTGTTAGAACTTTATAAAGAAGAACCAAAATGGGTGAGACAATTACGCGAAAAGTCCTTTCGTTCATATATAGAACAGCCAACTCCTAATTTTGGACCTGATGTAAATTTAAGTATCAATAGAATTTTTCCGATTGTAGGGGATTGTGAGAATCAAGATCAAAGTTTTTTACAGGATGAGAAAAAGGTCGTTTACTGTGACCTTCGTACTGCTTGGGATCAGTATTCTAAACTGGTTCGTCCTTGTCTTCAACATGTGATTCGCTGCGATGAGAATAAATATAGTGCATTACATACAGCACTCATGAATGGAGGAACTTTTATTTATGTTCCACCTCATACAAAAGTAGAAGTACCATTTACGAGTCTTTTTCAAAAAAGCGATACAGAGATCAGTTCGTTTCCACACACATTAATTATCGTAGATGAAGGAAGTGAACTTACTTATGTAGAAGATTCTAAGGGAACTTCGAAGAGAGAATCTTTCATGATATCCGAAGTTGAGATCTATGTAAAAAAGAAAGCTAAGTGTCACTATATTTCATTTTCGAATGATACATCATTAGATCATCTCAGCATAAAACGTTCTATTGTAGAGGAAGATGGATATTTAGAGTGGATTCAATGTGACATGGGAGATCATGTGAAAATGGGGTATCCAAGTTACATCTTGAAAGGAAATGGAGCGAGTGCGAAAATGTGGCAGTGTACACTTATTTCTTCTCGGCAAGAAAAAGATATTGGTGCGAAAATGATACATTTAGGAGAAAATACAAAAAGCTCTATTACGAGTCAAGCAATCGTAATGAAAGATGCCTTCTTGACAGAACGTAACACGATAAATATTACAAAAAAAGCGAAAAATTCCAAAAGTGATGTGAAATGTGATACAATAATAATAGATGAGTGTTCCAAAAATGATAAAATTCCGAAGAACACGATATCTAATCGAAGTTCTCATATCAATTATGAAGCGCATGTTTCTAAAAATTGTCCGTCATGGATAGAGGAAATATTAGAGAAAGAGACAGATGAGGAAAAGATGAAACTGTGTTTGTTATCTGGTGCAATGAGTCGAATGTTACCGGAAAAACAAAAGAAGTTATGGATGAAAATTTGGAACAAGTATAAGGGGGAGTTATAATGAAAAAAGCATTGTTAGCACTTATTTTAGTAGCATCTATTGCTATGGTAGGTTGTGGAAAAGAAAGTACAGAAGACTTAGAGAAAAAAATGAAGGAATATGCAACGACGTATTATGAAAGATATGGAACTTTAGTGACAGGGGTATCAATGGATTACGAAGTAACGCTAGGTGCACTCAGAGATATGAACGAAAGTGAAAATGTCGATGAGAAAGATAGATTCGATTTAAGTATGTTCGAAGATTGTAAAGATAGTACAAAAGCAATGATCAAAGCTACGAGCGATCAGAAAATCGATTCTGTTAAAGTAAAATTAAATTGTAAATAGTTACGAATTTATGTAAGTGTGTAATGTAGAGATAAGAACTAAAAAAAGAATGAGAGTCTCTATTTTAAAAATGCAAGGAAGAGAGAAAAGAAATACAAAATAATTGATTTGTATTTCTTTTTTTATTTCTATATGCTAGGGATGAAAGGAGGGATATATGCTGAATCAAACTGTACTCGTTGGTAGGCTAGTGAAGGAACCAGAACTACATCAAACAGAAAATGGGAAAAAAGTGACAAATATTACATTGGCTGTTCCGCGAAGCTATAAAAATATGAATGGGGAATATGATACAGATTTTATTTCGTGTGTGCTTTGGAGTGGAATTGCTGAAAATACAGTAGAGTATGTGAAAAAAGGAGATTTGCTTGGCGTGAAGGGTAGAATTCAAACGAGAACATATGAAGACCTTGAGGCAAATCGTAAATATATTACAGAAGTGGTTGCGGAGAAAGTAACCTTTTTATCAAGTAAAAACAAGGATGAATAATCCTTGTTTTCGTTTCATATTATAAGCGATGTTCTCTTTTTAAGCGTTTCATTACATCTTGATAGAGCAATTCGTCTGGAGTCGTTTGGAAGACCAATGCCACACGAATTGCTAGCTCGTAAGTGAAGTTTCTCTTTTCGTTTTCTAGTTGCCAATAAAATGGTTTACTAATTCCTACTAATTTTGCAGCATCTTTATAGGACCATCCTCTGCTTTCTCTTTCTCGGCGCAATTTATCCATGTTTCATCCTCCTAGACTAATTATACATGTTTTTGCGTATGCTTGCAATACTAATTGTTAACTATATGGAAAGAACATTGAGACAATCAGGGCAATTAAGAAAGAAATTAGAAGACAAAAAGTGTCTACTTTCTTTCTTTCGATTTGGAAACGAAAGGAAACATGCTATAATAAAGAAGAGGGTGATAAAATGATACTAGAAATCGTTAATAAGAGGAGAAGAAATGAAGTATTAACAAAAGAAGAAATCAAAGAAATCGTCATGGGATATGTCGAGGGAAAAGTTCCTGACTATCAAATGAGTGCATTTTTGATGGCGATAGCAATTCATGGGTTATCGAAAGAAGAAACATTAGCGCTTACAGACGTGATGTTACATTCTGGAGATGTTGTAGATCTTTCTAAGATAGAAGGAACGATCGTGGATAAACATTCGACTGGTGGGGTTGGAGATAAGACGACGATCGCACTAGTTCCTTTGGTGGCAGCGTGTGGAGTAAAAGTAGCAAAGATGAGTGGTCGTGGGCTTGGACATACAGGTGGAACGATCGATAAGTTAGAATCGATTCCTGGATTTCATACAGAAGTATCGGAAGAAGATTTTATCGATCAAGTCAATCGTATTGGATGTGCGGTTGTTGGACAAACTGGAAACTTAGTTCCAGCAGATAAGAAGATGTATGCACTTCGCGATGTCAGTGGAACGGTAGAATCGATTCCTTTAATCGCATCTAGTATCATGAGTAAGAAATTAGCAAGTGGTGCAGATAAGATCGTGATCGATGTAAAAGTAGGAGACGGAGCATTGATGAAGGACGTCAAGAGTGCGAAAAAACTTGCAAAATTGATGGTATGGATTGGAAAAGAATATCATAAAGAAGTACGTTGTGTACTTACGAGTATGGAGCAACCATTAGGACTGGCTGTAGGAAATGGGTTAGAAGTATTAGAGGCAATCGATTTCTTGCAAGGAAATGGACCGGAAGACTTTAAAGAACTTACAATGCATTTTGCAACGACGATGGTATCGATGGGAAAAGGTATTTCTACGAAGAAAGCCAGGCAATTGGTAGAGGAAAAATTACAATCTGGAGAAGCTTACTTAAAATTGGTAGAAATGGTAGAAGCACAAGGTGGAAAGATAGATGAAATTCCTGTTTCAAAAAGAATTTTCTCCGTACAATCATCTAAGGGTGGAATCATTAGTGATATCAAGACGGAAAGAATTGGAGAAATCGTTCGCTCCATCGGCGGAGGAAGAGTAGAATTACACGATAAGATCGATCCTACAGTCGGTATTGTAATGACGAAAAAAGAAGGGGATCTCGTTATGGAACAAGAAGAACTTTTGAAGGTTTATCTGAACCAGAAAGATCTTAAAATTCAAACTGTTTTAGATTGTTTTGAAATTGGAGACCATCTTCAAAAACCAACACCACTTATCATTACAACGATTAAATAGGAGTAAAAAGATGGCAATTACCAAAACAAAGTTTATACAACTTATGAGATGCCCCAGATATGCAGGATTGGAAAACTTGAATGTAAAAGATTTGACGAGTAAAATGACATTTGCAGAATATAAACAGGAAGAACAAGCCTTTGAATTACAAGAGTTACTTGAGAACTTATCCGAAGGTGGGTCTGATAGCAATCGAACGAAAGAAGAACATTTGAAAGTGATGCTTCCATACTATAACGAGGTAGAACAGCTTGCAGGGATACAAGCAAAAGAATATTTTGATGGGATTTTTACCTATGCGAGAAATACGAAAGATCAGGAATGTTTTGAATTTAAGCGACACGGAATTTTATATCTCTGCTATGTCGATATATACAATGAGACGGACGATGGATTTCGTATCATCGAGGCAAAAGCGACGACGAGTGCAAAGTTTTTGAATCTAGGAAGTACGAAAACGAAGAACGGGAAAAGATCGTTCACTTCTATTTTTCAAAAGGGAAAAGATGGAATATACTATCTTCTAGAAGATACTGATGTGATGCTAGAAGAATATATGCCGAAAGACAAGTATATTGCTTACCGAGAAAAACTAATGGATCGGTATCATGCTGCTGGACATTACGTCTATGATCTTGCGGTACAACGCTATTTTATAGAGCAAGATTTGAAGAAAGATCAATTAGATCATATGATTCCAAATCTTCGCTATTATCTGGCTGTATTAAATCATGAATATGTCTTTGATGGAACCTTAGAAGATGGGAAACCAGTCTATCATAAAGATCAAAATGGAAATGATATCATATGCTATTTCGATATGACATCGATTACAAGCCGTATGATGCCGATGATTGAACGTGATCGGAAAACTTTAGAAGAAAGATTAAAAGAACCAAATGTTAATCCATGTCCAATCGGAATTTACTGTGAACATAAGAAAACGACAAAGTGTAAATATTGCGACATTTGTTGGAAACGAATTCCAAAAGAAAATTCAGTATTTCAATTTATCGATCAACATCACGGTTTTCAGAAAGAAGATGGAACGAAAGTCTCTACTTATGAACTTGCAAACCAGGGGATTGTAAGACAAATAGATGTTCCAGATTCGTATTTGAAAAGAAAGAAAAATCAAATTCAAAAAGAAGTTGTTCTCAGTCATACACCATATATAGATATAGAGAAAATAAAGGATGGAATCAAAGAGATTACTTATCCGATTTATCATTTGGATTTTGAGACATTTCCGTGCCCATTACCACGTTATCGTAACGAACGTTGTTATACACAATCTGTTTTTCAATTTTCCCTAC
>ENA-ORSK01002833-ORSK01002833.1-human-gut-metagenome-genome-assembly--contig:-NODE-2833-length-10985-cov-6.009790_pt1 | contig 10985 bp, 6 predicted proteins | sample MGYA00242192_ERZ509159 | MGnify/ENA primary metagenome ERZ509159 (study PRJEB26280, sample SAMEA2338663) | human gut metagenome | biome: human gut; feature: human-associated habitat; material: faeces...
AATGCCGCCGGGTTAAGTGATGTAAAATATTGAATCATAGTTACCTCCCTGGTTGTTTCTTTCCTCATCAGACTCGAAAATCCTGCCAGCTTCGCTGTCAGACGTGCTTCGCACTCTTTGATTTTCTCGTTGTACGTTCGGGCGAAACCAAATGTCAGCTTCGCTGCCGCTTGGTTTCTTTCCTCACTACAAAAGCAGAGAAAAGGTCACTACGACCCTTTCTCTGCATATCTTACCAATCAGATATTATTCTGCAGTAATTTCTGTATATCCGTCCGGAACAGTAATGCCGAGTTTGTCTGCACGGTCTTTGATATATTCTTTTGTAAAGTTCGGAGCGGACTGTACTTCCATTGTGGAAATATCAGCACCGTTTACAAGAATGTCATATGCCATTTCACCAGTCTTGTAACCAAGGTCATAGTAGCTGATGGAAAGTGTTGCAACACCACAACCCTTAGCGATACCTTCCTCACCTGCGAAGATCGGAACACCTGCAGGATCTGCTACGTTGTTGATCGCTTCTGTACAGGATGCTGCTGTGTTATCTGTCGGGATGTAGATCAGATCTGAATTATCGCATGCACTCTGTGTAACTGCTGCAACGTCGTTGGAATCAGAGAATGTATACTCTGTTACTGTGTAACCTTTCTCTTCCAGATATCCTTTGATCGTTGTTGACTGATAAATACTGTTTGGCTCAGATGAGCAGTATAAAATACCTACATTTTTTGCATCCGGGAATAATTCAGCGATGCAGTCTGCCTGTCCGTCAAGCGGAGCAAGGTCTGTTGTACCGGAAATGTTCTTTCCTGTTGTACCTGTCCAGTCATCTACACCAAGTGCTGTACCGTAGTCTGTGATGGATGTACCAAGTACCGGGATTGTATCTGTAGCTGCAACTGCTGCCTGCAGAGCTGCTGTTGCATTACCAAGGATCAGGTCATAGTCGTTTGTAACGAATGTTGTACAGATGGTAGAACAGGTAGGTGCATCACCTGCTGCGTTCTGCTCGTCGAATGTAACCTTATCGCCAAGCTTATCTGTTAATGCTGTCTTGAAACCTTCTGTAGCTGCATCCAGCGCTTCATGCTGTACAAGCTGGCAGATACCAACTGTATAAGTCTTGTCTGAATCTGCGCTTGCATCTGTAGCGTCTGTACTTGCATCAGATGCGTCTGTAGCTTCATCTGCAGTATCTGTTGTTTCTGTAGCATCTGTTGTTTCTGTAGTGTCTGTTGCTGTATCTGCTGTAGAACCACAACCGATCAGTGACATTGTCATGGCTGCTGCAAGCAGAACAGAAAGCATTTTCTTCTTCATAATATATCTCCTCCTTATTGTACACTTACACTTTAACGCGTCAATGTAATGTACCAGCTAGGTACGATTATAGGCGTATCCGGTAAAAAAGTCAATAAAAAATCCCGATAACAGCCATCGATTATTTCAATCGTTCTTCCGGTTATTATCGGGATTGGAAATATAGGACAAGCTATAATCTGCTGCGCAGATTATCCGGTCGCACATTTACTGGATATATATGTTACAGGCTATAACCTGCTACGCAGGTTACCCGGTCGCACATTTACTTCGTAAATATGTGACAAGAGTCATGCATCTTCGATGCATGGCAAGCGTTCATCTGATCGATGTAGCTCTGCAGCTTTTCATGGGTCATTGTGCCATCCATGAAGCTGATGACAGCTCTGACCGGCAGATAGCCCATCATGGCTTCCTGCATCTCTTCTGCCGCCGCGCCAAGACCTTCTCCTTCTGTCGTATTCACATCATTCATGATACATGCATCCAGAATATCTTTCAGGAACGGCTTTGCAAGCGGATCCTTCATGATATCGCCGATCGTTGTATTCAAGTGATATTTCTTAAATACTTCTACCGTAGACTCTACATATACGGTCTTTTGGCAGACGATATTTCTGGAGGACTGTCCGATCAGGATATCAAATTCTCCTGATTCCACATGCCAGTCATGCAGGTCTGTATTAAAGTAAGCAAAAGCTCTCTTGGATAAGCTGAAGGTAACTGTCTTTGTCTCGCCCGGTGCAAGCTCGATCTTGGCAAACTCCTTCAGTTCTTTGACAGGACGGATCACTGTGCTTTCTTTGTCGGCCACATAAAGCTGTACCACTTCTTTGCCTGCCATCTTTCCGGTATTTGTCACGTCAACGGAAACCGTCAGTGTGTCGGTATCGTACATTTTTTCTTTATCCAGCTTCATATTGGAATACGCAAAGGTCGTGTAGCTCAGTCCGTGTCCGAACGGGAACAGCACATCCATATTCTTCTTGTCATAATAACGATAGCCTACAAAGATTCCTTCCCTGTATTCCACAACATCGCCTTCCCCGATGTAATACAGGTAGGACGGATTGTCGGAAAGCTTCAGTGGGAATGTCTCAGCCAGCTTTGCGCTTGGATTGACACGTCCGAACAGGATATCCACGATCGCACCGCCGACTGCCTGTCCGCCGAGATAAGCTTCCACAATGCCCTTTACGTCATTTACCCATGGCATTTCAACCGGAGAACCGTTGTGCAGTACAACAACTGTGTTCGGCTGTACCTTTGCCACTTCTTCGATCAGTTTATTCTGACAGTCCGGCATTCTCATATGTGTTCTGTCAAAGCCTTCGGATTCAAATGCATCCGGAAGTCCTGCAAAGATGACTGCTGTCTTTGCTTTTTTCGCAGCTTCCACTGCTTCTGCGATCAGCTTTTCATCGATCACATCTTCTGCATCATCGTAGCCCTGTGCATACGTGATATTTGCCATACCTGCCACCATATCCATGGCACTGTCTACCTTATGGGAATTGATGTGGCTGCTGCCGCCGCCCTGGAATCTCGGCTTCTTTGCAAATTTACCGATGAACGCGATCTCGTCTGTTTCGGAAAGCGGAAGGATACCATCATTTTTCAGAAGCACGATGGACTCCTCTGCTACCTTTCTTGCCATTTCATGATCCTTGTCGCGGTCAAATACAGCCGCTTCATCACGATTTTCCACAAAACGGTATACAATATTCAAAATCCTTTCCACTGCTTTATCCAGCACTGCCTCATCCAGCCTGCCTTCCCTGACTGCCTTGACGATCAGGGCATCATTGACGCCGTGGGAAGCGGGCATTTCCAGATCCAGTCCAGCCTTGACACCTTCTACTCTGTCGTTGACTGCGCCCCAGTCACTGACTACATAACCGTCAAAGCCCCATTCATCACGCAGGATGTCTGTCAGAAGCTGCTTGTTCTCCGCTGCATATGTTCCGTTGATCCGGTTGTAGGAGCACATCACTGTCCATGGCTTTGCATGCTTTACCGCACCTTCAAAAGCTGCCAGATAGATTTCCCGCATGGTGCGCTCATCGATCCGGGAATCGGAGGACATACGTCTTGTTTCCTGATTATTTGCCATAAAATGCTTGATGGAAGTACCGACATGCCTGCTCTGTACTCCATTGATCTGGCTTGTCGCGATCTCTGTTGCCAGATACGGATCTTCTGAATAATATTCAAAGTTTCTGCCGCAGAGTGGAGAACGCTTGATGTTGACAGCAGGCCCTAAAATAACGCTGACATCCTCTGCCTGACATTCCTGTCCGAGCGTCTGTCCCATGCTGTAAAGAAGATCTCTGTTAAAGCTTGCCGCCGTTCCGCAGGCTGTCGGGAAGCAGACTGCCTTGATACTGTCATTAATACCAAGATGATCCCCTCTCTGATCCTGCTTTCTGAGTCCGTGAGGGCCATCTGATACCATACTTCTCGGAACGCCGAGTCTCTCCACTGCTTTTGTGTGCCAGAAGTCGTCGCCTGAGCACATAGCTGCTTTTTCTTCCAGTGTCATCTGTGAAATGATTTCTTTTAACTGTTCTGCTGTCATTTGTTTTCTCCTTTTCGTTGTTTTATTTACGACTTTTCTATGCTGTTCTCTATCATTATTTTATCACATCAGCAATGTTTATCCTATATTCTTTTTTGACCTGTCATTAAAACGATATTGATACCCCGCTCTGATCAGAGGGCAACGCATGACACGATCCAGTACGATGAACTTATCTGCCTGTACAACGGTACGCATTCTGTGGGCAATGACCATAACGGTCTTACCACCGATCAGGGCAGATAATGCAGCCTGTACCTTTGTTTCGTTTTCCGCATCTAAAGAAGCGGTAGCTTCATCCAACAGGATGATCGGTGCATCCTTTAAAAAGGCTCTGGCAATGGAAATACGCTGTCTTTCCCCTCCGGAAAGCTCCGCGCCGTTTTCGCCGATCCGCGTCTGCATGCCATCCGGCAGTTTTTCGGCAAATTCCAGTACATTGGCACGTTTTGCCGCTTCCATGACCTCTGCATCTGTTGCGTCCTTCTTACCGACACGGATATTTTCCATGATCGTATTGTCAAACAATGTTACATCCTGAAAGACGATGGAATATAAGGATAACAAAGCTTCCGGATCTGTCTCCTTCACATTCATACCGCCAACCGTGATACGTCCGCCGGTCGGATCCCAGAAACGCGCAGCCAGTCTTGATACGGTTGTCTTACCACAGCCGGATGGACCGACAAGTGCTGTTACCTCACCCTGTTTTGCGGTAAAGGATACATTGGAAAGCACCTGCTCTCCTGTTTCATAAGCAAAGCTGACATGGTCAAATGTAATATCGCAGCCCTGATTGGTCAGTTCCCTGCGGCCTGTCATTTCATAGCCTTCCGAAATCTCATTCATACGTTCCACATTGACGGTCAGTGCATTTAACGCTGCAAGGTTCATCAGTGAACCGTTCAGCGGCTCATAAATACGGGATACGATGATCAAAAATGCAAAGAAGGTGATCACATCGATCTCGCCTTTTGTCAAAAGAGAACCGCCAACAAGTGCCACGCAGGCAATACCGAATTTCAGCAGAAGCTGACCGGAATTGACAATTATACCGGACAAAAGCTCATGCTTCATCGTTGCCTTTTCTGTCAGATCGATCTTTTCAAATAAGCCCTGCAGATATCCCTTCTGGGAGTTTGTGCTCTTTAAATCCTTGGAGCACTCGATAAATTCCTGAATACCATCCGCAACTGCCAGTTTTTTCTCAGTCAGATTTTTCCCGCTTCTGACCTGGATATTTTTGGAACCGAATACGATCCAGATCGCAAACGGTAACATCCAAAGTGCTGCCAGTGCCAGCTTCCACTGGAAGAACAGCAGACCGACCGCAATGATGATCGTGGAAAATACAGCCCCGTAAAACTGTGAAAACTGATGAGAATAAGCATGCTCCAAAGCTGCCACATCTCCTAAGATAACCGTTGTCAGATCTGCACTGTCCTTCTGGTCGAAGAAGGATAATGGCATTCTTCTGAGCTTCTCCGCCAAAGAGATACGTTTGTTGCCGGATTCTTGATACATGGCAAAGAAGGTTGCGTTATACTGCATGTAATATAAGATGCCGAGCAGTGCGATCGTCAGGATACTGCCGATGAGCAGCATCCGGGCATGGGCAAACGGCGCATCATTTAAAATGTCCTCTGCCAGAACATATAACAGACCGGTCGGGAGCATGAGTGCAATATTGACCAGAATACAGATGCACACGGATTTTATCATATCTTTTGCACCCTGCTCGGATACAGCGTAATTTTTCATTAATTTTGCTATCATTTACTGCCACCTACCTTCCACCGGATTGAAGTCTGATAATCATTCCACATCTTCCCGTAAAGACCATTTGCTTCCAGAAGTGCTTCATGCTTTCCTGCTTCTTTTATCTTGCCGTTTTCAAATACATAGATCGTATCAGCGTTTTTGACCGTGGTCAGTCTGTGGGCGATCATGATAACTGTCTTGCCGACTGCCATTTCTTCAAAGGCTTTCTGGACAAGCACTTCATTTTCAGGATCTGCATATGCAGTTGCCTCATCTAAGATAATGACCGGTGCATCCTGCAGGATGATCCTTGCGATCGCGATCCTCTGCTGTTCACCGCCGGATAAGTAGATACCATCCGTTCCGATCACCGTTTCGATTCCCTGCGGCAGTTTTGCCAGAATATCGTCACACTGTGCTTTGTGCAGTGCTGCAAGCACTTCTTCATCCGTCGCATTCTTTTTCCCCATGCGCACGTTATCGGCGATCGTACCGGCTAACAGTCTGCTGTTCTGGAATACATAGGAGATCGTACCCACTCTTTCCTCCTGCGCGATATCCCGGATATCAACATCACCGATCCGTACCTGCCCGCTCGTCGCATCGTAAAACCTGGCGATTAGACCTGCGGCTGTACTTTTTCCACTGCCGGAAGGACCGACAAAGGCTGTTACCTTTCCCACCGGGATCTGCAGGCTGATATGAGAGACAGCATCCGGTAACTCTTTCCGGTAACGGAAGCTGACGTCATCAAAGCAGATCGCATATTCCTGCGGATGCTTTGTCTGCGCCGGCTCCGGAAGCGGCTCGATCGCCATGATCTCATTAAAACGGGCGATCGCATCTTCTACCTTCATGGATTCCTCTCCCATGAACATGATCTTGGTCAGTGTTGTGGCAATGACCGGTGTAAAGATCACATAAAATACGAAGTTCAGTAAAATGTTAAACGCCACATGATCGCCGCGATACAGGATCAGTGTCAGTGCGATCAAAAATGCAAACGTGCTGTTTACGATCATCTGATAGCAGACCATTGGCATGCGCATTTCTTTTGTGTAATTGATGCAGAATTTATAATAGCTGTCGATCGATGCTTTGAATCTGGAGAAGCTATGTACTGTCTGGGAGAATGTCTTTACGACATTGATACCTCTGACATATTCCACTGCTTCATTATTCATATTTTCCAGTGCAGTCTGATAATGCTTCATATCCTCCTGCATCTGTTTGCCGGTCATTTTTGTCATGCCTGCCAGACTCAGTACAACCGGGATCAGACAGACCAGTCCGAACCGCCAGTTAAATACAAACAATAATAGAATCATCGCCACCGGCGTGATATAAGCCCCGACAAGATCCGGGAGCTGATGTGCCAGATATACCTCTGTTGTTGCTGCGGAATCATTGATGATCCTGCGGATCCTGCCTGATCCAAGCTCATCGGCAAATCCGATCGGCAGCTTTGCAATATGGGCAAGCAGCTGCTTTCTGATATTCGTTGCCACGCGGAACGCACTTGCATGGGAACACATCAGTGCTGCAAAATAAAGCAGCATGGAAACTGCTGCAGCAAGCACCGCAAACCATCCGTTACTTGCAATATGTGTTGCTTCCTTAAAATCGGGCGCAGCTTCGATCACTTCTTTGATGATGCGGAATAAAAACACATAGGTCAGAAGTGCTGCTATTGCACTGAGCCCGGAAAATACCCAGGAAAAATAAGTGCAATACTTGTGTCCGCCTGCATATCGCATCAGGACACTGAGCGCGCTCTCTTCTTTCTTCTTCTCCATAACCTCTCTCCTCCTTATGGTTCCTTTCTCGCTCCATCATAAGGGCTTTATTCTTCTATTTCTACTCCAAGCAGGGTCAAATGCTCCATTCGTTCACTGGATTTTTTATATTCCCGCGGACTGCAGCCCACAACCGAACGGAAAGCCGCGGCAAACTTGCTCGGATTGTCGTAACCGAGCATTCCTGCGATCTCTGCCATGCTGTACTGTGTTTCTTCTATGTAATGGATCGCCTTGTGCATCTTATAATGCTTGACAAATGTATAATAAGGTTTTCCGTATATTTCACTGAAACAGCTCTGAAACGTCGTCTGTCCGATCCCATACTTTTGCACAAGCTGCGGAACAGAAAAGCGGCGGTCCGGATGAGAAACAACCTCTTTGTGGATCGCACGCACCTTATCATAATCCTGCTGCCTATAATAGCGTTTCTGCGCCTTTTCCTCCTCCGGTGTTACCATACGGATCAATAGCAGCAGTTCCAATATCTTTAATTTCAGATAATACGTTTCCACCTTTGGATCTACCTGATACATTTCATTCAGAATATGATTGATCTCCGGCAGAGAGCGGATGAACATGGCACCGTTTTCCCTGCGGATCTGCCATCCGAGAAAATCGATCTGCTCGACCGCCTCCGGGAACACATCCTTTAAATATGCCTTTGCCGGCTCAGGATCGATCAGGATTTCCACCCCTGCATAAAAGCCCAGCGGAAATTCCGGATTTTCCCGGATGACGCCGACCAGATTTGCCTCCATTTCTCCCTCGCCAAGGTACACCTGCCTGCCATTTACCTTACAGCCGAAGCGTCCCCGTCTGCAGTGATTGATCTCGATCATCTTTTTGGTATCTTCGTTATAATCGGCCTCTACCGCTTCCTGCGAATGAAAATTATTGTATACAAAGTACACGCCGGGCATGATTGGATGGAACACCATGGAGCTTTTTTCTCCGTTTTCTTCATTTCTTGACAGGATCGTCATAGATGGCGCACTTGCCCGGTCAAACCCTTTGCTGTGTAATTCATCAATGATCTTCATATCTTTTTCTCCCTTATAGAGCTGCTTTATTCATCCTTCTGCCACAAGAGCTTTAACAGTGCTTTCTTTCTGGAAAGAAGCAACATTGCCAGCAGATAGGAAAGCAGCACATAGCCAAAACTGATCCCGATCGTAGAAGCCTTCACAGGCAGGCTCATCAGTCTTCCCGATGACTGCATGGCTGACAGGATCATCGAGTAAGCCGTCGCATACCCAAGCAGAACGCCCAGAAGAAATCCAAGTGGCACCAGAATATAATTGGCGTGGAAAATAAATGTCCTGATCTCTCTGTCCGTATAACCTAAGATGGCAAGCATTGAAACATTTCTTTTGTTTTCCTCCAGTATCATACCGGCCAGCATGCTTGTCACCAGAATACAGATCAGTGCGCCAAGCACCTTTAAAAGCTTCAGCACGATCCCTGCTGTACTTGCCAGATTTTTTGCCTGCTCGATATAATCCGCCACGGAAGCGGATTTACTGAGCATTTCACCCGGAATGTCCAGTTTTTCTCTGCTGATGATGACATTGTACTGCTCAACCGGCCTGTCCAGCAGCTTTGCCACATTTTCCTTGGAGGTCAGGACAAGTGCCATCACATCATTATCCAGAATATCCGTTATTTCAATCGTCGTTTCCTGCAATGTGACCGTATCGTAAAAGGTAAAGCTGTCTCCCGGCGATATGTGATAACGCTTTGCTGCCGCATTCGTTATATAATACTTTCCGTATTCGATCGGCTTACCGGAACAAAGTTTTGCGGAAAGGACGTCATTTTCCTCCTCATAGCCGATCATATTAAACCGGGAGTCATCCACCTTCGCACCGAAGCTGATATCAAAAACAGCCGATCCGCCATACGGATTTTCCGTCTGGAAGCTCTTAAATCCATATTCATACTGACCGCCCATCATCGCATCCGGCATTTTTACTTCGATCAGATTATCATAAGAATCCTGAAACGAACCGCCCAGCACTACGACAAGTGTTGCAACGGCAATACCGATGACCATTGTCAGACTTCTTGCCTTGTTCAGCCAGATGGAACGCACCGTATAGATCCAGCCGGTGCTGCAATTACTGTTTCTGCATATGCGGGCTGTTTTCTCCTTCTTCTGCTCACGCAGAAGCGGAACAATATCACTTTTCAGGCAGGCTGACAGCACCAGATAAGACACCAGCCCATAAACAACAACTGGAATCAGCACCGCAACAAGCAGCGTAAGCCAAGGCATTTTTACCGTATAATCAAGATACTCACCATCCCCGAAATAAAAGCCGCAAAATGCTTTGGAAAACGGAATGCTGCAAAGAATGCCCAAAATATCTCCACCGATCGCAGGGATCATACCAAACAACATATAATGGCGGATGAGTTCCTGTTTGCGATACCCAAGTGTCATCAGTACCGCAATGATCTTTCCCTCTCTTTTGACCATTCTCGATAAGACCATGGCAATGATCACAACAACGAGCAGCATAATGATCGGACTGTACAGGGAAAATTCCGCCGTCAGATCATCCGCTTCGTGAAAGATCAGGCTGATCCTTGTATTACTTTCTTTTTCGATGTATTCCGTTGTTTTATACGTATCGTAAACTGCCTTGCGAAAATCCTGTTCCTTTGCCTTATCCTCATAACGCACTGCATAGTATGTGATCGGATCCACCAACTTTTCCATTGCCTGCTTTGTGATGATCCCAATGCCGAAACCATCCTGATCCGGCATAGACTCTGTCAGATCGTATAGCATGATCGCATAGTCCGATTTATTACAAAGACCGGATACATGAAATTTCTGACCCAAGATCGTAATCTCATCCCCGACTGCAATCCCGTTTGCTTTTGCATAGCGGTAGGTAACCATGATATCCGTATCGGATTGCAGATCCTCTCCTTCCAATACAGAAGCAAGATCCAGCTTTTCCATCTGTGTAAAAATACGCAGCTTTGTATCCTGATACGTCAGATCCGTGTAGTGCTGTTGTTCCAGCACAACCTCGTACTGTCCCTCCAGTGCCCGGATATCCGCATCTGTCAGCGGTGTCTCCGTTTTGAATTCACCGTCCTCGATCCGGTTCTGCGCAAAAAATCGCTCAAATCTGTCATATAATGTATTGCTGACCGCAAAGGCTCCTACCAGAAGCATGATGGTAATTGCAGTTAAAACAGTGCCTGTCAGATAAAAGGAAATATTTTTCCCAATACTTCTTCGTACTCTTTTTTGTAATGTCATCAGATTTCCAGCTCCTCTACCTTTTTCTTTTGCTGTTTCAGATTACTGATGATCTGTCCGTCATGGATCCGGACAACACGATCTGCCATCTGCGCAATTCCCTCATTATGTGTGATCATAACGATCGTTGTATGATATGCTTCATTCACCTCCGCCAGCATGCGTAATACCTCTCTGGAAGAAACAGAATCGAGTGCTCCCGTCGGTTCATCACAAAGCAGGATATCCGGGTTCTTTACGATCGCAC
>ENA-ORSK01002840-ORSK01002840.1-human-gut-metagenome-genome-assembly--contig:-NODE-2840-length-10959-cov-2.243764_pt1 | contig 10959 bp, 11 predicted proteins | sample MGYA00242192_ERZ509159 | MGnify/ENA primary metagenome ERZ509159 (study PRJEB26280, sample SAMEA2338663) | human gut metagenome | biome: human gut; feature: human-associated habitat; material: faeces...
GATCTGAAAGCTACAGCTCAGACTCTTAGAGAGAACTGCGAAGTAGTTGTTGTAGCAGGTATCGGTGGAAGCTACCTTGGTGCACGCGCCGTTATCGAAGCTATGTCGGACAGCTTCTTATGGCTGAAGGAAAAGAAAGCCGGACAGCCGGTGATTATCTTTGCAGGTCACAACATCAGCGAAGATTATCTGTACGAACTGACTGATTTCTTAAAGGACAAAAAGTTTGGTGTTATCAATATATCTAAATCGGGTACTACTACCGAAACTGCTCTTGCATTCCGTTTGCTGAGAGAACAGTGCGAACGCCAGAGAGGCAAAGAAATGGCTCGCAAGGTAATTGTAGCTGTAACCGATGCCAAGAAGGGTGCTGCACGTGTAACCGCTGATAAGGAAGGTTACAAGTCGTTTATCATTCCTGATAATGTAGGTGGTCGTTTCTCTGTTCTTACTCCGGTAGGTTTGCTTCCGATAGCAGTAGCTGGTGTAGACATTGACCTGCTTGTAGAAGGTGCACGTACAATGGAAACTGCTTGCGCAGCAACAGAAATCACTGAAAACCCGGCAGCTATGTATGCAGCCGTAAGAAACGAACTGTACAGAAACGGCAAGAAGATTGAAATCTTGGTAAACTTCCAGCCTAAACTGCACTACTTCATGGAATGGTGGAAGCAGTTGTTCGGTGAATCAGAAGGTAAAGATGGTAAGGGTATTTATCCTAGCTCTGTAGACTTCTCTACCGACCTTCACTCTATGGGCCAGTGGATTCAGGAAGGCGAACGTACTATCTACGAAACAGTTATCTCTGTAGAAACTCCTAACCACGAACTGCGTGTTCCTACCGACGAAGAAAACTTAGACGGTTTGAACTTCTTGGCAGGCAAACGTGTAGACGAGGTTAACAAGATGGCAGAACTGGGTACTCAGTTGGCTCACGTAGACGGCGGTGTACCTAACATGCGCGTAAGCGTACCTAAGTTGAACGAATTCTACTTGGGTCAGCTTATCTACTTCTTCGAAAAAGCTTGTGGTATTAGCGGATACTTGCTCGAAGTAAATCCGTTCAACCAGCCGGGAGTTGAAGCATACAAGAAGAACATGTTTGCTCTGCTCAACAAGCCTGGATACGAAGAAGCTTCTAAAGCTATTCAGGAAAGACTGAAGAAATAATCTTTTAGACTAAAATATATAGCGCAGAAACACACGTAGTCCAGTATGTGGGCGATGGTGTTTCTGCGCTTATTTTTAAATTACACTACACATAACAATGTTCAAAGAGGCAATTCAGAATTATCTGCAAAAGAACCAACACGACAAACTTAACCTGAAGGCGGTACTGTTTGATATGGATGGAGTTCTATTCGACTCTATGAAGAATCATGCTACTGCATGGCACGAGGCAATGAAACAGTATGGCATGCACTTGAGCCGCGAAGAGGCCTACATGCACGAGGGCCGTACGGGTGCTTCTACTATCAATATAGTAAGCCAACGACAAAGAAATCACGAGGCTACCGATGAGGAGGTGAAGATGATTTATCAAACTAAGAGTGATATTTTTAACTCGCTGCCTACCGCAGAACGTATGCCATGGGCTTATGAGTTGCTGAAACGTGTAAAGGCCGACGGACTGACTCCGGTGGTAGTAACCGGCTCGGGACAGTTGTCACTATTAGACAGACTGAACCATAATTTCCCTGATATCTTCAAGGCGGAGCTGATGGTTACAGCATTCGATGTAAAGTATGGTAAGCCAAATCCAGAGCCTTACTTAATGGGACTGCAAAAGGCTAGCATCAAACCTAATGAAGCCATAGTAGTAGAAAACGCCCCGCTTGGTGTACGAGCAGGTGTAGCAGCAGGCATCTTTACAGTAGCACTAAACACGGGTCCTCTACCAGACGAGGCTCTCACCTCGGAAGGTGCAAACTTGTTATTCTCATCGATGAATGATTTCGAAGCCAACTGGGAAGCATTTTTTCAGGCTGCTCTATATAATAAGGAGTACAACACTAATTATATTCAGCCGCCATACGGAGACTCCGATGACGGCTTTTTTCATGCTTATATTCTATAAGAGAACGAAAACATGACGTAGCTTCCTACCTTACGGCGATAATTCTCATAGAATCCTGTAGAAGAAGCAGAACCGTAGTAATCCTTACATTGGTTTAATATATCAACCCACTCTACCTCTACGCGAGCCTTTTTCTGCTTAAGAAACTTGTACGACAAACTCATATTCCACACCACCTCATTACGATTCTCGCTACTGATACCGGTACCGCTACGCAATACATACAACGCATCCGACTTAAAACCAAAGCCCAACGGAAGTTTCAAGTTGGTTTCGGCATTCACACGATAAATACGGTTGTAGCTCTTGATGTTCTGCAGCGAGTTATCAGAACTCTGAAACGTCCAGAATGCACCAAGTAAGATTTCTCCCCACTGCGGCATATAACTAGTTCGCAGACTGCTATTGAACGCAAGCGAACGGGTATTAGTCTTCTCAGTACCGTCTTTCATAGTGCCGTTGGCAGTAAGCGAAACATTATTATCCAACGAGCCGCCTCCGGATACATACGTACGGAACTGTCCGAAGCGCCTTTCGTAGCTGGCGTTTCCATTCACACCCCAATCACCGTTGACGTTCATCGGATAAGTTTCGCTTCCTCCAGTTTCGGTATTGTAAAACACAGCCTGCGATATCGAGTTAAAAGTCTGCCTGAAAGAGGCATTGGCAGTAATTCCTTTCTCCATGGAATTGAACGTAAAATTCAACGAGTGCGAATACGATGTCTTCAGGTTGGGATTACTATGTATAATGTTAAGCGGCGAACTATAGTCGGTAGCAGCTACAAGACTACTCAAATCGGGTTGCTGAGTGTATCCAGAATACATCAGTTGCAGATAGAAATTATCCGGAGTATAGCTGAACGACCCCGATGGCATCCATGAAGTCTGCACGGCTGTAGTATCCGCCATATGACTACCAGTACGGCTTTGGATAGAACGACGATCGGGCGACATATCCATACGTACCGACAAATTTGTATTAGAGCCGTTATAATCGTACCCAACTGTCACCGTATGCTGCAAACGCCCACTGCGGTTGCGACTGTATAAACTATCAATCTCATGTTGCTCGTACCCCTGTGGCAGGAAGCCGATGGGAGCATCCGATGAAGATGGAAATCACAGCGTGACCTCCGTAAAGATCAAGGTACTCTTGTCCTTTATCATCCCATACGTGGCATCCTTTTCCCTTTACAATGTTTACATCGAATAGGGGGTATACGTCGAATAGTTTCATGATATTGTCGTATTGTTGTTTAAAAAGCACTTGGCTTCAGTTTCAATCCTACGGTTTCTTCCAGATTGAACATCAGGTTCATGTTATGAACAGCCTGTCCGCTTGCGCCTTTCAGCAGGTTGTCTATGCATGAAACTATGAGCAGTTTGTCGCCATGCTTCTCCAAGTGTATCAAGCACTTGTTGGTATTTACTACTTGTTTCAAGTCGATGTTCTTTTCAACGATATGCGTGAACGAGTCTTCTGCATAATAGTCTTCGTACATCTTCACAATTTCTTCCAGCTCTATCTTGGTCTTTACCACTATGGTGGCGAAGATACCTCTCGCGAAGTCGCCTCTATACGGTATGAAGTCGATTTCCGAGTCGAAACTGTTTTGCAGTTGTTTTAGCGACTGCTTTATTTCGGGCACGTGCTGATGAGAGAACGGCTTATAGATGCTCATGTTATTGTTACGCCAGCTAAAGTGGCTTGTAGCACCCGGTTTCACTCCGGCTCCTGTACTTCCGGTAATGGCGTTAACCATTACGTCGTCGTTAAGCATAAGATGCTTAGCCAGCGGCAACAATCCCAACTGGATGCAAGTAGCGAAACATCCTGGGTTTGCCACATGCTTGCTCTTGCAGATAGCGCGGCGGTTAAGCTCCGGCAGTCCGTATATAAAGTCGTGGTCGTCGCTCTTGATGCGGTAATCCATCGAGAGGTCGATAATCTTCAAATCTTCGGGAACCACGTGACTTTCCATGAACTTCTTAGTGTCACCGTGAGCCGTGCAGAAAAACAGTACGTCTATGCTGTCCAGTGGAAGCTCATCAGTGAAGACCAAATCCGTTTCGCCGTAAAGTCCCTCGTGTACGTCGGTAATCTTGTTGCCGGCGTTACTAGAACTATTTATGAAAACTATTTCTACATCGGGGTGATTAAGAAGCAGGCGAATAAGTTCGCCTGCTGTATATCCCGCTCCTCCTATAATTCCTACTTTAATCATATCAGATGTCTGCTTCGTCTTTATGGTTAGCATAGTAAGCTCTCAGCGGAGTAGAAAGCACTTTGATGAATCCCTTAGCGTCTTCGGCAGTCCATCCCTTCTGCATTTCTCCGTATTCGCCGAACTTGTTCTTCACGAGGTCATCTTTTGATTCTACTCCTACAGTAGAGAATCCGTACGGGCGAAGTTCCAGGATAGCAGTTCCGTTGACGTTACGCTGTGATTCGGTCAGCATGGCTTCGATGTCGCGCATTACCGGTTCCAGGTACTGGCTTTCGTGAAGGAACATGCCGTACCAGTTGGCTACCTGGTCTTTCCAGTATTGCTGCCATTTACTCAGGGTATATTTTTCCAGGAAGCGGTGAGCGCCGATAATCAGCATCGGAGCAGCAGCTTCGAATCCTACACGGCCTTTGATACCGATAATCGTATCACCCACATGCATATCACGACCGATACCGTAGGCTGCACCAATCTCTTCTACTTTCTGGATAGCCTTAATTTTGTCGTCGAACACTTCACCGTTTACGGCATACAACTCACCTTTCTTGAATTCCAGTTTCAGTTGTTCGCTGCCAGTTTTGGTTACCTGTTTTAGGTAAGCACTTTCCGGCAACCCCTGTGCAGAATCCAGAATTTCACCACCGCAGATAGAAGTTCCCCAGATACCTACATTGTATGAGTATTTCAGTTTAGTGAAATCTGCTTCAAAACCATTTTCCTTCAGGTAATTGATTTCATATTCACGGCTCAACGCCATGTCACGTGTCAGGGTAATGATTTCCACTCCCGGAGCCATTACCAGGAAAGTCATGTCAAAACGCACCTGGTCGTTGCCGGCACCAGTAGAACCGTGAGCAATGGCATGAGCTCCGATTTCGTTGGCATAACGGGCGATGGCCAATGCCTGGAAGATACGTTCAGAACTTACAGAAATAGGGTAAGTACCGTTACGCAGTACGTTCCCGAATACCATGTATTTCAGGCTCTTTTCGTAGTATTCCTGTGTTACGTCAAGAGTCACATATTTCACAGCTCCCAGTTTATACGCATTTTCTTCGTTCTTTTTTAACTGTTCCGGGCTGAAACCACCGGTATTGGCACATGCTGCATATACTTCATATCCTTTTTCCTTTGCCAGATACATTACGGTAAAGGAAGTGTCCAATCCGCCGCTGAAAGCAACGACAACTTTTTTCTTTTCTTCCATGGTGCTTATCTTTATATCGTGAAGCTTTTCGCCTGCATAAGTTCAGGAGAAAACCTCGCTTGAGATTATTTTTGTATTTAGAAATTGTTTATTTTATCGTCTGTGTGCAAAGCCGGATCGTAAAGCATGGCTGTGCAGATACAGAATTTACGGTTTTTCGCCATCAGGATTTCGTGGTTGATACATCCTTCACATCCTTTCCAGAATGAGTCATCGTCGGTCAACTCGTTGAAAGTGACAGGTACGTATCCCAGCTCTGTATTCATTTTCATGACCGCAGCTCCTGAAGTCAGACTGAAGATTTTGGCTTTCGGCCATCGCAGACGAGCCAAAGTAAAAGAGGCATGCTTGATACGCTTAGCCAGTCCGCATCCTCTGTATTTTGGATGGACAATCAGTCCGGAAGTAGCTACGTACTGCTTGTTTCCCCATGATTCGATGTAAGTAAATCCGGCAAAATCATCTCCGCATAGTGCGATGATGGCTTTTCCTTCTTTCATCTTGGTAGCTACGTATTCGTGTGTACGTTCGGCAATACCCGTACCGCGAACTTTGGCTGCTTCTCTAATCGTGTCCAATATTGTGTCAACATAAACCTCGTGTGAGGCGTCGGCTACCATTACATCAATTTGTTTAGTAGGTTCCATTTTTTGTTCTTATCAGTTAGAGTTGGTTTATATTCGGTATAATGTTGGCAAGAGCATGCTTGACTTCTGTACGCGTACAATTTTCGCGAATCACCAGCATGATGGTGTCGTCGCCGGCAATGGTACCGATGATTTCATGGAAATTGTGCATGTCAATGTCGTATGCCAGACTGCTTGCGTATCCCGGACGTGTTTTGATAACGGCTATGTTGGCCGAAAATTCTATGGATTTAAATCCTGTGTTTCGCAGCAAGTCAGAGGCTGTATGCGGTTCGGTCATTCGCTTGTACATGGTATTGTTGGGCAATACATATACATAGTTTCCGTTCATACTAGCTGCCTTGGCAACTTTCAGTTGCTTTAGGTCGCGCGATAGTGTAGCTTGTGTTAATTTGAATCCTTCGGCGGTCAATTCTTTAAGTAATTCTTCTTGGCTGCCTACCTCTTTGCTTGAAATTATCATTTTGATAGAATCAAGTCTGCTGTTTTTACTTTTCATCTCGTATAATTATTCTGTTTTCGGCCGCAAATTTACCGATTTGTTTGAGATAATATGCATGATTTGCAGTAAAAATCCAGCTTTATTCTTAATAAATGTGAAATAGCTGCATAAATAATCCGACTTATTGCATAAGTGTTACATATGTTTAGAATATGATGTTCTTTAGAATGGTGTGTGGTGTGTTGAGGCATGGGCTGTGAGAAGTGCTTTTCGAGTTAAGTTGGGGTAAAAAATAAAGGGATAAATACAGATTTTTGTACTTATCCCTTTAGTGAGGTTAGAAGTATATAAATTACTTCTTGATACGGTTATAGCGGCTCATGAACTTATCTACGCGTCCGGCTGTATCTACCAATTTAGATTTACCAGTGTAGAACGGGTGAGAGCTTGAAGAGATTTCAAGTTTCACACAAGGATATGTTTCGCCTTCGAATTCTACTGTGTCCTTAGTTGCACAAGTTGAACGAGACAAGAACATGTCGCCGTTTGACATGTCTTTAAATACTACCGGGCGGTAGTTTTCAGGATGAATACCTTTTTTCATTTTTAGTATATACTTTATTGTTATTATTAGCTGTTTTGGTTGGTAACACCTATAATAAGCGTGTAATGGTCTGTTTCGGGTTGCAAAGATACTGCATTATTTTTAATTGAAAAAACATTTGGCTAAAATATCTTTGTTTTTTGTTGAATGACAAAAGAAACGCCTCTTGAGAAATTCCATTTATGGCGGAATCTTCTCAAGAGGCGTTATGCTTTTTTCGGATAAGACCGATTTTATATTATCTTGCTACAAAAAGCGGAGACCCTTCGAGCGCAGCCTTTGCTGTAGACATACCCATCACATCAGGAGTTACTGTCTTGCTGCTACCGTCTTTCTGCTTGAAAGTGATGGTACCGTCTTCGTTCATAGTGATAAGTTCGAATGACTGTCCTTCTGTTTCAGCGTTCCAAGTGCGGTTCTCCTTATTATATACCAAGTTTAGAGGCTTGTCTTCTTCGCCTTGCTTTATGATAGTATAACCATCTTCATTTGTGCGGAGGGTATAGTCACCGTTTTCTCCGTGGATAATCTTTTCTGTGCCGATCTGAGCTACAGGATTAGAACCCGACCAGAATTCGATGCTGTTCAATACTAATATATCGGCAAGGTAAGCTACACCGTATACAGGGATAATATTAAATGCTAAGAACACAATTTCGTTTACAAACTTAGTTCCTACACCTTGGTTCCAGTCTTTTAAACCGTTCCACAATCCGAAAGAACCGATGCATGAAGAGAAGAGCAAGCTACCGCTCAAGATGGCACATATTGCCGTGGTCTTAAATTTTTTCATGGTGCTAGTTTATTTATTGTTATACATCTTTTTTGCATTATTATTCCATGCCAGAACAATATGTAACAAAGATAGAACTTATTTGCAATCAATGAACTAAAAGGGGCGAAAAAAAACGTATATTTGTGCGCTTTTGCATGAAAATATATTATAAAACATAAATTTAAGATGAAAGAACAAAACATTAAAAGGCTGAACGACTCTTTCGCTATGCGTTGGGGGGCGTTAGTCATTGTTGCCTTCACGATGATGGCGTCTTATTACGTTAACGATGTGACCGCTCCGCTGAAAACTATGCTGCAGACCGATTTGGGTTGGACCAGCAGCGACTTCGGAGTGTTTACCGGAGCGTATAGTTTCCTGAATGTATTTTTATTGATGCTGATTTGGGGCGGATTGATTTTGGACCGTTTCGGAATCCGCTTTACCGGAAAGCTGGCAACTATATTGATGGTGGCAGGTACGGGAATTGAATACTATGCCATGACCTATATGTCGGGTAGTGCCGACTTGGGTACTATCTTAGGATATCGCTCGGATGTGTTTATCGCTTCGGCAGGTTATTCTATTTTCGGAGTAGGAGCAGAGGTGGCAGGTATCACAGCCACTAAGATGGTAGCCAAATGGTTTAGAGGTAAGGAACTTGCTACAGCGATGGGTGTTCAGGTAGCTTTGGCGCGTGTAGGTTCGCAAGGCGCATACGCTTTGTCTATTCCTTTGGCTAAGGCATACGGCATCACATCGCCTGTGTTTGTAGGATTGATTTGTTTGTTTGGCGGACTTATCGCTTTCTTCTCGTTCTCTATCCTCGATAAGAAGTTCGACCGTCAGATAGAAGATGAGCTGAAGGCCGAAGGTGCTTCCGATGAAGAGAAGTTCTCTTTTAAAGACGTTAAGCTCATTCTTTGCAATCCTGGATTCTGGTTGATAGCCTTGTTGTGCGTACTCTTCTATTCGTGCGTGTTCCCATTCCAGAAATACGCTTCAGAGTTGATGATAAGTAAATACGGTATCAGTGAAGACTTGGCGGGACTCATTGCCGGTCTGCCTGCTATGGGAGCCTTGTTCTTAACTCCTGTATTCGGCGGTTTGATTGACCGCATCGGTAAGTCGGCTTCTATCATGATGTTCGGCTCTGCCATGCTGATTGGTGTTCACGCAATATATTCACTTCCGTTTATTACCAGTGGAGTAGTTGCCATCGCATTGATGATTGTATTGGGTATTGCCTTCTCATTGGTTCCGTCTGCCATGTGGCCGGCTGTGGCAAAGATATTCCCTGCCAAGCAGCTTGGTACAGCATACGCATTGATTTTCTTCATTCAGAATATCGGTTTGTGGGGAGTTCCTACACTTATTGGTGTAGTGCTTGACAAGTTCTGTGTTACAGGTGTTGAAAACGGTACTGTGCTTTACGATTATACCTTGCCGATGTGTATCTTCACCGGCTTTGCTGTATTGTCTTTGACTGTTGCCTTTGCATTGAAGGTGGCCGACCGCAAATTCGGTTATCATTTGGAAGAAGCTAACATAAAGAAATAAATAGAAGCCATAAGGTAATTAACGCTCCGCATGAAGTCGACTGATTTTATGCGGAGCGTTTTTTGTATGTGTTATAGTAAAAACAGCATATATGAAAATTGGCGAAAAAAAATCCGTTAATCCACAAAAATCCATTCGCATATTGCAGACCTGCGATTCGCATATTGCAGCCTTACCATTCGCATATTGCAGGTCAACTATTCGCATTCTTTTCCCTTCTCTTTTCAAACTGGTAAAAACGGCCTCAGGAGGTGCTCTGGGCGGTGTGTGTTACCAAATTTATACCTTAATCTTGCTGATAGGTAATAGCCCATTTATCTTCTGTGGTAAAAGTATATGACAGTAGTAAATGCGTGCTACAATTTACATGTTGTGGAGCTATTTTGAGTGCGATTAAAATAATGGCTAAATTTATAGAATGTTATAAGTATGATTATAATTCATGGCCATTTTGTGTAAAACTTAAATCATGATTAAAATAAATGCTAAAAATCATGATTGTTTTAAGTATGATTAAAATAATCGCTATATTTGTGTGAAACTTAAATCATGATTAAAATAATTCCCTATGCAAAAGATACCCAAAAATATTCAGACACGTACTGTTTATATAGAGCGAATACGTCCGTTTATGCGTACTCCTATAGTTAAGGTGCTTACCGGTCATCGCCGTGTGGGTAAGAGCTACATTCTTTTTCAATTGATGGAGGATATCAAGAAAGAAGAACCAAATGCAAATCTTATATATATCAATAAAGAAGATATCGCCTTTGCGGATATGTTGACTGGACGTGATTTATACGATTATATTTCCAGTCATCTTATGACAGACTGCCGGAATTACATTTTTGTTGATGAAATACAGGAAATACAAGATTTCAGGTTGGCTATCCGTTCGTTGGCATTGGATGATAATAATGATATATATGTGACAGGCAGTAATTCAGAGATATTTTCCAGTGATTTAGCGAATGAATTGGGAGGTCGGTATGTTGAATTTGTGGTTTATAGTTTGTCGTATATTGAATTTCTGGATTTCCATGAACTGGAGAATACGGATGCGTCATTGGAGAAATATATTCATTATGGAGGATTGCCTTATCTGATACATTTGCCGATGGAAGAACCTGTTGTTATGGAGTATTTGAGGAGCATTTACTCTACCATTATATTAAAAGATGTGATTCAGAGAAAGAATATAAGGAATACGGTCTTTTTGGAACAACTAGTTTCGTTCTTGGCAGGTAACATTGGCAACTTATTTTCCAGCAAGAGTATTAGTGATTTTCTGAAAAGTCAGAAAGTGGATATTTCTCCTTATGTTGTGAGTGAGTATGCGATGGCATTATCGGATGCTTTTATTGTACACAGGGTAGGAAGGTATGATATTGCCGGAAAGAAATTATTCGAAAGGGGG
>ENA-ORSK01002843-ORSK01002843.1-human-gut-metagenome-genome-assembly--contig:-NODE-2843-length-10949-cov-3.279420_pt1 | contig 10949 bp, 12 predicted proteins | sample MGYA00242192_ERZ509159 | MGnify/ENA primary metagenome ERZ509159 (study PRJEB26280, sample SAMEA2338663) | human gut metagenome | biome: human gut; feature: human-associated habitat; material: faeces...
TGAACGACAAATTAAAACTCAAACAAAAGACCTGTAAATTATATCTCAACACATACAAGTCAAGCCTTTAATAGTATAAATAATGTAAAATAGAGTAAGTATTCATCCCGAAATTAGTCAAATGTTTTACTAATTTAATAAAATGTCTTACCTTTGCAAAAGAAAACGTGCAAGACTAACTAATTGATAATATTTTCAAAAAATCAGATATATCAAATAAATCAGATAACCAGATAACCAGATAAAATTCAGACTCATGGATATAATTGAGAACAATCTAACTGAAAACAATCCGTCAAGATCTTGTATCCTGCAACTTATCCGTACCCGTATGGCATCAAGACAGGCAATGCAACGGCTTTTGAAGAAAAACAATGCAGGCATTACTTTTGAGATGCTTCAGATTATGAGTTGCCTTTGGAGCGAACAAGGAATAAGTCAGCAAACCTTAGCCGAACGTACCGCCAAAGATAAGGCTTGTCTGACAAATCTCATGAATAATCTGGAACGTAAAGGATATGTATGCCGGAAAGAATGCACAAACGACCGTCGCAACAAGTTGGTTTACCTCACAGATGAGGGTGAGAAATTCCATCAATGGATTGCTCCTATTCTGAAGGATTATTACATGAAACTGGAGGAGAAACTTGGAAAAGAAAAACTTCAACTCGCTGAAGAAATACTTAAAGAATTGCAAAATGCTATCGAATCTTATTAAAAAATTATTAACATGTACCGGTGTATGCCTGATTTCATGCCAAAGCATAAATGCACAGTCGGACTCGCTTCATCTCAATCTGAAAAATCTTTTTGATTTGGGAGTGGAAAGCAATTTGCAGTTGGCCGCTATGCGTCTTCAGGAACAAATAGCATCCGAAAAGGCCGGTACTGCAAGAATGGCTCAATATCCGGATATCGAAGTGGGACTTAAAGGCGGTGTATTAGGGCAGCCTGTTGTATTCGAAAGAGGACTTGCTCATCCTACAAAACCGGAGACACCCGACTGGCAACAAAATTACAGCATAGATTTCCGGCAACCTATTTATGAAGGCGGACGCATTAAATATGCTATCAGGAAGGCAGATATCGAAAAAGAAATAGCCATGCTGCAGACCAATGTAGGAAAAGCTGATTTAAAGTTGTCGCTTCTTGAACAATATCTTAACTTGTTCAGTCTGTACAAACAGTGTAAGGTGCTTGGTAGAAATATCGAAGAATCGGAAAGAAGGCTTAAAGATATATGCCGGATGAAGGAGGAAGGCCTTATAACAAACAATGACGTTCTGAGAAGTGAGATGCAGCTCACAAACAACAGGCTTTCGATGACTGAAACACAAAACAATATCAGGCTGGTTTCGCAACATCTTGACATTCTGCTCGGTAAAGATGAAAACCTGATCATCGTGCCCGACACAACTTTACTTGAAGAGGACTTCCAGACTGGCGAATATATCGGTTATATTCAGGACGCTTTTGATTCCGACCCTTCTATGTTACTTCTTCAGAAACAAACAGAACTGGCACAAAACAATATCCGGATAGCACGTGCAGAGTTGCTTCCTAAATTATCAATAACAGCATCCAACACTTTAGCCAGACCTGTGTCGCGCACTTTAGCCGATATGTATAATAACAACTGGAATATTGGTCTGTCGTTCAGTTACTCACTGTCATCGCTCTACCAAAGCAAGCACCGGATAAATGAAGCAAAGTTGGGAGTAATGCTCGGACAAAATGCTCAGGAACAGCAAAAACAGTATATCAGGACCAACGTACAGCAAGCTCTGATAAAGCACCAGGAGGCTATAAACAGGGTTGAGGCCCTACAGTTGTCGGTCAGACAGGCTGAAGAGAATTTCAGAATAATGAACAACAGATATCGTAACCAACTGGCTATACTTACCGATCTCCTCGATGCAGATAACCTTCGTCTTAATGTCGAACTTCAGCTTACTACAGCACGTACACGTGTAGTTTACACTTTCTATGAACTACAACGCGCCATAGGTAAACTGTAAACATAATTGTAAGAAGACGCAAGAGATACAATAATGTAAAAGATGTACAAGACATAAGAATATAAGTTGCAAAATTTGTATAAGTTGCAAAATTTGTAAGACATAAGAACAAAAGAACATAAGAACAAAAGAACATAAAATAACAAAAATACATTAAAGGGCATAAGAGCATAAAAGAGACAAGGGAGATAATATAAGCATAAAGATACCGGGAAACGATTATAAACTAAAATTTCAATAAATCATGTCAGCACTACGTATTAAATATCAGCGTCTGAAAAACAAGAGACGCCGGAATATAGTATTAAACATTGTTTGTCTGCTTATTGCAGCTTCCGGCCTTATATGGACCGGAAATTATTTCTGGCGCTATATTAATTATGAAATCACAAATGATGCTTTTATCGACCAGTATGTAGCACCGGTAAATATCCGTGTGGCCGGATATATACAGGAAGTACGTTTCAAAGAGCACCAGTACGTGAAGCAGGGAGATACACTCGTCATACTCGACAATCATGAATATCTGATTAAGCAGAAGGAAGCACAGGCTTCACTTCTCGATGCTCAAGGCTCACGCGATGTACTATCATCGGGTATACAGACTTCGCATACCAAAATTGCCGAACAGGAGGCTAATCTTGCCGAAGCTAAAGCCAAACTATGGCAAGCCGAACAGGATTTCAACCGATATGAACGTCTTCTTAAGGAAGAATCTGTTCCGCAGCAGCAGTATGACGTAGCTAAGGCGAATTTCGAAGCAGCGCAGGCAAGATATAAGGCTTTGTTGAGACAGATTGATGCCGCTCATTCGCAATTCGATGAAACGAGCAAGAAGCAGGTAAGCGTAAAAGCTAATATTCTTAGAGCAGAGGCAGCACTCGACCTTGCCAATCTGAATCTCTCGTATACCGTAGTTACCGCTCCATATAGCGGATATATGGGCAGACGTACTCTCGAACCGGGACAGTACGTCAGTGCCGGACAAACCTTATCTTATATAGTACGGCAATCCGGAAAATGGATTACAGCCAACTACAGGGAAACTCAGATTGCCAACATATACATTGGCCAGCCTGTAAGGATAAAAGTCGACGGACTACCCGGAAAAGTTCTTCATGGCCATGTCACAGCCATCTCTGAGGCTACAGGTTCCAAATATTCACTTGTTCCTACAGACAACTCGGCAGGAAATTTCGTAAAGGTGCAGCAGCGCATCCCTGTACGCATAGACATAGACAGTTTAAGCATGAAATACATGGACCAGCTCCGTGCAGGTATGATGGTTGAAACAGAAGCATTAAAGAGAAGATGAAAACAGCAAAAGAACTGGAGATACCTGTAAGAAAATGGGTGCCCGACATAATTGGAGTGATAACAGTTTTTCTTATCATGATGCCAATAGCCATGCTCAACGGTACTTATACAGGCAGTATGGTAGAAGTTTCAAATACCTTGGGAGTATATACCGAAGATATTACCATAGGCTATTATGCAGCTTCGGCCGGTATGGCTGTATCTTATCCCATAGTGCCCAAAATCCTGAACGCTTTTTCCAGTAAGTCACTTCTTCTGGCCGACCTAACCCTTCAGCTGTTTCTGAGCTGGATATGTGCCCGCCAGAGTAATATCGATTTACTCATCACATTCAGCTTCATAATAGGCTTTCTGAAAGGTTTCATTATAGCCCACAATAAGAGTTCCAATATCATGATCGATACAGTAATCAATCACCCTGCGTGCAGTCTTGTTCATGTAGTCATTTATTTTATTGTTACGCTTGCGTGCTAATGCCTTCTGTCTGTTAGTTGTCTTCTTTCCAAAATGCTGCTTATCCTTGATGGACTGTAATCTTGCATTTTTCTTATTGAACCACTGGTTAATGGACTTCAGTCTTCTTCCATCGATGATGAATGTTTCACCTTTACTTGATACTCCAGTGACAAGATTATTGATACCTAGATCTAATGCCAGTGCATTTGTTGTATTGAGATTCCTTTGAATGCATTCAGCTTCATAGATATACTGAATTTCAAAGAACCTGGCATCTGCCTTTGGTATGATACGTATTTCCTTCACTTTCTTATCAAGCAGTATAGGTGGAATAGTAATCTCAACAGCCTTATGTGTCTTTTTGAAGCTGTTTGAATATGGAAGTATGAGCTTATTCCCTTTAAGTCTTACAAATCCAATGACGAGTGTAGTATATCCATCCTTGGGAAGATAGCGTGGAAGTCTGCAGTCCTTAAGTGCATGCTTTCCCTGCTTTGCCTTTTTAAGAAGACCGAAGAATGATTTGAATGAACCATCTACTTCCTTCAGTATCTGCTGTGCCATATTGGAATTAAGCGTTCTATAGTTATCAGACGACTTCAGAAGTGCATAGTTCTTCTCATAATTGAGATACTTGCCTTCTGCAAAGTAGTGCTGTCTGATGTTATAGATTGCCTGATTAGTAAGATTCTTTGCAATATGACATAATTCCTTGATGGAACGATAGTCTTCCTTGGACAGATGCTTCACCTGCTGCTTGACTGTAAGATACATATATTTAGCCTCCTTTCTGTAGATTTAGGAAAAGAAGTTCCCTATATGTATTATACTATTTCTTACTCCAAATTTCTCTATCGGATGAATGCCTGTTTTTTAGATAAAGTATTACAATCTGTTAAGAATGGTTTCCCTCCACATTCCTTAACGACATCTGCGACTGCTTTCGCATAGTTAGGACGTAAGTATGATAGGTTACCTAATTCACCAAAATGCATCTTGATGGCAACAAACTTACCATCCATATCTATATCAGTTATACCTGCTTTCTTGATTAAACGCTGTAACTTTTCAGTTAAACTCACACCAACATGAGTACGAAAGTCTGTAAAATATACTTTTGATTTTTCCATAAACATATCCTCCATAGTCCTATTCTAAGCCTAAAGTAGAGTTCATGGTCAATAAAAAAAGAGTAGACGAGCTACTCTTCTGTCAAACAATCTGAATCAATAATCTGGAAATTCGCACGATGAATATAAAGTGCCTTACCATCAATCATAAGTTTCGTCATTTTAGGAAGATTATCAGGAATTTCCCAATAAACATCATCCCCCTGATAAGCCTTAATAGGCTGTCCTAATTGAGATTTAACGACTACGACTCTTCTCTTACCAAATAAGTTCTTATACTTATTTAAGTAATTCGCAATAGCGGTATTGGCAGTAATACCATCTGCTCTACTATTAATATGCTTCTTCGTAAAGTCTACTTCTGCATCCAAGCCCTTTTGTTCAAAGATACAAGTATCACCACAGCTTTCTATTTCATTCCCATCAATTGTGATCGTAATGACTGAAGAAAGACTATATGTTTCTTTTACACTACCATCAGAATTATATGATGATTCTTTTACTTTATTACCAGTGATTTTGATTTTCTGTCCGTTTGTTTCAAAAACCTTATTTCCATAATTATCATAAGTATCAATTGTATAGCCATTCCCAATCAAACTGCCTTTAATATCATTCATCTTAGACTTGAAATAAGAACATCCACATAAAGATAAACATACAAATGTAATTGTGAAAATCTTCATGATTCTTTTCATCTTATTCACCTACATTCTTTATAATATTTACATCTTTCATTTCAATATAACGAATATGAATTGTTTCACCTGTCTTTAAGAAAGCAAGTGTGTTTTCATTTTCTGATGTAATGACTGCTTTGTATTTATTACCTTCTGTATCCACAATAAATAGCTTCGATTTACCATCTACATTAAGAATCTGTACATTTGCGATTGTGATATCCTTCTTCTTAGTTTCTGCATCAGACTCTTCTGTAATTGTCTGAGAAGAAAGGAAGCTTTTCTTCAATAATTCAAGATTCTTGACTGAATCTGCAGAATAAACAGAGACCTTTTGATAATCCTTCGCATCGACCATCGCATACTGTTTAATCAATCCTCCACTGTCTTTAAGTGAAATCAAATAAACAGGATGTCCACCTACATTGACTAACAATGGGAATGTGGCATCATAGCCATAGTTCTTCACTTCACCTTCTGCAGATTTCATAGCAGCTTTTTCATTTGCGCCAGAACATGAGAAACGTAAAGTCTGATGTGTACGTAAATTAGATAATACAAAGCCTAAGTTAGATGAATCTTTATTCGCAGAAGTAATACCACTATAAATCCAGATATCGCCATCTTTTTCTAAATAATTATAACCTTCAGATGTGACAGTAACATTTTTCTGTCCTAAGACTGAGTTAAAGAACCCATCCTGTAAGCTTCCGTTTTCATCGATTTCAGTCATAATGAGTTCTTCTGGATATAGACGATCCACCCATTTAGGTACTTTGCCTTTATCATATTTCTTAGATTTACCAGTAATTGGATCAAAGAGGACAGCACCTGTAACCTTCTTCTTATTACCTACACCAAAGTAAGTATATGTTGTACATACATACCAAGGATGCCCTTTTTCATCTACTTCAAATGAAGGAGAACCAAAGATAGATGTAGGATAAGATAATTGTAGTTTACGATTCAAATTATGATTAAGAATGGCAGAAGGTACATATTTCATACCATCTAAACCTAAATCTTTTAACTTAACGATATCTGTCTTACCATTTGTAGAATTTACTGTAATATAGGCAGGAATACCATTCTTACTGTTAGTCAAATATTTAAAGAAACTTGCATATTCAAGTGGAGTGACACGATAAACACTATTCTTATAAGAAATCTGTGTATAATCATCACTTACTTCAAACTGAGACACATATTCTGGAATCTCGCCCATCACCTTATCACCAAGCTTCACAGTACTTTTACGGTCAATAATAGGTGTCTTAGAGAAGTCTACTTCATGTAATGTCTTATTATTAAACTTTACATTTTCTACTTCTATACGACTTGCATAACGTGATGCATGGAAAATCTTACTTGTGAATAAATCAGTCACTAAAATACCTGCCACAATCACTGCCACTGCAGCACCTAAATAACCTACCTTTTCAGGCTTGAATTTCTTACCAAGTAACGTGCTATAAGAAGATGCCGCACCATAGATACATATTGCGACAATTAAGAAAATCCAAAATTCTATCGCATGAATATTCAATGCTGGTGTATAGAAATAATAAATCAGTAATACAAGAATAATAGAAACCAGCATTGGTTTAAATTCTATTTTTTTCATTTGGAATCATTCCCCCTTAGTATATATTATATACCTTTTTCTCCTAGAGTAGTGATAAGACATATTGTCTTTCTATCAAGTGAAAGGACTGGTGTGTCTTTAAAATACACACGATCACTAAAGACAAGTTCTCCGTTGTTGATGAATACTTCTACACTACTTGAATCAATTAAAATCTTCATAGACTGATAGTCTTTAATAGTCCCTACACGTTCTGTCTGGTTCATTACAATGATTTTATGATTATTCACTGTAAGTGTATAAAGATCACCTAACGTAAGAGTCATTCCTTCATATAAGTCTAAATCTATTTCTACCTGCTTAGATGGAAGTAAATAGTCTGTGACTTCTACTTTTTTAGATTCACATCTTAATAATGCAAGTTCTTCTACTGGCATCATATAGAGATGATTATCATGAATAGTAAGTTCTCTAGGGAAGGTCATAGCCCCTGACCAGCCTTCTTCTTTTTCAGGGAATTCACTATGCCACATATCCATCCAGGCCATGAGTATACGTCTTCCATCAGGTGCCAACATTGTAGTCGCTGCATAAAAATCATGACCATGATCTAATTCAATAAATGAATCTCTAATCTTATAGCCTGTTTGATGATAGTTTCTGTATTTTTCACCATCTTCTTTAATACCTTGTGGTGACATAAGTAATACATCAACTCCATTAATTCTAAATAAATCAGGGCATTCCCACATCTTCCCTTCATGATCAATAGTTGATGCATGTCCATATTCACCTGAATAATCCCAATTGATTAAATCATCTGACTGATAAATCAATACATGTCCTCTTCCATCCTCTTTCTGTCCACCAATAATCATCTTAAAATGATCATCTTCTCGCCATACCTTAGGATCACGGAAATGAATTGTATTATCTAGAGGTGGATGGGCAATAACTGGATTGTTTTCATATTTATGGAAGTGAATCCCATCTTCACTCCAGGCAATATTCACATTCTGATGAAATGTGATATGTTCAGGATCATCATAAATATTACCTGTATAGATTAAATATAAACGATTGTTGTACTCTACTGCACTTCCTGAGAAACAGCCATCAAGATCTTCTTTATCTCCAGGTGTCAATGCGATAGGTAAGTTTTCCCAATGAACTAAATCCTTACTTCTAACATGACCCCAATGCATCGGTCCCCATATAGGTTCATCTGGGTAGTATTGATAAAATAAGTGATAGTATCCTTGGAAATAAGAAAAACCATTTGGATCATTAATCCATCCATGTTCTGGGCATACATGATAGTTTAAACGGTATGTCATATTACTCTCCTTTATGTCTATTAAGATGTAACGTGAATGTATTGATATCAGAGCGATAACGTGCAATAGAATACTCTATTGGAGTCTTATTTATATCATAACCAATAGAGTGGAAATAGAATAATGGATCTCCTTCTTCTATATCCAGCATATCCGCTATTGTATCATCGGCTTTGATCATTTCTAATTCTCGGTCAATTGTATCAATACTATGTCCCTGTGCTTCAAAAACATCATAAAGTCTTTCTTGAGTAAAGTCTGTATCAAGCAATTCTGGAAATAGAGAAACAGGAATATAGGTTGTAATAAAGACATTAGGATTCTTATCTGTATAACGTAAACGAACAAGCTTATAAACTAAATCTTTTTCTTGTTGATGTAAAGAGTCCGCAATCTCTTTAGATGCCTGTTCTTTTTTAAATGAAATCACCTGCGTTTGAGATACAATACCATGTCTTTTCATCTGTGTATCAAAACTGGATATTGTCTGTGTAAAGTCTTGAATTACCTTAGGTATACATACAATAGTGCCACGTTTCTTTTTCTTTTCTAAATAACCGGCATCTACTAAGATTTGTACAGCTTTTCTAATAGTAGGTCGGCTTACACGATAAATATCAGATAATTCATGTTCTGTAGGAATAATAGTGCCTTCAGGGTATTCTCCCGATGTAATCTTATCTAATAAATCTTTTTTTACATCTAAATATAAAGCAGTCATAACGCACCCTCCTCATGTATATGCTATTTTATCACATTTATAACGCCAGTGATATGTTTACATAACATTGACATAATAATTATATAATGTTAGTATATATGTAAAGGAGAGATACAGATGAAAGAATATACTATTGATGAATTGGCACAGATGATTGATCATACTAACTTACATACTGATGCCTCTAAAAAAGATATGGAGAAATTATGCAATGAGGCAAAAGACTATCATTTCAAGATGGTTGCAATCAACCAGGTTCAGTCTCATTTATGTGCAGAACTATTAAAGGGCACTGATATTCATGTAGGTGCTGCAATTTCATTCCCACTTGGACAAACTACTATTGCCTCTAAGGTATTTGATACAAATAATGCGATTGAAGAAGGAGCCACTGAGATTGATTATGTCATCAATCAGACAGAGGTTAAGAATAAGAACTGGGAGTATATTAAGGATGAAATGACACAGATTGTGGATGCATGTCATGCCCATCATATTCCATGTAAGGTTATTTTTGAAAACTGTTATTTAGATGATGAAGAAAAGATCAAATTATGTGAGATTGCGAAAGAGGTTAAACCTGATTTCATTAAAACATCTACTGGTTTTGGAACAGGTGGTGCTACTTTTGAAGATGTCGCATTAATGAAGAAATATGTAGGTGATGAGGTAGAAGTAAAGGCTGCAGGTGGTATTAGAAATGCGGATACTTTTATCAAGATGATTCAAAATGGAGCAACTCGTATTGGTACAAGTGCAGGAGTCTCTATTATTGAAGAATTAAAGAAACAAGCTGTTGATGGTATTATTAAGATTTAAAAAGGTCGTAAGACCTTTTTTTCGTATATAATAATGTAAAGGAGGGTTTTCTTATGGGATTCCAGATTTTTAATTTTGAAGATAATAGCAATGTCTCTGTAGTGAGTCGTAAAGGAATGTTTAAGGTAATTCAGTACGATAAGGATTTAAGTTGTACAGCGGATGATGCACAAATTAAGTTCTATATGAGTCAAATGAATGTTAAGAAAAGACAATTGATGATTACTTTAAATAATGAGAGTGTAAATATTCAACCAGGAGCCATGCAATGGTATATAGGTGATGTACATCAGTCTACAGGTTTAAAAGGGATTGGTGATACAATCAAGAAGTTCTTTAATGCCCAGGTCACTGGTGAATCTACAATTAAACCACAATATGAAGGGACTGGTGTTATAGTCACAGAACCAAGCTATAAACATTATATTATTGAAGATCTAGATGATTGGAATGGAGCTATGTGTGTAGAGGATGGTTTATATTGTGCATCTGAAACCAAAGTCAGCTTAAGTACTTCTATGATTAAAAGTGTATCAGGACAGACAATTGGTGATGAGGGATTATTCAATCTCTGTCTAAAAGGATCTGGTAAGGTTGTCTTAGAATGTAACGTCCCTCAAGAAGAACTGATTACCATTGATTTACATAATGATACATTAAAGATTGATGGATCATTTGCGATTGCCTGGAGTGAGAATCTAGACTTTACAGTAGAAAGAAGTGGTAAAACACTCATTGGTTCAGCTATGAGTGGTGAAGGTTTAGTTAACGTTTATCGTGGTACAGGAAGAGTATTAATCAAACCACAGATTTAAAAGGGGCTGTAACGGATAAATAACTCATTATAGTTTCATAAAAAGCAAAAGACGGACTGAGGTCCGTCTTT
>ENA-ORSK01002844-ORSK01002844.1-human-gut-metagenome-genome-assembly--contig:-NODE-2844-length-10945-cov-1.854913_pt1 | contig 10945 bp, 9 predicted proteins | sample MGYA00242192_ERZ509159 | MGnify/ENA primary metagenome ERZ509159 (study PRJEB26280, sample SAMEA2338663) | human gut metagenome | biome: human gut; feature: human-associated habitat; material: faeces...
TGCCTGCGCACTTTCTCACAAGCAGTCTTTTATTTTGCTTTTATTTTATCCTAAGAAATCTAACAGTGTCTGCTGTACAACCTTGCTGGCTGCCTGAAGCGATGCATTGTATACAAGCTGTGCTGATGTGTAGCTTACGACAACATCTTCCAGATCAATATCTTCATTGGCAGATTTGCTCTCTGTGACATTGGTAAACTGTTCTGTAAGTCTTCCCTGTGTCAGCTCCAGTCTTGTCAGTCTGTTACCGACATCTGCATTAGCAAGGGAAATTGTCTGCTTATAGCCCTTCATCTGTCCAATGCCGCTTTCAAACGCCTTGGTCATCTCATCTTCTGCCAGTGTTTTCTGCTTGTTCAGACCAGACAGCATGGAATTTAACTTTTTCTGTGAATCCGTATCGCTGTACTGGCTCTGCTTCATCATGCCTTCTACCTGTGAAATCTGGCTTTCTAAGTCGAGTACGTTCTGAACGGATGTCACAAGGTCATCAATATCTCTGCCAAGGTTAATATCGAATGCCTCATTGGCTTCGGTATTAATCTTGATTTTCTGTGCGTAGTTGATATTATATTCTACATCTTCCCTGACTTTATCATAAACAATTCCAGTCTTATTATCCACGCAGTCATAGTACATGGTTGGATTTAAATCATCCTTAATAAAGTTATCCTTCTGATACGTAAATGAAAAGCTGTCAGAGGTGTAGACCTGCTTATAAACATTTTCGCCCATCAGTACTTCGCCTGTTGTTGCATTAAAGGCAATTTCATTATCGCCCGGAATGTAGTTTTTATCCGTTGTATTGGTAAATGTCAGTGCAGTACCGGTAGAATCTGTAATGCTGTACTGTCCGTTGGCATCCGGATTGACCGTTGTTGTCGTTGTAATCGGGTTGCCGTCGGCATCAAGCTGCTTATTGCCATTTGCATCAAGCTGGTATGTTGTAACGGTTGCTGTGCCGTCTGCGGCAAAGCTGATATCTGTATTGTTATAGCTTAAGCTATATCCGGTGTTTTTCACATCTGAATAGCCAAGGCGCAGTCTGTAGACACTTTCCACATTTGGCATCACAGCATTTCCGTCGGCATCATAGGATACGTTTAAATTTAAAATATCTGCATTGCTATACGCATTGGTATAGACGGTCTTGCTTGAAATATCATCTCTGCCAAACTTCTGTGTAATTGTATAATCTGCTTCAGCTGCCAGTGCATCGGACTGATAGGTGAGTGTCGTATCCGTCTTATAACCGGTAAATACGTAACGTCCGGCGTAATCTACATTTCCTTCATCGTAGAAAGTCTTTTTTAAAGCCTTTAAGCTTTCTGCAATCGTATTTCTCTGTTCTGATGCATAAGAATCGGATGAACCCTGATTGCAGTATTCATACAGCTTATTAATAACAGATTCGCCCTGTGTCAGCGCGCCCTGTGTTGTTGAAAGCCACTGCTGTGCATCTGGGATATTTTTCTTTAAATACTGTGTTACTTCATTTAAGCTGGCACGAAGACGTAACGCACGAATGGCAATAATCGGGTCTTCTGACGGCTTATTAATCTTTTTTTGTGTAGACAGCTGGGTATCCAGTGTATTAACCTGTTTTTTATTCACCTGGATATTTGCCATACTGCTGTTAATCATCATCTGATTTGTAATTCTCATATCTTCTCCAATCCGGAATCAATCCTGCAATTCATCAAATTATAAGCCTGTTCCATTAATCAGTTTGTCATAAATTTCATTCATAACAGACATCATCTTTGAATTTAAGTTATATGCCTGCTGGAATTTCATCATATCCATCGCTTCTTCATCGGTATCAACACCCATGATTGATAAGCGCTGATTCTGAATTGTTGTGCGCAGGTTGTTGTAATTATCTAACATATTCGTTGCATTGCTTGAATCAATGGACATATCACTGACCATACTTTCAAGGAAGTAAGCGCCTGTACCACCGTCAAAAATCTTTTCGCTCTGAAGCTTTCTTAACTGTTCCATAATATCCGCTTCTGCCTGTCCGGTCGCCGCAGAACTTCTTGTTGCAAGCTTATCGGCATCTTTAACCAGTTCTGGGTTGACTGTAATGTTTAAAGCCGTCATCGTATCTGTGTTTGTCTGTGTTACAAACAATGAAATGCCGTGCTGTGTTCCGTCTGATGTCAGACCACTCTTTAAAACGTTATTAACCGATTCCGACAATGTGGAAATGAACTGGTTTAACTGGGACTGGTAATACGGAATCCCCTTAAAATCTGTATTCTGTTCATTTCTTAATACAGATTCCAATACTTTGTTACCGTCTGAATCCAGAATGTAATCGCCGTTCTCATCTACTTTGTACTGTTCAAACTCACCATTACAGCCGTCACGGATATCTACCAGTGCCTTCATCTGTCCGCCAAGAGACTGTAAAGATTGAAGTTTTGTCCGCTCTCCCACTTTACATCATATAAAGCGGCAGCATCGGAAGCATTTCTCTTATCTGCTCTGGCTTCTGTATAAAGCTTATTGTAATCGTATCCTGCAACCAGTGTCTGTCCGTTAATGGATACCCTGAAATCTGTCAGACCGTTTCCGATGTCTTCTTCATTGATGCTGACATTGACAATCTGTGCCAGATCATCAATCAGCGCATTTCTCTTATCTCTTAAATCATTTGCATCGCCGTAGTTGGCTTCAATCTGATTAATCTGTCTGTTTAAAGAAGCGATGTTTTGTGCATAGGAATTAATCTGCTCTACCGCATCCTTGATTTCGTTATTTGCATCTTCCTGAATCTTTCTAAGATTCGTAGACAATGTATTAAAATACTGCGCCATGCTCGCTGCATTGTTAATCAGCTGATTCTTTGTCGAAGCCTCGCCCGGTGCTTTAATAACTTCTTCTACCGATGTAAAGAACTTCTGATATTCCTTACAGTAACCGTTCAGATTCCATTCATCAAAGAAATCTTCAATCTGATCCATATAATTTTCTTTTGCTTCATATTCACCATAATTTGCCTGATTGTTACGGTATTTTTCATCGTAATAGCTGTCACGCAGCTGGCTGACACCTGTTACTTTAACACCGGCACCGAGCATACCGTAGGTCGAGAACGTACGTAATGCCTGTGCAGCTTCTGTGGATGCCTGCTGTTTTGAATATCCCTTTGTATTAATATTGGATACGTTATGTCCCGTAACATTCAGCGATGTGGATGCTGCCTGCAGACCGCTGTATGATATTGTTAATCCAAAAAATGTTGATGCCATATTTTCCTCATTTCCGGGCGGTTTTATTACCGGGCAGCATCCGCTGCCATGGTCATCTGCTTTCGCCCCGGTGCAGATAACTGTTTAAACTTCATTTTATGCATTTCCAAGTGAAACGATTAAGCTTTCTAACATATCGCTGACAACATTAATATACCGTGATGCTGCATTGTATGCCTGCTGGAACTTAATCATCTTTTCAAGTTCTTCATCAGAAGATACACCCTGCAACTGTAAACGCTGGTTATCATATCCGTTTACCATGGTTTCCTGATTGCCCACGTAATTGTCAAGCACACGACCCATCGTTGCGTATTCACTGATGAAATTTGTATAATATGTATTAAAATCTGACTTTGCATAGACCTCAGGATTTAAAGAAGCAAATTTGTTCTCCCACATATCCACCAGTTCCTGTGCTTTATCAAAATCTTCTTTTCCCTGTTTCGTCGTCAGTGCAATCTTACCGACATTCTGTGCAACTTCCTCGTTCATCTCAAGGCTGCCGATCGTATAGTAAGACTGGTTGCCCTTCACATCCAGATTGTTTCTGACATAAATCGTACCACCGTTCGCATCGGTTGTCACGATATAACGCTTGGTATTGGTACGGGAAATCAATTCCTCACCGATGGTCTTATCATCGTCCATACCATAATCTGTCTTATCCATGTCCAAAACAGAATATACATAAGAATCTACCTGTTCTTTCTGTGTCAGTGTTTCATCTGTAAAAAGGGCTTCCTCCGATGTGTAACTGTATGTTCCGTCACCATTGTCCGTTCCCTGTACTGCCTGTCCGTGTCTTGTATACAGAACTGCATTGGATGATGCTTTATATGTATACTTCGCTGCGGCAATTTCATTGCCTTCACTGTCTGTCAGCGGTGCATCCAGCGTAATTTCTTTTTCAGGACATAAAACATCATTGATGGACTCCACAATCCCGTTTACCAGCTTATCCAGCCCTGCCATCGCACTTAAAATAGCAGACGGTTCAATGTATGTATTGTAATAATCCTGCTTTTCCTGATATGCGGCATTGGCTGCATCGTATGCTGCCTGTCCTTCTGCCGTTGTCAGGTCATAATCACTCTCATCCGGCTTTACCGGTACATCGGAAGCCTTGACATTGACACTTCCCCGCGCAATAATTGCACCTTTTAATGAACCCATATCATTTTTACTGCCATTTGAAATCGGCTGTGTAATGTCAAATACATCCTTTTCAAAGGAAGGCCAGGTTGGAATCAGCAGCGAATTACTGTCCATGGTTCTTGTGGACATCTCTGTCACATTATTCTCATTGACAAACGGAATGCCTTCGCATGTGACGATGACACGTCCGTTTGCTTCTTCATAATAAGACATCTTAATATATCCACTAAGTTCATCGAGTGCATTATCACGCTGGTCACGTAAATCGTTGGCATATTCGCCCGAACCGGATTCAATTCCCTGAATCTGCTTGTTTAATGCAAAAATGGTCTGCCCCAGTTCATTAATCCGGTTTACGGAATTCTGTACTTCGGTATTCAGCGTTGTCTGATAGTCTTTTAAACTCTCATAGATTTTATTGGATCTGTTTACAAATGCTGATGTATACTGAATTAAAGAGGATCGTGCAACGGTGCTTTCAGGATTCTTACTTAATTCATTCACTGCGGAATATAAATTTTTCAAGCAGTCCTGATAGGTAACACCCTGCATTTCACCAAAAAGATCTTCTACTTCTTCTACGGCTTTTAAGTTGCTTTCATAGTAACCCAGTCTGCCGTTTTCTGTCCGATACGCTCTGTCGATAAACGTATCGCGGATTCTGCGGATTTCACTGACGGAAACACCGAGTCCGTATTTATCAATTGTATTACTTCTCGTACCAACAGTCAGATACGTCATATCTTCAAACGTAATCTGCTGTCTTGTATACCCCTCTGTATTAATGTTGGCGAGGTTATGTGCTGTTGTATTTAAAGCTGTCTGCGCGCTGTGCAGGCCGGAAACGCCAATATACAGACTTCCCATTCCGTTTGCCATTGTTTCTCCATTTCTGCCCTCATCTGCTTATCCTTAAGCCGGCTGTCCTCCCCTCCGTGGGAAAACCTGTATAAAGTATAAAATTAAATATTACTGTCTTGCATCAAAGCCGCTGACGGTCTGGATTCTCTCCTCGTCATAAGCGTTTTTACTGTAGTTTCCTGTCTGTGGTGTAAGCACTGCATTTTTTGCAATGTTAAGTTCAAACTCAACCATATCCAGTGATTCTTTTGTCAGTAATTTATTATTCTCGTTGATTTTCATCAACTCATTTAATGTCTGTTTAAGCTGTGCATTAACTGCCTCAAGTGCATCATGCTCTTTAGGCTGCTTCTTTAGCACTTCTAAAATATCTTCTAATTTTTCTACCTTACTAAATGGCTTATGATACACATCTCTCCGCTCTACATAAAATTTTTCCATGTGTTCTAATTTAATATCTGTTCTTCTTAAATTGAGTACATTGCAGATATCATCTACATTTTCCATACGCTGCTGTTCCAGTTTATTAATGGCATCAATCTGAGCCTGTTCCTGAACCAGAATATCCTGTAACCGCTCAATATCCGCACCGACAATTGCCTTTGTCTTATTATTGGATAACTCCAGCAGTTTTTTATACTCTGCATCTTCCTGTCCAAGTACATCAATAAGTGTATCAATTAAACTTGCCATGAAAGAATCTCCTTAAAATGTTAATGTTGCAATATTCTCAAGCATCTTACCGGCAACTTCCTGCGCACTCACACGATATGTTCCTGCCTCCATTGCCGCTTTTATCTGTGCAACCTTGTCTTCTCTTACTTCCGATGTCCGGCTTACTGCCTCTTTTGCTGTCTGATAATCCTTTGCTGTTCTTGAAATTTCCAGTTTATCACTATATGAAGCAGTACTGCCTCCCTTCTTTGCAGAAGAAGCTGCCCCACTCTGATAAATCCGGTTCACAGCACTGTATGCCTCTACACGCATTGCTGACCGCCTCTCTTTCCGTTTAAACTCTTTTCCTATTCTCATTAAAATGGTTTCAGAAATATTATCGGTACTTTCGGCATATTCCTTAACCTGTTTTTACAATTTTTAAATACAAAAAAGAAAGAATCGCCCGGAATTCTGTATATATCCTGAGTAATTCTTTCTTTATGCTCTGTAATATAGAATCTGTTATTTATCAAGGAATCTCATTCTTGCATTGTCACGATCCCTGCCTGCCCTTGGTGCCGGAGCCGCTGCCGGTGCCTTATACAGATTATCCAGCTTGTTTGCCATCGTTCCTTTGCACTTATCACAGTAACGCCCTGTCTTAATCGTTGCACCACAGCACTCACACTGCAGCCCGATCGGTGAATCATCCGTAAAGCAGAGACGTTCTTCACGCACCCACTGTTCAATCTGCTTGGTGCTGACTTCAAATTTATCTGAAATCTCCGAAATGCTTGCAACTTTGTTGTCGCGGATATATTCCTTAATTTCCATAAACTTGTCTTCCAGCTGTTTAATGCAGCTCGGGCATAAATTACGGTAACTGCCGCCTATATAATTATATAATTTCCCACATTGTCTGCAATTTCTAACATCCATAACCAATTCTCCCCTTCTGCCGTTCCCGGCATTTTCTTAAAATCCTTTCCCCGCACACAAACATAAAAAATATACTTTCTGTGCGCCCTTTTGATATAAAATTTTTGCGCAGCTGTCTATCGTTGCTCCTGTTGTATAAATATCATCAACAAGTAAAATTTTTTTATATTTTACTACATTTTCTTTTACAAGGAAAGCCCTTTCTACATTTTTTCTTCTTTCCTCATCATTTAATTCTTTCATTGGAGTTGTTTTTCTGGTACGGACCAGGATTTCCGAAGCACAGATCAGATTCAGATTTTTAGAAAGCTCGCGCGCAATCAGTTCTGCCTGATTGTATCCGCGTTTTCTTTGTTTGGCTGCATACATCGGTACGGGAAGCACAAGATCAATATCCCATTTTCCAATGAGTGCACCGCACTGCTGCGCCGCCTGCCTGCCGTAAAATGCCGCATATTCTCTTTTATCATGATACTTGAATTGGTAAATGGACTGTTTAATGCCGTCCGTATAGGCAAAGACCGCCACACCGCGTTCATAAAAATGGCGTTTCACCGTACAGTCATAGCAAAACTGCTGCGTATCCGTCTTTTTTAACGGTTTGCCGCACTTCATGCAGCGCGGTTCGCCGATATATTCAAGTCTGTTGTCACAATCCGGACAGATTTGTCTTCGTCTGCCCTTTTCAAACCCCAGAACCCCGCCGCAGACCGGACACGCCGGCGGAAACACTATATCCGTCAGTTCTTTGATGCCGGTCTGTGCAAGCTGCTGTATATATTCTTTTAAGTTCTGCGTGTTATTCCGCTTGTTTTTTCCCTGTTTCATTTTCCCCTCTATTTCACAAACGTTCCAATTCTAAATGATGCACAAACTGAATTCATTTCTGAGGAATCTTTGATTTAAAGATTATCCATTTCCTGAATCCGCAGGTCCAGTGAAGAATATCGTTTCTGCTCCGATTCATTTGCCGCCATTTCATGAAAGCAGTCTTCCAGTCCTACCATGCAGACACAGGTTCTCGCCCTTGTCACTGCCGTGTATAAGAGATTGCGGTTCATCAGCATACGCGGTCCCGGAAACATCGGAATCAGCACCGCCGGATATTCACTGCCCTGCGATTTGTGAATTGTAATCGCATATGCCAGCTCCAGTTCATCCAACTGTGTAAAATCATAGTATACAAAACGGTCGTCTTCAAACCGCACCAGCATCTGTTCCGAAAAGAAGTTGATGTCTTCTATCACACCGGTGTCCCCATTGAAAATGCCATTGCCGCGGTCATAGGTAACGCCGTAGCGGCTCTTACGCTCCCACTCCAGCTGGTAGTTGTTTTTTATCTGCATGACCTTATCGCCCACGCGGTAAATGGTATCCCCGACTTCTTTTTCCATTTTGTCTGCGGACGGCGGATTTAAGTACTGCTGCATAATCCGGTTTAACCGCTGTGCGCCGACTGCGGATTTTCTCGTCGGTGTCAGTATCTGGATGTCTTTGCGGTCCGCGTGGACATAATCCGGCAGTTTTTCTTTAATCAGTGTACACATCGCCGCAATAATGGCATCGGGATTGTTCCGTTTGACAAACAAAAAGTCTTTGCTGTATTTGTTGAGTGTCACCGGTTCGCCTTTATTAATCTTATGCGCATTCATGATGATTTCGCTCTCTGCCGCCTGTCTGAAAATCTTTTCCAGCTTCACGACTTCAAAGCAGCCCGAATGGATAATATCCTTTAACACATTTCCCGGTCCAACACTCGGTAACTGGTCCACATCGCCCACAAGAATCAGACGTGTTCCGACAGCTATTGCCTTTAGCAGTGAGTTCATAATAGATACGTCCACCATGGACATTTCATCTACAATAATGACATCTGTTTCCAGCGGATTGTCTTCATTTCTTTCAAAATGCATGCCTGTGTTCTGTGAATCGGATGCACTGCCGCAGATTTCAAGCAGTCTGTGAATTGTCTGCGCTTCATATCCGCTTGTTTCTGCCATCCGCTTTGCCGCACGGCCCGTCGGCGCTGCCAGACGGATTTCCAGACCTTCCATTTCAAAATATTTAATAATGGTATTAATAGTTGTTGTCTTTCCCGTTCCCGGTCCGCCCGTAATAACCATCAATCCATTTAAAACAGCCTTATGAACCGCCTGTTTCTGGATATCATCAAGAATTATGTCGTTTTTTTCTTCGATTTGCGCGATTCTCTGGCCGATTTCCGCTTCATCCTGCGAATACGGGATATTCAGTTCGATCAAATGCTTGGCAATAGAAGCCTCCATATAATAATACATCGAAGCATAAATGCACTTTTCGCCAGACGCATTTTCACGGACAACAATTTTTTTATCAATTGCCATATCCATGATATGGCGCTCCATATCACGAATATCTATTAACAGCAGCGCTGTAACCCCCTGCTCTAATTCTGTCCACGGCAGATAGATGTGTCCCTGTCCTGCCGCCTGTGTCAATACATACAAAATCCCACTGCGGATTCTGAAATCCGAATCTACTTTAATGCCGGCCTTTGCCGCAATTTCATCAGCCGTTTTAAATCCGATGCCGTCAATATCGTCTGCAAGTCTGTAAGGATTCTGCTTAATAATTGTATATATTTCCTGTCCGTATCTGGAATAAATTTTACCCGCAATTCCCATGCTGATGCCATAGTCCTGTAAAAACATCATGGCTTTACGCATGTCGCGTTTATCGACAAGCTGAGCTGCGATATCCATCGCTTTTGTAAGACTGATGCCTTTAATCTCCGCAAGACGTTCCGGTTCTTCTTCCATAATGCGGAAGGTGTCATCCCCGAACTCTTTTACAATCCTCTCAGCCATTTTTTCACCAATGCCTTTGATGGCACCGGATGCAAGATAACGTCTGACCGACTTGGTGTCGTCCGGCGCTTTGAATTCATAAGATTTAATAGAAAACTGCATATCATAGGACGGATGTTTGACAAATCCTCCATTTGCAGTAATAAATTCACCTGCGTTGATGTAACTGAATACACCAACGCAGGTAATCTCTTCACCTTTATAAACCACGTTGAAAACGGTATAGCCGTTGTCTTCATTGCGGTATATGATATTTTCTACAAAGCCTTCAATATATTCTGCTTCGTAATCTAAATTACTCCTCAATTCCGTAATTCCTCTTCATCTGATTATAAAGGGTCTGTGCCAGTCCCAGTCCGCTGCCGTTTTCTGTACTGCACAGTGCTTCAGACAGCTTTGACACCATCTGGTCACCAAAATAGCTGGACATGGTACTCATTCCGGAATCACTGCTGTCAGAAGACAGTCCAAAAATAGAAGCATAGCTGTTATCATCATCACTGCTGTCTACTTTTGCCATTTTAAGCATGGATTTTACCATCTGTTCTGCAAAATATTCTTCAAAATCCTTGCAGACTTCCATGAGTTCATCGCTGGAAGACGTAGATAAATCCTTATTATTTAATGTGCTTTCAAGCGCACTTGTTGTTGAATTGGTATAGGTACCGTTTAAATATGACGAATTTAATCCGCTGATTGTATCGCTCATATGTACACCTTTCCTCCCCGGCATTAAACTGCCGCACCGCTGCTTTTACTTATCGCTTCAGATTGTTTGCCTGCTCCATCATCGTATCGGATGTGGTAATTGCCTTTGAGCATAATTCATAGGCTCTCTGCGCTGTAATCAGATTTACCATTTCTGTTGCTACATTGACATTAGAAGCTTCCAGATATCCCTGCTTTAAGGTACTCTTTTTGCCTACCTCATCGATATCTTCATTTAATGCAATACCGGATGCTTCCGTTTCCATTAAAAGAGAATCTCCTGTCTTATCAAGACCTGCCGGATTGGCAAACTGGAATAATCCAATCTTTAAACCGATTGCCGTCGGATTGTTGTTATTTTCTTCACTTGGATATAATAAATTACCGTCGCCGTCTACTGTAATCTTTGTCGGGTCATATTCCGGTCCCAGCACCAGTTCATTACCGTCTGAGCTTAATACCGGAAGACCTTCTGATGTACAAAGCATATAGCCTTCTGTTGCAATTGAGAATCCA
>ENA-ORSK01002846-ORSK01002846.1-human-gut-metagenome-genome-assembly--contig:-NODE-2846-length-10934-cov-35.456476_pt1 | contig 10934 bp, 8 predicted proteins | sample MGYA00242192_ERZ509159 | MGnify/ENA primary metagenome ERZ509159 (study PRJEB26280, sample SAMEA2338663) | human gut metagenome | biome: human gut; feature: human-associated habitat; material: faeces...
GCAAGCTGTATGCCCTCGCTGTCACGCACCTTGATGTCGTTGCCGTTCTCGTCCTCACCGATGCTCTTCATCATGTCGGGACAAGTGTTGTGCAGGGCATGTTTCAGAAGACTCATGCCGTCATAGTGGCGGTAATAGCCCTTCACCATATACTCATCCGTGATGGCCATGGTCTTCATACTGCATTTTGCCGAATATTCGTCCATGCTGTCGGAATAGACGATGCTGACCTGTGTATTGAAGAGGTGGCTCATGTAAGCGGAATACACACCTGTAGGTATCCAACGCTCACCGAAGTTGAAGTCCAGGTCCTCAAAGGCTATCGGTTCGGGAATGCTTGCCTTCAAGGCTTCCAACGACTCCCTCACGATTGCATGATCGGGATTTTCCTTCAGCCATTCTTCTATACGCTCCGCTTTCTCTATTACATTGCCGGCAATGAAGCGGTCGGCTATCTCGTAGCCGTCTATGAGCGGATTGTAATAGATGCGCCCTTTAAGCGCTTCCGTCAGTTCCAGTTCCGGCATATCCGATAATTCAGTCATATACGGCAAGTCGATACGGCCGAACTTGTTGAGTGAGGCGGTGAGCGCTTCCTCTGGAGAATCGACATGACTGACCTCGTCAAGCGAAAAAGAGACCGGGTGGTCGAAGATGTCTGACTTTGTGAACTGTCCGTTTTCTACCCGTTCCAACGACAGCATGTCGCGCCCTGAGGCATCCATAAGGATGAACTTCACGTTCTGCTTGGCATTGAGGTTGCCGAAGCGGATGAAGAAAGCATCATAATAGACATTCAGACTCTCACGCATCTGCTTGTTTTCCGTCTGTTCTTCCGCTTCATAGGTGTAAAGTTTCTGATAGGCATCACGGAGGGCGATATACAAGACTGCCTTTTCTTTCTGCTCCATATTCAGATCCAACGGCATGAAGGTAGCACCATACTTGGTAAGGTCTTTCAATACACCGATGTTTCTGGCAGAGTCGAGCACCATAGAACCCTCACGATGAAAACTTTCCAGTTTCTCATCAAATGGACGGGGCTTCATAACATTCTCTTTCTTCCTTGCCTGCTCTTCCCGCTTTCTTTCTTGCTCTTTTTGTTGTTCCCGCTCATGATTTGTTTCTTTCAATGTGCTCTGAGTCTTGGAATCTTCTTTTGCCTCATTCCCTTTCGACTGTCCATGCCCGATTTGAACTTTGAGAACTTCTATCGGTTCCATCGGCGGCTTGAACTTCGGATCAAGCGTATCTTCAACGCCCAGAGCCTTGAGTTGTTCCTGACGGTGCAGTTCCGCCTTTTGGCGCAGCAGCACCCTGTCTTCGGGAGCCATGGTCATCATCATCTCGTAAAAGCCGTTGATTGGCGGATTCTCTTCCCAAGAGATGCTTGCGTATGGTTCATCACCTGGCAGGATTGGTTTTGTCTCCAGTGTTGTTTCCTGCTCTTTTGCATCTGTCAACGAAGGCTTTTCTTCTTTTTCCACAGGCTTTGTCACAACTTCAAAAGTCGGATTGACGCTTTTTACCAACGGACTTGCTTTCTTCCTTGACACTTTCTTGGCGGCAGCACCCACTGTTACCTCTGCTTTCTTCTTTGTAGCATGGACAGTCAGACGGTTTTCTTCTTCCATTCCCCAAAGGTCAAACAGCGTCATTTGGACTGGTGGCTGCTGATGATTGGACTTTTGGGTTAGCTCTGCATCATCAGTAGGCTTTTCCTGCTTTTGCAAGGATACTACCTTATCGTTCTGCTTTTTCTCAAAGGAAGGCTTCATCTTCTCTGTTTTTCCTATCTTTTCTGTTTCTTCAACCTCCTTAACTTCCTCAGCCTTTGTTTCCTCTATCCCCAAGTATCGGTTCAAATTGAGGTTCTTCTTAAAGTCTTCATGGAGCATCTTTCGCAAATCCTCTGCAATGCCTTCCACACCATCCTCATGCGTGTATATCATTGCAGGTTTGCCGAATGGGTCGGTATCCAACTTTGCCGTTGTATGGATAATGCGTTCCGGATGCTCCAGAAAGTAGTTGTTTGTCGGAATGCGGTTCTCGTCATTATAGACGGTATCAAGCAGGTTGTCGTCTCCTCGCAGCGACTCCTTTTGGCTGTTTTTCTGGAGGATGATGAGGTCACTGCCCACTTCCGTATTGGCATCTTCCGTGAACAGGTTGTTGGGAAGACGAATCGCTGACACGAGATCAGCATGATAGAGCATCATAAAACGCGCGGCACTGTTGTTTTTGGCATTCAATACGCCTTGTGAGGTGATGAAGGCAACCAACCCACCATCCCTTACCGTATCAAGAGCCTTGACAAAGAAGTAGTTGTGTATGCGTCTGGTGACAAGTGCCCTCATGCCTTTCATGGCTGTATAGGACGGATCAAACACGGCAACATCGCCAAATGGAATATTTGAGATGGCGAGGTCGAAGTAGTCATTGAAAGGCTTTTCTATCTTCTCGAATCCCTCTATGCGCACTTTCTGCTCCGGGTGCAGATGGCGGAGTATCTTTCCCGTAAGCAGGTCTTTTTCAAATGCCATAATGTCTGCCTTGGAATTGTTATCCAAGACGGAATCGACAAAGGCACCGATGCCTGCCGAGGGTTCAAGCACCTTTTCGGGGATAATCTGATGCTCTTTCAACACATCCGCCAGAGCCTCCGTAACGGCTGACGGCGTGTAGAATGCCGTGAGGACGGACTGTTTCAGACTGTCCATCAACTGTTTGTACTCGCTTTCATTCTTGCTGTTTTCACGGATAAGTCTATGCAGCTCCACTGTTGGAGCAAACAACTCAAGGTCTGACTTTGCCCAATGGACGGCATCCGCCAGTTCCCTGGCAGGGTTCAGGATGCACTTCAATCCTCCGAATCCGCAGTAACGCTCCAGAAGGAGACGCTCACGGGCGGTCGGCGTGCGCAGTTCCCTGTCAAGGATGAATGCTGTCTCTATCGCCTTGATGTTGTCGTTCAGCCGTTGTTTTCTATTGTACGCCATTTGACTCTATGAAAATGGCTACGGCTCCAGTCAACTCAGTGTAGAGCTGGTCGTAGTCCGGTGACTGGGCAAAATCGTCATCGGTGAGGTCGTAAATGGAATACACGTTGTCAACCAAAGGCAGGAGGTTCTTGACAAACGCTTCCTGATCTTCTACTGCTACCTCCAGGGGAAACTCACTGTCAACAACATCATACAGGATGCTGTACTTGGAAAAGCGGAGACCTTTCAGCAATGCTGCCATGGCAAGTTCTTGTGCTGCATCGGCAAAGAGGGCATCACGCCGTGCCTGCTCATATACTTCTGCGGCATGGTCTGCACGTTCGCGGATAAAGTCCGCATCGTTGGCTTGTGGAAAACGGTTCTCCCTGAGGTGGTTCAAGAGGTACAGTCCGTAATAGGACAACTCTGTCTGTGCCTGTTTCTTTCTGTTCATCTGTCTGTTAAATGGATTAAGTGGTGAATAATAAACCGTGGATGGCGGTTGGTGTTTGTATGAAAGCAAGAAAAAGGCACTCGGTATCCCTCCGAGTGCCGCCACTTAATCCACAGTAAATAAAAGCATCCTGAATCAAGACACCATTTATGAACCATGTTTCGGTGGCAAAGGTACAAACTATTTCTTGTATCTCTTCACATTTCCTCGCTTTTCTGCTGTTTTGCGCTCTGCAAAGACGAATTTCGTGTTGAAATTCTCGTCAAAGGCAATGGCTGCGGAGAATGATTTGCCTTGCTTGCTGGTGAAACCATTGAGCGTTCTGGTCTTGCCCTTGGTAAGCAAGTCGGTGATGTCGGCATCAGTGAGCAACTTTCCTGCTACCTGCTTGAACACTGGCATACCGCACTCCTTGTTGCTGCATCTTACTACCTTTCCGAAGAACTGCATGATACCTTGCTTGCATTTAGGACACTGGCAGCCGGAATCCTTGTGGCTGAAAAGTCTGTCACAACCTAACAATTCCGCAGTGATTTCACGGGTATAGCCTTCGATACTATGGGTGAACCCGTCTGCACTTGCTTCACCTCGTTCAATCTTGGCAAGTTCCGCCTCCCATTTGCCCGTCATCTCCACATTGGCAATCGCCATGTTCTTCACCACGGAATGCAGGGCGAGTCCTTTTTCCGTCGGCACAAGTTTCTTCTGCTGGCGCACCATATACTCTCGTTTGAGCAGGGTTTCGATGATGGCGGCACGTGTGGCAGGTGTGCCAATACCGCTGTCCTTCATTGCCTGGCGCATAGTATCATCTTCTATCTCTTTGCCTGCGGTCTCCATAGCAGCAAGCAATGTGGATTCCGTATGCAAAGGCTTCGGTTTGGTCTTGCCCTCCGTGATGGTGCAGCCAGAAAGAGTGATATGCTGTCCTTCTTGCCAGTTGGGAATGACTTGATCCTTGACCTCATTGTCTGTTGCGTCTGCATCCTTGTCCTGCCTTTTGTTCTTTTCCTTGAGCGACAACGTTCGCCAGCCAGTCTGTCGGATGATGGAGCCACTGATGCCAAACTCAACTTCATGATCCACTTGCGCCGATACTGATGTGATGTCCTTGATGCAGTCTGCCGAGAACGCTTCAATCATCCGGCACAATATCATGTCATAAACGATCTTCTCGTCCTTGAAAAGACCAATGGCTGCATTTTCTGTGATGAGCAGGGCATGGTGGTCGCTCACTTTGGCTGCATTCACGCTGTTCTTGCTGTAGTCCTCACTGCCAGGCAAGAGTTTCACTTTCTCTCCATATTCCGAATGATTCTCCAGATTCTTGAAGAGTTTGGGAAGGGTGGCAAATACATCATCCGAAATATAGCGGCTTGATGTTCTTGGATAGGTGATGACCTTTGCCTCGTAGAGTTTCTGGGCGATGGAGAGTGTATGCTCTGCCGTGAAGCCATGCTGGGAGTTGGCTTCTTTCTGCAAGGTGGTGAGATCGTAAAGGAGCGGTGCCTTCTCCACCTTTCGCTTGGTTGCGACCTTTGTGATGATGGCAGAACCGGTATCTTTCACCTTATTATATATATCGGTTGCGGTGCCTTTGTCTGCCCATCGGTTGGCAGATGTGAACTTCAGTATATTGCCACTGTCTGTATCAACCACACCGAAGTGTACCTGCCAGAACGGTTTCGACTCGAAACGCTTGTGTTCCCAATAGCGTTCGCACACCATGCCAAGGGTCGGAGTCTGCACACGACCTACGGAATAGGTGCCACGTCCTGCGGCTATCGTCAGGGCCTGCGTGCCGTTGATGCCGACGAGCCAGTCTGCCTCACTTCGTGCCTTGGCTGCATGATAGAGATTGTCATACTCCTTGCCGTCCCTGAGGTTCTGGAGTCCCTCACGGATGGCGGTATCTGTAAGCGAACTGATCCAGAGACGGTCGAAAGGTTTCCTGCAACCGAGATACGCATAGAGGTATCGGAAAATCAACTCTCCCTCACGTCCGGCATCGGTTGCTACGATAATGCGCTCACTGCTGTCAAACAGCTTGCCGATAATTTTAATCTGGGCAAGCACACCTGCATCTGGTTTGTAGCCGTTCTCTGTCTTGACTTGTCGGGGAACAAGAACGAACGGGTCGGGAATCACAGGCAGATTCTCTGCATGGAATCCCTTCATGCCGTAGGTTTCCGGCATGGCTGGCTGCACTAAATGTCCGAATGCCCATGTCACAAAATAGCCATTGCCCTGCATATAGCCTTCCTCACGCTTGTCAGCTCCCACAATGTGGGCGATTTCCTTGGCTACGCTTGGTTTCTCTGCGATGATTGTCTTCATTGTCTGTTGTTTTTGTGACATCCGCAACCGTGGGATAGACGGTAGCAGATGTCGGTTGTTATGATGGATGATTAACTCTGTGGATCAAGTGGCGGCAACTACATCTTCACGCTTCTTGCCTTTCTCTTTGGCTTCTGTTCCTCGGCGTTCTGTTCCTTCTGCTGCTTTTCGTTCTTTGGCGCAGACTGTCCCGGACTCAGCGGATCCTTGGTGTGCTTGGTCGCCTCATGGGTCTTGCCCTGCTCGTTGACGGCGACTTGTACCTTGTTCTCATTGGTAGGAATCTGTTCCTTTGCCTGTTTGAGGTCTGGATTGTTGCGGTAGGAACGTGGCTGCATTTTGTCGAAGTCGAACTTCACATAGGCGGTATAGGTACCGCTGCCGTTCTTGTTGGGCACTTCCTTGATCTCGATGGTCTTGCCTGCCACATAGTCGTCCTTCTGCTGCTCGGTCAGTTCCTTCTTGAAATAGGTGTTGAGTCGGCGGATGGTCCCGTCCTCATTGAGCCAGTGGTTGGGATCTTGCTGCTTCTTCTGACCGCCCGCATCACCTTCTGCCTTCTGCTCCTGCTTGTCAGCGGTTTGCTTCTTGTCTCCATTCTGTTTCTGACCTTGCGCCTGTCTTGTGCTGCCAGGCACGAACTCCACGCCACGCTGTTCCACATTCACCTGCAGCAGCGGTGTAAACTTGCGCCCGTTGGCAAGCTCAATCTCCTTGCGAAGCGGAATACCTGAGTAGAGTACTCTCTTGTCGTCCTTGGTAATAGGTGTCTTGCCGATGGTATCGGGTATGCGCACCTTGTTGGTAGGGATGTCAACAATCTCATTGGTGAGACGGTCGATACTGATGAAATGAGGACGCAGCTCACCTGTATTCTTGTCGGGGAAATCCACTACCTTTCCGAGGTTGCCGTTCTGCAACAGGTTCTTCTTGTCCTCAGGAGTGAAGGTATAGCCTTTGTAAGCGACATCGAGTTTTGGCTCGTTGCGCACGAAATGCGGCACGAGTTGCAACTGGTCGTTATCGTCCTTGCGGAATGACAGACGGGCCTGTATCTCTATCTGTTCACCGCCGAAGGTCGGCTTCACAATCACAAGCCCCGTCTTGCCGTAGTTGAGCAGGGCTTTCATATCCTTCTCATTCATACTGTTGAAGTCTATGCCATATTTGGCACCCAATTCCTGCAGGTTCACATCGTTACCACTGATGAGGTTCTGCTTTACACCCGGAGCGGTCTGTGCCTGCTGTTCGGTTGCGGTCTGTTCTGGTTTCTGTTCCATGTCGTTCTTTTTTTCGTTGGTTTGTTCAGATGATACATTCTCTTTTTCTGTGTTAGCTTGCGTCTTGGACGCATCGTCCGATGATGCGGTTTCTTTCGCCTGACCTTCCGATTGCTTTGCCTCTTTCTCATAATTGGAGGTGTCAACCTTGTGGGCAGAAAGAATCTCCTTGTTAGCCTCCGGATCTTTCAGCAACTCCTTCATCACGCCAAGCAGGTTTTCCACCTGGTCTGCCGCTATGCGGTAGAATCCGAATCGGCTTGGCTCCTTGCACTGGCGGAAGAAGTTTCTAAAGAAACTGTCCATCAAGTCACTGTTGCGGTCAAAACGCAGGAAGTCGGACGTGTTCTCCGACTTGGCGGGTGCTCGCTTCGGTGTGCCGTCTCTGCTGAGTCCGGCGACGACGCTGATCTCGCCCGTCTTCTCGTCACGGACTACCAGCACGTCCTGTTCATCACTCTTTTTCTTTTGTACCATAATTGTAAATTTTTAATGGTGAATACTGTTGTTATTTGAATTTCTGATGAATGCGAGTCAAGTAATGCTCCACATTCTCTTTCTTGAATTCTTTGACATTATTCTCTACAAACTGCATCACATCCTCTTCCGTGTAGTAGGTTTTCTGCCCCAAACGTTTGTAGGGAAGCACTCCCAGACTGCGATAGCGTTGAAGGGAACGAGGGGAGATTTGAAATAAGAGGCAGAGGTCTTGGTTGTCGAGCAATTTTTCATTGATGGCAGAACTTCCTTTTTGCTCCGTCTCTCGTTCGTGTCTCAACATCAGCATGTCGTAGATGCCGTCTATCTTTTTGTGTAGGTCATGGAGATATAACTCCAGTTTTCTCAATGTTCCATCTTCCATGCTCATGTTTCCTTTGCTATTGTTCGTTCCTCAACCATTCTTTCAATGGCTTCAACTTGGTATCGGCATTGATTGCCAATTTTAATAAAATCAATGCGGTTCTCTGAGCGCATTCGCTGCAAGGTTCGCTTGCTCACACCAAGCATCTTAGCTGCATCGTCATTGGTCAACATCGGCTTCAATCCCTTGCCCGTCAAGTTCTCTTGAAATGCCATTTTTGCCAATCGCACGTACTGGACTATTTCTGTCAACTGTTCTGTCAGCTTTTTGAAGGCTGCACTTTCCATTGTTATTACTTCCATTCTAATTCCGTTTGAAATGTTATATAATTCGTTGTTTTTATTTCTCGGCGGCAAAATTAGCCATTTGCGAAATACCCGTTTAACAACTCATTAATGACCCACGTATAATTTTCTTGATTTTTCTTGCCAAGCGGTCGGCAAACCCCAGAAAAGCACTGCCACAGTTATTCATTTTCATTGTTTTTCTACATACACACATTAACTTTGCACCCGAATTTGTTGAACCAATAAAACAGAGAATATGGAAGTAGTAACAATGGAAAAGAAGGCATTCGACTTGATGATGGCAAGATACGATGCCTTGGTAAAGAAAGTGGAGTTGCTGAAGCATAAGGCTAACGGCAAGCGTCTGAACAAATGGCTTACAGGTCATGAGGTCTGCCAGCAACTTCGCATCAGCCAACGCACCTTACAAAAACTTCGTGACCGCCGTTTCTTGGGGCATACCCAGATAGGTCGCCAATTCTATTACTGCCCCGAAGAGGTCAAAGCCATCGTTCCGCTTATCGCCAGAATCAAATCGGTATAGCATAAAGCCAAACTCGCCCAAGGCAAAGCCGAAAACTTCACCCTGGGCGAGCCAACACATTTTATATTCACCACTTAATCCAAATTGTAAACAATGAACATGAACCAACTTCTTACGCATGAGAGCAAGTCGATAGACACCGCCATGCAATCCTTGAAGAAAGCCAACAACTGGCTATCCTCATTCATCGAGTCCTACAGCCCACCTTTGGACGGGGAGCGATACCTCACCGACAAGGAACTCTCCGAGTTCCTGAAGCTTAGTCGCCGTACCTTGCAGGAATATCGCAAACAAGGCATCTTGCCCTACATTATATTATGTGGCAAAACCCTCTATCCGGAATCCGAGATACAAGCACTTCTCACTGGTAATTACCGCAAGCCGATAATCGACGGCACTGTTTCACAAGAGAAGAGTACTGCTTCATAATAGCGAAACAAGAATAGCGTACAGGGTACAACGACAAAAATCGTTCCCCCTGTACGCTATTATATTATAAAGGTGTAGGAATCTTATTAAAAGATGAGAATTTCTAACTTGCACCTCTTGGCATCGTTCCGTTCATCACAATAATCATCGGATACTCGTGTTTTACTTGCTCTACTTGGCAATCCTTGCGGTTCACAACCTTACTGATAAACCATTGTCTGAACAACAAGGCTTGGTATGTATCCATTTGAAGTGCTATGGCGATAATCACTTCCATATCATAGACATTCGCAGAATATCCATTTTCAAGTTTGATGTATTGAGAATGCTGGAAGTCTTTCAGCACACTTTGTTTCCAAATGCGCTTGATGGTATTCTTCACTGCTGTCCCTGTTACATTCAACAGTTCGGCAATCTCCCAAACTGTCATCCACACCTCACCATGATGTGGGGCGTAGATGACCATATCTTCTTGTATTGTTATCACTTGTCGTTTCATACTCTGCCATTTATAGTGTTAGTATTATCGTTGCAAACATTTCCAAACGTGAATTCCTCAATGTTATTTATTTGCTGAGACAACTTTTCCACGTCTTTGCTCAATTTCTCCTTGGTAATCTTGGCATACACCTGGGTTGTCTTTATGTTCTTGTGACCAAGCATTGAACTCACGGTTTCTATTGGAACTCCGTTGGAGAGGCAAACCGAGGTTGCGAACGAATGACGGCTCATGTGCCAGGACAGCGGCTTGGTGATACCACATTTTTTGCCCAGTCTTTTGAGCGAATCCATACAACTTTGGTAGTTGGGTACTGGAAACACCCTGCCGTCTTCACACAATCCACGGTATTTTTCCATAATCTGCTTGGGATAGTCAAGCAACTTGATGTTGGCTTCCGTTCCTGTCTTCTGTCGATGGATAACAATCCATTCACCTTCATCGAAAAATTCCTTGATGTTCTCTTCCTTCAAGTTGTACAGATCAATGAAAGCGAGACCTGTAAAACAACAGAACAGGAACAAGTCACGCACCATACTCATCTTCTTTCTTGTGATAGGTGTTTCCATCAACAGGTGAATCTCTTCTTTGCTCAGAAACTCTCTTGTGGTCTCTTCTTCCTTGTACTCATATCGTCTGAATGGGTCTTTTACGAGCCATTCATTATCTATGGCACGGAATACCATTGCACGGAGATTGCGGACAAACACCATCGCAGAGTTTATCTTCAAGTGCTTGTCGGTTCTGAGAAAAGTCTCGTAGTCTGTGATAAAAGGCAGCGATAACTCTTTCAGAGCAATATCCTTCACATGGTAATGCGTCTGCAAGAACTCGCCCACATAGGCACACCCGATTCTATACTTCGTGTATGTACTCAAAGATTTCATGCCAGCCTTATATTGCTTTTCCATTTCATCACGGCTTTGAGAATAGACTTTCATCAGTGTATGGCAACGATACTCCAAGCCAAGAAAGGCGTTCTTCACCTTGTCGGCAGTGACGAAGTTGTCCCTGTCCATAATCTCCTGATAATGCTTACTGATACTCACACGCATCTTGTCCAATTTGCGGTTCACTTCCAAAGCCTGCATACTCTTACCTATCATGCGTCCGCCCTTGGTGTCCCACAAATCTGGATTGGCAGTTGTCTTGCAACTGAACTGCGCCTGTGTTCCGTCCACTGTGATACGTCCCATAACTGGAACAGTACCATCTTTCTTTACTACCTGTCTTTTGAGGTAGAAGATAATTGAAAATGTAC
>ENA-ORSK01002851-ORSK01002851.1-human-gut-metagenome-genome-assembly--contig:-NODE-2851-length-10912-cov-3.969329_pt1 | contig 10912 bp, 7 predicted proteins | sample MGYA00242192_ERZ509159 | MGnify/ENA primary metagenome ERZ509159 (study PRJEB26280, sample SAMEA2338663) | human gut metagenome | biome: human gut; feature: human-associated habitat; material: faeces...
CTTCCATGGCGGCACGGTAGCCTGCCAGCTTTTTCTTACCACTGTAGGAAGTAGAATTATAGAAATACAGAATATCTTCCACACCGGAGCGGATCATCTCCATGGTAGCGTCATACATGGAAGTAAAATCATCCGAGACAATACTGTATACATTTGGAGCATCCATCGCTGCATTTAACAGCATTACAGGAACCTGCGCGGAGGCATCTGTAATGTATTTGTTGTCTTCTTCCTTTTCATAAATAAAGTTGGAACCTACCAATATAATGCCGTCCACCTTTTTGGTGATCAGAAGGTTCATGGAGCTGGCTTTGGTAGCCAGATCATAACCGGTACAGCATAGGATACTGTCATAGCCGTTGGCACGAAGCTTCTGTTCGATATAATAGATCGCCTTGGCTAAATACAGATCGGAACTGTCGGCACACATAATACCGATGGTCTTCATCGTGTTGAGTCCCAGTCCCCGGGCAAACGCATTGGGAGTGTACTCATACTGGTTGATTACGTCTAGAACTTTTTTCTTGGTTTTCTCGCTTACATTATTGCTTCCGTTGAGCACGCGGGAAACAGTAGCAATAGAGACACCGGCCTTCTCAGAAATATCATAAATTGTCATCTGTGGCTTCCTCCTGCTTCTATGTAACAGAATTTGTAAGAAAACTGTAAGTAGTTACACAAAAAGCTATATTTGAATTATAACGAAAGACTTCTCTTTTTTCAAGATACTTTTTCAACTTCTCATATGCCAAAAATTTATCAAAGCGAAATATTGCTGATAAAATCGGTAGTTTCACGAAAATAAAACTTTCTTTTTTTGGTGATTGACGAAACCATTTTTTTGAAGTAAAATGATTTATGAAAGTACTTACATAAACTTCCTACAATTTAGATTTGTTTGCAAGGCGTGTCGGGAAGGTAAGTGCAGGTAACAGAGTGCCGTAAGACGGTGCAGATAGGATACGCTAAGCGTAGAATGGAGGACAAAATGGATATCTTAAACAAGGCAAAGACCGGTAAAAAGGAAAGACCTATCAAGGTGGTACAGTTCGGCGAGGGTAATTTCTTACGTGGATTCGTAGATTACATGATCGACATCGCTAACGAGCAGGGCAAGTTCGATGGAGACATCGTTCTGATCAAACCCATCGAGTTCGGTAACCTGGATATGTTCCACAAGCAGGACTGCCAGTATACTGTATCCCTTCGCGGTAATGTGAACGGTGAAGCCAAGATTATTAATAGAATCGTAACCAGTGTTGCAGATGCTGTAGACACTTATAATGAATATGACAAGTACATGGGACTTGCCGAGATCGATACCTTACGTTTCGTAGTATCCAACACCACCGAGGCAGGTATCGTATATGATGATACCGATAAGTTTGAATCAGAGCCTCCAAAGACTTTCCCCGGCAAGCTGACCAAGTTCTTATATCACAGATTCGAGACCTTCAAGGGTGATATGAGCAAGGGTCTGGTAATGCTTCCCGTAGAGCTGATCGATGACAACGGTATTATGCTGAAGAAGTGCGTAATGCAGCTGATCGAGCTGTGGGGACTGGGCGATGAGTTCAAGAAGTGGGTAGATGAGGCATGTGTATTCACCTCTACTCTGGTAGACCGTATCATTACCGGTTATCCCCGTGCCACGGAACAGGAAGAGTGGGAGAAGCTGGGCTATGAAGATCACATCATGGTAACCGGTGAGCCGTTCGCTCTGTGGGTTATCGAGTCTGCTAAGGATATCAGCAAGGAGTTCCCTCTTCCCGATGCAGGACTTCCTGTTATCTTCACTGACAATCAGAAGCCTTATAAGCAGAGAAAGGTTCGTATCCTGAACGGTGCGCATACCTCTTTCGTACTGGCTTCTTACCTGTGCGGCAACGACATCGTAAGACAGTCCATGCATGATGACGATATCCGTAACTTCATGCTGAAGACCATTTATGACGAAGTGATCCCTACCCTGTCTCTGCCGGAGGAGGAGCTGAAGCAGTTCGCAGGTGAGGTTGTAAACCGTTTCAATAACCCTTACGTAGACCATGCACTGCTTGCAATCTCCTTAAATTCCGTATCCAAGTGGAGAGCAAGATGTATGCCCAGCCTGTTAGGCTATGTTGAGAAGACCGGTAAGCTTCCCGCTCATCTGACCTTCTCCATCGCAGCACTGATGGCATTCTACCATGGCACCGAGATCCGCGATAAGGCTCTGATCGGTCATAGAGACGGTCAGGAATACAACATCATGGATGACAAAGCAGTTCTGGAGTTCTTCGCAGCAAATTGTGAGAAGGACACCAAGACTTTCGTAACTTCCTTCCTTGGTAATGAAGACTTCTTCGGCCAGGATCTGAACAAGGTTCCCGGACTTACCGATGCAGTCGTAGCATACCTGGATGATATTAAGGCAAATGGCATGAGGGCAGCATTATGCAAGATTTCTTAAAGATTAATGACAATGATAATGTAGTCGTAGCATTAAATACGATTCCTGCCGGTGAGAAGATCACAGTCTCTGTAGGTGACAGTCAGAAGACCGTTACCGCCAGAGAGGAGATCCCCGCAGGACATAAGATGGCAATCTGTGACATTCCCGAGGGCGGTGAGGTCATCAAATATGGTTACCGTATCGGTAATGCCAAGGAGAACATCGCAGAGGGCAGCTGGATCCATACTCATAATGTTAAGACCGCTTTGGGCGATCTGTTGGAGTACACCTACAATCCCACTCCCGTAGAGGAGAAGAAGACGGAAGATGTGACTTTTATGGGCTTCAACCGTCCGGACGGCAAAGTAGGTGTTCGTAACGAGATCTGGGTCATCCCCACCGTTGGCTGTGTCAACAACGTGGCAACAGCCATCGCAAAGCAGGCCAATGCATTCGTTAAAGGCAGTGTGGAAGAGGTTATCGCATTCCCTCATCCTTACGGTTGTTCTCAGATGGGCGACGATCAGGAGCATACCCGTAAGATTCTGGCAGACCTGATCAATCATCCCAATGCAGGTGGTGTTCTGGTACTGGGACTGGGCTGTGAGAACAGCAACATTGATGTATTAAAGCCTTACATTGGCGATTATGATGAGAACCGTGTGAAATTCCTGGTATGTCAGGAACACGAGGATGAAATCGCAGATTCCGTAGAGGTGATCAAGGGCCTGATTGATTATGCTTCCAAGTTCGAGAGAGAGCCCATCAGCGTAAGCAAGCTGGTCATCGGTATGAAGTGCGGCGGCAGTGACGGACTGTCCGGTATTACCGCCAACCCTCTGGTAGGACGTTTCTCCGACCTGCTGATCTCTAAGGGCGGTACCACCATCCTGACCGAGGTTCCCGAGATGTTCGGTGCAGAGACCATTCTGATGAACCGTTGTGCCAACGAGGAACTGTTCCACCAGACCGTAGATCTGATCAATGACTTCAAGAATTATTTCAAGAGTCACAATCAGACTATTTACGAGAATCCTTCTCCGGGCAACAAAAAGGGAGGTATCTCCACTCTGGAGGACAAGTCTCTGGGATGTACCCAGAAGTCCGGAAGTGCTCTGGTCAAGGGTGTATTGCAGTATGGTGATACGGTGAAGACTCCGGGACTGAACCTTTTGTCCGCACCGGGCAACGATCTGGTAGCAGCTACCGCACTGGCAGCCGCAGGAGCACATATCGTACTGTTTACCACAGGACGCGGAACTCCTTTCGCATCTCCGGTTCCTACCATGAAGATCGCTACCAACTCCCGTCTGGCAGGCAAAAAGTCCAATTGGATCGATTTCAATGCCGGCGTACTGGTAGAGGATAAGACCATGGAAGAGGAGACCAAGGCTTTGTTTGATCTGGTAGTGGAGACTGCTTCCGGCAAACAGGTATGCAGTGAAGCAGCAGGCTTCCATGATATGGCTATTTTCAAACAGGGTGTAACTCTGTAAAAGATCATACACAAAACGGCGTTCTTTTGTTACAATAAACGTGCAGGAGAACGCCTTTGTTATATAGGAGGAACTATGACAATTCAGGAAATCAAGGCACTTCCCCGTACGGAGGAAGGCATTTTCGACCTGGCAGCCGTGCAGCAGAGTGCAGGTCTGGGCAACATTTATCAGGCGGCGGATCTGGTGTATCCCGTCTATGCGGCCTATGAGACCACGGAGAATAAAAAAGAAGGCTATCCGGATATCATGGCACAGATGCGTGTGCTGAAAAAGCATGCAGAAAGTGAATTCAGTGCTGAAAACGGTGCAGCTTATACCGCAGTCATGCTTCATACCGTAGAGCAGATCAGCCCGGAGATCTACGAGAATTACAGAGAGCTTCTGGACAATTTCCGCAGTGCGGTAAAGCGTATGCTGGAGCAGTATTATGATGCAAAGGAAAATAGGTTTGCCATGGATGCCACATCGGAAAAGGTATTCTGCGATGCCGTACAGAAGGCATGTGCGGAGCATTTATTGTTAGCGGAAAAATATCAGGAGTGCATTAGGTAGAGAACGAGAGGAAACAGCGCATGGAAATCAGACATATTATGCATACTGCCCGCAGTGCGACCATAGAGATCGCAGACGGCGGCAGATATTTTACAAAACAGCCCGTGGAGCTGCGGGTAAACGGTGAGCCGTCACTGACCACAGAGAAGACTATAACTTCCCTGTTTAGCCTTAAGCCGGATCAGAAATATGTGGTGGAAGCTTATGTGAACGGAGAAAAGCAGGGCGAAGTATCTTTCAAGACGGATTATGAGTACGTGACTCTGGATGTGACCAGATTCGGTGCCAAGGGTGACGGGGAACATGACGATACCCACTTTATTCAGGCTGCCATCATGGCATGTCCGGTGAACAGCAGAGTGTATTTCCCGGCGGGAATCTACCGCATAACCAGCCTGTTCTTAAAGAGCCATATCCGGATTGAGCTGGCAGAGGGCGCGGAGCTGAAGGCCTTTACCGACAGAGAGAAATTCCCTACGTTCCCCGGAATGCTGCAGAGCTATGATGAGACCGACGAGTACAATCTGGGCACCTGGGAGGGCAATCCTTTACCTATGTTCTCCGGCATTATCTGTGGTATCGGTGCAGAGGATGTGGTGATCTATGGGCAGGGTAAGATCAACGGCAATGCTTCCAAAGAAAACTGGTGGAAGGATCCGAAGGTTATGAATATTGCATTCCGTCCCAGACTGTTTTTCATCAGCGGATGTAAAAATGTGACTTTGCAGGGTGTGACCTTCTGCAATTCCCCTTCCTGGACCCTGCATCCCTATTTCAGCAATGATCTGAAATTCATCGGTGTCACCGTGCAGAATCCCAGCGATTCCCCCAACACCGACGGACTGGATCCGGAATCCTGCAAAAATGTGGAGATCCTGGGTGTGCGTTTTTCCCTGGGAGATGACTGTATTGCAGTCAAGAGCGGTAAGATCTACATGGGCAAAAAGCATAAGACTCCTTCCGAGAATATCCATATCCGTCAGTGCCTTATGGAGAACGGCCACGGTGCCGTAACTCTGGGAAGTGAAATGGCAGGCGGCGTGGTAAATCTGACAGTGGAAGACTGTATTTTCCGTCATACAGACAGAGGTCTGCGTATCAAGACCCGTCGCGGCAGAGGAAAAGATGCAATTCTCAGCAATATCATTTTCCGAAATCTGACGCTGGACCATGTGATGACACCGCTGGTGGTCAACTGCTTCTATTTCTGTGATCCCGACGGCAAGACCACTTATGTCCAGTCCAGAGATGTTTACCCTGTGGACGACAGAACACCGCAGGTGAAAAAGATGGTATTTGAAAACATGGAATGTACGAACTGCCATGTGGCAGCTGCGTTCTTCGACGGACTTCCCGAGCAGAAGATCGAGGAAATCTACATGAAGGACATTTCCATCAGCTATGCTGAAGATGCCAAGTGTGATGTCCCCGCCATGTCTGACGGCGTGGAGAAGAGCAGCAAGCGCGGAATGTTTGCCAGAAATGTAGCGAAACTGACACTGGACAATGTGAAGATTGAAGGACAGGTCGGAGAAGCTTACGAACTGGAAGGTGTGGATGAACTGATCAGACGTTGATATAATGAGCGCAAGAGAGCCAGAGGGAGCTTGCTCACTCTCGGCGAACGGCGAAGCTGATCATGATAGCTGCGAAGCAGGATGTAGAGTGCGATAGCACGGAATTCGTGAGCTCACGCTATAATAGAGATAAGCAGAAGAGAATACGGCCCAGGAGCCGTGTTCGGAATGGAGGAAAATATGCAGTTAGGAATCCGTTTACATGATACGAAAAAGCTTCCTTTTGAGGAGCGTATTGCCAATGTACATGAGCTGGGCTTTGCCTGTGGACATCTGGCTCCGGGCAAGGTGATCAGCGAGTTTCCCACCACGGATGAGGCGCTGACCCCGGGACTTGCCATGTACATGAAAAATGTATTCGCAAAAAATCAGGTGGATGTTGCGGTATTAGGATGCTATTTGAACCTGGCAAACCCCAACCCGGAGCAGCTTGCGAAAATTACCCACCGTTATATGGCACATATCCGTTTTGCTTCCTGGCTGGGCTGCGGTGTCGTGGGAACTGAGACCGGTGCTCCCAACGAGACCTATACCGCGGTACCGGAATGCCACGGAGAAGAAGCATTACAGACCTTTATCACCAACTTACGCCCGGTAGTAAAATACGCGGAGCAGATGGGCGTTGTCATGGCCATCGAACCGGTATGGAAGCATATCGTATACAACCCCGCCAGAGCCAGAAGAGTGCTGGATGAGATCAATTCTCCCAACCTTCAGATCATTCTGGATCCGGTGAACCTGCTGGATTACTGCAATTACAAGGATCAGGTGGCTATCGTGGATGAAGCAATCGATCTGCTGGGTGAAGATGTGGCTATGGTACATCTGAAAGACTTTATTCCCGAGGACGGGAAGCTTCGTTCTGTAGGCTGCGGTCTGGGACAGATGGATTATACTTCTGTACTGAAGTTTATGAAGGAGCGCAAGCCCTTTATCCATGCCACTCTGGAGGACACCATACCGGAAAATAACGTGCAGGTGAAAAATTTTATTCAGGGACTCTATGACAATCTGTAAAGATGTGGTATACTCTTTCGAGAGTATTCCCAGTAGATTGGTAGGAACAGTGAATTATGTTAAATGAATTTTCCAGAACAGAATTATTGATCGGCAAGGAAGCCATGCAGCGCCTGTACGGCGCAAGAGTTGCTGTCTTCGGCATCGGCGGTGTCGGCGGTTATGTGGTGGAGGCTCTGGCCCGCAGTGGTGTAGGAGCCTTTGATCTGATCGATGACGATAAGGTCTGTCTGACGAATATTAACCGTCAGATCATCGCTACCAGGAAGACCATCGGCAAATACAAGGTAGATGTCATGGAGGAACGTGTACACTCCATCAACCCGGAGGCACAGGTTACAGTACACAAATGTTTTTATCTCCCGGAGACGGCAGACCAGTTTGATTTTACCCAGTATGATTACGTGGTGGATGCGGTGGATACCGTGACTGCCAAGCTGGAGATCATCATGCGGGCGAAGGAGGCGGGAGTTCCCGTTATCAGCTGTATGGGAGCCGGCAACAAATTAGACCCCACGCAGTTCCATGTGGCGGATATCTACAAGACTACCATGTGCCCTTTGGCGAAGGTCATGCGCAGAGAACTCAAAAAGCGCGGTGTGAAGAAGCTGAAGGTGGTGTATTCTACGGAAAGCCCGGTGAAGCCGCTGGAAAATATGGAAAACAGCTGCAAGACAGGCTGTGTCTGCCCTCCGGGTACCACTCATAAATGCACGGACAGAAGAGCCATCCCCGGCAGCATTTCATTTGTACCGTCTGTAGCGGGCTTGATTCTCGCAGGCGAAGTGATCAAGGATCTGATTGCAGAAAAAGAATAGCTTTTTTATTAACTGTGCGGTATAATTCTATTATGCATGAACCGTTAAAGGTACAAAGGAGGTTGCTTTATTTATGACAGAAGAGGTAAGCAAAGAACAGATCAAAGGGGAAAATGGGACAGGTATTGATGAAGCTAAGCGCCTGAAGGAGAAAAAGGGAGCTAACATGGTAGTCAAGATCCTGGCGATCGTACTGGTACCGCTTATAGCGATCGCAGTCATTGCCATCCTGGCATTGAATTCCGCAGGGGACAGAATTTCCGACGCGATGATGAAGCATGAGCTGGCAGCGACGGAATATGCACTGGAAATGAGCCTGAACAATTCCGCTCCCGGAGACTTTTCATACGAGAACGGAGCACTTTATAAAGGGGAACTGAATCTTACGGACAATAAGCAGGTACTCGATGCTTTGAAACAGAATGCCGGTGTGGATGTGGCACTGTTCTGGGGCAGTGATCTGGCTGTGACCAATCTGACCGGAGGTACCATCACTCTGAGTGAAAAAGTGGCTTCCAAGGTACTGGGGGGAGAAAGCTATTTTTCCAATTCCCTGAAGCTGGGGGATACCGGATGCTATGCATATCTGGCACCTTTGAAGAATACCGACGGCACGGTTGTGGGTATTCTGGCTGCCTGTATGCCGGTAAGGGAAGTGAATGCGCTTTACAAAGGGATTGTAACCGGAAGAGCAATAGCGATTCTGATCCTTGTGACAGCATTCTGTGTCTCCACCTTTATTGTAGTAGGCATGATCTCCAAAGCACTACTGGGTGTAGTAGGTAATCTGGATCAGATCGCAGAGGGTAAATTGAACTTCAAGGTTCCCGATAAGCTGTTAAACCGCAGTGATGAAGTAGGTAAGAGCGCACGGGCTGTATACTCTGTAGTGAACGGCTTTTCCGGAATTATCAGGGATATTCACAATTCCATGCTGGACATGAATGAGTTTACGGGAACGTTCACCAGCAATTTTGACAGCATCGGACAGTCCATTTCTTCTGTAAATACAGCTGTGAATGAGATTGCCCAGGGAGCTACCACACAGGCGGCGGATACCCAGAAAGTCAGCGAAAGCATGAACGAGATGAGCAATGCGCTGGGCCGTACGGCAGACAGTGTTAATGCTTTGAGCAGCAGTGCTGCCAACATGAAGGAGAGCAATGCTACCGTGGACAGCACCCTGAAGGAACTGTTGGAGATCAGCTCTCATACACAGCAGTCGGTGGATCAGGTGCAGGAGCAGACCAATATCACCAACGAGTCCGCACAGGCGATTCAGGCAGCTACCGATATCATCGCAGGTATTGCGAACCAGACCAACCTGCTGTCATTAAATGCCAGTATTGAGGCAGCGAGAGCCGGTGAGATGGGCAGAGGCTTTGCAGTCGTAGCGGAAGAAATCCGTGGTCTGGCAGACCAGTCCAGGGAATCCGCAGACAAGATCCGCAGCATCGTGGAGAACCTGATCAGCAATTCCAACCAGAGCGTTCAGATTATGAACGGTGTGGTAGGTGAGATCCATCAGCAGAACGAGAAGCTGGGTACCACGCTGAATGTCTTCAGCACCCTGAACCAGGAGGTTCAGAAGGTAGTCGGTGAGATCAATGTGATCTCCGGCGAGCTGGATCATATTGAGAATTATAAGACGGATGTGGTGGAGAAGATCGACGGACTTACCGAGATCTCCCAGAACAATGCGGCAAGCACCGAAGAGACCGCAGCTACCATGGATCAGCTGGCGGAGATCGTGGAGGATTGCCGACAGGCTACCACACAGCTGAATGAAATTGCGGGTTCACTGAATGCAAATGCGAAGAAATTCCAGCTCGGATAAGGTGGAACGGAGCAAATGGAGAAATGAAGAGGGGCACTGTTACAGAAAAAACTGTGGCAGTGCCCTTTTTGGAAAGGAGACAGCCAATGGAGGATACCGCAATATTGGAACTGTATTGGGCGAGGGACGAACAGGCCATCGCAGAGACACAAAAGATCTACGGAAAATACTGCTATAGTATTGCTTATCATATCCTGCATGACAGAGAAGATACCGAAGAATGTCTGAATGATACCTGGATGCGGGCTTGGAATGCGATTCCACCGAAAAAACCGAATCGTCTGGAACTGTTTCTGGGAACTATTACCCGGAACTTGTCGTTTGATAGATGGAAGGCGAAAAATGCACAGAAACGTGGGAATGGTATTATGGATACGACACTGGATGAACTGGCAGAGTGCATTCCGGCGGCGCATAACACAGAAGAAGCCGTGGAAGCGGCGAAACAGAACGCGGCGCTCAATGGTCTGACAAATTGTGATTTTCTGGCGGGCGATGTCTTTGAGGCACTCAGAAACGTGGAACAGAAACCGGATGTGATCGTTGTTGACCCGCCGCGTGTCGGCATCCAGCCAAAAGCACTGGACAAGATCATTTCCTATGGCGTGCCGGAGATCGTCTACGTTTCCTGCAACCCGAAGACCCTGGCGCAGAACCTGATGTATTTCGCATACTACGGCTACCAATGCGTTTATCTGAAACCGTTTGATAATTTCCCGATGACGAAGCATACGGAGTGCATCGTATTGCTGTCACGGGTGAGAAATAAGAAAGTATGAAAAGACTTGAAATAAGGGATTCTGCGATTCATGTAGTATTATAACCAAAAGTAAGTATATGTAGGAGATATTTTGAAAGAATGTGGCTCTTTTCAGATGTACTTGAAAAGAACAAACGAGTATTTAAGGTGCCGGTGTACCAAAGAAATTATGATTGGACTAATATACAATGTGAAAAACTGTTCCAAGATATTATGAAAGCTGGAGAGAACAATCGTCAGCATTTTACAGGTACGGTTGTATATATTGATGATGTCAATGGTGGTAGTGGGCTGAATGAGGTTTTAATCATTGATGGTCAGCAGAGGATTACAACAATGTATATTCTTCTTAAGGCTCTTTACGATGCGTCTAAAGGAGTATCTGCGAGAATTGAGAATGAAGTTCAAGAGGTAATGTTTA
>ENA-ORSK01002860-ORSK01002860.1-human-gut-metagenome-genome-assembly--contig:-NODE-2860-length-10877-cov-2.856404_pt1 | contig 10877 bp, 11 predicted proteins | sample MGYA00242192_ERZ509159 | MGnify/ENA primary metagenome ERZ509159 (study PRJEB26280, sample SAMEA2338663) | human gut metagenome | biome: human gut; feature: human-associated habitat; material: faeces...
TCGTGGTTCGGTGCTTGTATCTTTTTGATTGTCGCTGCCACTATCCTACGTTCATTCTTCCTCTAAAGAAATGGACTATGGCAGACTATCCGATTAACAAGGGGATAGGCAAGCCAGTTGAGTTTAAAGGGTTGAAAAGTCAGTATCTTTTCATTTTTGCGGGCGGGCTGTTAGCCCTGTTCGTGCTTTTCATCATCATGTACATGGTAGGCATTAACCAGTGGGTGTGCATCATCTTCGGCGTTACTTCGGCAACGTTGCTTGTATGGCTCACATTCCGGTTAAACGAAAAGTACGGGACACACGGGTTAATGAAATTGTCCGCACGCAAAAGCCACCCTTTCCATATCATCAACCGAAAAGCCATATCCCGATTATTCCATTTAAAACAAGCATCGAAATGAGAAATATATTAAAAGCTACTACGCTGGAAAACAAGTTTCCACTGTTCACGGTGGAAAACGGGTGCATCGTTTCCAAAGACGCCGACATAACGGTGGCGTTCCGGGTGGAACTGCCGGAACTGTTCACCGTCACGGCAGCCGAATACGAAGCGATACATTCCGCTTGGAACAAGGCGGTAAAGGTGCTGCCCGATTACAGCATCGTACATAAACAGGACTGGTTCATCAAAGAAAACTATGCGCCTGACATCCAAAAGGATGATTTGAGTTTCCTTTCCCGTTCCTTTGAACGGCATTTTAATGAAAGACCGTTCTTAAACCATACCTGCTATTTGTTTCTGACGAAAACGACAAAGGAACGTAGCCGGATGCAGAGTAATTTTTCTACTCTTTGCCGGGGCTTCCTTGTCCCCAAAGAGATAAAGGACAAGGAAACGGTTACAAAGTTCCTCGAAGCGGTGGGGCAGTTTGAAAGCATTATGAATGATAGCGGTTTCATTACCCTTACCCGCCTGACTTCGGACGAAATCACCGGGACAAAGGAAACGGCGGGTATCGTGGAAAAATACTTTTCACTCTCACAAACAGACACTACCACATTGAAAGATATTCAACTGAACGCCGGAGATATGCGTATAGGTGACGATATTCTTTGTTTGCATACTCTTTCGGATGCGGAAGATATGCCGGGCAAGGTGGGAACTGATACCCGCTATGAAAAGCTATCCACCGACCGGAGCGATTGCAGATTATCTTTTGCTTCTCCGGTGGGCGTGTTGCTCTCCTGTAACCATATCTATAACCAGTACATCTTCATTGACGACCATACGGAGAACCTGAAACAGTTTGAAAAGATGGCTCGCAATATGCACTCCCTTTCCAAATACAGCCGTGCCAATCAGATTAACAAGTCTTGGATAGAGGAATATTTGAACGAAGCACATTCACAGGGGCTTATTTCCGTCCGTTGTCATTGTAACATCATGGCATGGAGTGACGACCGGGACGAACTCAAACACATTAAAAATGATGTGGGGTCACAGCTCGCACTTATGGAGTGCAAGCCACGTCATAACACCACCGACACACCGACCTTGTTTTGGGCGGGCATACCCGGCAACGAGGCAGACTTCCCCGCAGAGGAAAGTTTCTACACGTTCTTGGGGCAGGCTCTCTGCCTGTTCGTGGAAGAAACGAATTACAAGAGCTCGCTTTCGCCGTTCGGCATCAAGATGGTGGACAGGGTGAGCGGTCGCCCGCTGCACATCGACATATCGGATTTGCCCATGAAGAAAGGCATCACAACCAACAGAAACAAGTTTATACTTGGGCCGAGTGGTAGCGGGAAGTCTTTCTTCACCAACCACATGGTGCGCCAGTATTACGAGCAGGGTGCGCACGTGCTGCTGGTCGATACGGGTAACAGCTACTTGGGGCTGTCCCAGCTTATCCACAACCGCATGCACGGCGAGGATGGGATTTATTTCACCTACACCAACGAGAACCCGATAGCGTTCAACCCGTTCTATGTCGAAGACGGGGTATTTGACATCGAGAAGAAAGAAAGTATAAAAACCCTTATACTCACCCTGTGGAAGCGGGACGATGAAGCCCCCAAGCGGTCGGAAGAAGTGGCGTTGTCAAATGCGGTAAGTGCCTATATCGAACGTATCACGGGCGACAGGTCGGTAACGCCCTGCTTCAACACGTTCTACGAGTTTGTCCGGGATGATTACCGCCGACAGCTTGAACAGAAGAATGTCAGGGAAAAGGATTTCGACATAGACAACTTCCTGAACGTGCTTGAACCATATTACAAGGGTGGCGAGTATGACTATTTGCTGAACTCCGACAAGGAGCTGGATTTGTTGCATAAACGCTTCATTGTCTTTGAATTGGACAACATCAAAGACCACAAGATTTTATTCCCGATAACGACTATCATCATTATGGAAGCGTTCATCAACAAGATGCGCAAGTTAAAGGGTATAAGGAAGTTAATACTAATCGAGGAAGCGTGGAAAGCGATTGCATCGGCGAACATGGCGGACTACATAAAATATCTGTACAAAACCGTCAGAAAGTATTTCGGGGAAGCGATTGTGGTAACGCAAGAGGTCGAGGATATTATTTCCTCGCCCATAGTGAAAGAAAGTATCATCAATAACTCGGACTGCAAAATCCTGTTAGACCAGCGAAAATATCTCAACAAGTTCGACAGCATACAAAACCTGCTCGGACTGACCGACAAGGAGCGTTCGCAGATATTGTCTATCAACATGGCGAACCACCCCGGACGGAAGTACAAGGAAGTTTTCTTCTCGCTGGGCGGCACGCAGTCGGCGGTGTACGCCACAGAAGTTTCGTTGGAAGAATACTACACGTTCACGACAGAGGAAAGCGAGAAAATGGAACTGTTCGCCCTCGCCGAGAAGCTGGGCGGCAACCTTGAACTGGCTATCAAGCGGCTTGCCGAAAGCAAACGCAATCCCCAATCATCAACAACTTAAAAATTAGGAATATGAAGAAAACAATTCTCCTTATGGCGGTATGCCTTTGCTTCATCGGCAAGGCATCCGCCCAGTGGGTGGTGTCAGACCCCGGCAACTTGGCACAGGGTATCATCAACACCACCAAGCAGATAGTGCAGACTTCCACCACAGCCAAGAACACGCTGGACGGCTTCATGGAAGCGCAGAAGATTTTCCAGCAGGGTAAAAAATATTACGATGCGCTCAAAGCGGTGCATGACGTGGTAAAGGGCGGTGTCAAGGTGAAGAAGTCCATTGAACTGGTGGCGGAAATCTCCGAAATCTACGTGCGCAACTTCCAAAGTATGCTGGCAGACCCGAATTTCACGCCTGACGAACTATCGGCAATATCGTTCGGCTATGCCAAACTGATGTCGGAAAGCTCGGACGTGTTGCAGGACTTGAAAAATGTAGTGAACATCACGGGTATGTCGCTGACGGATGCCGAACGGCTGGCTATTATTGATAATGCCTACCGAAGTCTATTGAATTACCGCAACCTCGTGAACTACTACACCCGCAAGAACATATCCGTGTCCTACCTGCGGGCGAAGAAGAAGAACGACACCGACCGGGTGCTGGCTCTCTACGGCTCGGCGGATGAACGCTACTGGTAACATATAAATCGGTATGCCTATGTTATTAGCAGCAGTGGATTTTGACAACCTGCACCAAGTGTTGCGGGTGCTGTACGATGAAATGATGCCCTTGTGCAGCAACATGACGGGGGTAGCGAAAGGGATAGCCGGGCTGGGTGCGCTGTTCTACGTCGCCTACCGGGTGTGGCAGTCGCTGGCGAGAGCCGAACCGATAGACGTGTTCCCCATGCTGCGTCCTTTCGCGATAGGCTTGTGCATCATGTTCTTCCCCACCGTGGTGCTGGGCACGATAAACAGCGTCCTCTCGCCCATCGTGCAGGGCACGGCGAAGATGCTGGAGGCGGAAACGCTGGACATGAACCAATACCGGGAGCAGAAGGACAAACTGGAGCATGAGGCGATGATGCGCAACCCCGAAACCGCCTACTTGGTGTCCAACGAGGAGTTTGACAAACAGTTGGAGGAATTGGGTTGGTCACCTTCCGACATGGTGACGATGGCGGGGATGTATATCGAACGCGGGATGTACAGCATGAAGAAGAACATCCGCGACTTCTTCCGCGAGATACTGGAACTGATGTTCCAAGCCGCCGCCCTCGTGATAGACACCATCCGCACGTTCTTCCTCGTGGTGCTGGCGATACTCGGTCCGATAGCCTTCGCCATATCGGTGTGGGACGGCTTCCAAAGCACGCTCACGCAGTGGATATGCCGCTACATACAGGTCTATCTGTGGCTGCCCGTGTCGGACATGTTCAGCACCATACTGGCGAAGATACAGGTTCTGATGCTGCAAAACGACATCGAGCGGATGCAGGCAGACCCGAACTTCTCGGTAGAGGCGAGCAACGGGGTGTACATCGTGTTCCTCGTTATCGGCATCGTGGGATACTTCACCATCCCGACGGTAGCCGGATGGATAATCCAGGCCGGTGGCGGAGTGGGCAGCTACAACAAGAACATCGGGACCGCCGGGGCTTTGGGCGGCAGCGTGGCAGGTGCAGCCGCAGGAAACGTGGCGGGGCGTGCCGGGAAGCTCATCAAGGGAACGGCTGGAAAGGTGTTCAAGAGGTAACAGCCGGAACGGTTGAAGTGGCACTTTGGGGTTGCCTATGTGCCACTTTGACCTCCCCCGAAGTGTCACTTCGGGAAAAGGATACCGAAATATGATTTTACAAACAGAAAAAGAAAGACGAAAAGAAAATGGAATTCAAATCACTAAAGAACATCGAGACGAGTTTCCGGCAGATACGTCTGTTCGGCATCGTCTATACGGCAGCCTGCGCCCTCGTGGTGGTCTGCTCGGTGGTGTGCGCCTTCCGCTTTGCCGAGGCACAGCGGCAGAAGATATATGTCCTCGACGGGGGCAAGAGCCTGATGCTCGCACTCTCGCAGGACCTGTCGCAGAACCGTCCGGCGGAAGCGAGGGAACACGTGCGCCGTTTCCATGAACTGTTCTTCACGCTCTCGCCGGAGAAAAGCGCGATAGAGCACAACGTGAAGCGTGCCCTGCTCCTGGCGGACAAGAGCGCGTACAACTACTACGCCGACTTCGCCGAAAAGGGCTTCTACAACCGCATCATCGCCGGCAACATCAACCAGGTGCTTCAGGTGGACAGCGTGGTGTGCAACTTTGACCGTTACCCCTACGAGGCGAGGACATACGCAAGACAGATGATTATCCGCGAGAGCAACGTGACGGAACGCACGCTCGTGACCGCCTGCCGCCTGCTCAACGCGAGCCGCTCGGACGACAACCCCAACGGCTTTACCATCGAGGGCTTCACGGTGCTGGAGAACAAGGACATCCGGACCATAGAAAGATGATGCGCGTATGGGAAAGATGAAAACTCTGATTGAAGGCTTGAAAGGCGGGGTACGCAGGAAACTGGAAGCCCTGCCGCCGAAGGCGCGTCTGGGGATAGTCCTCACGGCATTTGCCGCTTTCGCCTCGCTCTGCCTGTACATGACCGTCACCGCCATCGCCGGTTTCGGCAAGGGGAACGGGGCAATGGAGATACGGCACATCGAGAAATTGGACCTGCCGATGCAGGAGAATATGAACCTATATAATAATGTATATGGAAAAGGAACAGAAGAAGAATGAAACGAAAGAGAAGAAGCCGCTGACCGAACAGCAGCGGCAGCAACGCAAGAAGATGCTGGTCTATCCGCTGATGGGACTGCTGTTCCTGGGCTGCATGTGGCTCATCTTCGCACCGTCCTCCGAGGACAGGGAGAAGGCAAAGCAGGGTCAGGGATTCAACACAGACATGCCCCTGCCCGAAGACTCGAAAATCATCGGTGACAAGGCGAAAGCCTACGAGCAGTTACAGTTGGAGAACCGGCAGAAGGAACGCCGGGGCATGGTGGGCGACCTGTCCTCGTTCTGGCACGACGGCGCGGAAAAGCCGGACACGGCGGCTGCATCGGACGACTACCGCCTGACGCAGACGGAACCGTCCGAAAATGAGCGTGCCGATAAGCAACAGGCGGGCATACGCACCTCCGCTGCTGCCTACGAGCGGCTGAACACTTCGCTGGGCACGTTCTACGAGCCGCCGAAGGAGGACCGGGAAAAGGAGGAGCTTCGGGAACGCATCGACAAACTGGAAGCCATGCTGATGGCGCAGGAGGGCAAGCCGTCCTCGATGGAGGAACAGGTCGCGCTCTTGGAAAAGTCCTACGAACTGGCGGCGAAGTACCAGAACGGGAAGAGCAATGCCGGGCAGAGCGCACAGCCCGAAGGGACGGAAACATCCGCCAAGGCTGACGAAAGGAGCATGAAGGCGGAACCGGTAAGCGGGGTGCGTCCGGCAGTGGTGTCCGCCTTGCCGCAGCCCATGACAGACTCGGCTTTTATCGCTGACTACGCGGGTGAACGGAACTACGGTTTCCACACCGCCATCGGCACGGCAGAAGCCTCGGAAAAGAACACCATCGCCGCCTGCGTGCAGGGCGACCAGACCCTCACGGACGGGCAGACGGTGAAGCTCCGGCTGCTGGATCCGATGCGCGTGTCGGGGCGCGTCATTCCCCGGAACACGCTCCTTGTGGGCGCGGCACGGTTGCAGGGCGAAAGGCTCGGCATCGGCATCACCTCGCTGGAACACGGGGGAAGCATCATCCCGGTGAAACTGGAGGTGTACGACAGCGACGGGCAGGCGGGCATCTTCATACCCGGCTCGATGGAGATAGACGCGGCAAAGGAAATCGGGGCCAACATGGGCAGCTCGCTCGGCAGCAGCATCAACATATCGACCGACGCGGGGGCGCAGCTCGCCTCCGATCTGGGTCGCGGGGCGATACAGGGCATCTCGCAGTACATCTCGAAAAGGATGCGCACGGTCAAGGTGCATCTGAAGTCAGGGTACAGGGTATTGCTCTACCAAGAAAAGGAATGAACAGTCCAAAAACATAAAGGCGAAAAAAGAAAAAATAATCAACAAACCAATTTTTATTTACCACTAAATCCAACGTAAAATGAGTATCAAGAAAGTAATGACAATGTTTGCCCTGCTGATGGGCATCGCCTGTGCGACCTACGCGCAGGGAGTGACGAACGACAGCACCGCCACCGCCAAGGAGGACGGGCTGGAACTGGCGAAGGACGTCTATCCGCAGACGGAGGAGGACGGCGACCTGTACCACGGTCTGACGAAGAAGCTGATGTTCGACCGCATGATACCGCCGCACGGTCTGGAAGTCACGTATGACAAGACCGTCCACATCCTGTTTCCGGCGGCGGTGCGCTACGTGGACCTGGGTTCGCCCAACCTGATAGCGGGCAAGGCGGACGGCGCGGAGAACGTCATCCGCGTGAAGGCGACGGTCAGGGACTTCCGCAGCGAGACGAACATGAGCGTCATCACGGAGGATGGCAGCTTTTATACCTTTAATGTGAAATACGCCGACGAGCCGCTTATCCTGAACGTGGAGATGAAGGACTTTATCCACGACGGCAGCACAGTGAACCGACCGAACAACGCGCAGGAAATCTACCTGAAGGAATTAGGCAGCGAAAGCCCGATGCTGGTACACCTCATCATGAAGTCGCTGCACAAGGAGGACAAGCGCAAGGTGAAGCACATCGGCTGCAAGCGTTTCGGCATCCAGTACCTGCTGAAAGGGATTTATGTCCACAATGACCTGCTGTATTTCCACACGGAAATCAAGAACCAGAGCAACGTGCCGTTTGACGTGGACTACATCACGTTCAAGATTGTGGACAAAAAGGTGGTGAAACGCACCGCCATTCAGGAACAGGTGCTGTTCCCGCTCCGCGCTTACAACTATGCCGTGCGCATAGCCGGGAAACAATCCGAACGTACGGTGTTCTGCCTGCAGAAGTTCACCATCCCCGACGGCAAGCAGCTCGTGGTGGAAATGAACGAGAAGGACGGCGGTCGTCACCAGACGTTCACCGTGGAGAACGAGGATTTGGTACAGGCTGAAACCATCAACGAACTGCGCGTACGATGAAAGGCAAGGTACTGTTTATGGCAATGCTTCTGTCCGTCCTTTTTATGGGACGGGCGGAAGCCCAGCGATGCCTGCCGAAGATGCGGGGCATTGAAATGAAAGGCGGAATGACCGGGGCGGACGGCTACTGGCTGGGAGCCTCGCTGTCAAGCTATGCGAGGGGCGGCAACAAGTGGATGTACGGGGTGGAATACCTGCAGACCAACCATCCGTACAGGAACGTGAATGTTCCCGTGGCTCAGTTCACGGCGGAAGGGGGCTACTATTACAATTTCCTTTCGGATACGAAAAAGACGGTGTTTCTCTATGCAGGTGCGTCAGCCCTTGCCGGGTATGAAACGGCGAACTGGGGTGAAAAGACGCTGTATGACGGGGCAAGGCTTAACAACAGGGACGGCTTCGTCTATGGCTGTGCCGCCACGCTGGACATGGAGCTGTATCTTGCGGACTTCATCGCGCTGACTGCTTCGGTAAGGGAGCGTTTCCTTTGGGGCGGCAGTACGGGCGTGTGCCGCACGGAGTACGGAATAGGTATAAAGTTCATCATCAACTGACGGAAATCATGAAAAAAGAATTGATAAAAAAAGAGTGGCATGTACCGGAGAAGTACCATGCCCAAGTCCGGGAAAAGCCGGAAAGTTTCTACAACATTCCCCATGAATACCGTAGCCCGCAGCTCTGTATGGAGGCGGTACGCGGATGGGGATACAATCTGGGGATAGTGCCGGAAGGAATGAAGACACGAGAGATGTGCCGGGAAGCGTTCAACGCCAGTCCCGACCTCGATTACGGGCATTGCGCCATCATCGGCTTCATGCCTTTTGCGGACGTGGTACTCGAATGCCTGAAGGACTCAGCCGGAGGAACGGAAATGACGGATCTTGCGGCGACTGTCCGTCCGGAAGTCATGGACAGGGAGATTGCCGGTTTTCTTGTCGGGAAAGACGGGCACTGCCTGCAATATGTGCCCGTACACCTGCAAACGGAAGAACTTGCGCTGGAGGCTGTCAGAACTTCGGGGAATGCGGTTCTGCAGCACCGTAACATACGTGAGGACATCAAAACGGAAAAGGTATATATGGCAGGTATGGAAGAGGACTGTTTCCAGTCGTTCCTGCATATCCCGCCGGACAGACGCACGCCGGAAATATGCCTCGTGGCGGAAAAGCTGTATCCGAACGTGGTACGGGCAAGACCGGACTCCATACCGGAAGCGGTACGGAACGGATGCAATATATATACGTTGGGACGGCTGCTGGAAAAAGCCTGCGGAGAAAAGTTCGATGCAGATACGGTAAGACGAGTATATGAAGGCAAACCGTTGCGGGTGAAGCAGTTCACCACACCGACGGGAGTGATGAATGATATGGTTATCCGCTTCTCGAAAGAGAGCAGCCGGTTTCAGTATGAACAGTCTCATAAAAGCAACATGATAAAACGGGGGATGAAGCTATGAGTACGGAAACGGAAATAGACAGAATGAAGAAAATACCGATAGAGGACTTCCTCGCACGGCTTGGGCATCATCCCGTGCAAAGGCGTGCCAATGCCGTCTGGTACCGTTCGCCTTACCGGGAGGAAAAGACACCGTCTTTCAAGGTAAACCCGGAGAAAAATCTCTGGTACGATTTCGGCGAAGGCAAGGGCGGAAACATCTTCGCCCTCGCCGGGGAGTTCATCAGGAGCGGCGACTTCATCACGCAGGCGAGGTATGTGGCGGAGGTGTCGGGTATGCCGCTGCCGGAGCATGAGCCGCATCAGAGTCCCGGAGTGCGACAAGCTGGCGGGCAGAGCTTTGAGAATGTGGAGATACTTCCCTTGCAAAACCGGGCTTTGCTCCATTACCTGCAAGAGCGTGGCATACCGTCCGCCATCGCCATAGCGAACTGTAAGGAGATGCGCTACACCACGCACGGCAAGCGGTATTTTGCCGTGGCTTTCGGTAACGGGAGCGGTGGCTACGAGATACGCAACCCGTTCTTCAAGGGATGCGTGCCACCGAAAGACGTTACCCTGCTGCCGTCCGGCTCGACCGCCTGCAACGTGTATGAGGGCTTCATGGACTACCTGTCCGCCCGTGCGCTGGGCATCGGGAACGGGGAAGACCACCTCGTGCTCAACTCTGTGTCCAATGTGGCGAGGGCATACAGGCATTTGGACGGATACGGGCAGATAAAGTGCTATCTTGACAACGATGAAGCAGGGCGGCGGACGCTGGAAGCCCTCGGCACCCGCTATGGGGAAAGGGTATCGGACTGCTCCGGCATCTATGGCGGATGCAAGGACTTGAACGACTATCTGCAAAAGACGCTTGCCGAAAGGCAGGCACAGCGTGAGAACGAAAAGAAAAGCAAATCCATTAAAATGTAACGATTATGAACATGAACAGATTGAAAAATAGAGCAAAAACGAAAAGAAACATGGTGAAATCTCTGGCAGCCTTCTGTGTGGGGCTGCTCGCCTTCGGCTTCGCCTCGTGCGATGATGAGCTGGATGTCATGCAAGCCTACCCGTTCACGGTGGAAACAATGCCTGTGCCGAAGGAACTGGCAAAGGGTGAAACGGCGGAAATCCGCTGCGAGCTGGTGCGTGAGGGCGAGTTTGACGGGGCGGTCTATACCATCCGCTACTTCCAGTTTGACGGCGAAGGCACGCTGAAACTCGACAACGGTTTGGTATTCCTGCCCAATGACCGCTACCTGCTGGAGAACGAGAAATTCCGCCTGTATTACACCTCGGAGTGCGACGAGTCGCAGAGCCTGACCATCACGGTGGAGGACAACTTCGGCAATGCCTTCGAGTGGGAAGTCGAGTTCAACAATGACTCGGATGCGGATGTGGCGGTGTCGGACACCTTGAAC